>RHMF01000011.1_pt1 | contig 62578 bp, 94 predicted proteins | sample 5365151 | NCBI WGS metagenome assembly RHMF01 (sample SAMN10266501, study PRJNA497801) | feces metagenome | isolation source: feces | host: Bos taurus | place: China: Prairie of Fairy Mountain | collected 2017-08-14 | reverse complement strand
TATGAATTGTATATGCCATTTTTACCTCCAATTTGACTTATTTTTGATTTTATATTATAATTGATGTGTGTTAGAATAATTACTATTCATAACACATGTCTCACATTTCTTTTCTTTGGGGAGGACTTCGGTCCTCTTTTTTGTTGTTATTAAATATTATTAATTAATTGAGACATTACTTCATTATTGAATTTATTATAAATCTTAAATACTTTATGATAAGTCGCTGGATGTAATTGTCCAATCACTTTATATATTTGTTTTTGTTTATGTAAAATATGAATTTTACTACAACAAGCTATACAATCATCATTTAAAAAGTTATTTAATCTTCTATCTATTTGTACACTATAATTCGATAGTAAAGTTCCTTTCGTACTTAGCTTTAAGGCTAAGACATTTTTTTCTTCAATTATTGAATTGTCAGTTTGTTCATCATATAACACCATGAACACGCCTACAGTTTCCTCTCCATTAAAATTATTATACTTAGAACAAATTATTGTTCCAGGTAATAACGGTTTATTCCAATCATACATCATTCTCTTCATCCTCTCCTTCGTTCAAACCAATTATTATAATTTTGTATCGTGGTTTCCTAAATAACTTCTTTAATTTATAAGCCACTACATTATCAGTTAAAGGTGGATTGCATACATTTCTATTAAAATTGTATGCTAATAATTCAATGTCATCTTTATCTAATCTTGTTTTATAATATAAATTATTTATATAATCAAATAAAGCATTATCTCTTCCACCCTTATCAACCTCTTTTGGTTTCTCATATTCTTTATGTTTTAATTCTACCTCTTCATCATTTTCTATGATGAATTTTTTTAATTCAGGTGGTATATCTTTTATTTCCCTCATATCAAGTTTATAAGGTACACCATTTATAGTACTAGGTTCAACTAAAATATAACCTTTAGTTCTAATATCTATACCACGATAATCTTTAAAGCAATTAGCACTATTTGTAACTTCTTTTAATTCATCATCACTTTTAAAGATATAATGCATACCACCACTTGGTGTTGTTTGTGTTAATGTATCTATTTCTTCAATTCCTAAATCACTACATAATCTATCGAAACTTTCTTTACCGTTGACATCATGCATATCAATGTCTATAATAAACAAATTGTTTTCATTTGCTGGTAAACCAATATTACAATTTTTAGCATTTTCTAACCAATATACCACTTGAAAGAAATCATCAGAGCAATCATTTTGCCATGCTTCTATTAAAGGTAACTTTCCGTTTTCTACAACAGGAAATATTTTTAAGTGATTGCTCAAATAAGTTCTTTTAATAAAGTCTAATTTATTCATTGTCTCACATCCTTTCTTTATTCAAGTTTGATTTTATCTTCAAACTCTTCAATATCTTCCATATTAATTTTCTCCCAGTATTTTTGTCTACCAAATCCTTCAAAATCTACTGGATTATTACACCTCTTCCATTCAGGAAATCTACGCATTATAATGCTTATTTCTCTCCCATCTCTAGAAGAATAATTTTTCTTTAATCCATTACAACAATTGACGAATAATTCTTGACCACATATTTTATCTCCAACTTCTTTGTTATTTAAATAATCAGTAATAACACCAACTTTAGGGTCATCATCTGTAGCCATACTTTGGTGTTCCTCTATTATATCATTATATTTACTAGGAATAACTAAATATGTTTTACCACTTCGCATTAAATATAATGCCTCTCTCCAACATTGTAAAATATATTCTTTTATATATTTTTCATGTTTGAACAATTCACCTTTACGCACATGTATTTCAATAGGCAAATATCTTCTATTTCCAGTTTTATCAACTAAAAATTGAAAATCATTTGTAGTTCCAATAAAAATACACTGTCTTGGTAAGGAGACCACATTACGTCCATAGGCTGGTCGATAGGTGTCATTTAAACGAGTTATATAACCTTTTAAACTTTCTACCTCTTTAGCTCTAATCATAGCAAGTAATTCAGCAAATTCACATACCCAACCACCAGTGATACTTTCTATTCCTTTACCACCGTCAATTGAAATGACCTCACGATAGAAATCAGTCTTGATATTTAACCAATCCACTATGGTCGATTTACCTACGCCTTGTGAGCCCATAAGGATGACCATGTAATCAAATTTACAGCCAGGATTATATAAACGATTAATACCACCATAGAAAATCATTCGTGATAATTCCCTTGAATAATCATCTTCTTCACATTTCATAATCGTTGACAAGAAATTATCAATTCGTGGTTTACCATCCCATTTATCTTCCTCTATTAATTCTTTAATAGGATGATATGCAAATAAATCTTCTGTTTTATTCTTTGCTAATTCGTATTTTTGTAAGTTATAGAAATCGTACTCTTTTTCAATGTAAGATAGTAGCCACGCATCGTCCTTATCTCGCCACTCTCTACACCTGTTTTTACTCCAGTACTCAAACTTGTTGCTCAATAAATTAAATTTAATATGTTGTTTTATAAATTCATCAGTTGTCATAACATTATAATAATTATCTATTGTTGGTTCTGGCTTTCCATTCATACCTAAAACTAAGATATTATAAATATCACTATCTTTATGTTCTATTTTATATTCAGACTCACAATGTTGTACATTCTTTTTTACCTTAGTAAGTACAGCATTTTTCTTTGCTACTTTATATACTTCGTTTAATATTTGATTTCTTTCACCTTCATCAGCATAATTCTCAAATATTTGTGGTATGAAATCTCTATGTAAAAGCTCATCTTTTGTCAAGTCATTGATATTGTACTCCATTTTTCCACTCTCCATTATTTAATTTTATTGTACCAAAACCCTCATCATAACTCAACCACTATTTATTTCTTTTAAAACTTCTAAAAATATATACTATCCCCATAATTAATCCATCCAACATTTTTTCAAAAATTTTAATAATCAAACTAAAAAAACATCCTATCATACATAACAATTCCATATCCTCATTCTCCTTTCTCATTCCAATAATAATATATCCTATTCTTTACTTTCCTTGTTGTATGGGCAAAACCATACCTAATTAATGCTCGTTTCAATTTCCAAACTACATAATCAGTAGTAACTATATTTGGTTCATCTCGAAAAGCATTTTTTAATAATATTTCATAATAAACTTTAATTTCAGGATAGTTATCTAAATCGACTTTGTCTTGTTTCATTTCCTCAATAAATTCATATAAACCCAATGGTGTATCTAAATCATACCACGTTAAATATTGATAATATTCAGGTACTTGATAGTCCATTTTTTAAATCTCCTTTCGTTTATTATGGAAGTGGTTTTAGTATATCATATATTTTTAAATCATGCAACAAGAACAAATGTACGTTGTCACATCGTTGTAAAAATTTAACACCACTTAAAGCCAGTATTCACCTAGCTTTTTAACCACTTAATCAACACATTGTTTATTATTCATCGTTTACTTCATCGTTTACCAAAAGTTATTAGGTATTATAAGGGTTTCGTCTATTTTTACAACCATTACAACCAATTTTTTATAATAAATACATATACGCACACACACACATGCACACACATAATGTTTGTTCATTTTTCGGTTGTTATCGTTGTCAATTTGTACTTTTCCCTGTTTCCACCTAGCCAAAACTGGTAAACGATATGGTAAACGATACCACTTTTATCGTTGTTTTATCGTTGTAAATTTAAATGTTGTATAATAGGTAGTTCTAAATACCTCGTTTTTAATAATTTTTAGCCTCATACAGCCACGTTTATACTTCTGACGATAATTTATACTACTTTTTATAAAAATGTCTTAAAACGTCTAAAAATACTATTTATTAATAATATAGATTTTTTTCATCTTCTTCAAAAAATTTATTTTGTTCCATTTTTTATGTTTTTCTTCCATTAATTTAATTGAATATTTTTCATCCACTTTAAAAAGCACTCGTTCAAGTGCTCTCACTTCTTTTATTAATTTATCAATTTCTTCATTTATTTGATGTAGGTTCATTATTATCTTTACCTCCAGTGATTATTTCATCCATTTTTTCCAAATCCCCGTCAGATAAATCAATAATATCATCAATAATACTATCTAAATTCATCTTCAATACTCCTTCCATTTAACTCATATTTTCTTTTTTCTCGTTCTGTTTCTTTCCTCATTAATTTAAGTTTTGTGTTAAGTTTACGTTCCTCGTCAATTTTATCTAAATATTTTTCTAATTTTGTTTGTAATTTTTCAAGTCTTACAAAATCACGTTCACTTTTAATAGGTTTCTTTTTATAATAATTTATCATACGCATTGTTTTATTATATTCTTTATGTTTTTTTATAAATTCAATACTACTTTTATTATTGCTATCATATACGCTTATTACTTTATCTACACCGTTTTGTAAATTTTTCCAATCACTACGAGTAAATTCAATTCCATTATAATACATTTTATTTTCACCATCGTGAAACAAGTCATTTTCAAGACCTTGTAAAACCACTTTTAAATCTTTTAATAATTTTGATGTTCTACTCATTAAATCACCTCATTTAGAACATTCTCATTTGTAAATCTTTTAACTCACATATATAAACTTTTAAAGCACGTTTACCATTCTTTTTTGTTTCAATACAATTTATGTATTTATGATTAGGATACTTTTCTTGCATTTTGTTTATTGCATCATCATCCTCACCTCTTTTTAATTGTTCTTCATCAAAAGTACCTACTAGTACACCATAATTAAGTTTCTTTTTCATTTTGTTCCTCCTCTTGTAATTTTTGTGCTATTTTTCGTGCTTTTTTCGCCCAATGTATAATGCTATAAAGTTTTATATCTAAAGCACCCCAGTTTTCAAAATCTAAAGACCACCTACTATCTGCACCTAGTTGTTCAATATTTTCAATATATTCTTCCAATTTTTTAATTTCTTTCTCTTTCATTAAAAATCACCTACCATATTCATATATTCACTTATTTGTGCTATTTCATATCGACCACTTTTTTGTATTTCTCTTCTTAACTGGTTCTTCCTATTTTTAGGAAAATCTGTTCTTAAATATAATGTTTTATCTTTCTTCTCGTAAAAACCAAATTCCTCTTTATTTTTTATTGTATAAAAAGTAGTAGAAGATTTCCAATCTTCACTATAAAAATGTTCTCCATTTCTTCTAATTTTTAATGGTGTCCACATTTCTCTCATTATATCATAACTCCTAACATTTCATCAATTTTATCACCCACGTCATCATTTAATATACTTCTTGATAATATATATTTTCTTAATTTTTCTATATCACTTTCTTTTAAACTTTTAATAACAGAAACATCATCACATCTTTCATATAATGCTATTGCTACCTCAAAAAGTATATAATCTCCACCTTTTAATAAATTATCAATCTTGTCAAAATAATCTAATACCTCTTTTTTCATACATTATCCTCCATTTCATTCAATATATTTTCATAATCACATACCCAATCTACCACGTTGTCTTTTATATACTCGTCTACTATTTCATAAGGACAATTAAATCCTATTTGAAAACTAATTATAGAACTGTGTTCTTTTGTTATATAAAATTCACAAAAATCGTTTGTATCGTCATAATTAACCACCACATAATAAATAGTATTTCCTATTTTTACCTCAAATTTTCTATATTTATTTGTTTCTACTTCACTAATCATTATTTTCATCCTCTTTCATTTCTTTTAATAAGTTAACAATCACATTATGATAAATTTTATCTTCTTCTGTCCACCTATCTATCATATCAATATTAAATTTACAATCTTCTAAATATTGTATTCTTTCTTCTTTTGACATACCCACCATGCGTTCTAAATATCTCATTTTAATCTCTTCTTTATTAAACATTTCTAATTTTCCTCTTTTCCAAATAATATTTCTTTTAATGTTTCTTCATCCATATTAGAATTTTCTAATACCTCATTTTTAACTTTATCTAAAATAGATAAATATTCACCTATTTCACCATTTTTTACTTCATATTCCATTTTAATATCTTGTATAACTCCGTCATTATCTACTAATTTTGTTTTAATCTTAATCATTTTCTCACCTCTTTCTTATCTATGATGTAAATAATAATGTATAGTTTCATTAATTGTTTGAGTTAAACCCTCGTCCTCAACTAGTTTATCTACTATTTCTTCTTTTTCTTTATCATTTAATGTTTCTAATGTTAATAAAGTTGCAAACATCTCTTTACTAAATGGACATACCTCGCTTTCTCGTTTTAAATAGTCTATTTCATTTTCAATAACATAATCTAATTCTTCCTTTAAAAATTCTCTCATTTCTTATCAACTCCTTTATCTAATATTTTAAAAAGTTCTTCTTTAACACCAGTTGTAAAACTATTTATTCTAAAATCATTTCTATAATGCCAATATGTTATATATTCTCTTACTTCTTTGATGATATTATTTAATCTTTCTATTTCCCATTGTTGTTCGTGTACTTTATCTTTTAATTGGTCTAGAAATTCAGTTCCATATTCTATCTTATTCACTCTTTATCAACTCCGACCTTTTCTACTAAATTATCTTTTATTAAGTCATATAATATTTCTATTCCCTCGTGGTGATAACAAGTACCACCATATAAATCAATAACTCTATCTAATTTTGAAATGTTTATTATATCATTATCATATCGTTTATCTAATTCTTTAAATCCATATTTTTCTAATACTTTTAAATCTACATTATCTTTTATCTTTATCACTCTTTATCAACTCCTAATTTCCTCTACAGCACTTTTTTCTATTAAATATATTTTATTTGTTATAGGTTCTTGTATTAGATATAACATATAATCCATAGTTGTATGTTTGCCTTTTTTAATAACCTCATAAAAAATATTTGTCATATCTAATTTGTTTCCCTCTTTATCAAAAGGTGCATATTCATAATTATCACTAAAGTAACCAATTAAACTTTCCTCTTGATAATAATAATTTAAATATTGTACACAATCATTTTCTTCAAACCACTTGTCATAAGTTGTGTATATTTTACCCCAATCTTTAACTCTCACTTTCATTTTCTCTACCTCTTTCTAATCTTCTGTTGATTTATTACTTGATAAGAAGGTTACTTTTTCAGCTAGTACGTGTATTCTGTTAGGTTCACTTTCAATTCTACCTTTAACACCCACTATATCACCTTTTTTACAATATTCAGCTGTTTTTGTTGCTACACTATCCCACAATTCACAATCAATAAAATCTGTATCGTACATACCCTCTTCATTTTTATAACTTCTAGGAATTGCTATGTTGATTGTTGTTACCTTTTTACCATTTTCTAATTCTTTAATCTCTATATCTTTTACTATTCTACCTACTAATACTACTTGATTTAACATTTCTATCTACCTCTTTCCTTTAAACTATTTCCTCATAATGCTCATCAAATACAAATGTATCTTCACCTATTAATAACATTTCACCAGTGTCTAATTCTTCATATAATTCATAAGTATCTTCATCTACATATAAATTTTTATCACCTACTTTTTCACAACCATAATTATTTTGAATAAACCATGTTGATTTTAATGGTAACAAGTTTCTAGTCTTTAAATTATCTTTATTTACTACTTCTTTTGGGTCTAAATATGTATACCCCTCATTAAGATATTCTTTAGTTTTCTTATCCCACCAAGAGTTCCAATACTCACTATCTTCCTCTAGATAATAATCTTTTGTACTCAAGAAAGTATATGGTTTATAACTTGTATTTGAATACTTAACACCATTTTCTTCTACAAAATCACCCACATAATATAAATTTTCATTTGTATCTAAAAATACTAGTCTACTATTTGTAATATCTTCTAAACCCTCTAGAATATATTCATTCTTATAGAAAGTCTTATAATGATTATAAATCGGTGTTAGATACTTCATAATAAACTCTTGTGTATCATTTGTATTATGTTTATTTTTAATAGGTGTATATTGATTTATAATACCATTATGTACCACACCCAAATCACATAATACTTTTGTCTTATGTAATTCTTTATAATTATCACTTATACAATATGGATGAGTATTTTCTCTAGTATTTGTACCACTTGTACCTATTCTAAAGTGCATTACTAATGCTTTATTCTTAAAATTATCAAATTTCTTATACAACACCTCTAATCTCTTTTTCATTTCTTTAAATGTCATAAAACCTTTATCAATAACCACTTTTCCTTTATCTACATACATTATTCCAGCCCCGTCTGAATTATGATTAAAACACGTTTCTAGCGTGTCCATACTTGGTAATTTACTCTTTTTATCTTTTGCTACAATTATACACATATCTCTTCACTCCTCCTCTTATTTAACTTCATTTAAAAGTTCTTTAATATTAGTTCTAATTGTTTGTAATTCTTCATTTTCATAATCGAAATACATATTGTAATTAAACATATCTCTTACTTTATATAATAAATTATCATAATCTTGTGCATTTTTATAATCTACTACTTGTTTAAATACTCCAGTATATTCTCTTAATTTACCAGCCGTATCACTAATTAATGACCAGTTTTCACTATTCTTAATGCTATCAAATTTAGCTAAATATACTTGATAATACTTGTCAAATTCTCTTAGTACTTTATTTATAGCTCTTGCTCTCTTTTTATTCTTGATGATATTCCATATTTTATCTACTTCACTAGTGTCTACCACTTTACGTGTTGTATGAATATCTTTTTCATTTACATATTGAGAAACATACTCACCTCTAGTTAATTTATCCCACGTAATCTTTTCTAATGGTAATTCTAAATCACTACACAATGTTGCGATATTATTTACTAGCTCTAAACTTGCCATAAATGTATTAAAGTTCAATGTTCCTTTAAATATTCTAAACTCTATTGTATTATGATTTTCTAGATTTAAAGCTCTATGATGCCCCATACTTTCACCTTTAACTTTTTTGATGAAGTCTAGACTTGTAATCTTACCATTATCACAAGTAACAACGTCGCTTAACCACTTGCACCAGTATGTATCTTTTCTTCTACTAAACTTAACTAGCTCTTCTTTATAAGTTTCCATTACTAGTATAATTCTATCGATAATCTCTTCTTGTTTCTTGATTAGTTCTTCCCTCTTCTTTTTATCATCCTCATTATCACTATATCTTAAATCATCAATCTCTTTTTGGTATGGTCTAGACACATGAAAATGTAAACCACAAGTGCTTGTATCATTTGACCTATAACCATTGTCCACTAGCATTTTAAAGCCCTCTTTTAGTTTAGACGCAACCTCATAATGAGATTTAAGACTTCTAGGGTCGCCAACCATTTCCATAGCACCACAACCCTCTAGTGAGCCATCTCTAGATAACATCATATCTATATTGTCATATAACCAATCTATACAACTACCCACAATTTCATCATTTTCCATTTCAAGTTCCCAACCTATATAAAATGGTGGTTTAATTTCCCCACTTGCTGTAAAGAATTCAAAACTTCTAGGATAACAATGATAACCATAAATTCTATGACCTGGATTATTATTCCAACAATCTTCACAATACCAATTTCCATTATCATCCTCATACATATTTTCATAGTAGTAATATTCACCACAATCTTCACAATAGTAGTAATTGTCCATACAACTATCACAAACGTGTCTATCTCCACCCTCTACTGAATGAATATCATCCACGTGTACTATTCTTCCACAATCTTCACACTCTTCATAATTTTCTTCATAACAATCTCTACATACATATTTATCATATTCATCTATATAAATTAAATCATCTTCATTTTCAAGCTCTTCACCACAATCTGCACAAATCTTATCTAAATCTTTCATATTTTCCTCACTTACCTCTTCTATTAAATCTAAACTCCAAGTCCACTCTATATCTTTAAACATAAAGTAATTAACACCAGTATAATTCCACCAAGAATTAACTACCTCTAGCTCTTGACCACAATAATTATACATATTGTTATCAAAATATAATCCATTTATTCTATGGACACTATCTAATAATTGTTCAATCTCCTCTCTACTCTTAATTTTAACTTTTGTACCCTCTTTAACAATTAATCTCATATTTCTTACCTCTTTTCTTGTTTTATATTATACCACTTGCCTTACGCAAGTCTATACCTCTTTCTCCATTTCTCTTAATTTTTCATCAATTATTTCTAGTTTTCGTCTACCTCTATACTCTTCTTTTATAAATTCTATAACTTCCTTTCCATTGTTTTTGTCCTTGTAATAATCTTCTACCTCTTTCATTGTTTCTAGTCTTTCACCTTTATTATTTACCATAACATTAATTGATAAGTTCTTATGTTTAATCTCTTTATTAATTATTTTTCTTAAAAATTCTATCTCTTCACTTGTAAACATATCTCTATACCTCTTTCATTAATTCTCTAACCATTTTTCCAACTACTACTTTATAACCCTCCCATAATTTCATATCACTATAATTTTCTACTTTATAACCACACTTTCTATATAACTCTCTAATATCATCATAATAAATTAATAAACCACCATATTGTGCTATATTATAATCTACCTCTTTTTTATTCCAATAATCATTATAATAATGTTGTACCTCTTCAATACCTAATTCTAATAAACTCTCTTTTATTTCTTTTTCTAATTTATCTCTTTTTGTCATACCTCTATACCTCTTTCCTATTCAAATGATATTGTAATCTCTTGTACTTGTTTTAAAATACTTTCTTGATTTAATACTTGTTTTAATAACTCTATAATTTTATCTACCACCTCACCACTTACAAACATTAACTCTAGTATTAAAGTATTTTCTCTTGTTATCTCACCACTATCGTGTTTGTAAAGTCCTAGACCTTGATAAATCGTGTACCCACTTATACCATTATTCAGTAGTAAATTCTCTACCACTTTATAAGCCTCTACACTATCAATTTTTTGTTGTTTTGTGTCCTTATCATTTAAGCCCACATTTAAAATATATTTCTTCTCTTTTTTCATACCTCTACACCTCTCTATTCAAAAATATACTCTTGATTGACTTGATATTTTCTTACAGAATAATTTTCAGCAAAATAACTTTTAAAATCACTATACCATAATTTTAAACTATCACTTCTAATATACCTTTCCCATAGACTAGCTTTTAACTTCTCTAGTCCTTGAGTGGTATATATACCAATCATTTCGTCTAGTCCTATTTCACGCACGACATACAATTTCATTTGATTACTTCCTTTCTTTTATTGTGATTACATTATAACACTTCTTTTTTTAATTTTGGCGTGATACAAAATATCATACATATAAAAAGAAGTAGCTATCTTTTAAAGGTTGCCACCTCTTTTTTAATTATATAAGTATTATATCATTTAATTTTTTAATTTTGGCGTGATACTAAAAAAGATATTATCTTTCTAATAATATCTTTTTACTAGTATTTTTATAATATACTATTTTAGCATATAAACTTATTTTTTCTATATATTGTTTTATACTTTCTAATTGTTTATAACTTGATATTTCTTTTATTATAAAAATGTTATTTTTAAAATGTATTTTATAAAATGTTTTTGTCTTTTTTACTGGTGATATCATTTTGTCAAATTTTACTATTTTAATATTATTTTTAAAATGTTTTTGGCGTGGTACTAATATATAAAAATTACTATTCATAAACGCCACCACCAATTATTATATTTTTATTTTCATGTAATCTATTAAAATTATTATTTATTTTTTGTTTTATTTCCATGTATTTTTTAAAAGCGTCTAGTTTATCAAGTTTATAGTTTTTGTCTTTCCATTTTTTAGCTTTTATTATTCTTTTTTTAGCATTAAATGTATAATGAATACTTTCTTTTTTTGTAATATAATTAACTTCTATTTTATCATTTTTTAAAGCGTCTTTTTCTAGTTTATCCAATATACTTTTTTTATTAATGTCTTTATTTATATATTGTTTAAAAATAATATAATTGTTTATCAATTTTATGTTTTCAATATCTAAAGTAATATATCTATTTATATGATTATTTTTAACTATTTTTTCAATATCTTTAATAATATTATATTTCTTTTTATCAATATCTATTTTTTTACTATAATCTTTTAAAAGTAAATCATTAATATAATTGATACTTTCCAAAATATCTTTTTTGCTTACTAGATACTCAATATCATTTTTTACTTCATTATATTTATAAATGATATAATAAAATATTTCTTTTTGTCCTTCCTTTTTATTTTGTGTTTTTGTGTTTTTTGTTTTCATTTTTTTACCTCTTTCTTTTTTGGTACTATTTCGCTGTACCTATATATAGTATAAAGGATAAAAAGACAAAATGCAATAGTAAATTGATATATTTTTACATTTTATTATAATATATACTTTTTTAATTTTGGCGTGATTAATCACCAGAAAAAAACTATATAAATAGTACTATATATAAATACTAGTATTTTTAGCACTTGAAGTGATAGAGTGCTAGTGTTATTAACATTATGTTATTAACAAAGTGTTAGTAAGAGAAAATAAAATAAGAATTGCAACGCCGCCGGGCGTGTCGAAAAATTGTTTTTTGATATTAACAAATTGTTAAAAACAGCTTAAAAAATGTAATTTTAATCAAAACAAAAAACGCCGTTTTTATGCTGAAAAAATAGCTAAAAACTTAATAGAGAAACTTTTTATATATAGTGTGATAGATTATACTATTTTAATAGAATGTTGAAATATGAAGCTAAAAAAGGGTAAAAAAAGGTATATAAATAATACTTATATTAAGAGTGTATATTATAAGTACATTTTATAGAGCCACCACAAAAAACTTTACACTTAAAATATGTAAAGAAAAAATTTTAAAATGTAAAGTGGAAAGCGAAAAAAAGCCGAAAAAAAGGCGAAAAAAATAGTTAAAATGTAAAGTAAAAAATTTTTAGTGTAAAGTGAAAGAAAAAATAGATAGGGGGGAGGGGTATTTGGTTGACAAAAACATGGGTTCTTCAGGTGCTTCAGCAAGTTTTATATACCCGAGCACCTTTTTTCAACCTTTTAACCTACTATACTAATTCTTTATGTTGATGTTTAATAATATAAAAAATTTATATAACTACCCCCGTCTTTTTTCTAATCTGAAAAATTTTTTTAATAAAAAGGTCGATTTTTGTAACAATATCAATTACAAAAAACGAAGTTATGCTAAAAAATCACGATTTTTGTTTTACACACAATTACATTTTGACCTAAAAAAACCAAAATTTTGACAAAAAAATCACCCGATTTTCATCAAAAATACCCTTTTATCGTTTACCAATCGTTGTAAAATTTTAAGTGCTTTAATCACCCATTTTACCTAAGGAAAACACGAATTTTTGTTTAATATCAATACAACACATCGTTTACTACATCGTTTACCAGTTTTCGTCCCTATTTAAGCCAAAAAGTACAAATTTACAACCAATACAACGATAAAATTAAGTAAAGTTTATACAGAAAAAAAAAAGAAAAATAAAAATATTTTTTTTATTATATATATGTGGAGTAATTTTTGGTTGTCATCGTTTACCAAACAATTGTTCGTATTGATTTTTAGGCATAAGTCTGGGAAAAATTGGTCATTTTTTCTTACAACGATGTGGTAAACGATTGAATTTTTATCGTTGTAAAAAATACATAATTTTTTCATGTTTAATGTGCCTTGAGCCCTGGTTGTACCTAGGGAAAATGCGTGTTTAAAATTTACAACGATGTATTTGTTCTTGCGTTGTATTTTTGTTTGTGGTATAATTTTTTTAGGTGATACGATATGAGTGACGAGGAATTTTATTTATTAGATTTGAAGTCGAAGTTCGATAAGATTAAGCCTCATACTTATTATTTGAGTTATTCAGGGGGAAAAGACTCACATTTCTTATATTGGTTTATTAAAGAATACTTGAAACGTGATGATATTAAAATCGTAGGTGTTAATACATATATGGAGCATCATGAGATACTTGATAGGATTTTGAAGAACTGTGATGTAGTACTGAAACCTGAGTTGAAGCCTTTTGAGATAAAAGAGAAATACGGTAGTCCGTGTTTTTCAAAGACACAGGATGATATAATCGATAGATGGCAGAGTGGAAATAGGGCACCGTATTTGTATGCGAGAATTGATGGAAAGAGTTTGAATGGAAAGCCTTCGCAGTTTGGGTTATCAAAGAAGGCGAGGAAGTTGTTATTGGAAGGAAATTTACATAAGATTAGTAATAAATGTTGTAAATACTTGAAAAAGGAAGTTGGAAAGAAATTTCAGAAGGAGACTGGGCTTAAGCCTATATTAGGTGTTCGTGGAGGAGAGTCTTTGGCAAGAAAGGCTGTATATAAGAGTTGCTTTCAAAAAGACGGAAGGTTTACACCTATATGGGATTTGTCAGATGAGTTGTTAGAGAAAATAATTAAGAAGTATAATATTGAAGTTCCTGAAGTTTATAATCATGTTTGTAGGACAGGTTGTATGGGATGTCCTTATGGTTCTTGGAAACATGATACGGAAAAAGAGTTAATGCTTATAAATGATAATCAGTTTAAATTTGTAACGGAATATTTCAAGGAAAGTTATGAAGTATTAGGGATAGATATAGAAAAAATAAGAGAAGAACGTGATTTGCAAAAATCCTAAAATTATGGTATAATTATATTTAGCATAATTGGGAGGAGGGAGACGAAATGCTTGAGAAATCTAACGAAAAAATGATTGGACAAGGAGTTAAATTTGAAAGAATTCGTCGCATTACCCTGGCTATCTAGTAGGTACAGTTGAAAGATTTAATGACGGAAAACGTGCTGAAGAACACGATAGGGTAAAGCATAATTTTGATATTAAAAAAGAAGGTTAATTATGGTAGAAGAATGGAGAGACATTAAAGGCTTTGAAGGTCTTTATCAAGTTTCAGATTTAGGAAATGTCAGAAGTATTGATAGAGTTATAATAACAAACAAAGGAAAAGAACAACATTGGAATGGTAAATTATTAACTCCTTTTACAAATGGTACGGGTTATTTGTGTGTTCATTTAAAGAAAAATAACAAACGATATATGAAGTATGTTCATCGTTTAGTTGTTGAAAGTATATTTGGCGATATTTCTAATATGGATATTAACCATAAAGATTTTGATAGAACAAATAATAAATTGTCTAATTTAGAGATTTTAACTAGATTTGATAATATTCATTATTCTATTAAACATGGTAAATATAAAGATGTATATAGTAACAGAAATAAATTAATATATAATAGAAAACATAAAGAATTACTAGATATTCTGAAATTAATAAAAGAAAATAACGAAGAAAACAAAGGGATGAAATATTTAGAAAATAAATATCATTTTGATAGAAGAACATTAATAAGACATAATTTATCGATAAATTAAAAAAAGTGTTGACATTAAAAAGAGATAGTGATATACTGTAAATGTAAGTTGATATAAAAGTATACCTCACAATCAACTTATCAAGTAGTGATGATTTATTATCTTGTGTTTTAATAAATCATGTTTTCATTATTTAAGCGAAGTTTAATTTAATTGTTGCTTCGCCTCCTTTCTATCGAGAGTCCAGTGAACAAATAACTGGTGCAACTCCAGTTCTCTCGACCTAATTAATGGACTGAGGAAGCACCTAACATTAGGATTGCTATCTATTTTATAGGTAGCATAGAGTGAAGTTAGAAAATAAAATATTATAATGAAAGAAGGTATACTCTACCTTACAATAAAAAACTTAACTTCATTCTATGGTACTTATAAGAGTACTACACTTTCTAGGATTAGACTTCACCTCTAAAACAAGAGGTATGCTATCTCTTAGAGGTAGCATTAGAGTAGATATAAAAGGTCTTAACTCGAGTAATGGTCGCAAACTTGAAAAATAGTTTATAGTCTATATCTATTCTAATGGTACTTATAAGAGTGCCTGTAGCTCGATAACTACAAAATGGTAAATCGTAGAGAGTTGTTCCTAGCAACAACTATAAAATGTGCTAGGTTGCGAATGTGATGGCTACCGTAAGGTAGTCTTTTTTATTTTTGCAAAAATTTAAAAAGTGTGATATAATATATACAAGGGTACAAGGATACCCAAATGGGATTAGTTTTTGCACGTGGCAAAAAATTCAAAGCAACCTAAAAAGAATTTATATAAAAAAAGGGGTTGCTTTTTTTGTGTACCTATGTTATACTATACTTAACTTAAGGTAGCGAAAGGAGTTATGAGTTGGTGTTGAAGTGAATATAGATGAAAAGATAGTTGAATTGGGAAATAAAGTTAAAGCGAAAGAAATGACATGGAGACAAGTTGCAGATAATATAAACGCTGAATTTGGTGAGAATATTTCATCAAACGCTATTAGGAAAAGATATTATGTGAGAGTACGAAAAGTTCCTGAAAGCGAGTCAAATATGAATACAAAAGTAGATTACAACGGAGAATATGAGACAAAATATGCTGACGGTGTTATAGAAGCACAAAAAATTGTAGAATACAATAAAGAGATATTTGGTGATAAGAAAAAAATGCTTAGTTATCTCGGTTATAATCCCAATGAATGGGAGTTTGTATTTTTTACAACTAGTGTGTGGATGCAACATACAAAAGAACAGACAACAAAGCAATTATACGCTGTTAAGTTCAAATTAAAACCATTAATTAATCATTTATCTTTAGATAAAGCTGTTGAAGCAGCTAAGGAAGTATTTAGTAAAAATATTACACCTTATGAATTTGAAACAACTGAACATAAAGATTTAAATGAAGATAGATTAATGGAAATTCCTGCGATTGAATTACATCTTGGTAAATATACTGAATACGAAGAAACAGGACAAGATTATTCAACGGAAATAGCTACAAAAAGGTTTTATCATATTTTAAATGAGATATTAAAAACCCAAGAACAAGAAAAATGTGATACAGCGGTTGTTATGATAGGAAATGATTTCTTTAATAGTGATACAACTGCAAATACAACTACAAAAGGAACACCTCAAACAAACGACATTCGTTGGAAAAGTTTGTTTATGGAAGGTTTAGAAATGTACAAGAATTTATTCTTTACATTACGAGAAGAATTTAATCATATTGATGTTCGTTTGTGTCAAGGTAATCATGATGTCATGAGTAGCTTTTATTTATATATAGCTTTGAGTTCTTATTTCGCAAAAGACGATAAAATTAAGTTTTGCGAAAACTATAGAGAATATCAATGTTATCAATTTGGAGATAATGCTATATTCTTTGGACATGGTGACAACAACTTTAAAAGATTACTTCGTTCAATACCCGCTGAGTTTTATCAAGAATGGGGTTCTTCAAAATATAGAGAATTACATCTTGGACATTTACATTCCGAAATTACAGTTGATGAACAAAGTGGAATGATTACAAGAAGAATAGGTAGTCCTACTGGTATAGATGCTTGGCACTATGGAGAACGATACATTGGTACTGTTCAAAAACATCAATTGTTTATTTGGGATAAGAGCGAAGGTCTTAAAGGTATTAAATATATTACCTTTGATAATAAATATCAAAAAGACGAGGTTAAGAAATTAACCAAATAACAAATTGTTATCTATGAAATAAATGAAGAGAGAGAGAGAGGTTTCTCCTTCTACCAATATTCCTACTCATAGATAGCACAGAGTAGATATATCTTAGAAGGAGTGGTAAGACACTCAAAAACTAGACACTAAAGATACCATCGTATAGGATAATAAACGTACGCTAGTCAAAAATCCAAAGTTCGAGCGAATTTATATCTACTCTGTGGTGTTTATGATTGGACACCTAAATACATACCTCCGTTCTATTATTGTTATGATACAGGCAATCATAGTAAAATAAACCTGAAATAATGTGCCTTAAATGGCACACCTTTATACATCGGTAGTTTAATGGTAGAACATTGGTCTCCAAAACCAATAGTCAAGGTTCAAATCCTTGCTGATGTGCCAAATTTGATGATAGTTTTCTTACTATCATAAGTCACACCCTTATTATAACTTTCTAGCGTAAGATACCAGGATTTACCTGGTATTTTGCGTTTTTGAATAAATATGATATAATTGACATAGTTTAAAGAAGGTGAGTAAATGGAAAGACTATCTATTGAAGAACGTGAAGAAAATGCAATTCGTAGTTTAGAAGCAAGGCGTGAAGCAAGAGGTAGCTTGAGTAAATTTGTTCAATCAAATTATCTTGATAATCCGCAGATTAAAGAATTTAATAAAAAGTTGAGAGAAAATGGTATTAACAAAACAAGACAACCAATTAAATTAGGTAGTGTTGAAGATACACGAAATGAGATAAATTCTTATTTCGATTTGTGTGATGATTATTCACAGTTACCAAGTATTAAAAGTTTATGTTTATATTTGGGTATAAGTACTTCAACTTATAATGCATATTTGCGTGAGGCTGACTCTGAATATGGTGAACTTTTTAGAGCTGCTATAGATTATATACATAGTATCATTGAAAGTGGAGCGATGAATAATAAAATAAATCCTGCAACATATATGTTTACCGCAAGTAACTTTTATGGTATGCGTGATAGTAAACAAATTGATATTTCAGCTATTGCTCCTTCACAAAATACTTCAATGAGTAGTAGAGAAAGTTTATCTGCATTGAGAGAAGAAGTAGAAAAAGAAAAATTAATAAAAGAAGCCGAATATACTGAAAAAGAGGGTGTAAACGGTGAATAATAAGGAAACGAGAATTAAAGAACTGAAGGAATTATTATCTCAAGTTAAAAATAAAGAGAGTTTTGCATACCTTCAAGGCTTACATTCATTAAAAAGTGAATATGAGTCAGGTGGATATGTAGAAGAAGCTAGTGAGACAGCTGGAGAAATAATTCATTTATTAGTAGATTTAGGTTATGAATATAATCATGTTCATGACAATAAGATAAATGATATTCTTGTTCATGCTTATGATACTAGAGCTAGAGGTGGAGACTTTAGAGCATATTGTATAGCATTGGAATGGAATAGAGCTAGGGATAAAAAATATTATATTCCTAGAATGAGGGTTTTGGAAAAGCATGGTATTATGACAGCCTTTCAAGATTTACAGGATGATAAACTGGATTTACTTGTTTTAAATATGCCACCTCGAACAGGTAAATCAACAATAAGTTTATTCTTTTTAACTTTTAGAGCTGGTTTATATCCTGAACAAAGTATTTTAGGAAATGGACACAGTACATCATTAACACAATCATTTTATAATGAATTTATTGAAGTTGTTACATCAGATGAATATAGATTTAGTGAAATATTTCCTAGTGTAGTTTTAGTTAATAAAAATAGCGAATATTCTTATCTTGATTTTAATTCAAGAAAAAGATTTCATACAATGATGTTTCGTTCCGTTGACGGTGGTACAACAGGTTTAGCTGAAGCAAGTAATTTACTTTATTGTGATGACTTAGTAAAAGACGTTGAAACAGCAAATAACAAGGATAGATTGGACAAACTATATTATACTTATACTTCTACTATCAAAGATAGAAAAGTGCCTAGAAAAGGCAAAGACGGTGTCTATAGACCTTGTCCTGAATTACATGTTAATACTCCTTGGTCAATTTATGATGTTACTAATAGAATAATTAGAAATGAAGAGTCAAAAGGAAATAATGATAGAGTTAGAGTTATTTCTGTTCCTTGTTGGAATGAAAAACATGAAAGTAATTTTATGTATGAAGAAGGTAAAGGTTTTGATGTTCAATATTATGAAGATATGCAACTCGCAGAAGACCCTGTAATATTTAGTGCAAAATATCTTATGAAATGTATTGAACGTGATGGTAGACCGTTTGAACGAGATAATTTAACTTATTATACAGAATTACCTGGAGACGAACCTGATAGAATAGTTGCTTATAATGACGTTTCACACGGTGGAGAGGACTATATGTCGATGCCTGTTGCTTATGTTTACGGGCTAGAAGTTTATATAGTAGATGTTCTATTTAAGAATGATTTTGGTGGAGATGGCGTAAGTAGACTTTGGGTTAGAGACAAAATAATACAACATCATATATCAAGATGTGGATTTGAAAAGAACAATGGTGGAGATTTTTATGCAACACTAGTTGATAAAGATTTAAAAAATGCTGGTTATAGATGTAATATAACTGCACATAATGCCCCTACAAGACAGAGAAAATTAGATAGAATACTAGCATGTCGAAATCCTATTTTAGGTTTAGGTAATGATTTAGGTGATGATTATAAAGTTTATTTTAAAGACCCTTCATTGTTACCAAATAATTGTGAGTATAGAGACTTCTTAAATAATTTGTGGAATTGGTCACAAAAAGAAGGAAGTATTCAACAAAAACAACATGATGATGCCCCAGATAGTCTAGCAGGATTACTTACAAACGTGCTTGGCAGACACTCTAAAGGTAGTGTTAAAGTTATGGATATAGGCACTATTGGATATTAAGATGACAAAAAATCGAGCCAAATTTGACTTGATTTTTTATTTGTGTTATAATTTAATCGTATAATTATGCCCTTTTGGCAGACAACGAGTGGTGGTGATTATTTACGGACTCTGCAGATGCAAATAAAATAATTCAAATTGAAAGACCAAAATTAAATTATGGCAGAAAAAGAATTATATTAGATTATAGTGAAGTTACTCCTGAAAACGTAAAAGAAGTTTTTGAGAAGGCTTTAACTATACACCAAAGTAATAAAAATGATTGTGAGTTTTTAATTGGAATGTTTTTAGGTAAACAAGCTATATTAGATAGACCAGAACCTAATACATCACATATTAATAATAAAACCGTTGTTAATTATGCTTATCCTATAACAAGACAAATTGTTGGATATACATTTGGTAATCCATTAGAATTGGTTCAAAAGAATAGTGATAAACAAAAACAAGTACAAAAATTAAGTGATATATTTGGTTATGAAGAAGTTTACGCTACAGATATTTCAGCAGCAACATTCGCTTCAATATGTGGTGTTGGTTATGAAATAACATTACCTAGTAAAGATATTAATAAAGACAACACACCTGAAATACCAATTATAATTGATTGTCTTGACCCAAGACATACATTTGTTGTTCAAAGTACAGATGTAGGAAATCCTCAAATAATGTCTTGTATGGAAATAATGGATGTTGAAGGTAATTTCAAGAAATACATAATGTTCACAAATAAATATAAATTTACATTAGATTATGATACAAAAGAAATAAAAACAGAGGCTAATCCAATTGAATTAGACCCAATTACTTTAGTTCCTAATTCTTTATTTTTAGTTGGTGACTGGGAAGAAGCAATTTCTGTTATGGATGCTTTGAATATGGTTACTAGTGACTCATTAAATGATATTGAAGGTACAATTAAATCATTACTTGTTTTAATTGGGGCTGAATTAGATGAAAACGATGAAACAACATTAAGTAAAATTAAAGATAAACGTTTATTATCATTAACGGGTGGAACTGAAGGTGTTTCAAGTAATCTAGATGCTAAATTTATATCACCAAACTTAGATAGTGTTAGTGTTCAAAACATTAGAGATTTCTTAGAAGATGCTAGAAATGTTATAACAGGTATTCCTGATAGAAGTGCTAATTCAAGTGGTGGTGACACTGGTGAAGCTGTACTTAATAGGGATGGTTGGACAGATATTGAAATTGTTGCTAAACTTAAAGAATTATTCTTTAAAAAAGCAAAGAAGAGACAAGTTGCTGTAGCTATTAAAATATTACAACAACTAGATATAGTTGACAAAGGTTTAAGTGTATTAGATATCGATATTAATATCGGTAGACATACAACTGATAATCTAGGTACTAAAACAACTGCTTTTGCAACATTAGTTGGAACAGGAGAACTCGCTACGATTGATGCGTTAGAAATGTCTGGTTTAACAACTAGAACAGCAGAAGTTGTTGAAAGAGGAAAGAAAGCTAAAGAAGAGAAACGAGAAGAAGCATTAGAATATATGAAAAAACAAAACGAAATAAATCCTAATGGACAAAATTATGATACCGACGATAATAAAGTTCGAGTATCAAGTTATAACTATAATTATTCTAACGATAGTGATACTTCTTATAGTGGTAAAAGAAGATACCGTAGAAGAAATTATAACAGTGGTAATAACGGAAGTTCCTTAACAGGTTCTACGATATTATAAAAATTTCTCCAAGTAGTAGGAGATTTAAATAATTGCTACTTATGATTGACAGAGAAGTCATTTAATCACCATAAAGAGGAGGAAGAAATGAATTTACAAGAAATGTTGGGTGACGCTTATCATGAAGATATGTCATTCGATGAAATCAACACAGCCCTAAGTGGTAAAAAATTTGCAGATTTATCAACAGGTAATTATGTTGATGCACATAAATATAAAGCTGACTTAGAGGCTAAAACTAATGAATTATCTGATATTCGTAAGCAATTAGATGCTAGATTATCTGACAGTGAAAAAGAAGCTGCTAGTAGAGAAGCTGATAAAGCTAAAATAAGAGAATTAGAAGAGTTCATTAGAAATCAAAATGTTGCTTCAAATCGTGACCGTGTAGAAGCTTTAACAGTTGATGTTAAAACTATATTAGGTATCGAAAATAACAATGAAGAGTATGGAAAAATGTTAAGTGTATTATCACAAAACGAAACAGAAAATGCTCGTTCAATAGCAACATATATTAACAAATTAGTCAAAGAAAGTTATGAAAAAGGCAAAAAAGATGCAAGTAAGGATAATTTAGGTAATTTTTCAAACGGTGTTAATACAACCGAAAGTGGAAAAGAACCAGATGCTGGTAGCTTTGGTAAAATGTTAGCAGAGTCTGGTAAACCTGAAATTGACCCAAATTATTACTTTAAAAGAAATTAAATTATGAAAGGATGAATTAAAATGGTAGAAAAAGTTGCTGAATACGGAAACCGTAAGACAATCTTAATTGGTCAAGAAAGTTTCTATATCGCTTTACCTTGTGTTCTATCTGGTTCTGCTAATGCAGTTATCAAAGCTGGTGAACCTTTAACTGGTGATATTACTGATAGAGACACAGGATTTACAGCAAGTACTTCAGATGCTGTAGGTGTAAACTTACATGAAGTAAAATTAAATGCAAGTGGAAAAGGAAATGGAACAATCGTTTTAGCTGGATGTATTGATGAATTAAAATTAGATGAAACCGTTGCTGGTCATCTTGAAACTGCTGCTGACGATTTAAAAAATATTATAGTAGTGAAAGGAAGTGCAATTTAGTTTATGAACCAATCAATTTATGATTTAGTAACTGCTGCTAACGTAGTAGAATACTGGTTACAATTAAATGTAAATGCTCAACCATATTTTGGTGAAACATTATTCCCTTCAAAAAGAGTTGTTGGTATCAAATTAGATTGGATTAAAGGTGCTAAAAATCAACCAGTAGGTTTGAGATTAGCTGCTTACGATACTAAAGCTATTCGTAGAGATAGACAAGGTATTGAAGAATACCAAACTAAGATGCCATTCTTCAAAGAGTCAAAATATATCGATGAAGATATGAGACAAAAATTGAATACTTTAATTGGTAATTCAAATAATAGAGAATTAGTTAATAGAATACTTCGTGAAATCTTCAATGATGAAATTGAATTAATCGAAGCTGCTGCTATTAAACTAGAAAGAATGAGAATGGAAGTTTTAACTAATGGTACTATTACATTAGCTGAAAACGGACAAGCATATGAATACGATTTCGGTATTCCTGCTGACCAAAAAATGACTGCTCAAGTATCTTGGTCTAACCCTTCTGCTGATATTATAAAAGAAATTAATGATATTAAAGACGCTATGAAAGCAAAAGGCGTTACAATAACTAGAGCTATCTGCAACAATGAAGTAATCAAATATTTAGAAAAAAATACAAATATCAAAAATCAAATATATGTATTAGCTGGTGGTTCAATTGCTTCAATAAATGGTGCTAGAGCATTATCTTATCTTGAAGATGAAACTGGTATCACATTCTTCGTATATGACAATGTTTATGTAGACGAAGATGGACAAGCTCATAAATATATTGCTGATGATACTGTTGTATTTATTCCAGATGGAACTTTAGGATATACTAACATGGGTACTACTCCTGAAGAAAGTGATTTAATGGCTTCTGGAATTGCTAGTGTTAGAGTTCTTAACAATGGTGTTGCTGTAACTGAATACAAGACAGTAGACCCAGTTAATGTTGAAGTTAAGGTATCTATGGTTGGTATGCCTTCATTTGAAAGAGCTAACGAAGTTGTTATTTTAGATACAGATGCTACTACAAGTGCTTAATAGATGCTTAAGATAACTGATAAATTAGAAGATAAAGAAATATTAGTTACTAGAGGAGCTTATGAAAATCTTTACAAAGGTTTAGGTTATAAAATAGTTGGTGACAAAAAGGATGCCCCTACACCTAAAGTAGAGGCTCCTAAAGAACCAGCTATCGAAAAACCTAAAGAAGAAATCGTTCCTGAAAAAAAGAACGAGGACGATGAACTTATGAACAATATATTGAATAAAAAATATAATCGAAAGAAGAATTAAAATGATTTATAAGATTGAAGATAAATATTATGTTCGTGTTGGTAAAGATTTTACAGAAGTAGAATTAGTATTTAAAGACAACGATGTTGATTTAAAACCAACCCAAAATATATTAGAAAATAATGGTAATTTAGTTTATAAAGAAATTAATTTCTTAAATGAAAAAGATAAATTACTAGAAGAAAATAAAAATTCTAATAAAGAATTTAAACCAAAAAATAAGAACTTTGATAAAAGTTCATTTAGATAATCGAGGTGATTACGATGACAGAACCTACAAAAACTATAGCTGACTTAGTAGATGAACTGAAACCTTTACTAGATTATTATGAAGTACCTTATCCTAGTGATAATGATGCTATATTAGAATTGGAATTAAAATCAGCAATAAGCACTATAAATAACTGTCGCCGTTTTACACCTACTGATGAAGTGTTATATGATAAAAAATATGAAGATAAGATACTACCGTTAGCTATTACAGGCTTTATGAAGAATGGAGCTGAAGGTGAAGTTAGTCATACCGAAAACGGTATAATGAGACAATATGGTGACGGTAATAAGTATCCTGAAGAGATGTTAGCTGATATAGTACCTTTAACAAAGTGGTGGTAGTATATGAAAACATTACATAGAAATAAAAGAAAATTATATTTATGTAAGGCATATGAAGATAATGGTAGGAGAAAATTTCATGAACCTATTGAATTGTATGAAAATTGGAATGTAACAAATACTGACGGTGAATTCATGAATATAGGTTTAGAATTATTCAATTACGCTAGAATAAGAACAAGTGTTGAACACGCTGATTATTATCATGTTGGTGATAAATTATACTTGTTTGTAGAACCACCTACAACACATGATGAATTTTGTACAACAGCTGATTATCAGGTTTATAAAGACCCTATAATTACATTAAATGAATGTACTGTATGGTTACAAAAATTGAGTGGTAAGAATGGCAACTACAACATCTACTAGTCAAGAATTACGAAGAGCTTTCAATCAAATGAAACAGAGAGTTCGTAAAGGTACTATTAGTTTAAAAACAGGTTCACAGTATTTGTCTGAAGAAGGTGCTAAAGAATTAGAAGATAGAATAAACGCTAATTATGATGCTTTTATTGGTTCTCTACAAAATGACCATCAAGACCATACGTATTATACTTCTATATTTCCAAGAGATGATAACGGTTATGATGTTATTGTAACCGGTGGTCAAGTTATATATGATGAATTTGGTACAGGTATTGAAGGTTATCATAAACAACACCCTAAAAAAGGTAATTATGGTAATTTACAAGCATACAATACAGGTCCTAAAATACATCATTTTCCTGACTCAAATAAAGATTATTGGATATACAAACAAGGTGGAAAATATTACGTTACTCATGGTATTCGTTCAGGTCATTTTATGTATGATGCATTAAATGAAATGTCTAATGGCGAGTGGATAAAAAAATATGTTAATGAAGCATATCGTGATTTTTATAACGATATGAGAGGGAAGTGATTAAATGGTTGAAGATGATGAAACGTTACAATTTCAATTAAGAGATGACCTTTATGAATTACTTTCTCCTGATTATCCAAATATAGTTGTTAAGGCATCTTATGATGATTTTCCTAAAATATCTTATCCTATGGTATTAATATATGAGATTGAAAATTCAGCTGTTAGTCAGTTTTATGATTTACAGGAACATGTTATAAATGTATCTTATCAAATTATTGTACTTGCTGAAGATACCCCTGAAAGAAGTGCTATAGAGAACGTAAGACATATAATAACTAAAATCAGAGATTATATGCGAGGTGAAAAATACCACGCATTAAAAAGATTAGGTAATACCCCAATCACAACAAAACATGACGATGAAAATGTCAGAATAGGTTATATGCGATATGTAGGTCGCATTGACATAGATACACATACTATTTATAGGAGGAATTAAGATGAAATTAAATAGAAAAAGATTTGCTAAACCTATTAATTTATCAACTGCTGGTGTTTTCTTAGCATACGCTGTTGAAGCAACTGCTGGTAGTAGACCAACATCTGGTTATACAAAATTAACTGGTGCAAAAACTACACCAAGTTTGAACCCATCTCCTGAAACACTAGAAACTACAACTCTTGATGAAACAGAATATAAAACTTATATTGATGGATTAAAAGATTTAGGTGGAGCACTTGAATTTACATTCAATTTAACTGAAGAATTGGTTACTCAATGGTCTACATTAATGACTGCTTATGAAACAGCGAAAGCAGCTGGTAAAGCTACTTGGTTTACAATCGTAATTCCTGGTTTAACTAACTCATTCTACTTTACAGGAAACCCTTCTGCTATGGGATTACCTGAAACTAGTGTAAGTTCAGTACTAGAAATTACAAATTATATTACACCAACAAATGCTCCAGCAAGTTATACAAAACCAACTATTACATCTGCGTAATAGGAAGAAAAAAAGGAGAATATTATGAATACTAAAATTAATCTAACATATGATGGTGTTTCGTATACACTTGAGTATGATAGGATGAGTATAAAGATGCTCGAAAAAGCAGGTTTTCAATATGAAGATTTCTTAGATAAGCCTTTGACAAACGTTGATTTAGCGTTTACAGGAGCATTTATAAAAAATCATCCTAAGACATCTCAATCAATAATTGATGAGATTTATAAAAATTGTCCTGATAAACAAGGTTTAATAGCAGGACTAAGTAAAATGATAAACGAATGTTATGAAACATTATTAAGTGACCCTGAAGATAAATCGGGAAACGCAACTTGGGAAATAATAGACTTATCACCAACGAAGAAGTAGATAAATCTAAGGTAGAGTTTATTTCCCTATCGAAAATATTTGAAACATTATGTCCTATATATATGGGCTACGGAATGAGTTACGATGAATATTGGTATGGAGATTGTTACAAAGCTAAATACTATCGTGAGTCATATGAAATTCAAATAAAGCATAAAGATGAAGAGTTTTGGACGCAAGGCATGTATATATATGATGCACTCTGTAGGGTGTCTCCTATATTACATGCCTTTTCTAAATCTGGAACAAAACCTCTACCATATCCTACTAAACCTTATACATTGATGTTAGATGAGGCTAAAACGGAAGAGGAAAAACAAAAAGAAATAGAAAACGCTCGTTTGATTGCTAGATTACATTTTGAACAATGGGCGAAAGAGACAGCAAAAAGATTTCAAAAACAAAATAAATAGATTGGAGGGAAACTTCAATGAAACATTTTAAATTAAAATTTTCTAGATTTGACGGTGATACTGTAGTAGTCGGTGAAGCAGTAGCAAGAATTGGTATAGATGATACAGGGATGTCAGCTACAGCTAATCGTGTTGTTGCTACATTTGATTTAGTTGGAAAAAGTGCTGAAAAAAATGCAGTAGCAAATGAACAATTTGCTAAATCTGTGTCAAGTGTTAAAACTAGTTTAAAAACTGTAAAAGCAGATGCTGTTAGGTCTTTTAATACTTCTTTAGGAGGATTAAGAGAACAATTAGGTTCTAAACAAGTTTCTCCAAAAACTAAAGCAAAAATATCAGGGTTTTTAGGAAAAACTAGAACATCAGGTTATGATAATTTAAAAATTTCTCAATCAAATTTTTTAAGTAAACAAGATACTAATAAAGTAATGACTATGAACACTCAGGCTCAAGGATTGTTAAGTACTGCTCAAGCCGACCAAGCAAAATATTATAATTCAATTCAAAAAGAAGGCTTGAAAATATTAGAAGAACGAGCTAAACTAGAATTACAGTTAAGTAAATCACAAAGTAGTAATGCTTTTGTAGATACAGGTAGCGTTGAAAAACAATCTTCTGCACTTGATAAATTACGAAATAGTCTTACAAGTGTAAATACTGCTTCTGAAGGAGCAAAGAATAAATTTAAAGGATTTATAAATGAATTAAAATCAGTAGCTGTAACTTGGAGAATACTTAGTGGTTTCTTTAGAGGCATTATTAATACATTTGCTAATCTATATGATAGTGCTGCAAGTTATGAAGAAGCTTTAAACTTATATCGTACATCATTTGGTGAATATGCAGAAGCAGCTGATAAATGGGCTGAAAGAATTTCTAGTGCATTATATTTAGACCCTAAAGATGTAATGCAATATGCTGGTGCTTTTTACAATTTAACAAGTGGTTTAGGTGTTAGTTCTAAAGCAGCTTACTTAATGTCTACAAATTTAACACAATTATCTTATGATATGTCTTCATTCTTAAATATAGATGTTGAGTCAGCACAGGCTAAAATTCAATCTGCTATGACAGGTCAATCAAGAGCAGTTGCTTCAGCTGGTGTAGCTATGCAACAAGCTACCTTACAAGAATTAGCATATTCATTAGGTATTCAAAAAAATGTAGCAGATATGACACAAGCCGAAAAAACATATTTAAGATATATTCAACTTATGAGAAGTACAGCAAATATGCAAATGGATTTAGGTAAAACAATTATAAGTCCTGAAAATGCATTACGTGTAGTAAAAGCACAATTTGTACAGTTAAGTAGAGCAATAGGTCAAGTATTTATCCCTATTGTAATGGCTGCTATTCCATATATTATGTTATTAACACAAGCTTTACAAAGATTAGCAACTTGGTTAGGTAAAAAACTAGGTTATGAAATAGCACCTATTGATTATTCTAATTTTAAAACAGCTAGTACATACATGGATGGATTAGGCGATGCTGCTGATACAACAGCTGGTAAAGTTGGTAAAGTTGGCAAAGCAGTTGATAATATTAGTAGAAGTTTAGCATCGTTTGATGAATTAAACGTAGTTGAGTCAGAAAGCTCATCTGCTTCACCAGGTTCTGCTGGAGGAGTTGGTGGAGGAGGTATCGGAGGTGGAGGTATCTCTGACCTTGAACCATTCCTTGAAGGTTATGATATGCTTGGCAAACTAACCGCAGATTTTGATAAACAATTAGATACAGCTCGAGAAAATATTAAAAAAATATTACCTATAGTAGAAGCAATTGGCGGTGCTTTATTAGCTTGGAAAATAAGTAAAAAGTTTATAGAAGATTATTTAAAAGTAAAAGACTTTATGGACAATTCAAAACCATTATTTGAAGTTATTAGTTCACCAGCTGCTCAAACTGTAGGTATTGTAGCAGGTTTAATAGCAAATGTAGTAGCTAATTTTAAAAGCGTTAATGATGAAACAGACCGTTTCAAAGAAGCTTGGGAAAATAATGATTTAGCTGAATACTTTAAAATAGATAGTCTTGATGAATTAATTGATAAAGTTCGTACTTTTACTTTTATACTTCAAGGCGGTTTACCAGCAGCATTAGCTATAGCTGGTGCTAAAATGGGATGGTTTGAAGGTTTAATTAAAAAAGTTAAAGAAGGATTTGGTACAGCTAAAGAGTTTATTATTAAACAATTAAATAACATAAAAGATAAATTAGTAGAAATATATGAAAAAAATGTGGCACCTATAGTAGAAGATATTAAAAAACTATGGGATGAAAAATTAAAACCTGTTTTCGATAAATTAAAAGGTGCTTTTGATATGACTATGGATTTAATAGACAAAGTCGTTATAAAATCAGGTCTTTTATCTTCATCTTTTGAAATAGCCTTTAATATTATAAAAACTATATTAACTCCTTTTAGAGATACTTTTAGAGAAGTTTTTGATTTTGTAAGAGGTAAAATTGATGATTTCTTAGATAAAATTGAGTCCATTACAGGAATATTTAAAGGTGTTGTTGATATTATCAAAGGTATAAAAGACGGCGATTGGACTAAAGTTTGGAATGGTATTAAAGACGTGGTTGTAAATGCATTTAATCTTATCACATCACCTATTAGGACTGTAGCTAAAACTGTTATAAAAATAGCCGAAAGAATGGTTAATGCTGTTATAGATGGTGTTAATGGTGTTATTAAAGCTATTAAAAAAATTAAAATTGATGTACCTGATTGGGTTCCTAAAATAGGGGGTAATACTTATTCTTTAGCTGGTTCTATAAATGAACTAAGTAATGTTAGTTGGGATACTAGTGCTATAGACCGTTTAAAAACAGGTATAGATTTCGTTCCAAATGATTATTACGGACCTGTATTCCTAGACTATGGTGAAAGAGTACTAACACAAGCTGAAAATAGACAATATATGAAGGATAATACAGCATATCTTAATAATTTAAGTAATAGTTCAGCTACAGCAAATAATAAACAACTCGCTAATGAAATAGCTAATGCTATAGTAGATAGTATGAGATTAGCTGAAGAAAGTAGACAACCTGATATTACACAAGTTTATATTGGAAATGAAAAAGTATATGAAGGTTATGGTACTCATCAAAGTAGACAAGCAGACCGTTGGGGAACAACATATGTTAAAGTATAGGAGGAAATATTATGGCATTTAATGGATATTATATGAAAATAGGGGATTGTAATTTTACAAACCCCTCTCCCATAAGGGAAGGATATAAATTTGCCCCTAAATTAGTACAAGTAGGAGACTCAAAAGTATTAGCTAGTGGTAAATTAAGTACTAAAGTTTTACCTCATGACAGGTCTAAAATATGGGTAGAATTTCCACCTATGACTCCTGAACAATTTAGAACTTATTGGAATGTATTACATAGTGACTCTGGTGGACACGGAATGTTCTTAACAGTTGAAGCGTATGATGATACAACAGATACTTATGTTACAGATACTTATTATCACACTGACTTTGAATACAGTCCTGTTAATTTAGGTGGGCAAAGAATGATAAAAATGGAGAGTTTTGAACTCATAGGACATTAAAAGGAGATGTTTAAATATGGTATATAGAAATTTAGATAAACAAGCTTTAAAAGAAAATGGTTATACTGTATTATCAAAAATAACATTATTAAATGATAATTCTGTTTTTACAGAAGATGATTTTATCGTTGATTGGAATTATGAAGATTATCGCTATGTTCCAAATAAAGGTTTTATTGGTGAATTTATTGAAAGAATATTAGACGGTAATCTTCAAAACATCCCCGATAATAAAATTTTTGAAAATCAAGAAATTAATTTACAAATAGGGATAGTTAATGGAATAGATAATGTAACAACGTGGTATGACTACGGAAATTTTTTAATAACAAAAGTTGAAAAAACAGATACAACAGGTAGATATAAATTTGAGTCAGCAGATTATACAAAGAAATTTAATAAAGAATATGAGGATACAATTAATTATCCTTGTTTAGCTATGGAACTAGCAAATGACGTATGTAATCAAGCTGAAGTAGATTTAGCAACAGTAAATAATTGTTATATCTATATTGCTGATGAAAATGGTTTAGCTGCTGGTAATTATAACTTTAAAGTAGAAAATACTTATTATAATTTTACATTAGCAGAAAATTTAGAGAAAAACGATGTTTTATATTTTACAAAAGCATATCTTACATTAACTTTAAAAAAAGTTAGATTTACACAACAAGATGGCTATGTTGTAACAAGAAGTAATATTACTTATACAACAAGTACATCAAGTGGTTCAGGTACAGCTTTAATAATGCGTTCTGTTCCCTTCATTGATTTTACAAATAATGATTTTGTAATAGAAAATAATCAATACGATGAAAAAGATACACTAAGAAAAGTAATGCAAGATATTGGTAAACTTGCTTATTCTTGGGTAAGAATAGGTGAAGATAATAAAGTATATATTGATTATGAACAAGATGCAAGTGTCGATGATTATGATAAGTTATCAACAAATGAATATTACGTATCTAAAAAAGCTGATTTATATTTTGGACCAGTTAATAAAGTTTTATTGGGTATGTCAAATATTGAAGGAGAAAATCTATATAAAACTAGTAGCAGTTACACAGAAGAGACAGAATGTGCTATAAAGATATATGATAATAACTTAACATATACCGAAGAATTGAGAGCAATTGCATTAAATGGTTGTGAAAGATTATTTGGTATAGAATATATGCCTTTAGAAATTGAAACAATCGGACATCCTTGGTTAAATGGAAACGAAATGATTGAACTTACAAATGTAGACGGTGAAGTATTACATACATATCCTTTTAATCGAAGAATAAAATATGCGGGATATATTGAAGGTGTCATAGGTTCTGAAGCAGAAACGAAGCAAAATAACGAATACGAATATGAAAGCGAAATAGTAAAACAAATAAATAAAACAAGTATTACAGTTGATAAGAATAATCAGACTATTACTTCTTTAGTTTCAAATGTTAATGAAGCTCAAAATAATATTACTGAATTATATCAAACAACAAATGAAATAAGTGCTACAGTAGAACACCTAGATACTGAATATGAAAATACTGTAATTGTTAGAAGAGAAGCTGAAGGTAATCCTATTGAAATAGACAATGCTGGAAATTATCCTTTAGAAGATTTTAAGATTTACGGTGGTACAAGTCAAGATGGAGAACCTACACCTAATAATCCACAAGAAGTAAATACTGTAACTTCAAAGACAACTACTGAAAACTATAATGGTACAGATTTTGATGTAGATTACAGTTATGACAAAGATTTAATTAAAGTAGAAAAAAGTGATACTGAACTATTAGGTAATACAACACAAGAAACAACAATGGGTTATAACATCTATGAGGGTTCTAACAATTTATATAACAACATTACAAATACTAATCAATTTACAAAAACTGATTTAGGAAACAACGAATTACAATTAACTAAAAATACAACAGGAACCACTTCACCAAGATTTTTTGTAACATTAACGGAAAACGAAACCTATACTATATCTTGTAAAGTAAAAGGGGACGCTCCAACTTGTAGAATAGGTTATTGGGAAGATGGTACAGGTATGGTTGAAATGTCAACTATAACTCCAAATACGAATAATTATCAGACGATGAGTTTTACTTACACAAGCACAGGAGCAAATCCAAGAATTTTTATAAGAAATGACACTACTACTTTCCCAACAAATAAATATATTATCATAAAGGATTTTATGATAGAAAAAGGTTCTACTTTACACGATTATGAACCATATACTTTTGGACCAACACCTAATCCTAATGTACCACAACCAATAGAAACAGTAACAGGTAGACAAAAAATAGATGTAGTAGGAAAAAATTTATTTGATTATACAACAACTTCTTTTGCACTCCCAGAATATGTAAATATAGAAACGGTAAATAATACAATAACAATTACAACCACTCAAACATCAACAAGCAATGATTTATTCTTTAGAACAAAAATACCAGATGAATATTTAACAAATGGGGAAACTTATACAATTTCAAGCGAAAATGTAAGTGGTGTATATCAAAATTTAAGACTTCAATTAAGAAACAAAGACGGTAGTACTGCAAATAAATCTATTAATTATTCAATAACTTATGATGATAATTATAGTTTATATATAGTAGATAACCCATTTTCAACCACTTCCACTACTTCAATACCAGCAGGTACTACTTGTATAATAAAAAATGTCCAAGTAGAAAAAGGTTCAACTGCTACAACCTATGAACCATACAAAGGTAATTCTTATGAAATAAATTTAGGTAAGAATTTAATAGATGTAAGTACCACAGAAGTTGGTAAAGCATGGAATAATTCAAGCAATACTGCAAGAGCTGTTGTATATGCAAAAGTAGAGCCTAACACAACTTATACAGTATCATTTCAAAGTAAAAATGGTGCAGACGCACTTTATTGGTTTGAAAAAAATAATAAAACAGATAGTACTGTAACAGTAGCAACTACTGGTATTGATTTTACATTGACAAAAACAACGTCATCTAATACTCATTGGATAGGGGTACAAATAAATAAGTCAAATGTCACTTTAAGTGATGTAGAAGGAACATCGTTGCAATTAGAAAAAGGAAGCCAAAGCACTTCATACGCTCCATATAAAACGCCAATAGAATTATGTAAAATAGGAACTTACCAAGACAAGATATTTAAAGGTAAAGGAGTAAATATTGTAAGAGATAAAAATGTAAATAGTGGCACTGCACAATATACAACGGTTTTATGTGCAGATTGTGATTTAAAACCAAGTACAACTTATACTATTTCATTTTATGGTACAGCTGATAATATAGTTTATCCTAACGAGAATTTATTTACTACATATAGTAGTTTTACTATTCCTAACGGATTAAAAGTTTTATCATTAACAACCAAAGATAATTTAAGCAAAGAAAGTGTAAGTCAATACGATAGCACGTTACAAATGTGGAGAATATTTAAAAACACTCAAGCACAAAGCAAAGCAAATGTTTTTGAAAATTTGCAAATACAAGAAGGAAATGTTGCAACGGATTATGAACCATATAATGCTAAAGATAAATGGTATCTATACAAGGCAATTGGTAAACATAAAATTTTGGCTAGTGATATTTTTGGTTTTTATAATGCATTAACAAATTCAAGAGAAGCAAGGGTTAGGCAGACGACTTTAAATTGTTTAGTCGGATATAATAATATGTTATATTCAAACAAATTTAGAAAAGTGTCTAACACTTGGAATGTAGACAACATAGGAATTATGGCTGGTGCAAGTAATCCTATTACACAAATATCATTTAGAATACCTGTAAATAGTGACGCTAGTTGGTTTACAAACAATGAAACTATTTTGTATTTTCCACTAGCAACACCTACGACAACTGAAATAACAAACGAAGAACTAATAAACCAATTAGAAGAATTGAACGATTGCGAGTTTTATTCACCTACTTCTTATTATAGAACTACAAGTGAAGATTTAGCTATAACAAGTGATTTTAATATTTCACATCTACCTTACAAACTTATAACAATAAATGATGAAAATAATAACCAATTAAGTTACAGACCTTTGTTTAGGAATTTAGAACTTTGTAAGATAGGTGATTATCAAGATTACTTATACTTAAAAAACGGTAAGTGGTATAAACATAGTGAGATAGGGAAAGTAGTATTAAATGGTTCAGAAAACTGGACAACTCAAAGAAATACATCACCATATATTTATAGAACTACAATAACAGATTATAAATATACAGACGAAAATATTTCTTTGTCAGACCACTTCAAAACAATAAAGAATGGTACTTATGGAACTATGACAGATAATCAATTAAGATTTAGATATCATTCAGACAATGGAAAATATTTATATATTTGCACAACGATACAAACAACCGACACTAATTTTAAAACTTGGTTAAGTACACATAACACAATAGTATATTATGTATTAGCAGACTCTACAGAAACCGAAATAAACGACGAAGAAGTAATTACAGAATTAAATTCATTAATGCAAACAGCTATTTATGAAGGATATAATAGAATATATTTAAATGATGAACTTTGTGAAAAATTATATATAAAATATCTAACAGATAGTATGTTTAATGATACTTATGCAACGAAGGCTCAACTTGCAATTACAAATGAAAATATATCAGCTGTAGTATCAAGAAGTGATACATTAGAAAATAATATTGCTCAATTACAAATTGATGTTGATGAAATAACAACAAATGTTGAGTCAGTTACAACATTAACAACAGATTTGGAAAATAGTATAAATTATTTATCTGTTGATATGAGTGCTAATTCAATTATCATACCTACAAATGAAGAAAACTTACCTTATTTATCAACAACATATACAATTCCTTTTACAGCAACTTTTAAAGGTGTTTCAGTTAATCCAACTGTTAGTACTTCAAGTGCTACTATTACAGGTATAACACTTACATTTGGTACAGGTGTTATAAATGTCGGTGTCTCATCAACAACACCTATAGAAAATCTTTCAAATAGTTTTGTTATTAATTTCTCATATGTTAGTGACGGAGAAACATATCTAGTATCAAGAACTTTAAATGTTGCTTTAAGTGTTAAAGGTGAAGATGGTAAAGATGGTACAAGTGTTACTATTTTAGGTTCTTATAATACTTTACAAGAATTACAAGCAGCTCATCCAATAGGTAGTGCTGGTGACTCATACATGGTAGGTGATGACTTATATGTATGGAATGTTTCATCGTTAGCTTGGGTAGATGTAGGACAAATTAAAGGTGATGACGGTGTAAATGCTTATCTTTACATAAGATATTCTGAAAATCCAAATGGTAATCCTATGGTTACTGTACCGACAACATCAACGAAATACATAGGTGTTTGTTCAACAACTTCTTCTACAGCTCCAACAAGTTATAGTTCATATACTTGGAGTAAATATTCAGGTAATGATGGACAAACAACATATCTTCATGTTAAATATTCAGAAGATGGTGCAACATTTGTACCAGCAAGTGCTGATGCAGATGAAGGAGACACACCTAGTGCTTGGGTTGGTATTTTAACAGATACTAATCAAACAGCAAGTACAACTTTTACAGATTATGCTTGGTATAAGTTCACTGAAGATATCGATGACCAAATAAGAACTATGCAAAGTGATATATCAAAAAATACTACAAATATATTAAATAATTATAGTGCAATCATTGAACAATTAAATAATTATGCTAAATCTGATGTTGTTGCAACATTAACAAAAAGAGTTGAAACTATCGAAAATGATGATGCCTTTGTTATAAATGCGATAACTGATTTACAAGTTAATGGTGTATCACAAGTAAGAACTGAAAAAGGATTTACTTTTAATAATGACGGTATGACAATCGATGCTAATAATTCCGTAACAAAAAGTGTAACCGATACAAATGGTATTAAGGTTTTAGATAAAAGTGGTAGTTCTGAAAGTGAATTATTATTTGCAGGATATGATGAAACATCTCAAACATCTATTGTAAGAACAGAAAATTTAGCAGTCAGAACATATTTCAATATCGGTACCAAATCAAGATTTGAAGATTATGAAAATGGTACAGGAGTATTTATTTAGGAGGTAGAAAAATGGCAAGTAATTCAAAGAGTACAACATTAACAAGTACATTAGGAAATAAAGCAACATTAACAGCTGCGTTTGTAGAAAATTCAACAGATATAACTACAAATACTTCTAATATAACTGCTACAGCATATATTAAAATGACAGCTGGTACATTTAGTGGTTCTAATTCTACTTATTTAAAGATTTATTGGCATAATAATCTTACTAATTCAACTGATTTATTAGCTACTTTACAAGTAACAGCTTTAACATCTTCTGGTACAAGTGTAAGCGGTTCTGTTAATGTACAACACGCATCTGATGGAACCGCAAGTGGCTATGCTTATGCAGAGTGGCTTAATGGAGGTACTGTTGGTTATGTTCCTAGACCTGGTAATGTAGCAACAGACAATACAGTTTTAACAACAATACCTAGAGCAAGTTCAATAGTAGCTGTTGATGCAAATATTGAAAGTGCAACTACAATATCAATAAATAAAGCTGACCCTTCATTTACAACTTCTATATCATATAGTTTTGCAGGAACAACACAAACTCCATTAACAGGTACAATTGTTACAAAGACAAGTGCGTCTAGCTATGGATGGACAATACCTAGTAGCTTTTATGCTAAAATACCTAATAGTAAAACTGGTATTTGTACTTTAACAGCTACAACATATAGTGGTGATACATCAATTGGAACGTCAACAACAACATTTACTGTAACAGCAAGTGAAACTACTTCAGCTCCTACAGGAACATTAGCTGTTGTTGACTCCAATTCAACTACAACTGCTTTAACTGGAGATAGCAATAAAATTGTAAGAGGATATTCAAATGCTTCTTGTACAATAACAAAAAGTGCTCAAAATTCATCATCGATAACAAGTGTTAAAATAAATGATATAGAAATAGGTACAAGTGCTAGTACTTATACAATAAATAATGCAAACACAAATGTATTTAATTTAGTAATTACAGATAGTAGAGGTTATACAAAAGCAGTAACGGTTACTAAAACTTTAGTTGATTATATTCCTCTAACTGTCAAAGCTACATTTGCAAGAAATACAGCAACAGATGGAAAAGTTAATTTGCAATATAACGGTAATTATTTTAATACTACTTTTGGAACTACATCAAATACTTTAACTGTAGATTACAGATATAGACAAAGTGGTGGAAGTTGGTCAAGTTGGATAACTTTAAGTCCTACAAAGAGTGGTAATACATATTCTCAAGAAAGACAATTAAGTGAGACTTTTATATATACGAATGCTTTTGATTTTGAATTAAGAGCTAGAGATAAATTAAGTACAGTTGTTACTAGTAGTGCTATTACAAAAGGTACACCTGTTTATTGGTGGGATGATAGTTCTTTTAATGTAGAAGTAGATGCTTATGTAAAAGGAAGTGCGATACCAACGATAGACTTAATATATCCTGTAGGTTCAATATATTTAACAGTTAATAATGTTAATCCAACAAACTTATTTGGTGGAACATGGGAACAGATAAGAGATAAATTCTTGTTATCTGCTGGTACAAATTATCCTGCTGGTAGCATAGGTGGTAATGCTACACATACTCATAATTTAGGAAATGCGTATGCTATGATTTCATATGATTGGATAAATAATGAAAATAGATTAATGTTTCAAGGAAGAGTACAAAGTTTCTCAGCTAGTAGGTATACAAACACTACAGCCCCTGCTTTTGTAGATGGTGCTTTAACTTGTCCAACAGCTACTAACTTAGGTGGTACAACAGATGCTTCAAGTAATTTACCACCATACATTAGTGTTTATGTTTGGAAAAGAATTTCATAATTTGCGATAAATTAAAAATAATGCTATAATAAAGAAGGTGATTATAATGTTGAAAATAGACGGAAATAAAACTATACATATAACTAGAGGAGATTTTGGTACCATAATTGTAAATATAAATCAAGCAATTTCAGGATGGATGCGTTTAACGGTGTATGAAGCAAATCATTTAGAAAATGTTATTTTTTCAGCACAAAGTAATGAGTCTACTGAAAGTGATACTTCACGTGCAATAACTATATTTCCTACTGATACAAAAAATAATGTACCTGCAAGTAATACCCCAATTACATATTGGTATGAAATAGAACTTAATCCTCTTGACGTTGACCCTATTACTTTAGTTGGTTATGATACATTAGGTCCAAAATTATTTGTAGTATATCCTGAAGGTTTAATTGATGAAGGTGAATAATGAATACTGGTTTTTTAAACGTCTCTATCGATTTAGCCACAGATGAAATAAACGTTGATTTAACAAATCAAGAAATAGATACTGAAATAACTAATGAAGAAATAAATGTTGATTTAACAAACCAAGAAATAGATGTTGATATGTCAACTGAAGAATTAACTTGTGAAATTGAAAATGCAAGTACTCTTACAGTTGATATATCACCGAGCTATGACATAATAAATAATAAAGAAAAAGATGTTAATTTTTATGATTATGATGGTACGTTAGTACGTTCATATTATGCTTCGGAGTTCTTATTATTAAAAGAATTACCAAGTAATCCTAAAGGACATCCTGACTTAGTTCCTCAAGGTTGGAATTGGAGTTTAGAAGAAGCTAGAAGTTATGTTTTAAAGTATGGTAAATGTGATATAGGAGAAATCTATACTACATACGATGGAACAACTAAAATATATATTGACTTACCTGAATATTTATTACATCCATATTTAGGATTAAAAATAGATGGAACAATAAATGTTGATTGGGGAGACGGTACACAAGAAGAAATAACTGGTACTGGAAGTGAAGTATTAACACCTCATGTTTATCAACAAAGTGGTAGCTATGTTATATCTATAGATTGTTCAGATACAGCGGCTCATTTATATGGTATATATTCCAATCTTTCTCAACTATTAAATGGAAATGGAGATAAAGACTATCATTACCTACGAACAATAAAAAAAATATTTTTTGGCTCCAATGTATATTTAGATAATTATTCTTTTAAAACCATGCGTTTAGATGCTTTATCATTATCAAATGAAGTATTTTTTACTGATACATTTTATGATAGAAATACTACATTTTTTGATGATTTAGCTATTGCACATTTAAATATTCCTACTACAATAGAAAATGTTAAAGTACGTTCAGATTTTTTAACAGGACTTATTTTGCCAGGAAATTTTGAATATGAAAATAGTTTGGTTAATACTTTTTCATGTAATGGTTGTACAAGATTAAGAAGAATAATTATACCTGAAGGAGTTACTAATATACCTGAAAATTGTTTTGGCTCTTGTACTTATCTTGAAAGTGTTGTTATTCCAGACAATGTTACTACTATTTATTATAGAGGTTTTTACTCTATAACTATGTTGCAAGATGTTATTTTAAATAATATATCTTTACTGAGCAGTCAGACTTTTTATGACTGTGATAATATAAAACAAATAAAATTAAAAGGTGATTTAGAATCCTTACCGTCTTATACGTTTTATTACTGTTCCGGAGTAGAGTCAGTTATATTAAATACTCCTAATTTAGGTGAAATTGGCTCTTATTGTTTTAGTAGCTGTACTAGAGTTATTTATTATAATTTTACAAAATTAAATAATGTACCAACATTAAATAATATAAACGCTTTTCAATACATACCAGATTATTGCCAAATAATAGTACCCGATAGTTTATATGATGAATGGATAAATGCTACAAACTGGTCAACTTTATCAGACCATATTGTAAAAGAGAGTGATTATAATGGTTAAAAGAGAGTTTTATAAAGAAAGAAAAGACGGGGTTAAATTATATAGAATATATTCTGATGAAGAATATAGAATAAAACAAGTTGAAACAGGAAATATCTATGATGAAGCAATTGATGTTGAAACAGCAAATTATACATATATTGAAACTGATGAAAAGATAGAAATTCCTGATTTTGACGAAAATGAAAAAGAATGATATAATTAAATTAAGTAGAATAGGTGATAATAATGCAAAAAGTTGATGGTACTACAATAAAGTTAAATAGAGGTGATGTACTCAATTTAAATTTAACGATACAACAAGAAGATGACACAGATTATGTATTTCAAGATGGTGATATAATTTATTTTTCAATTTATAATAAAGGAAAAATGAGTGATGAAGCTATATTATTAAAAGAAATAACACCTACTGCTAACACAACGAGTGTTAATATTAGTTTAACAAATGAAGATACAAAAATAGGAGAACTAATAAATAAACCGAAAGAATACTGGTATGAAATAGAATTAAATGATGAACAAACTGTTATCGGTTATGATGATAACGGACCTAAGTTATTTATTTTATATCCAGAAGGAAGTAAGCAAAATGATTAACGATAATTCTTTACAATTATTAGGACAAATAACTTCTAATGAAAATATAACTGGATTTATAGAAAACGGTTTAAAAGGTTTAGACTATGAAGAAGGAATTTATATTCCTGAAGAAGACATAGCAACCCCAACAATTACTTTTGTTAATAGTCATAATGAAGTACCTATTTATATTTCGCTTTTTGATACAGGAACAGACTTTCCTGGTGCAAATGTTAGTGTTGCTTTTAATCTTGTTAACAGTTATGCAATATTTGGAAGTACTTTTCCTTATAGAGACACTTCTGTTGCGTATGGGTATATTGCTAATATTCGTACTTTTTCTAATTATTCGTCAACTTCAGGAGGTTTTTTAACAAGAAGTAGTGATTTACAAACTTACGCAACAAAAGAAAATTTTAAACCTTATGTAAATTCATGTTCTTGGAAAGCAGGAAGAACTTATAAATGGATAGCAGTTTGGAAATAAAGGAGGAATTTAAATGAATTTAACAATTGCAAGTGTAATAGCCTTTGTAACACTATTATTAGGTCAAATAACAAAGAAACTAGGTTGGGTAAATAAAAAGTATATCCCAATACAAAACCTTGTTATTGGGCTTATAAGTGGTCTTATTTGTTGGCTATTAGAATTAGAACCAACTATTATCAAAGCACTTATAACTTGTGTTATTGCAAGTTATGGTGCAGGTGGATTATATGATAATTTAACTATTAATAAATCTGAAGTTGAATTAGAATATGATAATGAGATGGGAGATGAGGAATAATGAGATACCCTATAGATTATATTTCGGTTCCACAGGGATATAGTACTCAACACAGAGGAATAGATTTTGGATGGTATAGTGTTTTGCATCACCATCAACCAATATATGCTGTAGAAGACGGTATTATAATTTATGCTAAATATCAATCAACGGGAGGAAATGTAATTCATATTAGACATGATAATGGCTTTGTCTCTGAATATGGACACTTACAAGATGTCTGTGTTAAATTAGGACAGAGAGTTACCATGGGTCAACAAATAGCAAAAATGGGTGCTACAGGAAAAGTTACAGGAGAACATTTACATTTCGGTTTATGTAAAGGCGATTGTATTCATTACAATTCAACTGACCAATGGGTTAACCCATTTAACTATTTAGAAGTATATAAAGGACAAACAGTAAATGATAAAGCGAAGAAAGAATATGGTAATGAAATTAAATATCATATAGATGAAGTTATACGCTATGTTTATAATGTAGATGACGAAGGTTTAGTTGTTCATATTTCACCTAGGGGAAAAGAAACAGGTGAATTATTAAAAGCAGGAACGAGAGTTGTTGTTTATGAAAAAGATGGTTCTTATAGTAAAATAGGAGAAGGAAGATGGGTTTATTCAGCTTATTTAGCTAATAAAAAACCAGCAGTTAAAACTGTGTATGGTGTTAAAAATCCACCATTAAATGTTAGAAATGCTCCAAATACTAAAGGAAAAATTGTAGGAAAGTTATATAACGGAGATACTTTGCAAGTATATAAAACAAAGAATGGATGGGTTAAGACTTCTAAAGAAGAAGAACGTTGGACAGCAGGGAATTATTTGAAGTAATATGGAATTGACAATTGCACTTGCACTAAGTATAATAAGTACCGTTATAGCTGTTTCTAATTTTGTTTTATCTAGAAAAGATAAAGCTGTTAAAGACACAAAAGAAAACCATCAAGAATTAATAGAATATCAATTAAATGAATTAAAAGCAGATGTTAAATCTATAATTGCTAAATTAGATAAATATGATAAAGAATTTGACGATAGAATTGATAAAGCACTAGAATTACATCTTCAGATATATCATAAAGGAGAATAATAGAAATGACTATTAAGGAGGATATTGAAGATTTGAAAACAAAAGCCGAAGAATTAGAAAAAGAAAGTTTTGCTATGGAACTATTGAAAGATTATAAAAAACAAAATTTAAGATTATTTTGGATATGGATTATTACATTTATCGCCTTAATTATTACTTGCTGTTATTTAGTTTATTTAACAAACGATATAGGTATTTCTGATGAAACAATTGATATTCAAGATGTAGATACTATAGATAATTCACATATTAAAATAGGTGACGAATATGGGAAGAGTACGAATAACTAGAAAGACCAAATATAGAAAATCACAAACAACGAAATCTGGTAATAAAAGACGTTGTAAAACTTGTGGTAGGTTCATGTAATGTTTGATTTTACTAGAGAAGAATATGAGAGACTTAAAAAAGAACTAATGCTAAATGATGAATTATCTAAAATATTAGAAATGAAAATTAAAGGTGAGTCTATTGTAGCTATATCATTAGCACTTAATCTTAGTGAGAGTACAGTTAATAGACGAGTTAAATTATTAAAGAAAAAGATTATGAAAATATTATAATCTTTTTTTTTTTTTGACATTTTTTAGATAGTAACTTGAAGTTTTTAACGTTTCATTTAATGATAACATATAATCACGAAGGGAGATAACCGATTAAGAAATGTGAATTAAAAATACATTTGGTTATCTCCTTTTGTGTTATTTAAACACAATAAAATATTAAAGAAAGTAGATGAAGTTTATGTATGGAAATTATTATAACGGAAACAATTTTTCAAATACACCAACTAGACAAGATAATCTAAATATGATTGATGAACAAATTGCAAGATTAAATCAAATGAAAAGTCAAATTAATCAACAACAACAAAATGTTCAACAACATCCTCCTGCAATAAATCAAACGTTTCAATTAGCACCTAATTCGCAAAGTGGGATGAAATATGTTAATACATTAGATGATGTTTCAAAAGAAATGGTATTTGTAGATACACCTTTTTTTAGTAAAGATTTAAGTGTATTGTGGATTAAGAATACAAAAGGTGATATTAAAGCCTATGAACTTAATGAAATAATTCAAAAAGATGATAAAGATTTACAAATAGAATATTTAAACGCAAGATTAGAAGAATTAGAAAGGAAAATAAAAGATGAACAACATACTACAAATGTTATTCCAACAGAAGATACAACAGATACCTCAAGGAATGATGAACCAGTTGGAGAGTCAGTTGAAAAGGCTAAATCCCCAGGCATTTCAAGAGTATCAAAAAGCAAGAAGTAACGGAGAAAATCCTAATGAATTTTATGCACGAACTATAAATAGATTTAATCCCGAACAAAAACAACAATGGGAAAAAATGATTAATGATGTCAACACTAAAAATAGTGTTTGATATAAATTATAGAAAGGAGATATGTTATTTATCAACATATCTCCAAATAAATCCATTATGAATACCTGATTTACTTTTGCAAGCTCTATTAAGAGAATTTATACCAAAATTATAATATTCTCTAGCTTCTTTCATACTATCCCATTTCTTTATGAAATTACCTTGTAAATCATATTGATTTATTGGTTTATAAACAGAAAGAAGTTTGTGTTTAGATGCATGCTGTAAATTTTCTTGATGAGTACACCATTCAAGATTGTCTAATCTATTATTCATTGTGTTTCCATCTATATGATTTATTTCTAATTTCTTTCCTGTTTTATTAGGATTAAATGTATTCATAATAAGTTGATGTACTTTAGAAACTTTTTGTATACCACTGTTTCTTAATGTAACTATACCATAACCACTTTTATGTTTTGTGATTTTAATATTTTGTCCTTTACAAAATCTTTTATAATTTCGTTGAACAACATATCTATCTACACTTCTTACATTTCCCATATTACTGACTTCATATATACCCTCCCAATTAATTAAAGGTTTCCAAATTTCTTTCATATAATACCTACTTTCTAATAGACAAACAAAAAGACTTATATAAGCACTAGGGTTTATTGTCGAGATAAGTCCTAATGCTTATATAAATCTTCTTGCTTATCTCGACATATTCATTATAACACATTTTGAATATTAAGTCAAAAGATTTAAAAATATTACAGAAAGGAGAGAAATTATGAACTCACAAGGAATAACTCCTACAATTGAATTAGCTGGAGCTAATAACGGAGCTGCTTATCCATATCCTGTTTATCCTATGATGGGTGGATTTGGTGGTAATGGTGGTTTTGGTTTCGGCAGTGACTCTGCTATTTGGTTAATCGTACTATTAGCTCTTATTTGGGGTAATAATGGTAATGGTAACGGTTTCTTTGGTGGAGGAAACTCTTTCGATAATGGATATGCTTGGTTATCAAACGGACAAAAAGAAATCATGGCTAACACAAATAATGGTTTTGACACATTACATTTAAGCAACCAAATTGAAGGTGTAAGAGATGGTATTTATGGTTTATCTAACCAATTATGTAACTGCTGTGCAGATATGAACCAAACTGTATCAACTGGATTTGCAAATGCTGAAACAGCTGCTAATGCTCGTCAAATGGCTAACATGCAACAAGCATTTAGTAACCAAATTGCAACACTTCAAGGATTTAATGGTATAACTAGTGAATTATGTGATGCTAGTGCTGAAAATCGTTTAGGACAAGCAAATTTAACAGCTACTATCTTATCAGAAAACTGTGCTGATAGACAAGCTCTAAATGAAGGTGTTAGAGATATAATTGCTAACCAAACAGCTAGTGTACAACGTATCCTTGACCAATTATGTCAAGATAAGATTGATGCTAAGAATGAAAAGATTGCAGACCTTGAAAGACAATTATCTATGAAAGATTTACAAGCAAGTCAAATTGCTCAAAATGCATTTATTGCTCAAGGTTTCTCAGATGAAGTAGATGCTTTGTATAATCGTCTAAATAACTGCCCTGTACCATCAACTCCAGTTTATGGTAGAACACCAATATTCACTTGCAACGGTGGATGTGGATGCAATAATAACTTTGCAAACCAATTATTTTAATAGCATATAGTTGATTACAACTAACCTGATTACAGGAACTTGCTAATTACCTCATTATAACATCAAATGATGCAATTAAAAACAGAATGAGGCAAATGAGATAGGCAAGACCTATCTCTTTTTAATTTAATATAGAAAGGAATGATTAAAAGATGATACAAACAATTATAAACGACCCATTAGTATTAACAAGTAATACAAGTCCTATAGTATTTGATGATACTGACATCAGAACTAGATGTGCTTTTTGTAGTAATGGTGGTTGGTTAGACTATCAAAATGGTAATCCAATTTTCAAATTATTTGGTAATGGATATACAGGTTATTACAACGTTAATTTTAGTGCTTCTGTTAGTTCTGCAACAGCAGGTGTAGTAGCAATAGGTTTATACGAAGACGGTATATTAATACCTGATACAGTGAGAGCTGTAACTTTAGCTGCAGCTGATGACTACGAAACAGTATCTTTCAATAAAAAGATTAGAGTATGTCCAAGAGGAACAACAAATATAACAGTAGGCAGTGTTCCAAGTGTACCTACACCAAGTACTCCTACAACACCAATTGTTACACAAATACCTATTATCACTAATGCTACATTTAACGTTGCAAGAGCAAATAACTAATGAAAAATAATGTAGTAGATAATGTATCACTATTATTACAAGCGTTGAGTTTACAAATCTTATTTCAAGATTTCAATAATACTGATTTAATGCAAGAACTACAAAAACAAGATACACAATATTTTGAAAGGATTATCAAAAATCAAGAAGAAATATTAAAACTCTTAAAAGAAAGGGAGTGAATAAATGACTAAAACAATTTATAAAGATTTAAAATATGCTACCGAAGATAAAATTAAAGACTTATTAGAGGAAAATCAAGGTCAAATTACAGGTAGTAATCTAGAATATTTAGGTGAATTAATAGATATACATAAAGACATAACCAATGAAGAATATTGGTGTTATAAAATGGAAGAAGGTGAAAGTATGTACGGAAATTATGGACGTGGTGGTTCTTACGGAAATTATGGACGTGGAGGAAATTACGGAGAAAGTTATAATGAAGGATATGGTGCTAGAGGAAGAAGTAGAGACTCTCGTGGTAGATATAGAGGACATGATTATTTAGATGAAATGTATGAAGATTATGGAAGATATATGGAAGGTAGAGAAAGATATGGAGCTAGTCAAGAGACTGATAAATCATATCATTACATGGTAAAGGCATTAGAAGATTTCATTAAAGTACTTGAAGAAGAAGCCGATACTCAAGAACAAAGAGAAATGTTAAGTCAAGCATTACAAAACGCTATGAGATAAGATGTATAAGTATTATAATGCAAATCCATTAAATAAATATGAAGAAGATTGTACAATTCGTAGTATATCTTGTGCAACAGGAAAAAGTTGGGATTATGTATATAATAAAATGAGTAATCTTGCTCAACAAAATGGTACAATGATGGATGATAGAGAATTTATTCTTGATTATTTAGACAGTAATTATAAACGTGTTCCTTATCTTCCTAAAACGGTTGGTGAAGTATCTGAAAAGTATGTTAATAACATTTTGTTAATAACAATGAATGGTCACATATGTTGTTCCAAATATGGAATTATTTATGATACATTTGACCCTAGAGATAGATTTGTAGAAGATGCTTGGATTGTGTTATAATATAATTGGTGATAAAATGATTAAAATTTATGTGAACAAAGACGAGATTAAAGTTGTTGGTCATACAATGCCTGATATATGTGCTGCGGTTAGTTCAGCTATGTATATTACAGCAAATAACCTTTTAGACATGCAATTATTAGGCATTGACAATGGTAAATACACCATCGAGGATAATCTCGAGGACGATTATATGCTTATAAAAATCGAAAAACATACTAAAATAACAGATGTTTTAATGAATACATTAAAAAATGGTTTACAAGATATATCTGAAGATAGTGGTGGTCTTGTAGAAATAATAAAAGAGTCATAAATCAATATGACTCTTTTTATTTTGATAATCCATATATAAATTTAAAAATTCTACTTCACTAATATCACTTTGTAGATAATCCCAAATATTATTTTTCCAAGTGTCTGATATAAAAGCCCTACTATAAACATACATTCTATATAAGAATTGTTCGCTAAGAGGTCTTGTAAACAATACACTTTTGATTAATAATCTTTTTCTATAAAATTCATCCAACCCATAATATAACAATCTTTCATCAAAGAAATCCTTGTCCATATCTTACCTTCTCATAGATATTATATCATGTGTCAAATAATATGTCAACAAAAAAAAAAGGAGATAAAACTATCTCCTTAATCTAAATCATCTTCAGTTAATGCACTTCTACCATATAGTTCATCAATTGCTTTAAAATCAACTTCACTTGTTGGTATTTGTTCAGAAGTTTCTTCAACTTTAGATATAACCTTTCTAACATTTGCATAAGTTCTTCCATTGTATTCACTATGTGTAACTTCACAAACTAGTTTAATACCTTTTAATTTATCAACATCATTTGTGTTAAAGTCATCTCCGTCATTAAGACCTAATGCAACATTTAACATCATGCCCATAGCCCATAAACTTGTTTCATTTTTCATGTTGAAAGTATTTTGTAATGTTGCACCATCTTCAACATCTTTCATACTTAGTACTAATCTATCAGGAGCTCCACTTGGTGTGAATTTAGCATCAACTATTTCTAATGTACGTTCTCCTTCAGCTACTATTTTAAATCCACCTTTTAAATTTACTTTTATCATCATAATTTCTATTCCTCATCTTTCTTCTTACTTTTTGTCAAAGTATAACTTTCCTTTTCCTCAATATAATTTTCATACTCATCAGGTTTTTGTTCTTCAAATAATTTCTCATTGAAGCTCTTTGTAACCTTTTTCGTTAATTTATAAGCACCACAATTTGTAGCACCTGTATTAATCATTTCATTTTTAATACTTGTTTCAAGTAATTTCAATCTTTTTTCTAAAGCATTTAATCCACTTTTTTCTTTTAATTCATCTATTTTAAGAGCTAAACTAATAGCATCTTCACATACTTTGAATAAATCATTATCTTTTGTTTCATCAGTTGCTCTAATTAAATCAAGATATTCTTTATCAACTTTTTCATCAAATTCAGGTGAAATTCCACTTTCAACATAATCTTTCCACCATTGTTTAGCTAATTGCATACATCCTTCTATGTTGTAATATTCTCCGTCGATTTCAAATATCATATCTTTTAATTTCTTAACAACTAATATTGTGTTTTTATCACTTACTTGAACATCTTCAGGTCGACCATAATCGACTTCATCTAAAAATGTACAAGCAAATAATACTCTATCAAGACCTTTTAAATATGAATATAATGCACCTTGTAATAAGTATTCAACTGGAACATTTCCATTTCTCCACTGCTCCGGATGACTTGATGTTTTACATTCACAAATCATCATAATTGTCTTTTTATCATCAGCTGTTGCTACAGCATCTATGACTCCACCAAAGATATTACTTTCATCCTTGAAGTTATTAAATTCATATTGTTTAAATACTTTTCCATAGTAATCTTTAATACTCATTACATTTGGGAATTGTTTTGAAACATATTCTATTATTTTAGGTTCAAGAACACGTCCAGCATTAAGATATTTGTTATCTTCGATTTCGGGTCTTGCTAGTTTTGTTATTTCACACCAACTTTGAAATGGTGTACTATATTTATTTAAACCTAAAATAGTAGCTAACCTATGTCCACTAATTTTATTGGTTTGTTTAGGAGGAGAAATAATTATTCTCTTCCTATCATCACCATAATTCCAGTTTTTAGCCATCAACTTCACCTGTTAATTTAGTAATTGCGTTTTTAAAAGTTAATGTTTTACTTAAGATTTCAGCATCAGTTATTGTACCTTTAATAATAGCGTCTAATGTTTTAGCACCTTTTGTATCATCACCTGATAATTCACGGAATTTGTAAATTAATTCAGTTAATTCTTTTTTATCTTCTTCATTATCACTAGGTGTAACAGTACTTGTTACTTCCTTTTTAATTTCTTCTTTTTTCTCTTTTGTAATAAATACTTTAGGTGTTCCTGTTCCTTTATTATTTGGAATATTTACACCGTCAAGTGATACTGTATTATCTTCATCACCAAAGTGTACTTCATTTCCGTTGAATATTCTTGGTGTGAAGTTTTTATCAAACCAATTTCTAAATGCTAATGTTGATGCACCATTTACAGCCTTATCAACTGTATCACTACCTTGAGACATTTCAGTATAAGTTTTAAAATATCCTGTGTCTAAATCAGTAAATGTAAATAAACAACTGATTGTAGCAATATGTTGAGGGGAACCTGTTGCAGGTCTAAATGCGTCTAAATCAAATTTATCAAGATTAACTATTTCAAAACTGAAATCTAATCCAACTTTCATAGCTATATCTTGAACAGCTTGATAGTATTGTTCAATACTAACATATTCACCACCACCTAAATTACTAGGTAACGCTTTATCCAAGATGAAATTTCTAGTTCTAATTTCACCTCTAAAAGCATTAATTTTGTTCAATAGTGCTTTTCTCATTCCTAATTCGTTAATTTCTGCGTTGCAATTACATACATCAATTTCTGGGTTCATATTTTCTTCCTTTTCTTTCATTTCTTTCACTAAAGCGATAAGTTCATCTTTTTTCAATTTGTCCAATTTCTCTTCCATATATACTTCCTTCTCTCCTTTAAAATCATTTATTTTTTGTTTGGCATATTTAATATACCATAATTTATTTATTTTATCAATAGACACTTTATTGTCATTGTCAACAATTGGATTGACAGGACAACTAGCTAAACTGTCTTTTCTACCATCAGGCTTTATTTTGTAAATCTTTCCTGTTGGAATTTTTCCAGCATATATTCTGTTATTTCGTTGTAATTCGGTTTGATTACCATTTTTATCTTCAAGTACTATCTTTTCATAAGTACTACCTAAGTGATTTATTACTTGAAATCTAATCGGTTCGTTACAATCATTAATTGTTTTTTCAACAGGTATATTAAATAATAAATTCTTAAGAATTGCTTCAGCACAAATAGATAATGAATTAGCTTTAAAATTAGGTTTATATTTTGTGATAATCTTATTATTTTCATCGATTAATATTTCAGGACATCCAGCAAAACAACCACCTTTAAAGTTTACTTGTTTTCCCTTTGATGTTTGAACTATTTCACAATAGTTATTAATATCACGCATTACTAACTTTAATATTTTATCTTCTTCTAATTCTAATCTATATCTTTTTTGCCAATTATCTAATACTTCTTTTACTTGGTCAAGATACTCTTCATCAATTTCAAACATTACAGCATCAGTGTTTGACTCAACAAATCTTAATGTAGGTATTTCTCTTAAATCATGAATTAATATTAATAAAGCACATTGACCACTAATACATACTGACCTACATTGTTTTATATCATATAAATCATTAAATTCAGCACCTAAAGCACCATAATAAGTGTTAAGAGGTAATTTTAAAGCCATCGCCAACTTTTTATTTTCTTCGTGCTTTGCTTGTATTCTAAGTGCTTTTAATTCTTTATATTTATTAGCATCAGGCTGATTTCGACTTGAATAATCATATTCACAAATTAAAGTAGGTTAATAAAGGCTTGATACATCATAATTCAATAATAATCTAGCCATTTATTCATCACCTTCTTCTTCCCATTCCCAAATGTAATTTGATATTACAACGGACATACCATTTGGCATTTTAAGTCCGTTACAAATATTAGCAATTACTTCAGGAGACACATTTAATTCATTTTCAATATCTCGAATAGTATTCCATTTTCTAACAATGTTATGGTCTAAGGTGTATTGAATTACTTTTCTTTGATATTTAATGAAGTCATATTCAAGACGTATTCTACCTGTTCGTGTAATGTCTACACTTATAATATCATAGTTAGGTTTTTCCCTCATGTACCATCTATAGTAGCTTTTGTTATCATTGAAATACTTTACCATTTCTATCTTTTCCTTTTCTTTTCCTTATTTTTCATTATTTCTGAAAGTTTAATGTCGATATAAATTATACCAACAGTTAAAGTTATTGCTATTAATATAAATAATAACAATCCCCATTTATTCATAATAATCCTCCGTATTGAATTCATCACTTGTATAAACATAATTATTTATTGCAAAATGACAACCACCAAATCCAACATTACCTTCTGTTTCATCTATACTTAAAGTTAATTTCATATTGTCATCAATTTCTCCTCTGATAAAACCATCAAAGAATTCTTTAACTTCAGGTAATAGTTTTTCTAATTCAAAATTTTCAGGGTAATGATAATCATTTTTATCATTATGCTCTACTCTTTTTGCTTTAAGAAATCTAGCTGTTAAATTAGCATTAGTTAATCCTAAACCTTGTATTGGGTCTATATCGCCCATTTGGCATATAATCCATTTAGCCTCAAAATAATCATGTCTTGTGTCGAATAATATCATTGTTGCATCAACATCATGTTCACAATAATATAATACTTCTTTATATTGTTCTTCCGTCCATTTTGTCGGTAAATCGAAAGGAATAGTTGTTTCAGTAATATCTAATCCTAAATTACCTTCTATTTCTTTTAATGATTTAAATGGAACAATATCTTGAATAGTATCCCAAACTGGAAATGACTCGACATATTCACCATAATCTATTTGCCAACCTGGGGTGCCATTTACAATGTCATCATTTACTTTTTTAACTTCTTCTACATCAAATCCAGCAAGAATTGCTTTTAATATGTATTGGTCATAACCTTTAAAGTTGTGTCCAACGAATATCGGATTTTCTTTTTGCATAAATGAATATACTTCTTCTCTTGGTGTATTATGAAATATCTTTTCTTCTTTAGTTAAATAGTTTTTACAAACTAATAACCAATCGTGAGCAAATACTTCAAAGTCTGAAACCCATATTCTATTATATACGTCTTCAAACTCCATATTTACATCACCTCACTATTCTTTTGTTTCTCTCATATCACTTAACGATTTAGCTAATTCTTCATAACTTTCAGTCATAGCATCGATTGTAATATTCAAAGTATCTTTCAATTCTTTTGAAAAGTCATCTACTTGTTCTATCATCGCTGTTTTTAATTGTTTGTTTAACTTTCTCATAGCATGGGCAAGATTAAGTTCAAAATACAAACGGTTATATATCATTACTAATATAACTAAAGCAGCAAAAACTAATAAGACATATAATATAATTTGCATTATTTTTTCTCCTTTTCTTCTTTAGGTTTAATATAAGTTTTACCTTTTGCTAAAGGATTTGTTGGGTCGGTACTATACCAAATAACTCTTCCTCTATTTTTATAAAGTTCTTTGTACATCTTCTGTTTCTCTTTGTAATTCTTTTCCATATTTTTCTTCTATCTCCTTACTTTGTAGATATATAGGGTATATTAATTTTTCATCCATTCTAAATGCATCAGGACCGAAATTACTTCCTTCATAAAGAACAATCTTTCCTGTTTTTTTACAAAAGGTAATATCTTTATGCCTAATGTCTTTCATACCGTATGGTACATAATACACTATTATATCTTTATTTTCATATTTCAAAAACCCCTGTTTTCCAAATTCTAATTCGGCTTTTCCAATATACTCCATGTTTACCACCATGCTTTCTTTTTGTAAACACTTCTTCTCTTTTTAAAGAACCTATCTAACATACTAACATCATCAATTAAATCAAAGACATTAGCTATTTTTTTACCTTCACAAGGTCTTTGGGCTCTACCAATACATTGTATTACAATTGCCTCATCCTTGATAGGTGTTGCAAACACTACGTTTTCTAGTATTTTACAATCTAAACCTTCTTTTGCTAATTTATAACTTGCAAGTAATACTCTGTATTTTCCACTTTTAATATCTTCAAGTGCTTGTTCTCTAATTGCTTTTTTCGTAGAACCGTCTATTTCAATAGAGTGTTTAATATGTTGATGTAAATATTTTAGTTGGTCTACTCTATCTGATAACACTATTGTACTACCTTTTAAAGAATTACACAAGTCTATAATTAATTTGTTTCTTTCTTCATCACAAGATATATCTGTAATCAACTTTGAAAAAGAAATAGTCATACCATTTTTTTCAAACACGTCTTTATAATAACCTGTTTGTTCATCGTAAATCTTATAATTAGTATTAATTAAATTTACTTTTGCAGGTACTTGGAACTGTGTTTTTGGAAATCTAATAACTTCTTGTCCTTCATATATACCGATATAATCTTGTCCATCTTCTTTAATTTCATAGATTACTTCACCTAATAATTTTGGAATACATTGTTCAAGACCATCGGCTCTGTGTAATGTTGCTGTAAGACCTAATTTATATCTTGCTGCAAAATAATCAAGACTTGTTCTAAACATAGCAACTGTATCAGCATTAACAGCTAAATGATGACACTCATCAATAACTACTAAACCAAATTCATCTTGAGGTATATCTTCTAAATGTTTAAATAAAGTTTGTACAGTTGCAAAGACAACGTCTCCGTGTGTATCGACTTCTCCATCCGATATAACTGAAGTGCTACATTCCATTTTTTCTTCACACCTATCTTTTGCTTGGTTCATTAAATCTTTAGTATGTGTAATAAATAATGTATGTTGTTGTAAATGATAAGCTGTTTGTAAAGCACATTCTGTTTTACCAAGACCACAAGGTAATATGAATAAACCATTTACGTGTTTTTTTAGAGCTTTTAAGCAAGGTTCTTGGTAGTCACGTAACTTTATACTACTTTTAATACTTCGTTCAACTACGGAGCTGTAATCATGATATAATGACTTATCGGGATACATGTTCCATAAATCATTAAAGCAACCTATTGGTAAATATATATTATCATCACTTCTGTCATATAAATGAATAAATCTTGGTGTTTTACCTACGAAAAAACCCATTTGAACTTTTTTACTAAATTCAGGATTTTTTATAATTAAGTTTTTTCTACAATAATTTAATACTTCTTCAGTTGGATTTTTAATTTCAATAATATTACTTATTATTATCTCCATTTAATCACCTCTATTCGTCTTTATATAATATTACTCTAATTAAACTTCTATTAGGTTTATTAGGTTTATTTGGTACATTGTTTAATAGATAATTCATGATTTCATCATTACATTCAAATGTATCTCCTTCATAAACTGTTCCCTCTTTATTTCCTTTAGCATTATATCTAATGATATTTTTACATTCATTAAATTTACTATAACTAAAGTTCTCTAAAGCCTCAACAACATTTAAATCAGTGTTTTGAGGAACATATGTATTTTTACCTTTAAGTAATGTTTCACCCCAAGTATCTTTTGGTGGCTCATATTTGAATTTTAATATGTTATTATATATTTTTTCAACATCTACATTTGACATATTCATATCACAAACATAACCATTTACACCATCTTTAATACCAAGTTCTTTAAATACTGGGCAATCGGTTACAATAACTTCAGTTCCAAGCATTAAAGCCTCAACAACCGAATATCCAAAAGCCTCACAATCAGATAACTGAACGAGTGCATCGGCATCAGCAATATAATTGGTTATATCTAATCTAGGTTGCATATAAATTATGTTAGGGTTATCTATTAAGTTAGCACTGTCAGTAAATACTGTCCATACATAAGGTATTCTTGCTTTGTCGAGAAGTTCTCCAAGTTTTATCATTCGCTCTCTTCCTTTTTCAGGTGTTAATCTAGTTGCTGAAATAAGATGTAATATTTTCTTAGGTTCTTCAAGAATGATTGGATTATAAATAACTTCCGTTTTAATACCTGTTTTTTCTTCAAACGCTCTAGCCGCCTCTTTACTAACAGCAATATAGTGATTAATCTTAGGATGCGTTATTGGTTTGAATTTAACATGATTATAATCACAATGGATTATTGAGGCATAATATTCAGCCTCTACATTATCAATTATATCTATTGTATAATTGAAAAATGCTCTTTTGCATTTTATCTTTTGACCTGTATATCTAACGACTCTACAAAACTTTTGTAATCTTCTTATTTGTTTCATATCGCCATTTTTGTAGTAGATTGTTAAATCATAATCTTTATACTTTTTAACTAAATAGTAGAAGAATGACTCAACACCACCAATACTATTTATAAGTGAAAAATATAATACATTCGTTGTTTCCATATTTATTCTCCTTTATATGTTTGTGTTATACCATTTGGATTTAATCTATATAAATATAACACGTCAGTGATTTTTTCTTCTTTTCCTTTTAATACTTGTTTATTGAAATCATAATCTTCAGCAATTCGTTTGTTGTTAAATCTAGTATCACCTATAATATTTCTATTATATACAATTCCCCATACACTACAATTCCAATCAGGTCTACCATTTGCAACATTTATAGTCATTGTTTCAGGAATGTCTTTCCAACTCATTAAACAGTAATCAAATTTAGTTGAATTTATTTTATCCAATATTTTTTGAACAAAATTATTCATAACATAATCATCACCATCAATGAATGTTATATATTCACCTTGTGCTATATCTAAACCGTGATTTCGTGGTATTCCAGCACAACCTGAATTTTCTTCTAAATGAATTACTTTAGCATTATATTTATCTAATTGAGTAGCATGACAACCATCATCAATTATTATCCACTCTACTTCATCAGTTAATTGTGGTTGTAATACTTGTGCTAATAATTCGGTATATAATACACTTTTATAATAACTCGTAATGATTGATAATTTCATCAACTAAACCTTCTTTCTTTAAGAACTCTAAACATTCTTTTGATAACTTACCTCTTGTTATTCCAAAACCTATATCTAATAATTGGTGTCTATAACCAATATCAATTATAAAATCCCCATTGTTTATACAATGAATATAAGGTGAGTCAATAACAGTTGTTTCCCAATCTTGAGCATTTTGATTTTGTTGTAATCTATCAATTAATATGTTTCTATCCCATATACTAGGTTGACAACTATTAAGATATATTTGATTATTTGCTTGAATATCCCAACTAGAACCTAATCCATAAAAAACGGGTGTTCTATAGTTTATTTCAAAATTAAAACAAGCTATTCCAACACTAGTTTTTAATAGATTTTCAGCCTCATTTATTCTTTTTTCATCAACAGGTTGTCTAATAAAGAAATCATCTAGCATTATTAATACTTCATTATCATCAATTTGTTTTAGACCTTCTCTAAATCGTTCAGTCCATATATCGCTATTAACATTTATTGTTTCACAATAAGGACATTTTTTTGTTTCAGTAATTAAAACTGGTTCAGGATGATTAGGATAATATTTTTCAAGTAATGTGAAAAATGGTTTCCAACAAGGTTCATACTTGTCACATGACATAACAACAAGACGCATTATTCATACCTCCAAACATATCCACCAGCACTTTTATAATGTTCTTTATTATTGCAACAAGCTATTATATTACATTTACTTATTCCTGTACCTTTACTGGCTGAACTAGCACTAATCCATTCTTTGATTAAATTACCATTCAAATCATATTGTAATGTTTTCTTTTTTCTCTTAATATTATTTATTAGATTTATATTATGATTACCATAATTACAGTTATATTTTGCGGTACAATATTCTAAATTATCAACAGAATTATTATCTTTGTTTTCATCCTTATGATTTATGTAAGGTAAATTATTTATATTATTCAAGAAATGTTTAGCAACTAATCTATGTACTAAGAATGTTTTATATTTTCCATCTTTACATAATATAATTCTTTTATAACCATCTTTACTATTCTTATTTTTCATAATAAATTCTTGTGTTATAACATATTTATTAAATTGCCAAACTTTCCTACTTAAACTCTTAACTCTACCATAGTTGCTTATTTGATATAAGCCTTCATATCCTTCAATATTTTTCCATTCTTCCATTAAATCATCCCCATTTTTTTGCTTTCATCTATCATTTCCTGTAATTCTTCTTTTGTTAGTTCTTTTGCTGTATCACTTGTAAAAGGAATTGTATATTTTCCATTATTAGGAAAATTTTTATTTACTCTATAATATTTTCCTTCTTCAAAATTAGAGTGATTTAATTCTTCAACTGTTAATAAAGCCTCATCAGTTTTTTCTTCACATCTCTCTTTTATATAAGTTATGTTATCACTAAAACTTCTTGCTAGTGTTTCAATATTACATTGTTTGTTATCATAAACAAATAAATCTCCATGATTTCCATTCAACAAAACATATAATACTAAATCAGTTGCTTGTTTGATGGTCATGAAAAATCTTCTATGACTTTCACCTTTTTCATTTACAGTAACAGTTAATGGTTTATCTTCTTTTGCTAATTTTGCAAATATGTGACCAACACTACCATTACTAAATAAAACATTACCATATTTAGTTCTTATTATTTCAGTATTCTTATTATCTACACATTGACAATACATCTCAACAAACAATTTTGAACAACCATAAATTGTACTAGGATTTGTTGCTTTATCAGTAGATAAGAATACTAATTTTTTAACTCCTCGTTCAATACTTGCATTAATAACATTGATACATCCGTCAATATTTGTCTTTCTACATTCATCAGGATTACTTTCACATTTATCAATATGTTTCATAGCACTAGCTAGAATTGTATAATCAACATCTTCTAGTGCTTTGTAAACAGCATCATAATCTCTTATATCACCTATGATATATTTAACTCTATCACTATTTACCTTTTGTTTGTGTTCAAATTGAAGTTTTTCGTTTCTACTATAAATTATAATTTCACAATCCTCAAACTTTTCTAATAATAGTTTTGTCATAGCAGTTCCAAAAGAACCACTACCACCAAATATACATATTTTAGTCATTTTTTAATTCCTCCAGCCATACTTCACATTCTTTTTTTGTATTACCCCTATAACTCTCTACTGAATAATTTGGATGTACTTCCCAAACAATCCATTTATTAACTATCTTGTCCTTTTCTATATTGTAGCTCATCATATTTAGTCCTTTCCTTCCTTTTCTTTGTATTGTGTAATCTACCTTCTTCACAATACAAACAACCTCCGTGGTTTCTACAATGTTTTGAAACAGCCTTGCCCCCTCTATATTCTTTTCTTTTTTCTTTATGATATTTAATCGCTTTTTCTAGCCCCATAATAACCACTATCTATTCTTTTAATAGTTCTATCCATTTTAATTTCCATTTTTTCTCTTAATTCATCAGCTGTAATATCATATTCAATCATAAAACCTTTAAGAATATTAAGAACGTCAGCTGTTTCGGTGATTACATCTTCTATCTTTCCTATACCTTTTTCATAAAGTAGAATTTCATCATTTAATTCTTGTACCTCCTCTGTTAATTTTCTTCTTTGATTTTCATATCCGAAATAATCAAAAACTTTTTCGTACTTCTTCTTGTCCATTATTTATCACCTCTTGTTTCATTTTAGTTAATCTAACTTCTTCTGTAGCTTTAAATTGTTCTAATATTTTTTTCATTTCTTCTATTTCTTCTATGGTGTATTTTTTAAAATCTTTTTCACCTAGTATTTTAATTAATAGTTGATACATTTATTATTTATCAACTCCTTTGAGTATATTTAATGTATTATCAGCATTAATAGTTCTATAAGCCCATTTACCTTCTCCATATTCAGTACAATTTTCTTCTATATATTCTATTGCTTTATTATTTTTAGATTTATAATCTTCTTTGACTTCTCTTTCACTTTCATATAATGCTCTTAATTCTTCATTTTTTTCTTTTAATCTTTCTATTTCTTTGTCTTTTTCAACACATAATGTTGCTAAGCCTAGTTCATTTTTGGAGTGCATATATAAATGTATTTGTTTTTCTTCTTCATTCACTCTTTATCAACTCCTCAACATTTCTTTCATTGTATTCATGAAATTTATCTTTTTTTCTCGTTTCTTTCTATCATATTCTCTTTGATATTCTAATCGTTCTTCTTTGTGTTCTTGATAATAATTATTTTGATATTCTAATCTTTCTTCTTTATTATCATAATAATATTGTTTATTATGATTTAATCGTGCCTCACGATGTTTTTCATAATCTGTATAACTCCACTTATTTATCATTATCATCATCAGTTTCATTGTCTAATGTTAATGATATAACCATAATAAGTGCTATTCCACATAATATTCCCATAACGAAATTAAATATATACATTAGTACCAACCTTTCTGTTGACTATGAGCCCAAGCACCACTTGGTGAACCATATCTGTTTTTAATATATTTCAAGCCCCAACGAATTTGCGTTTTCCCATTTGTTTTATAATCAGAACCTTCACTTGCCATTTTATTACATGGAAGTGATTGAGGAATACCACAAGCACCTGATTTTTTATTAACAGCGTTTGGGTTCCAACCACTTTCTCTATTCCATAATTTAATCAAACATTCATAATCATATTCGCTCCATCCATAACTGATGACTAAATTATGTGCATAACTTTGAAGTTCGCCTACATTATAAACAACTTTTTTCGTTGCAGTTGTATTTTTCTTTTTTGTAGTTGTAGTCTTTTTTGATGTAGTTTTTTTCTTGGTAGTTTTGGTTGTTTTCTTTGGTTCAACTTTTTGTTCAACCACTTCCTCTTTAGGTTCTTCTTTAATTTCTTCAACAACTTCATTTATTGGCTCTTCCTGATTGCTTTTCTTTTTATTATGATAATCACTAACCACATATCCTCCAAATAGTATCAATGTTATTAATACTATAGCTATTATTCTATTTTTCATATTATACCTCTCTATTTATTATTTAAATCACACGGATAACAATCACTTATATCTATAAATCCTTTTTCTTCAAATATCGGCTGTGCTTTGACCCAAGTGGTCCACCACGTACCTGTTTTATCTGAATTTACATAAATATATACGTTGTTTCCAGTTCTATCAACGAAATGATTTAATTCATCTCTTTTTTTCAATATTCCTGAACCAGCATAATAAAGTTTTTCTCCATCAATATGCTTACATTCAATCATTAATGCTGCTCCTTTTTTAACAGCAATTATGTCAAAAACCGTACCACTATTCATTGTTGGAATTTTATAAACAAAATAATTCTTTTTATTATAATATTCCATTACTTGTTCTTCCCATTTCTTTCCTACTTGGTATTGTTTTAACATTTTTTCTTCCTCCTCTATTTCTTCACGAGATTTTCTTTTATCGTGAGAAACATAAGCATTGTAATCAATAAATTCTTCATAAGGTATTTCAAACATATTACTAAGTCTAATTATTGTGTCAAAACTTAATTGTTTCATATCTTTTTTAATATCCGAATAAATTAAATGTCTTAATAAATCTTCTGAAACACCAAACCTCTTACAATTTTCTTCTAATTCGCCAAATAAAAACATCTCCTCAAATTTAATTCTTATAGTTTCTATTAAAGGTAAATTAGTTTTTCTATGAATTGTATATGCCATTTTTACCTCCAATTTGACTTATTTTTGATTTTATATTATAATTGATGTGTGTTAGAATAATTACTATTCAT
>RHMF01000012.1_pt1 | contig 63409 bp, 83 predicted proteins | sample 5365151 | NCBI WGS metagenome assembly RHMF01 (sample SAMN10266501, study PRJNA497801) | feces metagenome | isolation source: feces | host: Bos taurus | place: China: Prairie of Fairy Mountain | collected 2017-08-14 | reverse complement strand
GCCGTGCGTGCCGTGCGTGCCGTGCGTGCCGTGCGTGCCGTGCGTGCCGTGCGTGCCGTGCGTGCCGTGCGTGCCGTGCGTGCCGTGCGTTGCATTTATTTTGTCTTTTTAAAAAAACGCGTGCCGTGTGTTTTTCAAGCGTGAGATGAGGCGCCATTTCAAGCGTGAGATGAGGCGCCATTTCAAGCGTGAGATGAGGCGCGCACAACATTCAACCGGAGGTAAAGCTATGCGTATGTTCACGCTTGCCATTGGCATCGTCCTCGGCATCGCCCTCGGCACGGCCTTTACGGCCGCTGTCGATAGGGCGGCGGAGAACACTATCGCGCCTGCCGACCGTGCGGCCGTGCAGGTCATCATCGACGCCGCCCGTGCAGCGGCAAAGGAGTAGTAGGCATATGGAATATTATGCTGACAATATCGACGCTGCGATGAAAGGATTCACGTCCTTCCGGCGTACTAACCCTGAGACATGGATAGTATGGCGTAATACCGCTCCTAATGGGGCAGTTGTACAGGCGAAGCTGTATGGCAAGAAGACCATTCAGCGCCTTGAGGTAATACGGGATGGCAACGTCACACGTTTTCCATCCCTGTGGGATGCCAAGGCAGGACAGCTTGACCGCCTCGTCCGCGAGGCGTTGGAGGCGGCATATGAAGCGTAACACAACTCGTCTTTTCATTGACGTGCGGTCCGGAGAAAAATTCTGGGCCAGAACTGTCAAGGAACTCCGCTCCAAGATTGGGAACGGCGGGTCACGCGTCAACAAAATGTACGTGGACGCTAAGGATGGCCACACGTATCACGTCGGGTATGTCATCGGCGGTTACTGGCTTGAAATGTATGAGCTGGTGCGCAATGCGTATGAACCGGTGCGGCGGGAGGTGAAGGTATGAGTAACAGATTTACGGCATATTTCATAGGCGCTGAACCATGCGTCCAGCTTTACGGTCCCTGCTCCTCACGTGAGGAGCTCGAAGTGCTTTGGGACTTACTGGAAATATGTCTTAACCATCGCCTTGCGTACGGGTTCACTGCCCGTGTTCGCGAGGCGATAAAAGACATCGAGGGTCTGTTTGCATATGCAGAGACTCTTGAGGATGAGGAATGTGTCGAGTGGGACTGGACGCGCGATGCTGCGTTCGACCTGTTTGAAGAGATTGTCGCTGCAAGAGGCTGCGTATTTATGCTGCACCCGGACTTTCCCGGTGAGGCATTTCTCATGTCCCGCGCCTATGCGCGGAAGGCAGGGTTTGTTGGTGATAACTAAAATGTTTTACAGGGTTGGGAGCTCGCTGAAGGTGCGGGCTCTGGGGTATACGCTCCGCTCGCTGAAGGCGCATCTCCGTGGTGAGCAGGAGGCAGTTCGTATAATCGTCGAGAAATATGAGGGACCCTTCGACGGGTACCCTGTCGAATTGGACTTCTGGACGAAGCCCGCTGGCAAGCAGCGGTTCCGCAGGGGGTTCTAGTGTGGTCATAACAATCAACCGGGGGTCGGAGCGCCTGTATCTGGCGGCTCCCGACCCCAAAGGTTCCGTGGCTATGGACGTTGCCGTTGCGCAGTTGTGCGCTGAGGCAATGATGCGGTCTCTCGGCGGCACCGATGCTGTTGTCGAGGACCGTGGCGTCCGCTGGACTTTAGACCGCCGCGCTCGCGGCAAAGACAGGTGGGTGAGGAATGACGTGGGAAGATTTTGAATGGCATGAAGGTGGTGACAGCCTGCAATATTGGTTCACCACTGATGCTTTGGATGTTGGAACGTGGGACCGCAACGAACAGTCTCTCCGCACGACTGCAAACGTCCGCACATTTGAGCGCCTTTCGACATGCGACAAGCGGAAGGACATTTATGGTGGGTTATACGTCAAGCCCGACATGCTCACGCAGGACGAGCTCGAGATGCTCGCCGCTATCGAGACTGAAATAGTTCTCGATGAGCGGGACTACTCTGCCGTCGAGCATGAGTGGAACGAATATGCTGTCGATGATTGGGTGTGGCAGCAGACAGCAAAAGCACTGGGGTGGGAAATACTCGAGATGGACTATAAGCAGATAGTCTGTCTTGAGCAGGCTATCCTGCGGGTCATGGGGGACTATTCCCATTGGGAGTCAAGCGGTCTGTATGTGGATACAGACAATGCGGACTATCTCAAAGCCGTGCGTGGTAAAACCCATGAGTATTGGGTCAAGTCCAACAGCGACGAGGCGTTCGCCGCAAAAATCATGGACGGATATGTCCGTCTGTAAATTGGAGGACTGATGAACTCTTTCCAAAATCATATGGACGGTGTGCGTGGGTATTATGTAGTGGAGCTTTCCACTTACATGCCTGCGCCAGTTTCAAAGTACGGCATTGTCATGCGTGCAGGAATCACCGGCACTCTTGGCGACGCTAAAGTCTTGGCATCAACCATAATGAGGCGGCGGAAGGACAAAACAGATACCGCCTTTATCCGTATGGAAGACAATGGCATTGTCTATAACTGGTATCGTGGGGCCTGCGATTTCAAATGGTCGTCCGGGTCCTACATGGATGGGGAGTGAACTATATGAGTGATGCAGAAATTTATTTCGTCGGCTTGAAGTTCGACATTGCTGTCGGTTCCAACCCAAAGAGGGCCGACGAACTGGCAGAAAAGTATGCGCGTTTCTGTCAACAATACCATAAGGATGAGCGCAAGCACTGCCCGATGGGGCAGTTGCCTTGCCCCTTCCTGACGGAAAGTACCTTGGCGGGTTGGGGTGGTTGTGGATATGTAACGCCAGATGACTGGCGCAAACTTATGGAGGTGTATTAATGGAGACGATTTTATTTGTCGCACGTGACGACGCGGCGACGGCACTGGCAGAAACGTATGCCCGCATGTGCCGTTGCAGCAGTGAGCGGTGTGTCGTCGGGCATTTGCCGTGCCCGTTCGGAAATACGGCGTGCCGCGACATTACGGCTAAGGACTGGAACAATATCATCATACCCAGCGCGGAATTTGAAGCGCGCTGGAAGGAGTCCGAAAATGAAACTCGAACATCTGGCGAATAACCAGGTGATAGTTCACGATGGCAACAAGCACACCTTCGTGAGCTACTCTACCACTATGGCTGTGATTGAGAACGGACATGTCACGCTCCGCACCGGGGCCTTCGATGACAAGTCCGTCTACTCTCACACCACTTGCAAGTGGCTGTACAAGTTCCTTGGGTCCGACCGTAAGACCCTGATGCAGGGTATTAAGGACGGCACCATTGCCGTTGCGGACCTGTAATGCAAACCGGCCGGGCTTTGCCCGGCTAAGGAGTGTATTTATGAAGCACATTGATACAGCGGCTTATGATGCCGCCCGGCAGGTGTTGAATAACACTGAACAGGTATGGGATGTCATAAACCCTCTGTTCAAGAGGGCCGAGGAAGAAAGCTGGCCTACTCAAAAGCTGGCAACTCGTATAGAGCGGGCGATACAGTTTATGTGCGGTTACACAGACGATTATACGCCCCCCATTTCTAGGCGTAGCCTGCATTGCTGGGCGCTGGGAACGGCAGCAGATGAAGAATTTTCTATCCACTAGGAGGATGTATGTATTACTATGGCATTTCAATCGGTTTCAAGGATGAGTTTGAAATCGACAGCATTGACGACGATTGGTATGACGCCGATAAGTTCGACGACCCCGCTGATGCTATGGCGACATTGGAAGAACAGCATGGCGGTGTCGTGTGGACGCAGCTCGAGGGGTATGACCTTCCCGACTGGCTCTATGAGAAGATCGGGATACATGGGCTGTATGCTCTTGTGGAGTACGTACAGAACAATCAAATAGCCGTTTTCGATGCGCTGTTTATCTGGATGGAAAGCCAGCGGTATTCAAATCCTGAACCGTGGGCAGAGTTCGAGGAGCACTATATCGGTGAGTTCAGTTCGGATGCGGACTTCGGCTATCATATCGTCAGTGAACGTGCGGAGGCTGAAGGTATTGAAATTCCACGCTGGCTGGATGACCTCATCGACTACTCGAGAGAGTTCGACTCAGCGGTGTATTGGCAGGATAATGGATATTATTTCTACCACTAGGAGGCTGATATGATAAACTGGAAAAAGGTCGCGGCTAATGCAACCAAGTCGCGGGTGAACAATCGTCCGCTGCTCGGCGGGTTCGTACTCGTTGGGCGTGTTTGGGATGCCCGTATCGAGGTGTACAGGTATGACGAGGAGTTCCTTGTCGAGTTGGTTACGTTCAAACACTGCACGCAGAAGTCGTGCGGGTTTGTGACCATCAACAGCACTATCGGCACGTCCATGCTGGACACTGTTGAAGAAACGCTGAAACAGGCCTTCAGCGTTGATGGTGTTCCGTCCTTTTGCGGGATGTTTGGACTTATCCGTGCGTATGTCGGTAAAGCTACAAAAGTATATTCCTTCGGGAGGTTGTGATGAATGATATTATTATCACCCGCTGGTGGTGCATCACGAAAATCGCGCTGCCTATATGGGTCAACGTCGGATTGGATGCCATTTCCGTAACGGAAGCAGGCGTTACACTGCCGGCAGTTCTTGACGATGAGCATGACGGATGGGGCATTTTCGTCCTGCTCAAAGGCGATAAGCCCGAGAAGTTCAAACATCTGTTCCGTCTTCTCGATGATGATGGAGATGTGTATGCCTACGGGTGGAGTTCGGACAACGAGTCCGAACTCGCTTTCGACCCGCTCGACTGGGCAGCTTCGCAGTGGGGCTGTACCAGCATCGAATACTGGGATGGAGAAGATTGGGAGACGCTGTAAAAAGAATGGGCGGCCCCGGTGGAAAGGGTCGCCCTGATGAAGAAGCACCGTTGAGATAACATTTAGAGAGGAGTAACGTCAAATGATATTCTCGCAACGAATTTTTAATGAGCATAAGAACAGCGCGCTGCCATACGTTGAGAACCAGCGCAAGGCACACCGGTTCTATGGTGGCGTTGTTGTAACCCCCGATAATGACCCGTTTATCAGGGTTGTGACGGTAGAGTTCTACCATACCCGCGTCAAGTGGCTGTGCATCGCTACAGTTGAAACGTACGAGGACGGCGTTTCAACGGTGGAAGCCAAGCATCATCGCATGGCAGATGCAGCATATCTCGCTCTGCATGACGCTGGCATCCAGTTGTCACATGAAGAGTGCGGCAACGACATATATGACAACTTTAGCTGGGTGTCTCTTGATGACATTCATACATTCGGGAGGATGTGATGAGAGTTTATTACGGTCCTGATTTCAAGGAAGAGTTCAAGCGCCTTACTCCTGCCCTGTCGGATAAGACACGCGCTTTTATGGACGAGTTTATGTGCACCCTTGCCGACCAGCTTGATGACGCCGGTGCTACGTCGGACCATACGTTTGATGAAACTACCATGCGCGTTGTCGCTGGTATCCATGTGTCCGGATGGGTGCCGCTTATGGATGGTGGACTGGAAATGTGCATATCCACTCCGCTTGAAGCGGATGCCGATTATTCGCTCTTCCCTCACTTTCCGTGCATACAGCGCGAGCTCGACCGTCTTACAGAACGGGCAGAAAAAGACTGGGAAGTGGAACATCCGTGTGAGGAGACCGGGACGGATGAGTTCTACGAGTTTATCGACTTGTGGAATGAGGACCCCGAGTTCGCTGATTATGTGTTGGAAATCTGGAAGCCCGAAGACAGGGACATCCTCATTTGTCAGGCATACATATCTATCAGTGAAGAGAAAACATGCGTCCGCCAGGAGTTCGAGATTGACGACCTGCCTGACCCGGAGCAGGCGGCAAAAGACCTCATTGGTGTGATAATGGCAACGTGGGAGGAAAAGATATGAGTGAGAAACTGGTCCGCGGATATGTAACAATCGGCCTTATGGTTTATGTGAACGAGCCCGACGACGACTCCGCTACGCTCAAGGTTGAGAAGATGTTTGAGCGGGGCGAGTTGCAGTCAGAAATCCTCCACTCGGTCATCGACGGGAACATAACTCTCGAGATAGACGAGGTGGAAGATGTTGAAGATTAGAGAGGTCTGCATATCGAACCACACGCACCAGAAGTTTGCCGACATGATGGAGCGTCACAGGGCAAACAATTTGTTTGAACGCCCGAAGACGCTCATCGCGCACTCTGGTATGACATGGGCGCTTTTCAAAAATTCCTTGAAAGACATGAAACAGTTTGATATTATCAATGCCGTAAACCGCGTGTGGAACTCACGGAAATGGAAGTCGGACAAGGAGAATTGGCGGAAGGCAGACTATTGGGCAACCCCTCTTGAGTTCGCCATGAAAGGCGGGGATTGCGAGGACTATGCCATTGCCAAGATGCTTTCATTACAGGAGCTTGGTTTGAATGTGCCGATGCGTCTCATCGGAAGCAGGGACCACATGCTCCTGTATGTGGATGGATTGATTTTGGACAACCGGACCTATGAGATACTGAAGGAATTTCCGAAAGACTTCAGTCCTCTTGTGTCCATAACGACAGATACGGTGTATCTGTGCAGGGAGGAAAAGAATGAATTTCATACTGTATGAGATTACGTGCCCGATGGATAAGCGGACGCCCCGCTTGAACACAGTATACGGGAATGTGCGCTCGTATATGCGTATCAACTACCTGCCGTTCGGCGGAGGCTACCTTATCCCCGAGCATGAAGTCGAGGACTGTCTCAAGCAGTTGGACCGCTATGTTGAGCAATGGAAAAGCAACGGCGGTCCCGAGAATGGCATGGTCTATTATAGCTTCGAGCTTCAGTGCTCCACGCTCAAGACGTTCCGTCAGTTTACCAGCGCCATGCTTTCGGCCGCCATTGGACGGCTCGAAGCAACATATGAAAAACTGGCGAGCAAAGCGGAGAAAGGTTTCAGCGATAAGCGCACGCTCAAGTCGCTTGCGTGTGACCGCCGTTACATTGAACGGTACGCAGACCTATATGCGGCGACCAAGTTCGCCGATATAGCCCTCCGACTCGGGCATGTAGAACTTGCCCTTTCTGATGGGCGGGTCGAAGCCGGGCTGGATACAATGAAACATATCCTTGCGGACATGCGCCATGTCATGCTTCAGTTTCAAGAGTAAGGACATGAGGAAGAAGGTTGTGCAGCTTTGCCAGTTGCACAACCTGACAATGCGTCATGGGAAGAAGGGCATAAAGTTATACAAGAACGGTGCGCTCGTCGGGTGCGTGCATCAAACTCTGTCGGACTATCGTGCCTTGGACAATTTTGTCCACGAAGTAACCCGCCATATCAAGGAGAAAGAGATATGAGCAAAGGATTTTTCTATGACGACGATTTTGTTTTCACGTTTGTGGACGCTTCAATATTGTTTCCCGATACGGAGAACTTCGGGTATAAGCTCGTTACGGAATATGACGAGTTTACCCTCGCCGCCAAAGATGAAAACATAAATCTTGACCAGTTTTATGTATTGGTGAACCGCATGTTCCGTTGCGGACGAATCGTCAACGAAGATTGGAAAGCGTTCGACCATATCTTCGAGGTGCTCGATGCTGGCGGCAACACCATCGCCATCGGCTTTTGCCGTGAGGCGTTTGACCGTGAACCGCTCGAATATCTCCGCTCGCAGTTGCCGCAAGAAAAGCGTGGCATACCCCGCGGAATAATATTCGACGGCGAGAGCGTGCGTACTCTGCTGGATGGTGTGCGTGCATGATTGAGTACCTTCTTGAACGAGTGAAAGCCATGGCGGAGTCCACCAAGAACAAGCCATGGCAACACGAGATGGCCTTTGAGTACGCCCGCCGCGCCTATCTCAAAGTGCTGTCGCTGGATATGGCGTGTCAGGAAGCCACTCTCATCCGTGCCATGATTGAGATGGCTTACCCTGAATTTCCGCTTGACATCGACGAACCTGTCGTACTAAAAGTGGGTAACAACAACTAAACATGGAGGACCTATGAACACAGAACAGGTTGTTCAGGCGTTGGTCGCCCCGAATACCGGGGTCATTTTCAAGATTCTTGACAGGATACAGAGTATTGAGACCGGAAATGCGTCCGTCGCCTCTGCGGTTGAGAGTCTGCGTACTATTTCTGAGGAGAGCGGTGCAGCCGTGTCACGGGCTGTCACCGATTCCTTGAACGCTGTGTCAAAAGTGACAGCGATTGAAGCGTCTCTCGCTGACCTTACGGAGAAGGTTGCTGCCCTTGCCGCGCGGGTAGAAGAACTCGCTGCGGCTCCTGCGCCTGCGCCGAAACGCACCCGCAAGAAGAAGGAGCCCGAGCCTGCACCCGAACCTGCACCCGTTGCCGAGGAGCCCGAGGTCATTGACCCTGAAGCCCCTGCATATGAGCCCGGACTTGTCCCTGACGAGGTGGCAGGGATTGCCATGACCGGCGAAGTCGTGTTGAGCGTCCGCAACAACATCAAGGTCCTCACGCTTGACCTTGCCAAGACGCTTGACCCCGACATGCCGTCCGAGGTTTATGACTTTGTGGCAGGACTTAGCGACGATGAAGTAAACGCCATTGTCGAAAAGTTCCCCCGTTAGATAATTTCAACAAGGGTCCGCACATGCGGACCCTTTTAGGAGGCATGAATGAATATTCTATCCTATACGTTCACGGCAGAAGAATCCCTGCTGTTGAAGACAATAGCGGTTCTCATCGCTTCACGTATGGACGAAACAGAAAACGGCGACCACAAATTGCTGGAAACAGTGCTGTCCGGGCTGTCCATAAAGTTCGGAGAGTTCAAAAAACTCCCCGAAGGAAGCGATTATTCTGAAATGGAATGGAGCCAGGACATCGTACTGAAAGGACTCAATTTCGGTGAGATGTATAAGCGTACTGGTAATGCTGCATCTTGTATGATGGGTAGTGTCGATGATAGTAACGATTGATTTCGAGACATACTTTGACAGCAAGGATTATACGCTATCGAAGATGGGGCCTATTGAATATATCAGGGACCCGCGCTTTGCGGCGCTCTGTCTTGGGTACTGCATCAATGACGATGATACAATCGTTGTCGAAGAACCCGACATTGCCAGCACGTTGCAGACGCTTCGCCTTGAAGATGAGGGCACATATGTTGTCGGGCATAACATTGCAGGGTTTGATGCTCTTATTCTATCGGAACGGTACGGCATACATCCGAAGAACATCGTCGATACCATGCACCTCGCACGCTGGTGTGGCATTTCGCGTGTCATAGCTGAAAGCCATAAAGCCCTGACAGATTTTCTTGGACATGGTATCAAGCAAGAAGGTACCGTGGTGTCGAACGGCAAGCGCACCAAGGAGGACTTTACTCCTGAAGACTGGGCGTTCTTCAAGCAATACTGCGCCGATGATGTGACGCAATGCAGTTTGAACTTTTTCAGCATGGTGCCGTACACTCCGATGCACGCCATAAAGTTCGGCAGTCTCACTGCTCGAATGGCTACGGAGCCTGTCATTCAGATAGATGCTCCTATGATAGAGCAGTATGTGCAGGACATAGACAAGCGTGCAGAGGAAATCATGGCTGACTTGAACGCAGAGTTTCACTTTGCCAGCCGTGAGGAGTTCCTGAAGGCTATCCGTTCGGCTCCAACCTTCTGTTCTATGCTGGCAAGGTATGGTGCTGCACCGCCGATGAAATTGTCTGAAGCGAAAACAAAGACCCGTAGGACGCAGTTGTTCAACGCTGCTCGTAATGCACGCAACAGTGGATTGGATGACAGTATAATTGTCAAGGCGATGGACAAATGCGAGGTGTACGCACCTGCCTTGTCGAAGAACGACCTCGAATTTAAGGCAATGGCTAATGACCCGAATGAGCACGTCGCCGCTCTGGTGCAGGCAAGGCTTGAACTCAATAGCAGTATTGAGAAAAGCCGCGCCGTTCGGCTGTTGGAAATGTCCAAGAGCGGAAGGCCCCTGCCTGTCATGCTCAAGGCCTTCTACGCGCATACAGGGCGATATGGTGCAGGGTCATCCGAAGGGTCGGATGCGTTGAACATGCAGAACATGAGCAAGCGTGACCCGTCCAAGCTTACCCTGCGACGTGCGCTTCAAGCTCCTGCTGGGCACAAGTTCGTATCTGTGGACTCGTCGCAGATTGAGGCACGGATGCTGGCATATCTTGCAGGCGAGACAGAACTTGTCGGTCACTTCCGTGAGGGACGCGACCCTTATGCGGAACTGGCTGAAAAGATTTTCAACGTGCCTGCCAAAGAGATACACGATGGGGCAAAGTCTGGTGATAAGAAGCTGAAGAACTACCGCAACGTGGGCAAGACTGCCATTCTGTCCGCTGGATATGGCGTTGGTTGGAGGAAGTTCAGCGACACTTTGTTGCGACAAAATGTTATGCTTGACAAAAACTTGGCAAGTCATGCAGAACTTGCCAAGTCCGCGCATCAAATTTACCGCATGAGTAATCCAAACATCGTTGCGTTCTGGGATAAGTGCCAGCGCGTAATCGAAGCGTTGGAGCGTGGCGTTGAAGGCTGGTTCGGCGGGCCGTGCAATGATATATTCCGTTATATGCGCTCATCCCTTCCGGGGAAGGATGAGAAACTTCCATGCGTGCGCATTGAAGGACCGCGGTATAATCTGTGGTATCCCAATCTTCACTGGGAGAAAGGCGAGAAGCGCGTGGAATATTTCTATGACCGTATCCGCGGCAAGAACACAATCAAGACCAAGCTGTACGGCGGTTCCCTATGTGAGAACATCACACAGTCGATAGCCTTCATGCTGTTGATGTGGCAGGCGAATACAATAGACAGTCTTGGCATACATCTGGTTGCAAATATCCATGACGCATGGATTGCCTGCGTGCCAGAGAAAGAAGCCGAAGCGACAAAGACTGCGATGGAGTATGTCATGTCAACAGTACCGCCGTGGCTGGCGGGATTCCCTGTGGCTTGTGAAGGTGAGATAGGGGACAGCTATGAAATCGCCTAAAGCACATATCTGCCCGATTTGCGGACGGACATTTCTCGGAGGCGGCAACAAGGTGTATTGCTCGCTGGTATGCAAACAGCGCGCTTACCGCGCAAAGACTGGCAAGTGCCACAATCAGCACGACGAAAGCCTTGAAGCATACCGCGTGGCTTTGAGCCGTGCATGGTTCTGTCCTGAACCTTGGGTCGGGAAGGAGGATACGCAACTGTACGGAAACATGGTATTCTTGTAGGAGGTGGTATGTTTGAGATAATAGCATGTATCTTTATAGCATACGTTTCGTTTTTATTTTTTGAAAGCAATAAATAGGAGGTAAAATTCTAATGGTAGTATTTAGCCCGTCTAACCTGTCAACTCACATGCAATGCCCCCGTAAGTTCTGGGGGCAGAGCGTGGCAAAGACGCTAAAATGGAAAGCCAGCACGCAGAAAAGCAGAGGCACCTTGGTGCACAACGCTTTGGAAAAGGCTGTAAAGGACGGCTATGATGCCGTCAAGACTTGGCCCGACGGGCTCGATATGGACTTTGTTCGGCAACAGGTCAACCTCGCCCGTGGTCTTATTGATGCTGGTATGCAGTGCCACATCGAACATGAGATGTGTGTTGACAACAAAGGCAATGCTGTAGACTGGTGGGATGAGAAAGGGTATATGCGATGCAAAGCGGATACCCTGCTCCTGCCGCCTGACGGCACCAGACTTCCTATGTTTTTGATTGACTACAAGACAGGAAGGAAGTGGGACGAAGAAGATATGCAGTTGCGCATGGAAGCGCTGATTGCTTACCTGTACTATAAGCATCCTGTTGTGCAATATGCGTACTGGTATGTAGACAGCGGCGAGACAGCGACGGGCATCATCGACTTTCAGAATGGTATGGAACCTGTGCAGGACATCTTTGATGCGCTGTCCGATGCACAGCAGGATATGAACGCTAACGATTACCCGCCAAAGAAGAACAAGTTTTGCAAGTGGTGCGGGTTCTACAACACGCCGGAGTGTGGACTATGATAATTGTTGAACCCATTGTGATGTTGGACGCTGTGACTACGGCCCGACCTGTCACGCTTATCAACATGATTGCACGGACGTGCTATATGTCGGAGCTTCCGGGTATGGCAGAGCAGCGGAAGTTTGTGAAGAAGCTCATTGCCAACGGGCATGAGTCCCCGCTGGAATTTGTCGATTTCATTTTCAGCCTGCGCGTTGACCGTGGCATATCCCACGAACTTGTGCGGCACAGGCTTGCATCTTACCAGCAGGAATCCACGCGCTACGTCAGATATGACAACATATCTGTCATACGTCCATCGGAGATTCAGGCAGGCTCTCCTGCGGATGCGGCATGGTATGAGGCTTGCGTTGCCGCAGAAGAAGCGTACAAAAAACTGCTTGTCCATACGCGCCCTGAGATTGCGCGGGCGGTACTGCCGAATTGTCTGGCTACGAACATGCGCATGAAGATGAATTTGCGCGAACTGCGGCATTTCTTGAAGCTGCGTTTGGATAAGCGGGCACATCCTGACATGCGCTATCTCGCACAGCAGATAGCCAATCTTATCGTAAACACTGTAACGGACGGTTCCGTCCTCATAGGAGATATTTATGACACCAGAGGGAAAAGTGAAGGAGCAGGTGAAAAAGCTCCTGAAAGAAAATGATGTATTCTTTTTCATGCCGAAAGGCAGCACCTACGGAACGCAGGGAATCCCCGACATTATATGCTGTCTCCGTGGCATGTTTATCGGCATCGAAACCAAGGCAGGGCATGGCAAGCCTACTGCCATGCAGAAAGAACAGATGCATCGCATCGTAGACAACGGCGGATACACGTTCTGCATCAACGAGCAGAACTTCGATGTGCTCAAGGAGTGGATTGAGACCGCCTGCAAAGCGTTCCGACCTGCTGAGGGAAAACATTTCGGGATTGAGATATGAGAGGAGAATCTTGGATGCCAACAGAACGGGAAAAGATTCTTCAACGGTTGTGGTGGCAAGCATCTGGCGGTTATGATGATATGCGCGAAACCGCAGAATTTGAAGGCAAGGTCACTGCGAAGCTGGCAGAGTATGCCGCCATACTGAGCCGTGACATTGGCTGCAATGATTGCCCGTGCCACAAAATGTGTACCCGTTATGAAAACAAGAACATATCTTGCAAAGATGTTTTCTTGAAGACGGCCTACCTCGCTGTCGAGGAGGAGATGGATGGGTGATGGACTATTAGGTGTATTGCTCATTATAGTCATAGGATTATGGTGCGAGTATCCAATATGGGAACATATGGTAAGGAGAAAACAGATGCTGACTGAAGAAGAATGGACGGCTATGCCGCCGGGAAGTGATGCCGCCATAGCCAATGGATGTACTTGCCCGCGAATGGATAATGGACACGGTGAGGGCTTTATGTGGGACGGGCAGAAGTCGTGGTGGATAGCGTCAAATTGCCCTTTGCATGGGCTGAAGGCTGAGGAGGAGATGGATGGAATGGACAAATGAGCCGCCTACGGAACCGGGGTGGTACTGGTGCAGGCGTACAGATAACGGCATCAAAGGCATACTAGAACTTGGGTTGTTTCCTGTGCGCCGTGATGGAGGCGGCGACAAACCTGTTACTGAGGAAAAGAACAGGCAATGGGCTGGTCCCATTCCTGAACCAGTCGAGAAGGAGATGTGATGCGACTAGCAGGAAAGGACATTGTTCTGTTGGAGGAACAGGGCTTGATGGCGGCTACGCCGTCCTTCATATTGAACGGTATTTTTCCTTGACAGACATACCGTAAAAAACGTATGCTAGTTGCAACTTATTGGAGGTTTCTGTGAAGAATAAGATTGCGCCTGGTATGAAATTCGGAAGGCTAATGGCTATACAATTTGAATACGTACGGTTGCTACCAACAGGTAATAAGAAACCATATTGGCGATTCAAATGTGATTGTGGCAATGAAGCAGTCATATGTGTTTACAGCGTGTTTAGTGGCAATACGAAGTCGTGCGGTTGCTATAAAATCGAACGTACCAAGGAAATTGTTACAAAGCACGGCTGGCGGCATACTAGGCTGTACAAAACTTGGCTTGGAATAAAGGATAGATGTAATAATCCTAATGCACAGTATTATTCATTGTACGGAGGTAGAGGGATAAAAGTATGCGAAGAATGGAGTAATAGCTTTGTTTCTTTTAAAGATTGGGCGCTGGATAACGGTTATAAAGACAATTTGCTTATAGATAGAATAGATAATGACAAAGGCTATAGTCCTTCTAATTGTCGCTGGTCAACAGCTTATGAGCAAGTTCATAACCGTCGCCCACAAAAAAGCAGGTACTTTAATGGAGAGCGTGTATCACTTAAGAAACTTGCCAAGCAGTGTGGCATCCCATATGGAACATTTAAAATGCGCTTGCAAATGGGTTGGAGTGTTGAACGAGCAATGACGCAACCACTTGAAATACATAGGAAGCATGATGATAAGAGCAACAGATAACATAGTCATCTTTCCGGAGAATGGCGTGATGGTAGCACGGATAGATGATTCCGATGTACAACGGCGTGTTAGTGCTTTACCCTTCGATACGCAGCTAAAGCAGCCTGACGGTTCTTTGTTGGCGTTTTTTCCTTGGACGGATGAATCGTGTCGTTTGCTTGGTAATTGCGGCATCAATGCTATATTAGCGTCGCCCTTTTTCTATGAGCAACACCCTCTTATTGAAGGGACCTTCAAGCCAATGATACATCAGCTTCTTGGTGCAGCTTTTGCTATACTTAATCCTCGGTGCTATAATCTCGCTGATTGTAGAACAGGAAAGACAGGCAGTTTGATATTGGCTATGGATTATCTTCAGCGTCAGCGATATGTAACAGGGGCCTTCCTCATTATCACGACTGTTACGACAATATGGACAGTATGGAAGGAGAGCCTTGAGCGCACCTTGCCGCACGCCCGTATTGTCGTTGCAAACGGCAAGACAAGGGAGAGCGCACTGCAACGCGATGCTGACTTCATTATAACAAATTACGACAGCATCCGTATATCAGCAGGTGCTTTCATAAAAGCAGCAGAAAACCATAAGATAGGAGCTTGCGTCATTGACGAATTGACACACGTAGGCAATCCATCCAGCCAGCGGCACAAGGCAATAGATAAGGTTGTGAACGGATGCAACCTGCAATATGTCATCGGTGCTACAGGTTCGCCCGGTAATAACCCTGAAGCAGTGTTCGGCATGTGCCGCATGATAAACCGTATCAATCTCCCATGCATGACAAAGCGCGGTTGGCTCGAACGCACGACGTTTCAGTGGGGACCAGAGCCCTACATGCGCCGTCTGCGTGATGATGCTCCGATGGTGATGCACAAAGCTATGCAGCCAGCCATACGGTTCAACAAGTCCGACATCATAGACCTGCCGCCTATTACGTACAGGGATATGGTATGCCGCCTGAGCAGTGAACAGGAGGATATGCGCGAGCAGTTCAAACAGGACGCCATAGCCCTCGCCAAGAGCGGCGAGAAAATCACGGCGGCGAACGGTGGTGTGCTGGCTAACAAGCTCCTGCAAGTTGCACAGGGCATTGTTATCGGCAACGACCATCAGGTGATTGAACTGGACTGCAAGGACAGGCACAATACGTTGCGAGAAATCATTGAGGAGACGCCGAACAAAGTTGTCGTGTTCTGCTGTTTCAAGGGTGTGATAGTCATGCGGGAGAACTTCTTGAAGTCGGCTGGCATAACAGTCGAACGGATAGATGGCAGTGTTGCCGCAGGCAAGCGCGCTGATATTCTCCGCCGTTTTCAGTACGAGGACGAGCCGAAAGTCCTGCTTGCGCACCCAGTCACAACATCCTTCGGTGTTGAACTGTCGAGGGCAGATACGATGGTGTTCGATGGACCCCCCATGCTCGGCGGCTTTGTCTATGCACAGGCATTGGAACGGCTGTCGTCCGCCAAGCAGAAGGCAGCAAACATCAACGTCATAAACCTAAAGTCTTCACCAGAGGAATACAGAGGCTTTTCGATGCTGAAGAACGGGCACGATGTTGGAGCTTTTATCGCTTCATTGTTTGAAGAGTATAAATAAAAGCTTGACAGGTGGAAAAAAGATGTATAGATTGATTTCCACAATTAGTGAGGATTAGAATGGCACGTTATATTTTTGTCCCACCAGCATCGAGGGAATTGCTAGACAGGATAGCCAGCGGCTTGCCTGACTATTTCCCACGCGCCGATGTTGGGAAGTGGACGAACGGACTTTTTTCAGCGGGGTATCTTGAAAACCTTGCTGTTGAAGGCAGAGGACCAAAGGCGTGCTTCATTGGAAAGAAGTGCGTCATAACCAAAGAAGCGTTCATGGAGTGGATTGAACGAACCTATTACCAAGGAGAAGCAAATGGCAGCGACATTGAAAGAGATGGTGATGTGCCTGAAGGACTTGCGGCAGAACCGCAAAAATCTTGAAGACAAGGTAGAAGCCATCAAAACAGCAGAGAAGGATTTGTGCGACCGCATCCTTATGGAGATGTCGGCACAGGGATTGAAATCCTTGAACATCGAAGGCGTAGCCCGCATTGCCGCTCGTGACACGTACCGCTACGAATTTGCGGACATCGAAAAGTTCGCACAGGCAATGTTCGACAACATGATGCAGGCTGTACACGACGGGCATCCGCTTGTTGACGCTCTGCTGTTGCAACAGCGTATGAGCAAGAGCAACTTCGAGGATATGCTTGCGCATAAATATCCCGAAGGTGCCGATGCAGAAACTCTTGACCAATATGGCGTTCGCAAGATAGAAGAAAGAACGCTTTCACTGACAAAAGCATAGGAGGAAAATTATGCTTCCAGTCACTCTCAACAACACCAACACTGTCCCTCAGCTTCCCGAATCTCTCATGGCTATGTTCCGCGCTGACACGGAACAGGACTGGGCAGGGCTCGGTTCCACTTCTGTCCGCCGCCTGAAGGTTGGCAAGATGGGATTCACCATCGGTTCCGGACAGGACGCACAGGAAATCGGCGCTAACGACCTTGCCGGTGTGTGCGTCGCCACTGCTCCGCACAACCATTGCGTGTGGTATGAGCGCGATTACGCTCCCGGCATGGAACCCGCACAGCCTGACCTCGTGTGGGAGCAGAAAACCGATGGGTATATCTGCCCTGCTCTTCCGCAGCAGTTCCATAAGAAAGTGATGCGCGGCGGTGCGGAACGCTGGGCTTTCCAGACTCTTCGCCGCACTGTATGGGCGTTCTTCAAGAATGACCCCAATGGTCAGATGATGCTCGACCTCGACAATCCTGTCGTGTTTGACATTAGCTCCGCCAACCTGTACGGCAAGAGCTACCCCGAGCAGAACCTTTATAAGTGGTCAGGACTGGTTGCTATGTGCAAGCGCATCAGCACCAATGGTGCGGTTATTACTCCTGCCATGTTCCCCACTCAGATTCTTATTGACGGCAAGATGAGCATTGGCGGTGTCGTCGTGTTCCGTCCTGCCATCGCCTCCAATGGCTATCCTACCTTCCTCGACGTTGAGTCTATCAAGGCTATCCGCGCCAAGCGTACCACGCCGGAAGTGCAGGAGATGCTCACTATCCGTGAGAAGCTGGATTATGGCACGGGAGAGAGCGCTGTTACTCCCGCTCCCGCCCCGCAGCCCATCCAGCCTCAGCCAGTTGCACAGCCGCAGGTGTCTTCACCTTCGCCTGCACAGCCAGACTTGCTCGCACAAGCACAGCAGGCTCTCAATCAGCCCCCCAGCGCCCCGACCCCCGCTGCCGGCTTTGACTTGACAGCCATCCAGAACATGCTGGCTAAGGCTCGCAACTAGGCTTTCATTGAGGGGCGTGGTTCACCTTCCCACGCCCCTCTTTTATCTATCGGGGGTCGCTATGGAACCGCTAGTATTCCTATCTCGTATCTTGCCGCCGTTGCCTCCCGCAGGGATGTTCGGGCGGCAAGAATGTTATTATGTCTGCGGCATCAAAGATGGCGACGTAACGCAGGAGCCTTGCAGTTCCCTGAATGACATTGTGACAAAATGTTTTGCGTTCCGTGATTCAGGATGTGATTCATACATGGCTCTTGCTTCGTACAGCACACCGCTGCTTGGGCGTAAGCAGAACAATGCGCTGGCGTTCAAAGCCCTGCGGTGCGACATTGATGCAGGCAAGAAAAATACCGATGGTACGCTAAAGAAAGACGTTTATGCTTCAGCCGATGAAGGGCTGAAAGCGCTGTGCAAAGCGTCTGCCGACATACCGCCGTCTATCATAGTCAGTTCTGGCATGGGACTTCATGTTTACTGGACGTTCGACGAAGCCATACCTGCCGCAAAGTGGAACAGCGCGGCAACCGCATTGCTCAACAAACTCCGTTCCAACGGATTGATGATTGATGCTCCGAAGACTACGGACATTGCTGCCATACTGCGTCTCCCTGGCACGACTCATCAGAAGACAGGGCGGATTGTCCAAGTCATATCTTCACAAGGCGACTACAAGTTCGACCAGTTCTGCCGTCTTATCGGTGCTGATAGTTCAGCCGTTGCACCTGTTGTGCCTGCTTCAGATGATGGGTTCGACAGCCAGATAAATCCGAAGAAAGGGTCAGCGGCAAATGTCGTGCAGCACTGCCAGCAGATGCTCACGATGGGGCAGGGGTCATATCACCAGTGGTTTTACGGCATGTGCATCCTTCGCCGTTTTGACGACGGGCTTGAATGGGCACACAAGTTGTCTGCGCTTGACCCGCGGTATGATTATGCCGCTACTGAAAAGAAGTACATGGATGCAAGCGAGGATATGCCTGTCCTGTGCGCCACGTTCAAGCGTGAGAATCCTGAAGCGTGCAGTAATTGCCGCTACAGGAACACTGTGAAATCACCTGTGCAGCTTTACCGCATAACTGAAGAACCTCAAAAGCAGGAAACCAGCATCCAGAGCATTACTCCTGCCCAGAGCACCAATGAAACTGCAATTAATACCAACAGACTTTTCATCCCTGACAGGTTTGTTTATGACCGCATCCCGATAAACTCTAGCCAATTCTCTGTCGATGACCGCGGCATCGTATGGCATAAGACAGAGAAGCAAGGAAACGAATATGAAACCCGTGATGTAATCCTGTGCCAGTCACAGCTTTACTACAAGCACGGAGTTTATCAATATACGGATGAGCGTCCTATTCGCGGGCATATCTTTGAAGCTGTCCATCCGAACGGACGTGTGGAAAACATCAGGTTCGATATTGATACGGACTTGAGTGACGTAACAAAATGGTTTGCCAATGCTAATATGTATCCCACTATTGGCATGAGAGCAGGCGGGCCAGTATTGAAGGACTTTATGAACGCTTACTTGCAGTCAGTTGTACACACGGCAAAAGCCAGAGAAGTTCCTACGTTCAACCAGTTTGGCTGGACGACGTTTGCCGACCCTGAAGACAAGGCTGTATCCCATACTGGCTTTGTAGTAGGCAAGGGCGTTATAACGGCAAAGGGCGTTCTGGATGCACGGCTGGATGATAAGATTGTCGCTTACGGACGTAAGGAACTTACGACGGCAGGGACGCTTGAAGGGTGGAAGGAAGGCGTCAATATGTATAAGACGCTGAAACAGCCTGCGGCTCAGTTTGCTATCCTCTTGTCCCTTGCATCGCCATTCCTAAAATACGGAATTGGTGAAGCACAGTCAGCAATCTATTCACTCTGGTCCAGTCAGTCAGGCAAAGGCAAGTCCCATGTACTCCGCTTTGCTTCGTCTGTGTGGGGCAATCCAGCGCAGTCTTTTGTTTCCCGCATGGCGTCCGTGTCGCTGCGTGGGTTCAAGCTCGGTAAGTTCCAGAATATCCCTGTGTTCTTTGACGAAATGACGGACGTATCCGACAACGATATGTATGGTCTGGCTTATACCCTGACAGGCGGCAAGGAAAAGGACAAGATGCACAGTTCTGGTGGACAGCGGATTGAAACAGGGAACTGGTCAACCGCATCGTTTACCACGGCAAACAAGTCCTTCAAGTCTGTCATCGCTCACAAAGCGGGTGATAGCGACGCGACAGTGAAACGCATCATGGAATATGAGTGTGACTTCGATGACTACAGTGAGATGCCGCTGATTACGAAGTATATCGACGCATGCACTGCCACCATAGAAGCGAACTATGGGCTTGCTGGACCCGAGCTTATCTATCAGGTTCTTCAACATGAAGACTGGATAGATACCATTCATCCGCAAGTTGTGAACTGGGTGTCAAAGCACAAGTTTACAAATGACGAGCGGTTTATGTCCTCGCCTATCGCAATCTCCCTGATTATCGGACGGTGGTGCGTCCAGTTCGGCATCCTTGACTGGGACATAGATGCTATCGAAAAATGGCTCCTCGATGTGTTTGTGCCGCATAACAGGAACTTCACTTCAGAGTATATGCCGAACTTCAAAGACATGCTCGCCAACTACCTCAGCGAACGCCTCCCCTTCACACTGGTTGTCGCTGGTGCAAGGCGGCTCAACAACGAACGGGACCCGAAGGAAAAAGGCTTGCCCGACGATTTCATTCTTTCCTTGCCGTCACGGGAAATATATGTCCGTTACGAGAAGAGAGAGAAGAGAGTGTTTATCAGCAGGCAGGATATAACAAGCTGGCTGCGTAAGATAAACGTGTCCTATGGTACATTCAAGAAACGCCTTGAGATGGAAGGAGTTCCGTTCGCAGAATATCCTCGCCGTCTCGGTGGCAGCATCTCTTGGATGAGTGATGGTAACATCTACTGTCTGTCCCTTGAAGAGGATGCTCTTGAGAGCCTCGGGATAGATTTTGAAGGAGACAAAAATGATTCTGTACAATGAGATTTCGTTTCAGGAATACCAGAACCTTGCCGAAAAATATATGCCCACGACAAGCTGCCCTCCGTTGGCGTACCTTGCCATGTCGCTGAACGGCGAGGCTGGTGAAGTCGCAGAAAAAATCAAGCGCGTCTACCGCGGCGACGAGGATGCAAAGAGCATTGACTATAATCTTTCCATAGCGAAAGAGCTTGGAGATGTGCTGTGGAACATTGCCAACATTGCCACGCTGCTTGACTTGTCGCTCGACAATATCGCCCGTATCAATATTGAAAAGATGGAAAAGCGATATAAGGAAGGCAAGCTGAAAGGCTCAGGCGACGACAGATAATAAAGCGCCCCCCGTCTGATAGGAGCCATACAGACGGGGGGCTTTTTCATCTCCGTAGTTTGCGGCTCTACAGAGATTCTATTCCGTTACGGTTATTGCAACGACAGTCGAAACCGACTTCGTTCCTCCGCAGTTTGCCGCTGATACGGAAAATGTGAATGTGCCTGCTTTCGTTGGAGTGCCAGACAGTTTAGCTACGCCGTTCTGAACGGTAGCAGTAACCCATGCAGGAGCGTCATTGACACCAATAGTTATGGGAGCATCACCGTTGAACAGTACAGCACCTTCCCATGCAGTACCTTTGATGGCGGCGGGTATGACTTGTCCCGCAACAGTGACCTGGGTGCAAGGGCAGTCGCCGTCGCAGCAGTTATAGTTGCAGGCAATCTCTTTCATTACAGCCAGCGAAAGCGGCGAAACGGTAGCGACGCAAGTGCCCATCGGATGCAGTACGGCGCTGGTTCCTTCCTGCGCCCTGTCAAGGACAATCATGCTGCCCACCTTATGTGCTTTGACAACTTCATATGTCTGCTCACTCTTGAGAGCGAGATATGTAAAATCTTCCGTATTGGTAAGAAGTCCAAGCAAGTCTGCCATAGCGCTGTCGGAAAGGGGGAGATGCACAGCATCGGCAGCAAGCTTTGTTGTAGTGGACGCATCAAAATATTCAGATACAAATGCCATGAAAATCTCCTAATCTATGAAAAATTCCCTGTGAAAATCTTCTTCGAGAGTTCGGACTCTCTGCTGAAGCTGCGCTACAACATCGGTAAGCGCTGCAATTTGTGCAGCAGAAGCAAACCCTGTATGTCCGCTTGCTTCATAGCTCAACCCGCGCATCTCTGCGTGAATTGTAGCACCGGGGGCACCGGGCTCACCGACGGGACCTTGCAGTCCTTGCCTGCCTCGGGCGCCCTGTGGACCCTTATCACCGCGTTTTCCTTGCTCGCCTTGCGGACCTACGTCACCAGTAGCGCCTTTAGGACCCGCTGGGCCACGCAGTCCTTGTGGACCTTGTTCACCCTGCAAGCCTCGTTCGCCTTGCAAGCCGCGCTCGCCTTTATCGCCTTTATCGCCTTTGGGACCAGCAGGGCCTCTGTCGCCTTTATCGCCTTTCTCACCTTGGAAACCTCGCAGCCCTTGTGCTCCTTGCTGCCCCGTGGCTCCTTTCTCACCACGGACAGGAGCGCCCCATGTAAAACCTGACTTTGCTGTACTGTCAGAGATAAGAACAAGCCCATCCTCTGAGGGATACTCAACAGGCAGGACTAATTGGGCAGGCGTTGCAGGTTCGTTTCTATGACTCGCCATTGCAGTTCTCCGCACATGATTTCATGGATTCTTCAAACACCACCTGGTCGATATGGTGGTCGCCGCAGGTGACGCCTAAATCTATTTCAAACACCGCAAGGATGCAAGCACGCTTCTTCGGCGGCGGGGGCGTGGGACTGGGGAAATCGGGAGCACAGTCACGGAACTGATACTCAGGAGGAATTTCTACAGGCTCAGGCTTTGGCTTTACAAACAGCACGGCAGGGTCAAAAACAAACTCTTCAAGCGGTGTGTACTGTATCTGAGCCATGTAGCGTCCTGGCGGTATCGCTTCCAGTTTGTTGTCGAGAAAGAAAACAATTCGCCCGTCGGCATCTATCTCCTGCGCATCATACACGAGTGTAGGAATATCTGGTCCACGCCAAGGATTAGCAATGTCAACATCTGTCACCTTACCGGGCCAGCACCCATGCAGCACCCAAGGAGAACCGCCTTCCCAGCATCCGCAGTCGCATTTTGCACCTGGCATGATGTGAAGCTGCACACCATCCCATGTGGTAAGCGTTCCTTGGTCTTTATTGTTTGTCACTTTGATTGCCAGCTTTCTGGCACCTTGAGGGAGATGGATAATCATCCTTACCTCCTGTTGAACATGTTGGCTGCGTTCACAAACTCACGGAATATCTGCCGTCTTGAAGCAGTGCTTTCCTCGAATTTTTCTACGAGGTCATCGTAATCAATATCGTTGTCGATTTCATTCCTGAGATAAGCATTGATTTCTTTAGAACCTGAGTGCAGCTTTTTTGCTGCATCAAAATACCTGACAATATCATCGGTCATCTCAGGGTCGATTCCAGCAGCATCACACTGGTCACGCCACCAGCGTTCCTGTGCCACGGTATCACCTTTCTTATAAGCCGTAGTGCTGGATTGTCTGATACGGTTCTTTTTCATCGTATCCAGTATCCTGCGTTCAGCTTGATAGAACAGGCTGCGGGCAACGTCATCCGCATACCCGAAGCTCATTGTTGCGCCAAGCGCCTCGAGAACAGGGCTCAAGTGTGTTGCTTTGTAGTGCTCAGTGCTCTTTATATCCGCTCCATCATCACCGCAAACATACTCAAGAAATGTACGGAGAAGTACGGCAGGGCCGTTAGCATATCCTTCTATAATATGCTGGATTTCTTCTGGATAGAAATCAAAGCCAGTCGCACGATATATTGCCTGCGCAAGGTTATTATATGCCTTTCCAGAACTGCCGCCGCCGTAATCAGCGTGTGCTATGCCTTCAGGAGAGCCCCAAGGTTTCAACTTGCTTCCAAAGGAGTTCTGTCCAGTAGAGACTTCAACTATGGGAGCAAGGAACGCTGGCATGACTGACTGGATAATATAGTCAGCGGGATTTTCTGTGAACGAAAATTCAGGCCAGTTGCCCGGAGACATTTCCTGTATATAAGTGAGAAGTATGCTGCCTGCATAAGACGACGGGTCCAGTAATCCACGTTGCACACGGTCAGAACCCCACAAGATTGTGTTAAGCAGGCGTGGCGCTCCGTACCCTGTGTTCAGGAAGAAGAAAGCACCCGTACTATCATCCAGTCCAATAGGTATTCCGCGTGACAGTTTAGATAGGGAAAGCTGGTCAATCCTTGGATTCCCATCCTCGTCAACCCCCATGCTGTCCTGCGCAAACGCCATGAGTCCTTTCATGCCGAGAGCAAGACCCGTGAGCATCGCGTACCCTTTCCAACTAGCTTTAGCAAACCCGCGGGTATCGTAAGTAAAGCCGAGCGTCCGGGACATGGATGCAGCAGACTGCGCAATAGGTTTCACGAACGGGAAAAAGCAACGGAGCAGGGCAGTGCGGCTGCCTTGCTGTGCAAAATCCATGCTGTCGAGCGTATTACGAGCAGCACGGTCAGGCGGGATGTTCGCCTCACGAAGCGTTTTGAAGTGCGCATATGCTGCTACGTTATTCCAGTAATCATTGAAACTATCCAGCTTTTCCATCAAAGCCCGGCGGGGACGTTCTTCCAGCATCTCAATAACATTGCGTATGCCATCGGTCCCTTTGCCCTGCAAATACTTTGGCAGACCGCCTGAAGCACGGGAGCCGCGAGGAGCGGAAAGGTTCTGCTGTATGAAATCGCCTGCATCACGCCCCCAAGTATAATCTTGGTGGACGCCATAGCGGACAAAATCTTGCCATATCTTTCCTTCAGGGGAGTTCATGTTGAACGTGCCATTCTTCATCTGACGGAACATCATGGGGAGATTGGTGTATGCCGAGAAGACGTTCTTGGCGTATTTGCCAAGAAGCTTCCATCCCTGAATTATATTGCCGCTGGCATCAACATAGTCACGGTTGCTGATATGAGTCATGCGCTCGAAACAGTCGCGCCCTGAGTTCACGATGCCGAACCATGGGCGGAACCTTGTAAATGACTGCCCGTACCAACTATTCGCTTTAGTCATCACGCGTCCGATGCCATTGTTCAGCATGCTGCTCTGGTTGAACAGCAGCGCATCATTCAATGCCGCTCCTGTGAGACCGCCACGTCCTTTCCAGTTTGGCGCAAAATAAACAAGCGCTTGTTCTGTACCGACGATATGTCCGTTTTCAATAGTCGGCATATCAACAACAAAACCGCCGCTGCGCTCTGCCGTTGCAGCCCAGTCAGCAAGGGCTGTATTGCCGACGACACGTTTATTTTTAGCCGCTTTGATTTCAGCCAGATTGTAAATACGTAATCCGTTATCTTCCCACTGGACATTAGGATTTTCCATATTTTCCATATTTCGCTGTGCCATCACCATAAGAGTATCACTCAGGTCTCTTGTAGCAATATGTCCTGCCACACGACTGGCACGCATTATGGTAGAAGTAAAAGCGTCGTCTGGTATATCTGTCGAACCTTCACGGACTTGGTAGTTAGCTTCATAATAAGGGTGCGTGTCATTTATGTACCCTGTAGCATTGTTGGAGCGGTGCATGATAGGCACATAGTATTTGAATCCGTTCTGCTGAATATGGTCAAACTGTGCTGGGCTCACTTTCCCTGATTTACCATCTTCTTCAAACAGTTCTTCATTCCACTTTACAAGACGGTCAGCACCTTTGATAAGCTTGTTTTCATCAATGCCAAGCTTGCGTATTTCCGCCATGAGAAGACGCGCTTCACCATCGGTGAAACCGACAGAAGCAAGTCCTGACGGCGGGTTTGCGTCATTAACGTGCGCAGCAAGCTGATTCATGTCATACATAAGTTTCGCACGTTCAGTAAGTAAGGGCTCTGATTGCTGCTGCGGAGGCAAATTATTGATGTAGTCAATGCGGCGCTGCCAGCGGTTCATAAGAGCGTAGTTTGCACGGTCGTCCAATATGTGGCGGAAGATAGCATAGTCACCAATTATCTGCTTTATCTCATCAACACGGGAAGGAAGCCCGATGTCTCTGGCTATCTCTGTGGCAAGCGCATTAATATCTTCTACAGCCGCTTTCGACAGACGTTCACGCTCGCCCATAATACGGGCTTCCATATGCGACAACTTAGAAAATTCATCCCGGTTGAGGATATTCCCCAGCACACTGTCATTTTGATACAGGTTGAGAAACTGCGCAAACGGCGCTTTCTTATTGGCAAATATAGATGAAACCTTTGTAACGGCAGTCTGCCACCATGTAGCTGAACCAGTGGTGTGTCCATTGACACGGGCGCGCTCATCCATCAGATGACGATACCGCAAGATGTCATATGCCTGTTCTGTATCTCTGCGGAATAAAGAATACCGTATGTCAGCAACACGTGACGCATCGCCGCGTTCCAGTTGCATTACTGGGTTTGAAGAGTCCTCTGGACCCATAGCTTCAGTAATTTGCTCTGCTGCCGTAGTACGGAACGAAGCATCTGCTGCCTCTACGGAACGGTCTGCTGCAACAGCAGTGCGTATATCACCAGTTCCGTCAAATGAATATGCCGCACTGTTCGGAGAGTTAGGCATATTCGGGTTTTTAGCAGCAACGGACCTCTTGAAAAAGTCTATGCAATCAGCCATATGTAAGCTCCTTTAGCACAACCTAGACGTGCGTGCATATACATCCATGCTCGTATTCGGGTCAAGTACAGCAGAAAGATAATCCGCCATAGTATCTTTGCTGTAATTCTTCAGCCCCGCTTCTTTTACTTTGTTGCGGTAATCCGTCGCAAGTTCTTGCATTAGTCCAGAAGTCTGTACTTTAGGATTAGTGAACGCTTCAACGACATCTTTATTGGAAGTTAGAACGCGTGTGGCTATCTCTCCAAAGTTACCAATATCTGAAGGTGCATTGGTAGCAAGGAAATGCACAAGTTCGCGCGCCGCAGCTACGCTGTCAGAGTTATTTGCACCAATGCCATCCAGTGTCATATAAACCATATCTTCCGCATATTCTCTGGCTGTTGTATCTAATTCTGCTGGGTCGAGGAATGGGTTCTCGCGGGCAGCAGTCTCAACAAAGATTTCTTCGCCCTGAGCTATAGGGTTCTTATCAGAATATGCTTGTTTAGCAGCACGTGCAATATCAGTCTCAGTAGTGTTGTAAGCATCCCGACTAATAGCTGTACGTACAGACCTGGGGACACGTGTATCCAGTACACCATGTCCTATTTCATGGCTCATTGTGTGCAGGACACTTTCAACAGTGTCGAACTGGTCAAACACATTTTCAGGGTTCAGCCCTATACGTCGAGACCGTGGGTCATACCATCCTACAGCTTGGTCTGATACATCAGGATAAATGGAAGAAATTACCGACTGTCGGTTCGGTAGTCCTTTAAATTTTTTCAGCAGAGTGTCAGTGAACTGTTGCAGCAAGGAAGGATATAAAGGACTTGTAACGTCTGTACTGTTCAACATCGCCGCTAACTTGCGTTCTTTCGGGGTAGTAAGATAGGCGTTAATTACTTCAGGAGATACAGCGCTCCCTTCTGCAATGCGGCGCTCCTTGTTGAGTATCTGTATAGCCTTGTCGTTGAAAACAACAGCACACGGTCCATCTGACTCGCTTACATAATAGACACCCTCGATACCATGTTTGTTCAACAAGCGCGAAGCAGCTATATCACCCCGTCCACCTTCTTTTACACCTATCCTGGCGAACTCTAATGCGTCATACAATTCGCGCCCTGTAATCGAATAGTCTTTGCGCTTCATATGGTCCAGACCATTTCTAGCTTCTTCTAATACTTTACGGATACCAGCCATAGAAGGTTTAGATACGCCGGGTTCTCTAAGCGTCTTTTCTACTTCAGCTAAAACCTCATCCAGCAAACCATCTTTAGAAATATCATCTATAAGACGAGAGATACCTTTTTGAACTTTAGCTGATTGTTCAGATAATGTACGATGCTCATGCAAAAGTACATCGAGGTCAGGCGTTTCTACTTCATAAAGACGACCGGGGAAATTTATCTTAGCCTTGGAGAATTTATTCTGCAAAAGTCTTTTCGCTGCTTTATACTGTTGTATTTCAGTTTTGAGCGAACTAACATAGTCTGCGTCTGTATCACCATAATATTCTGAATCTTTTAAATAGTCTTTCAGTTGAGTGTTCGTTTGTTTTTCCGATTGCGACAAAGACTCAATCGCTTTCTGTAAAGACCTGTTGCTTTCTAAAGTTTCTAGCGCAAGACTGGTGACTGCATCTGCTTTCTCTCCCTTAGAATTAACATATCCTTTATCAAACGCTTCTTTCGTCCACGACCACTGCTCGTTAGGTAGTGTAATTGTCATATGTTCGCGCCTATCATGCACTAAAGAATCGCGGTAATCTTCCCCAACAACGCGCCCATGCATTAAGCGTCCACGCCATGTTGGTATGGTATCACGAGGGTCAGCATCTTCTAGCGCAATATAAATGCCATAACCGTGTATGTTTCCGCCTGTACCAGACCTGTTGTTAGAAAGGTCGAACCTGTCAAAATCAGCCAAAGTTCCGTGCCATCCACGCGCCTCACGCACAGTATCGCCAGCCTTGTTCAACTGCCATTCGACAGGGCCGGGGTCTTTAGGCTCGGAAGCAATAAGCATACCGTCTTTAGATTCGACCTTGCCGAAGTGCTTTTCAATATCAGGCTGATATGACTTCAACGTCCTAGCGTTCTGCCAGTTATCATCAGAACCACCAGTCTTTGTCTGACGCCCAACACCCGACCTGTCACTCTCGTAGACTTGGAAATACGCCTTACCATCAGGCTTCACGGAATGTGCCGCCTGCTTGATAATGTTGTCACGTATCTCAGGCTCCTGTACGACATTGAGCAGATTAGCCACTGTAACTGTATCGAACTTCTCGCCATTCCTGAGCGTGTTGAGAGCCGCATTATTTACGTCTGTGGAGCGGTTGTATGGGTCGAAAGGAACATTTTCTACTCCTTTAGAGCGAAGATAATCAGTACCTAAATCATGCTTGCCAGCACCTATATCAAGGTTACGGGTACCTTTTTTCCAAGGTATCTTTTTGAAAGATTCAGGTATCTGTTTCCGTGAAGTCCCGGCAGAAGTATACTGCTGACGCGGCAGCACCCGGCTTTCCCTCACGCCATTGTCAACATTGCTGTCAAAAAGCTTCGTCAACTCCTCATTGCGCTTGCCCGGCTTTATATTTTTTATACGCTCAGGCATAGCAGGAATGACGCCCTTCGTGTTGATAACAAGGTCAGAAGTTTTCTTTCCTTTCGTCGTGCGAAGTTTCCAACTTTTGACCCCCGGCTGACGCACAAAAGTAGCGCCGTCAACAACAAGAGTGTCAGGCGTCCCTTTGTCTTTCCCTTTTTTCGGAGTACCACGTTTTGCCGTTATAGACTGGCTAGCGGGTTGTTCCTGCCCGCTATTTGCTGCTGCATCGCTCGGGCTGCCATCCCTTCCGACTGTCGAATCAGATTTGCCTCCTGCGCCATCACGGGTCCCGACACCTCCTTCCCTTGCGCCTCTAAGGTCTGCTGGGAGGATGCTTGCTTGTTGCTCGGCTGTCTCTTGGACAGCATTTGTTGTATCGCCTTCAACCGGTCTGTTGTTCGGTGATTCGGTCCCGCCAGGCCGCTTGCCCGCAATTTCTGGATTATCTGTACTAACTGGTACAGGAGTTCTGACGGTAACATCTGTTGCATTTTTGCCGGTATCGGCCTCCACTGTGCTATCAGTGTTATTACCTGATCCAGAAGTTTTTCCTTCTCGCTCTGGCTTAAGTTCTGCCAAGATGCTGGCAACCCTGCTTTCTCCCGGCTGCTTTGTGAAACTTCCTGAAATTTTCTCATTGAGTTCGCCACGGCTACTCACCTCCTTCCAACGGGTTATAGCGTTACCTAATTCAGTAGTGTTATCTTCTGCCCATCCGAGTGAATCTGAAGAACGCAAGTGAGCAAGCCCATTATGCGTTTTTGCAAATTCTTCATCCGAGATATAATTCTCGCCCTTCCGTGTAAAAGAATCACGGATAAGTTCAAGGTCTTCAAGACGCCCTCCGCCTGCAAGATATTCAGCAATCACTTTATCGACTGCACCAGCGCTCTTGTCTCTAGGCATCCGCGTAGCAGTGAGAAGCGATTTTTCCCATTTACGGAAGTTTTCATCAGCCCTGAGTTTATGCGCCCATGTTATGGCAGTGCCTTCGGTAGGCGTGACACCCGAAGGTGAAGTAGTAGCAGGTGTTTCCGCCGCCGTTTCCGCTGGTGCAGCAGCAGGAGTTTCAGCAGCAGGAGTTTCAGCACGCGGCACTCTCGCCCTCCGCAAAGTTCTCGCTCCGCCGAACGGCACGCCTATGACTGCGCCTTCACCTATTGCGCCGAGAGCGCCCTGCGTAACTCCCTGCGAAAGAGGCTGTCCAGTAGACATGTTATACGCTGCGTTAGCACCAACAGTATTAGCGCCCATAATGGCGGCGTTCTCACCGCTGTTGACAGCGATGTCCCGTGCAAGCGTACCGAACGAACGTGAAGCGCCAGCCCGTTCAATAGATTTTTCTGCTGCCCTGCCAAGAGCGCCGCGGATGCCTCTTGCTGAAGCATCCCCTAGATATTTACCCGCCATGCGCGTGACACCGCCGCTCACGCTGCCGGGCATAAGCATACCTGCCGCACCGCCTACAAGGGAGGTAGTAGCAAAACCGCTGTCATCCATAGACAATGCTGCACGTTTCTGCTCTTCAGTAAGATTCGGGTCCTGAGCAGCACGTTCAGCTTGCCCAAGCTGGTTCATGCCTGCTCCCAGATACCCAGTAGCAAGCGCAGCACCGCCAGTAGCTACAGGTATCCCTGCAAGACTAGCGCCGCCTGTTATCGGGGCAAGCCCTGCACCGACAGCAATGGCAGGGGCAAACGATGTAAGCGTACCCGCAACGGACGCTGCAAAGTTGGATGGCCTGTTCTGGTCTGTAGCTTCCCAGTACCCTATTTCTTCGCCTCTTTCAGCAGCTTCTTGCTCCCGCATCTCGCGCTCGCGGAGAGTTGGTGATGCGGCTATGCGCTCGTTGCGCCGTCTGATTGCTTCACGCCCTGTTTCAAGACGTTCTTCAGCAGATTGCGTAGGCATCTTTACAGCATCAACAAAGTCACTCCATCCTTGCGCTATGCCAGCACCAAGCACGTCAAGAAAACTTTCATTCTTCAATGCCTTCTGCTGCTCATTACGTATCGCTTTAGACTGGTCTCCAAAGACAGCGTCAAAAGCCGTCCTGTCGTCAATCTTATATATAGACGCAAGCGCCTTCGTCCTGTCTCTCGCCTGACGCTCGAGGTCTTTCCTGTACGCTATGGATATAGGCTTAGGACCAAACAATATCCCATTGATACGGTTTAGTTCTTCGTCATTGGCTATATCTTTGCGGAGTTCAGTATCAAGGGCTTGACCGTACAGTTCAGATACACGCTTGTCACTTAGCTTATATCCGCTCTCGTTACGGTATATGATAGGCTCGCCAGTCTTCGGATTCACACCAAGGACTACATTTTTCTTCGCCTCTTCTGCTGCTGCCCTTTCAGCATCTTTTTTGAGCTTATAGTCCATCTGTGCCTGCTGGTAAGGCGTAAGTCCGTTGGCGTTTCTTATTGTGCCGCCGCCACCGCCAGCACTGCCATTCATATAAGCATCCATGCTCTTGAGAAAGCTTAGTTGCTTATTGAGGTCGCCCTGATAATCAGGGAGTTCAGGAGGCGTGAGTCCGTTTATGCTTATGAATCCACCACCACGCTGGCTACGGTTGGAACGGTCAGGCATTTTTTACTCCAAAGGGACCTTGTCAATCAGGTTTAAAAACTGTTTGTCGAACGCATCTGTGTAGTTATTCATAGAAGGATGTTCTATGCCTACAGCACGCTCTGCATCGTCCACCAAACCCAGCACGAACTGATTCTTACCTGTATACAACTCAGGCGAAAAAGCATCAGTCGTGTTAACCATGTCAGGAAATGTCATGCTTCACTCCCATACATCAGGAACAAGACGACCAGCTCTTTTTAGCTGCTCTACTTCATCAGGCGATAATAGCTGTTTCCGCGGGACCCGACGGACAAATCTACGGTTTGAAGCAGCCCTAGTTTGTGCTGGGCGCGTTGCTATTTCATCATAGTCACGAAGCCAGCTTCTTCCGAGGTCTTCAAGGCTAGGCTGTGGCTGAACAGGAATACTCTGTACTTGCGGCTGTACAGGCTGACCCCTAAAAACATCCCCGAGACTTTCTATAGTCCGAACAGGTTGTTTTTCTGCTTGCGACGCTAAATAATTTAAATCAACTACTGGTTCAGCATCGCTGCTCCGTACAGCTTTATAGTTTTTGCTTGCTGCGTCGCTTGCTACGTCACGTGCTACGCTGCGAATATAAGCTCTCTCTGCGGGACTAAGCGGCTTTCTAGGAACACTGAAAAATTTCCATATGGGACTGCCTACTTTCTTCAACCCAGTAAGTCCGATTTCCACTAATGAAGGAAATATTAGTCCCAACTCATCCATCTGCTGGAACGCTAAATCAGCAATAGCGTCGCCACTATATTCATCTCCCATTGCTTTCGCTTGGTCCCAACGGCGAGCGTCTTCTTCGGCGCGCATTACATCGGTGAGATTTACAGGAATCGTGTAATAGTCTGGTTCAGGTCTTGACCTGTCATAAAAACCTTCAGCAACAAGGTCGCTAAACTTTTCATTAGCTGAATCTGCAAATGCTTGCGCTTGCGCTGACGCACCGGGAAGCGTTGTAAATTCCAAAAATCTATCAGGTGAAGATGGTGCTCCGAAAACGAACTCTCGCTCATATTGCGTAAGAGGGTATCCTATAGAGAAATCATCATAACTAAACATACCATCACGGCTCATAAACACCTCTTAGCGGAATAAGCTCATCGCTTCAGCCCGTCTTCTAGCAACCTCTGCCGCCTGTCTCTCTCGCTCCTGCTGCTGTAACATCTTCATTTGAGCAGTATAATCATCAGGAACATCTAAATAAGGACCATTATACCCCTGTGCCGCATCCGCCTGCCCTTTTGCTTCCATCGAACCCTGTCGAACAGACCGTCCACTACGTCCTTCAGGCACAGGCATAATCGGTAAATTAGGCTCTTCATAACCACCATACTCTCCTAACCCTGTGACACCATCGTTCATCCCGTAATCATCCGCCGTGGACCAGCGTCCAAGTACAGCATCACCGCGAGGCGGCTGAACTGTTGCAGGAGGTGTATTCAGTCTTCCAGCGCCAGCGCCACCACCGCCGCCTCTGCGTACAGGCATCTTAGCTGCACGCTGCGCTAGGTCCTGTATCAGTTTTGTATAGTCGATATTCGGCATCATGCGACGCATCATGTCCATCATCATAACAAAGCTGTCAGGGCGACGAGGCGCAAACAGCATTGTCGGGTAAGGGCTGTATGCGCCAATGACAGGGGACGCTGAATCATTCACGGGCTGGAAAGGAACCCGCCCAGCATAGACACCATTGTCGCTGCGAAGCGCCCCATACCTGATAGGCGGGGATGCTGGGGTACTGCCTCTCCCATACACTGACACTTGCCCGCCAATAATAGGACGTATGCCCCCAGCAGGTATCTGGCTTTGTCTCAGCCCCTCAGTAGGGATAATAGGGTCACGTGCCATCTTTAAACTCCTGTAGGCGTAGCGCCGCCGCCGAACATTCCGGGATTATAGTTACCCGACAAAAGCGAACGCATAAGCCACTGCGATTCAAGAAATGAATTAGCGTTTCTATAGTAAGAATTAAACGGGGCAAATGCAGAATAAGCCATCCTGTCGGCAAGCATACCGGGATACTGCGCAAGATAAAGCCCTGTGTCACCTACGCCACGCAAATGGTTGAGCCTCGCAATTTCCGTGTTGTAGTTTGAACGGTCAACATCGTTGCCAAAAGTAGCCATGCTGAACAGGTTGTTTATCTGCCCTTCCTGAACAGCGTTAGTATTTTTCGAGTCGTTCCAGTTATCAGTAACAGCATTACGATAACCTTCTACATATCCCGGCAGTAATCTTCCAAAAGACCCTAAAAAACTACCAAGTGCCATTTCTATGCTCCTACCGATACGGTGTAGCGTATGGGTAATAAGGTCCTAAATATAACGGATTAAACTCGCTCTGTACTGTCTTCCGCAGATAATTTTCCCTGTCATCAAACGGCTGACTATAAGGAATATCAGTAGAACCATAGTCTTCTTCCAGCGGTATCCATTCTCCGCGACGGCGACGCGCTTCAATGTCGAGAAGTTCAAATAAGGCTCTTTCCCGAGCTCTATACAAATCATAATTAGCCTGGTCACGTGCCGTAATTATTGGCGGCAAGTTTACATTAGGCCTATACCTAGGATTAACAGGGAGCTCAGGACCGACAGAAGGCTCATTCATCCCTAAATAAGAAGGCGGGTTATCCCGTGTGAGATTGTCTGGAAAATATACAACGGGAGTGCCATATTCATTAGGCACCTCGTATTGAAAATTCACGTTTTGCGTGAGTGTTCGTGGCGGAATCTGCATAGCTAAAAAGCTCGCCATATTATACTCCTGCTGCTAAATTTTGCGGTTGCCATTGTCCAGCCGTCGTGCTTGTTGAAATCAGACTATTGCCTAAACCACCATAACTACCCAAAAACATATTCGGATAATAGGTGTCATTCCTGCCGCCGTAATAACCGATAGCGCCCATGAGAGAGCCTGCAACTTTATCAAGCTGAGGACCAAGCTGACCATAGAAAGTTCTAGCTACATCTCCAAAACTCAACGCTTCGCCACTCATATTACGCCCGAGATTTAGTACGTTACTACGACGGTTCCATCGCCTGTCATTCTTATAGTCCGTATAAAGCTGGTCGTCAATCAGATTGTAATTCTCCATATCTACGAGCATCATAGCTTTACGGTAGTCCATACGATACGATTTAGAATCGTCGATACAAACATGAAGCTTCTTCGCTTGATTATCAAGATAGGTAGAAAGCGTGCCGAAAGCGCCATTGACTGAAGACTTGGCACGCTTACGGTCGTCCTTGCAATCCATCTTGGATTCTTTCTCTGTCTTCACTTCTTCCAGCAAAGCAAGTTCCAATGGTTTATAATTATTCATAAACCGGCTCAACTTGTCTTTCGCCATGTTATAGTAATCGTTAGACAGTTTTTCTTGTTTGCCGTAAATATCGTCCTGAATCTTAGCGTTATAAATAGCCAATGCTAAACCAGCAGCACGCCATATCCACGACCATGAATATTCACCGTCATTGGAAATCTCAGGGGCAGCCCACGTTGCAAACCGTGTAGGTGCAGCACCAAGTCCAGGTCTGCCGCCTGCATCAGCCTGCGTCTGCATATCTTGCAACGCCTTATCTATTACCGCAGTAGTAGGTATGGTAAACCCCGGCGACGATGGAACACTCATAGACTTGCCATGAAGCGAACCTTCACCAGTATCATGTTCCATGTTTTTTCCGTAGAAAGTCTCATGGAAATCCTGAAGAATCTTGTTCTGCTCCTTAAGCTGATTGACTATCGCATCAGGGTTCGCACAAGTACACATTGCCATAGTCTATATCCCCATGCTTTCGTAAAAACTTGCAGGCTGGTGTCCGACACGATTATACCCAATCTGACTTTCCTGCTGCTGACGAATTTCTGCCAACGCAATATCAGCAGGGCTTGCAAGCGTCATGTTTGAATAAAAAGTATCGTTTCTGTTGCCGAGATACCCAAGAAAATATCCTGCACCACGAAGTCCTTCCCAAGACTGGTTCCATAAATCACCATAAATACCAGCAGACGACTTAGCAAGCGATGTAGACTGCGTAGGTAAATTCCTGCCACGCTTGGCAACATTCAGTTTACGGTCAAATAGCGTGTCATTGCGGTTGTCAACACGAGCTCGCTCGTTCCTGTACCCAAGTCCATCTGCCAGTGCCACAGCATCAGCCTGCGCCGCTACAAGTTCTGTGAGAATTTCCTGTCGCAATCCAGTACAGTAGCGGGAAAGGCATCTGCAAGCTTTATCCAGTTTACCCTTGTAAGCGTTCCAAGCAATAGCGCGAGCGCGTCCTCGCGCTACTTCATAATTCGGTTCTTCGTACTCAAGCTCTTTAGCTTCTCTGAGTTCAATATCCTCAATAGGAGCAAACTCGCTGTTGTAATAAGAAAGCCATTCTTGACTTAGATTGCGATATTTGTCAGCGAGGCTGTACTCTTTCTTCGCAATCTCATACGCTTTATTAGCGTTCCATAGTGCCGCGCCTGTAGCTAAAGCACCAAGAATGACGGCAAAAGTTGACCGCCCTTTATCTGTGATGCCATGCTTCTTTATCGCTCGTCCGTCACTTGCCCACATATCACTCCCTCACATAGCGCCGGAATAGGAACCTGTTAGCTTCTTTCCATCCTGTTACAAGCGGTTCCCTGTCCGCCCTGTCAGCAACCCATATTTCATCGCACCCAATAAATTTTATCGCTTGCATGGCATAATCAAACAAACCCTTTACAACAACAGGGTCTTTTGAATACCAGTCCTCGACCTGAAATACACTGGCATCGTAAGGCAACGGTCGGAATACCATGCCAACCATAAAACCGATAACCTTGCCGTTGTCGCGGGCGACAAAAATTTTCAACGCGCTGCTTACCCACATCTGTACAAATGATGCAAGGTTCATATTGAAAGGCTTTCCATAAGCTTCCTGTTTGTCTGTCACCCAAGATTCTATGTATAGATTCTCGAGCGCTTCATTCAGGTTTTCCAAAGCCTTGTTATAGTCCGCATCGGGAAGAAGTATGTCATACTCTACCATGTTATTCTCCTCCATTCACAGTAAATAAAGACGTTCCAATGTCGATGAAATCTATTTGTTCAGCCCCCTCAACACGTATTCGCCAATGCGTATGCCTCCCAAGACGAGGCAATCTGAAAGGACGCTCGCTCGCAACAAAACGGTCAAACACATCGCCGGCAACAGGGCTAATCAGTGTGAACTTTACGCCGCCGCTTCTAATCTTCACTGCCGTGGGCGACCATAACTGCGCCAAAGGCTGATTAGCTGACTGCCGTATGGTGATAGACTGGTGCGGCATACCGCCGTGTCCAAGAGAAAGCTCACGGCTCTCCCATATGTACTTACGATATGTATCCCCACGGTCCCACAGGTTCACTGTACCATCTTCTTCAAGCATCATTAGCTGTCCTGTGGAAGATGTTTCCATAGCGACAGGTTTGTCGCTTATAGTGACAAGTTCAGCGCCTTTCATATCGCCATAAGTGTCGCCGTCAATATCCAGCAGGAACGAAACTTTATCCGTGACAATAAACAGGAACCCTTCATAAAGACCAAACCGTGCGGTTTCAGGCGCTACCTTCGACCAGTCGTCACGGCTGAACCATTTCTTTGTGACAATATTCCATTTGCCGTCGCCACTGATAAGCACAACACCAAGCGGTGAACTGTAAAACATTCCGAACGGAGTAACCAGCGCAGAATTTTGATGCCCACACGATATGTCAGGAAGCGGGAAATCTAAATCCGTAACAGGCGTACACTTGGTATCATCGCAGTTAGAAACGTCAATCACATAAGGCTTCGTATCTGTCGTAACAAAAAGCCTGCCATTGTTCTGCCCCATGTGAATAATTGTACTATCTAATGTCATCTCATACTTTACAGGCCAGTTGTAAGGCTGAAAGTTCTCTGACATGTAGATACGGTTCTTTCGTGTCGCTGCAAGCCTGACAACACTGTCTATGGCTGTAATATTAGACAACCCATCTGGCGGTGTCCTTACAGATTCCGTCTCAAGTGCTTGCCCAAGCGAAACCATCTTCACTGTATCAGTGTAACTCGTAGACGGAAATGTTATGGTAGCAACATAAAGAAACACCGTAGCAGGGTCCTGTTGCTTACCAGTAGCCTGTCTGAACCCAGTAACAGCGCGGTATATATTTGCTGTCTTAATACCATACCCGTCAGGCGGAAGTGCTATGCCTGACACAGTTACAGAAGAACCGTCCGCAACCCGGACTATCTTGCTTGGCGGTGAAGGTGCAGATTCTTCAAGCCACTCATTGACATATGTATACACATATGCGCGTGCATCGGTTGTATCGCCACAAGTCTCTGTACCAGAAACATTGGGTGCTTTAGACGGAGCAGGAACGCCTAAACGATAATATGACGGCACGCCTTTACAGGATAATCCTACCGCTTCAAGATAACTCCTCCGCCCTGAAATATAGTAACGGTTCCAGTCAGGGGAAATCTCTGCTGCCTGAACTAAATCATCCCATCCTATCGTATAACATCCGTGGACGTGAAACGATATGTTGTTCTTGTCAAGATTTACAAACTCGCACTTTTCACGCCACGGTTCTATACGCCCGTTGCGGATTTTTATATCGTGCGCAATTTCAGCACCAGTGGCAGATAACTTGTGAGGAACAAGCCTTGGAACAATGCCGCCAAATTCGTCAAGGACAAGCTTCATGTCTATTCACCACTGGTTATACTGGCAACTGTAAACGCCTGAATATCAAAGTTGCAAGTGATAAAATCGCCGCCGCCTTCAAACTGCGACAAAGACATATGCAAGGTGTGAGAGCCAGCAGAAACTTTCGTGCGCGTGTAAAGGATAGTACACCCGAGGTGCTCCATCGAACGGTTCAAATCAACCGTACCATCAACATCCGCCACAAGTGTAAACGTAGCAGTATTAGACAGCGGGGTAATAAGCAAACGTACAGGAGACGCTTTAGCCAGCGTGAAAGACACATTGAACGTATCTGATATTGTCTGGCTATTCCATTGAACCTGCCCCATGACACCAACAGGATTCAAACCAGCAGACGAATCATCACCGCCTCCGCCACCGCCCGAACGAGTGATATTCGTTACAGAGCCGAGACGGTTCAGCGTGACATCATAATCCCCAAGCGTGTATGTACCAGCAGTTACAAAAATAGCTTGGTCAATCTCAGTAACACGTCCGTATTCATCGACAGTCACATTATATCCGCCGTGAATCGTAGTCCCGCTGGGAGGTTCAACCAGCGGGTTCAACTCCACTGTGACAATGCCAGTAGTCGGGTTTGTCTCAGCCGAGATAGTCGGAGAACCTACAACTGCTGTTACACCAGAAGCCGCTTGTTCGTCGTAAGATACAATATGCCCTGCTTCATCAACAGAAAATCCGAGTGCATTAAATGTACCGTTTCCAGTAACTTTATGCGATAAAGTGACATTACCGGTATTTCTGTTCGGAATAATGAAAGCGTCACCCCATATACCAGAAACAGCGCCATCACCGCCACCGCCGCCTGTTGCAGAAATTGTAAGTGGGTTCTGCTGCGTGCCATCTCCCGACAGTTCTATGCCTGCGCCTGCTTCCGTGTGGAGAAGCGTCAGTAAGCGCCCCTGGCTGTCAAGAGAAGAAAGGTTGTCATTGCGGGGCGACAAAGTAATTCCAGAACCGCCATCGCAGTCGCACGGGACAGGAACGGGTGCACAAGGATTGACAGCATACTGCGGTGCTTCTGCTTCAGCCACGCCGACAATACAACCGTTCTGAACCAGTATCTTTCCGTAAGTTCCGTCTTCAGGCGGTATCCCCGCTTCATAAGCGAGACAATCGCCGCTTGTATAAAGACGACCACCGAAAGGCAGACAAATATCTATTTCTTCGCACTGTCCCTTTTCTGTTGCTCCCTGTATGATTTCTTCATCGCAGGTAGGAAGTGCTTTTGGGGTACATTTTTCTTCGCTCATAGCAAAAACTCCTTACAGAAAAGGACATAGCATAAAACAAAAAACCCCTCAAGTGAGGGGTGGTAACTGCTCAAAGAGCCTTTGGAAATCCTATTTTCACAGCACCTCGCATTTTATGCGTAGCTGTTTCAACACTGTTGGATTTCAACATCTCACTATAGCTCTGTAAGCACGAAGCACCAACGCGCAGATTAGTCCAAGGACGCCCCGTAATCATAAGGATGCTGCCCTTTGTACCCATCATAAGCGTCGTCAAAAACTTTTCTTTGAACTCGGCGGGGAGTTCGCAATCGTGCTCACCGGGGCATACCGCGACGCTCACAAAGTAAACGCCGTGGCAGCCCTGGTCGGATATATGGAGCACTTCATTAGCGTCATCATACCACGCTTCGCTTCGGGAACAACAGACGGAATCGGTTGGAGGCACAAAACTCCGAGGCACATCTTTGTCAAAGCAGCAGGCATGATGACGTATACCCAAGATGCCGCAAACTTCCATCCCGTCAGGAGACGTAAGTTTGTACGTAGTTACGCAAGGCTCAGGCTCTATGATTATCACACGGCGAATGAGATTGCCCTCACGCGCCATATCACGCGCCGTGCGGAGAATGTAATATTCAAAAAGCTGAGAAGGAAGATTAGGGAACTCAAACGCAAGTTCCGCGTAAAAATCATTCAGCTTTATTTTGCGGTGCTGTTCGTACACTACCATAGCGTAATTCTTCTTCCAGTTCCAACTTATGAGCAGTCTCTATAATATTTGTAAACGCTTTATAGTGACTGTCCGCAAGCTGAATAAGAGCCTGATTATTTTCGGAATCCAGCGCATAAGCACGGTACAACATCCACTGTTTCACCGCAGCTACAGCATCTTCTGGTACATCGGAATCAGCATTTACCGAAGGTTTCTTATAGCAGAGGAGAGATACGTAACGCTCCTGTCCATAGGGAACAGGGGGATAAATCTTGAAAGATTCACCACTATCCGTAGCGTTTATAGTATAACTCTCCATGCTATAAGAACCGTTCGGTTCGACGCATCGCTGAGGAAGTCCGGGCCATATGTCCTTTTCTACATCGTCGGTACGTCTGAGATAACGGATAACATTTCCGTCTTTATCGCTTTCACCATAAATGCGAAGTATTCTAGTGCAATTACAGGCGGTCTGCCAGTCACCACCGGGCTCGAGCTTCACAACCATCCTCGAAAGAAACCAAGTTTTCATATACTTGGAAACTTGCATCACTGCTTCTTTCATGTAGGATTCAAGCTGTGCACGAGTCCAGCGAGTGTATTCAAACCCCGGTTCCTGGTCGTTCAGGTCACGAGAAACTTCTTCTATGATGTCAGCGCCTAACATTTGCTATCCGTCCAGTCTAGCTAAAAGAGCATCAAAAGCTTCTTTGGATACAACGTCATCAGCAGCGGTATCGCCAACAGCAACCACACCCGCTGGGTACCCCTGCTGTTGAGGCTGGTTAGGGTCAACTACAGATTCATCACGGAACCCGGACGCCATATTGTTACCCTGCGCTATATTCAAACTTCTGGCATGCAGAAGTTCCATGCGCTCATCTTCGCTGATTTCACCAACTTCTACAGTGGGGAGCCATGCAGCAGGGTCAGTATTGCCGTTGGCATCGCAGTTCACCATGATGTCACGCTGCTCTGCAAGCATTTCATTCCAAGGCAAAACCAACCCTGTCTTGACATTCTTTACGTGAGACGAACGGACAAGCGGAGGGTCAACATTTTTCGCCCCCATGCTTTTCATATAAGCAATCCGCTCATTCTCATTCATGTCAAAGATGGCACTGTTGCTAGGCGCAGACCCGCCGCTAATAGGTCTTGCCTGACTGTTGTATCCGCTCAAACTCATAACATGCTCCTATGCTATCAGTTTATCGTGGCGCTTTCTTCCCAGTAATTGCCTGTTCAGACATCTTCGGGAACTTACCACTGTTATTGAAACGCAGTCCTTTGATGGCACGTTCTGCCTCACCAGACTGATTATTCATCTTCTTCCTGCCACCGATGCCAGCCTGCTTCTCTTTCAGGGGGAATTTCTTCCCCCCGGAAACGGTGTTCGGAGAAGCAGGGCCAGTGGCGCGAGAACCTGCGACATTGGCCATGCTCTTTCTCCCTATCCAATCTGGCTAGAACCTTCAAAGGTCAGCACCTTGGCAGAGATATACAGTTCAAAATTGCCAGTAGCAATCAACGGAATCTTGCTCGAAGTGCCAGTAACCTTCAGTCCGAGAACAACAGCGCCATAGTAAGCGTCTTCCGCAGTCTTGGTGCCGCTATTATCATACACCATATTATGCCCAAAGCTCCACGGAAGGTTCATATCCGTAGTAACAGTGGTCGTGGTAGTAACATCGGTACCAGACAGCGTAGATTCGGAAGTAGCTGAAGAAGTCAGACCTCCGAGACGGGCGAACAAGTAGCGCTTATCAGTACCATGGGTCGGGGTGCCAAGAGGAACCTTGCGAGCGCCACAAGCAGCGTTCAACTCATCACTGAAGGCAGAGATTTCCGTCAGCGTAACAGCTTCAGGGTTCTCATAGTCTTCAGGGTCAGGCTGACAACGATAGGCAGTGGGGGTCACATAGACACCAGTGAGGTCATCATCAGGCGTAACGAGCTCAATATAGTAGCTGTCGAGATAACTACGCAGAGGAATCCAGTTGGTCAGGATAACGTCGTTGGCCGCCTTCACGTTCTTGAGAAGGTTCTGCATCCACGCATGGGCGCGGGTATCAGCCAGATTGGGAACCAGCGGAAAATGCAGGTTCAAATACCCCTGTTCGTGCGCAGCGTCCGCATGAGAGTCAAACGGAGGTGTACCGGGCTGGTGCTCTGCGTCGAACGGAATGGTAAACTCTGCGCCAGTTCCAGCACAGAAAAGCGGTTTGAAAATCGGAGTACCGCCGCGATAAAGGTTGATGTATGCCATTGTGTTTCTCTCCTACTTACGCATTGATTTCATCAAAGGTCCAGTATCCCATAGCAAGAGCATCAGGATAGATAACTTCAGCGCCCCAAGCAACAAGGTACTGGTAGCGGATGCCGAAATAGTTAGCGTCCTGAGTGATGAGGCGGGATTCGAGGATGTTAGAAGCGTATGCCGTGGCTTCCTTATGTCCAGCAATGATGTAGAAGGACAGGTTGCCAGTTGCATCCATCTGGACAGGCACATGGTTGGACTCGATGGCAGTAAAGCCAAAGAGCGGATGGTCAAACATTCCATCCACGATAGCACCGCAATGGCAGGACCAATCAGCATTGCCAAACTTGGACATTGCAACATAGGTGCGGAACAGCGGAGGAACAATGATAAACATCTCGCCCGGTTTCCAACGCTTCTGCTCAACGAGAGCGCGCTGAAGGTTGGCAAGAACAACAGGAAGATTGTCCACAGTGACATGGACAGGAGCACCCGGTTTACCAAGGTCAATGTCGTGATGCTTGCCGGCTTTATCCAGAGACGTTTCAGGAGAAACCTGAGCCATCATACGACCAAGCACGAAACGGCGCTGCGTATCAACATAGCTCTGATACATGGATTCAAGCAGCTTCTCTTCAAAAGGAGCCCAGCGTTCGCAAGCCTGCTTCACGTCAGTAATGTCGAACTTAATGTCCTGATAACCGAGGTTGCATATGGTTAAGCAACGGGCGTCAGTGCTGACATGGTTAGGCACAAGCTGCTGGTTCTTCTGATAAGAACGCATCGGACCAACTTCAGGAGCCTTCATAAGCTGAATGACCTGATTGCACTGGGTCACGGGTTCAAGGAGTTCAGAACTCGTAATGCGAGGAAGCCAGTCCTCTTCAAAAACACGGGAAAGGATTAGGTCGTGATAACCAACTCGTGCAAGCGGGGTCGCTTCAATCCCTGCGTATCCGCTCGCGCTCTGGAAAATCGCCATAGTAGTTCTCCTACTGCTGATAATACTGAGCGGCAATCGTAGGCTTGAGCTTGGCTAATTCCTCTTTGTACTGCTCAGGACTGATACGCCGCATACTGTAAAGGTCATTCAACTCACGAAGCGTGTACTGCGGAGCACCCTGCTGCGTAGCAGGAGCAGCCTGTACATGACTCGGAGCGTTTGACGGGGCCACTGACATTGCCTGCTGCACGTTAGGACGGGTACCCTTGTACTGGTACAGCAAGTCTATAATGTAAGCCGGGTTTCCATTCTGATATTCCCTTGCAGCACGCTGGTCGCGGGTTTCGTAAGAATACCCATCACGCTGCATGAGGAAATCCCTGAATTTAGGGTCGTTCACCACCTGAGCAAAGTCAGGATGGTAGCGCATAACTTCGCTGTTAAGACGCGCTATATTCTGGTACATAGCGTTCTGCTGTGCCGCCTGCGCCTGCTGCGCTATAGCCTGCCTCTGCTGCTGTAACTCACTGCGCATCTCTTCCATTGGCGCAGACATAGAGTCATACATGGCACCGGCAAGTTTTTTCGCGTCGTCAGCGTCGATTGTTCCAAGAGAATCAAGAAGCTCAGGACTCAGGGCATTATTCACAACATTGTCACGCTGAGTCTGATACTGTGCTGTAGACAGATTAGCCACTGCCTGACGAAGCTGCTGTATCTCCTGATAAGCCGCATTACGCTCGTCCGCAAGACGCTGTGCAACACCTGCGTCCACAACCTGCTGCTGAGGCTGGGGCTGAGGCGGTATATACTGCTGCAAAGGCGGCATAGGATAATCAGGCTGAGGCGCTGTAGCCTGAACAGGGGGTTCTGGCTGAGGCGCTGTAGCCTGAACAGGAGGTTCTGCCGTCGCAGGTGCGGATTGCGTGTTTTCCTGATTCATACTGTTACGAAACTCTTCTGCTTTTTGCTGGTGAAAATTGAATGGAACCCTCGCAAAAGCATTGTTGTTTTCTACCTGACTCATTTGTGCTCCTTTGTCTTACGGTAGGTACTCAGGATGAAAATCAAATCTTCCAGCGCATCTACCGCCCCTGCCTGCCGCAAAGCATAGGGTACATTTAGTTTATCGTCAAGCGCGGCTACAGCAGAACGCTGTAATTTATCTTTATAATCGTCGCGCTTTGCGATAAGGAAATCTATCATTTCGTCCAGAACACTACCGCTGGAAGCGAGCGCCTGAAGAAAATGATGATGCTTACTTTCCGCTTGGTACATAGCGAAGTCCTGTAATAGACTCACGGACGCCTGTACGTTTGGGCGTATCCGAACGGATAGTAACGCCTGAAGACGATGGCTTTGTGCCTGGTCTTATCCCTGAAGGAACCTGAACAGGCTTACGGCTTGCACCGCATCTCGAACATGCCATTTTACGCTCCTTTGTAGCGGGTTGACATTATGCCCTCATAAACATTTCCGTGGATACCGTTACGCCTACGGGCGTCACAACGCAACCTATCCATGTTGTTCTCAACCACTTTTTCTTTGTAGTAAGCATCTTTCCCACGCACCAGAGGATTCCCATCCAGCGTCATATTAGGATTTTCCGCTTTCTTCAAAGCTTTTTCGTAGTTGGAAAAATCCTCAATAATCATCAGTTAGACTCCTCGCACTCACGCTGATAAACAGGTATGGCACCATCGGCAATATTCAGCCAGCCATCGGGTTTTCCAAGAACAAAATCACCACTGCCTGCAACGGCAGCAGGGAAATTACCTTCAAGGCAATCAGGTTCAACATGAGAAGTACCAGAAGAAGCAAGCGAAAGAAGCGCCGCAAGCAAGCCTGCCAAATCACTGGTCGGCAGAGAAGCAATCTGCTGGACAATGACACGGACAGAAGCGCTGTCAATCGAAGACAAATTCGTAATGGAACTGGAATCTACATTACTGCTTGAAACGGAAGAATTGACTACGGAAGAAGACACGACGGTACTGTCTTTTATCGTGCCGCCTTCCATAAATCTGATTTCACCACATGTGTTAGCCATATTATCCCCTAGTCAAAGAAAAGTTCTTGCGGAGCGACTGACGAAATATCGTGCAATTCCAAATACACCTGCGGTTTTTCATCTCCATCTCCACGCCCGTTCAACTGTAAATAATATGTTCCGGGCACGCCTATAATTCCAATATTGTTACAAGTTGTCAACTGCCACGGTTGTCCGCAGTGAATAACTTCTTCGTCAACATAAGGATAAACCGTAATTTTGTCAAAATCAAGAACCCCGCCGCACCCTACGTCCTGCGGGATTCCATCAGCTTTAAGGTAAACTTTGTGGACACATACAGCCTGTGGCGTTACAAAAGAGCCAGTATCCCTAGCAATCTCATCGACGAAGCCGACTCCGAACAAAAGACCAACTTTACCTTCCGGAATCTCAAAAAAAGACGAACTCAACGTATCGTTGCTGTCATCCCATAACGGAACACCGTTCATATAATTCTCCCTAGAACATATCCAATAACAATGCCATAAAGCAGGCCGCGTACAGTGTTACAGCAAACACAGTCTGTCTGCTCAAAAGGCCATAACCAATGATAGTAAAACCAGTTATACAGCTTGTTATCAGGTTTCTGAGTACCATCTGAATACTCCCCGTGACAAAAGTTAATCTTATCTATAAACCAGATAAGCAGCAATGCACGGAGCGAGCCTTTTGGAAAAGAAACTTTAGATGAATCTATCAATACGCACCTACCCCGGCGCTATCCATCGCAGCGCCTTCACCCATCCCTGCTGGTGCTGGGTTCGAGTTCGGATTACCGCCCGGCATACCAGCAGAGGCAGAAGGTTCCTGCTGCTGAGGCATCTGTGGCAAAGGCATTTCCATCATCTTCAGGACATCATCAGGTATTCCCATAGCACTGAACAGTTTCTTGAAGCTCCACCCAAGCACAGGCGCGAGATTGATACCTGCACCCTGCATGGCAGCGCCAGTCTGCGCTATAACCTGAAGTATCTCCATAGCACTCTGCTTGTCCAATTCCTTCGCAAGAATACCTTCAGCACCTTTGGTAATAATCTTGGAGTCTCCCTTTACTGCTGCATCTTCAGCGTAAATCATATTCATATTGTAAAGGAGTTCACCAAGGTCATTGAACACCCCTGTGGCAATATTGCTAACAGCAGCGTGAAGCGCCTTGGTAGCATTGCCCTGTAACATAGACATGCCGCGGAAGGTACGCATGGCACCACTACCCACAGCTTCACCGTGCAGGGACGCAGGAATGTTCGTTACACGGTCAGCAAGCTGCATAAACATAGTCAGCAGTTGCTCGTATCCAGTAAGGTTAGAAGGTATATTTGTAAACTTGAAAGCGCTGTTATTATTAGCACCATCGCTTTCGGTGAGATACATCATGCCGGGGATAATCTTCCCGAGGTCATCATCAGAAAGATACTTTGCCACCCTGCGGTAATCTGCTTCACAGATAGGAGCAGAAGCATTAGCAGCGTTGCGCATCATATACATCAAGCAAGCATGATATGCTCTTTCAATATCACGTAAGCGCTGGGCAATGCCGTCACCTGCAATACGGTCTCCATTGGTGCGGTAAAAACTTGCCGTATAAACAGGACGTGTCTGCAAATGCGGGTCCTTATTCACCCGCACCTGAATAACACGGTATCCCGTCATAGCAATCTCACAGTTATAAAACTCATTATCCTCAAGCCCGTTCACATTATACTGGGCAAGTTCCCTGCCAGACATAACACCATAATGGGTGAGCACTTCTATAGGCGAGGTATTGGACGACCACAAGGCAATGTCACGAGACGGCGCTTCTGGTTCACGCGAGAGCCAGTCAAGGTCAAAATGCACGTCGTTATCTGCCTGCTCCAACACTTCCAGAATATTATCGCCTAGATACGAAGGAAGTTTGCAAGCATCTAAAAGCTGCTTTCTTGTCCATGTAGTGCGTGTAAACACGCAAGTTCCGCGCTGAGTGTCAGGGCTATCAGGACTATAGCAAAAATCAAAAGGGCTAATCGCTTTAAAAGTCGGAAATACTTCAGTAATAAAACGGGGTTTATGTTGCCCCCAAGTAAGACGTGGAGCACGTGTAATATAAGGGCCTGTAAAAACAGCATAAGGGTACACAGGGAAATACTGAAGAAAATCAGTAATTGCACGAGAAAACCCTCCTTCGGCACACTGGTCTTCTATGAGATACATCATCTCTTTAGCCGCTTTCTCTGCTTTATCATGCTCCTGACTGCGCAGGCGCATCTTGGCAACGCGAATGAGTTCAACCATCTCCTCTCCGCTCTGTATCCCGCCTTCAAACAAAGCCGCTTTCAACTCCTGAAGAATGGTCTCCTTTGCCGCAGGAGAAATGTCAGGACGCGGCGTAGGCTGAATAATCCAAGGAAGCGAAGCATCGCCAGCAGTCATCGCTTCTGTAAGATAGGCATTTGCTACACCCGTTTTCAAAGCAGTCAGATTAACTATGACATCAGCACCAAGAGCCTCGGCAAGTTCCTGCGCCTTGCAATCCAAAATGCCGTTCTGCTGTTCCCAGCACTCATTCAGGACATCCCGTAAAGGCTTGCCGTTCACACGTTCTGTTGTCTGCCAAGCAATAGCACCGTTGAAACGGCGCATAACTTCTGCGGCTAACGGGTCGATTGCCTTCTCTTTTATATCGGCAATCTCATTCATCCACTTTATAGAACTATCGCTCATAACAACCGTCCCATTATCTTCCTGCGTTCAGATAAACGATAGGAAATATCTTCAACATTAGAATCACTCACATGCTGGTCACGCTGAATAAGCAGGACGGCATATTGCAAAGCGTCATGCACATGGCTCGAGTCGTTCTTTTCAGGAGAAGGCGTGTAAACATCAGAACCAAGCGTACCAGCCGCACGCATACGGCGGTATTTATATTCGGATTCAAATCCGCGGATAAGAAGTTTACACGTCGGACTTATCAAAATGCCACCCGTCTCCAAGTTCAACATATGCTCCACGTTCTGAATACGGAGTTTGGGTGTGTTTGTCAATTCACTGACTGCAACAATGCCAGCCTCCTCCAAACGCTGCCTAGGAGTAACCGCTGTCCATGAATCACGCTGGTTACTCGGGTCAATAGCCGCAATGACAGGATTGGTAGGATACCTTGAAGTAAGAAGCGGAACAAGCATCCCGTTGAGAAAGTTCTCAAACCCCTCGCCATCTGCATATAACTCGTCAAGCACGCACCATTTGCCAGACTGCATCTGAAGCACAACCGCAGCGGGGTGAATACCAGATTGGTCCATGCCGACTATAATGTTGGAATACGGCTGCGGCGAAAGCGGCGCATACGCAATATGCCTGTCGTGATTGAAATTAGTGTATACAGGTTTACCGTCAACCAGCGGAATATCCAGCATGCAATATTGGTTATCCACCACATCTGTGCGACCCATAGCCAGCAGTGAATCTATCTGACCGCGGTAATACCGCATCCCCCTCTGTTCAGCGGTGAAATCAGGCGGGTCCCCTTCTTCAGTAGCCCCAAGATTACACAGATTTTCAGCATCCTTATTCACTTCATAATAAGGCTTGCCATGCTCATCATACTTTTTAAAGGCGGCGGGGGGCTGGAGGAACACCCCCCAATTCGGCAGAGGATTCTTTATGAATTTATCAACCCAGCTTCCCGGCGACGGCTGGTTAAAATCCATGAGAATACCGCCCCACCTTATGCCGCCAAGGTCTTGCGACGGGTAACGACCAACACGGCTCTGGACAACCTGAAACACTTCAGGAGCGCAAGTCGTCGCTTCGTTTATCCATGCAAAAGTAAAGTTCAAAGAACGTAATTTTTCTGTCTCAGCCGCACTCCCGACGGCAAGCATCATCAACTCAAGATGCACAACAGTATTGTCTGGCAACGGAATCTGATAAAATCCCATGATAGGAGCGCCGCTGTTATTTATCGTGCCGCACTCCTGGGGGAGAACTTCAAGCAGCGATTTGCGCACCGTAGACAACAATTCTGGATACGTTGAACGGATGATACCGACACGACAATACCGAACGCCGTCGGGGGCAGGGTTCTGCGCACAAGCGTTGGCAAGAATATCCACAATGCACATGGAAGTTTTGCCCGAACCAAACGGTCCGCCAACCATCTTTACAGGCTTATCGCTCTCATGGAAAAGACGCCCGACTGGGGACATCTTATACTGAAACATCTGAAACCTCCAAATGCTTCAGCTTCGGATTATTCAGCCCCGTCGGGAGAGGAAGCTGTACACCGACATTTGTCTGGACATTCACAACAGGTGAATCCTTCGTGTCAGCTAAACCAGCCGCTTTCATCATCAATTCAAGCAGCTTTATAGACTCAGATGCCTTCATCTCGTTCTCGCCAAGCCCCATAGCATCCTGAAACAACTTCTCACTGAGAGCCTGACTCAGGGTCGAGAAACGGTAAATCTGCCCCGCTCTCGAACCCTGAGCCCTGCAAAGTTCCAACTCCTTCTGAAAAAGAGGCTGAAACTCGGGATGCAACACGAGTTTTGCGAGTTCCTCACGGGTAATGCCATACGTCGTGAGAATTTTATCTAAGTCATCCAATGGCGAATCTGGCACGGTCATCACCGCTAAATCGCGTGCCAGAGAAGGCCATTTCAAATAATCGAGGGCTCCGTTCATATCAAGCCTATTCGTACTCTATATACGATTTCGTATATGTAACTACTTCATTGTCAGTTAGGGGATTAGATGTATGTCCACTTCTCCCGTCACTAGCGCCATGACCACCTGTATCATCAGCTAAAATCCAAGCATCAGCCGCTTCAGTCTCGTTTGCAGAAACAAGGAAGTAAGCAGGTGACACCTGCCGTTGCTGCCTATTAGTTACGCGATAGCGTGAAAGTTCTGCCATAGGCAAACCAAGCGTACCAGCAGCCGTATTCAATTCAGAAGTCAGTGCGGTGCGTTCCGAAGCGGAAAGCGTATCTACAGCAAGAGCGACGATATATCCCGTATCAGCATTGCTTGTACGTCCATAAAAATATCTCGTTTCATAGCTTGCAGTATAAGGATTATCGTTACCACCACCGCCAGTTGTAGCAACCAAATGGAGAACACCGTCCATGCGCACATTATTAACTTTCGGGAAGTGAATTTCTCCAACTATAAGATACTGTGTACCACCAACAGTAGAAGCTACAGCCTTACTTTCAAAATTCTTCACACGAAAATCGTAAATCGCCTTACGGGTATCGCTCGACCCGGGGTCATCAGGGTCATCAGGACCAACAATCTGGTCAATCAAATCCTTAAGCTGCTTACCAGCCTTCGCAGACAGTCCAACGGAATCAGCGCATCCATCAGTGCTAGTGAGGCTGTCAGTAAGCTTGACCTGACCAAACTGAGAACAAGTGCCAAGGCGCGTTCCGTCATCATAAGATTTCTTCACAGCCTTGGGAGTAGCCGCGATGCTATCATCAGTGTCGTAATTCTGGTCAACACCATCATACAACTTCACGTGACCATACAGCGTACCCGTACCGCCGCCGTAAATCGTCTTGTCAGCATTGGCGTGGTACTTCGGGGCAGAATATGCAACGATAGCTTTAGAACTGATAGGCAAATCGTTGTCAGGCGCAGACTGAGCAATCGTATCCTGCGTATTAATCGTCAGCCCGCCATCATCGCTGGCAGTCAGACCGTTGTTCAGCGAAATACGCTTATACACATTGCCGTTGTGGTCAAGAATACGGAGCCACTGTCCGTTGGCGTTGAGACCAAACTCAATGCTCAACTGTCCGCATCCTTCAAAACATTCCGTGCATCCGTCGCCACTGACAAAATAGAGAAGGTTCTGATTCTCGTCGAGGTCAACAGTAAGCCATTTTGCCGTATAGCTGTTGCCAAGAACATCAGTTTTGGTACCTTCTTGGAAAGTAAGCCCGTCGCACGCTGCCACCTGAAGGACATGAGAACCATCCTGACGCTCGACATATACTAAGCCTGCGCCAAAATACTGCTTGTCAACAATGTCTTGGAAAGTGACACTGAGTTTGCCATCAGAACCGGGTTCAATCAGGTTCCCAGCATCAGAACTCACCACATGCTGATATTTCAGAAGAGCCGAACAGTCATCAGGGTCTTCAACAATCAGGTTATCCTCATCATTGGAAACGATGTTCTGCGGACCGGGAAGCAAGCACGGATTGATGTACAACTTGCAATCGTCAGGATTGATGCCCAGAGGATTACCGCCCATCACATCACTGATAAGGTCTTCAGGAATAAGGGCAAGCTTGCCATCCTGAGTGACAGAGAGCGCATTACACTCCGCATCAGAAACCATATCAGCCACTTTCACCAGAACACCGCCATCAGCCTGACTCGCCTTGGCAATGTTTCCTTCTTCAGCGCTGATAAAATCTTCTGCTACAACCTTCAAACCAGTTGCAGCGTCATTGGTAAGAATATTGTCTGCGTCCGGGTCAACCAAAATATGTTTCGGGTCGATGGCATCGCCCGTCCCGGCAGTCTTTATCTTACACGTGTCTGCATCGAATAGTGCAGGAGAAAACAGGTCTGCCATATTTTTCCCTCAAAATGTCCGGTCCTTTTCAGGAGGACCGGACGGTTATTGTTAAATGCTATTCAGCATACCGTTCTGCGACTTCAACCATCGCATCCACATCATCGGGTCCGAAAATAATTCCCATATACTGAAACTTACCAGTCTTGGTAAAGGCGCTATGCGCATATTCCTGAAGTTTGGAAATATCAAGAAAGTCACCGTGAAGCACGCCTATCATCTCAAGCATGGGTCTGTAAACTTCAGCAAGCGTTGTACTCTGGTCAGCAAGCGCCGCCGCAGCAAACGCTGTGAAGAACTTCTGCGCCCCCGTTGCTTTCGGCAGAATGTTGTGCTCCACAAAAGCTGACAACACGTTGCCTATGTCTCCGACACGCATTTTAGACATATCTATGCCCCTGTCGTTGTGCCAGACTGCGTACCGCTCTGAACATTAGCAGCAGTAGGGGGGACATAATACGGAGGAACAGGGGGATAAGGCCACGGAGCAGGGAGAGGAGAAACGGCTGTAGCAGGCACGGAAGTCTGCGTAATCCCTGCAACGGTCCTCTGCAAGCAGTCAAGGCTGCACTGAAGGGCAGAAATACCGCAATTTGCAGCGTCAGCAACTTTAGCAATCTTGCACTCGGTAAGCTGACCCTGAAGTTCAGCCTCCTTCCGCATCACAGCAATTTCAGATTTAAGCTGGCAAATTTCAGCAGCAAGTCCCCTGTCAGAAGCATCAGTATACTGCTGCGCCTTCAAAAGCGTATTCTCAGCGCGAAGCTCCTCAATCTGGTTGTTCCCATTCCCAAACAGACCGCCAAGAAAACTGTTTCCATTCTGAGACATAGAGTTCACTAATCCGACCGTTCCGGCGATACCCAATCCAAGAGCAGTTCCACTAACACCCTTTGAAGCAAATTCTGCCATGTAAATCTCCATGGTAAAATGTTACGGCGCAGTAAAAGCTACGCCTTTGAAATAGGTAACACCCGCCGCAATAAACGTCAACCCAGTCGTTTAGCCGCCTGCATACAATACTCTCTCGAAATATCAACGCCTATATACTTCCTTCCAAGGTCCCTGGCCGCAAGGCAAGTAGTACCGCTGCCGCACATAGGGTCGAGAACAATATCGCCCTCGTTAGACCAAGAAACTATATGGTCCGCTGCCAAACGATACGGAAATGGAGCAGGATGCCAGCGAGAATCCTTATCTTCCTTGCAAGCACCAACAGCATACTCCCAAATATTAGTCCGCATTTTCTTCTGTTTTACAGGATTAGCCGCCCCGCTTCTAACTTGCTTGCCGCGCGAACACTTCTTATAAGTAGTCCCGGTAAGCGCCTTGCCAGCGAAAATACAATCTTCCATCAGCGGATTATGTGTTTTCACCATCCCTTTTGAAAAAACAAACATATACTCAAAAGCACTTGTATATCTCTTACTGTAAAATTGTGGTATCGGATTAGCTTTTTTGAATATCATGGTATCATGCAATTTGAATCCACTATCAACAAACGCAAGCGCAGTCCTGAAAGATGTGCATGTTTCACACCCATCTATTGTAGCATCGCCCACGACCCAAACAATAACACCCCCATCCTTCACTATGCGATAAAGTTCTTTTATAATACCAGACAGAGGAAAAGTATATCCGTTATAATTCCGCAAATTGTCGTAGGGAGGAGATGTCAAGACCAAATCTATAGACCCCTCATCCAGACGGCGCATAACATCCAAACAATTCCCATAGACAATCTTGTTGACATACTCATGCAACATGGTTTTACCCTATCTATGCGAACTATATATCTTTTCTATAGAAGAAAGCTTACCATTGCATACTCGCAAGGCAAGCTGATAATCCAGAAATATCTCTAGCAAATCGCCATTAGTCGTGATTCTGGATACGTCGGGCTCCTGAACAGGAGAAACAAGCGGAGCAGGAACCTCAATCAATTCTGGTGCCGCCTTTGAGCACCCGCACAAGAGATTCAGGAACAGCAGTGCGGTACCAATCACGCGCAGTTGCATCTTTAGCAACCTCTTTCTGTATGGTTTTGTATACTACCTTCGTATGAGACTGCGCTTCTTGTACAGCACGCTGCTGGTCCTCAAGCGCAAGCGTCATTTTTTCCTGTGCTTCCTTCAGCACAGATACCGTTTTTTCCGCTTCCTCGGCACGCACAACGGCTTTTTCGTACTCATGCCTGTAATACCATGACCGTATGGCTAAACCGGCAACCAGCCCTATAACAACCATAAGAGCCCAGTAAGGAACCTTCATAAATCACCGCCCCGTGCGCCCTGCCCTAGCCACGTTTTGTTCGCCCACTGTGTACGTCTGTGGGGCGCACGGGTTCTGCAAAGGGGTGTCCGTCAAAACTCTGCTAAAGTATTTGCCCCTAAGCCGGTGATTTAGAACGAGATAGCCTGCGTCGCTCACAGGCGAGACAGCCCAACAGGTTTTGTGCTTTTGTCCTGTTTTGGCAGCGTTGCACATCGCTTTATCTCCCGTTCAGAAGACGGATACATCTTAGTGTCCACTGTAATAGCAGACAGCAGAGGATGTATCACTATCTATATTTTATGGTCTTTCTGCCACTTCTTGAATGTCATATGCGTTACACGGTCACGCACTTCCGCAGCTTTAGCGTCATTGAAACGCTCCATTGTGCCCACAAGGTAACCCGTAATGCGACGGATGCGCTCAAAACGGATACCCTCTCCAACGACATCACCTGTAGAAATCGTAATATGTTTAGCCATTGTGTTGCCCTAAACGCAGTGTGCCTGTATGATACCAGGAAGGTACAGTAGCAATCTTCGGTGTACGCTCAACAGGGGGTGCACCTCTACTCTCTAAAGATTCCACACGGTCTGTAAGCAATCTCACCATCGAAGAAAGGTCCCCGATTTGCTTGCAAACCTGCTCAAAACGCTGTTCGATGAGCTCCATTTCTTTCTTGCTCATTTTTTCCTCGGAAGTTTCTCAATCCCGTAATCAGCAAGGAACTGCTTCACGTTGAATACAGGACAAGCCTTGTTCGCAAACTCGTTGTGCCCATGTATAGTAGCGTAAGGAAACTTCAAACGCAAGAACTTTGTGAGGAGGGCGAGAGAGTCGAACTGCGCCTTCGTGAAGCAGTTGTCCTCACCCATAGGTCCGCCACCGACAAGGCAGATACCTATGGAACGCTCATTATACCCCGTGCAATGCGCCCCAGCCTTCTCAAGCGGACGCCCCGGTTCAATAATCCCATTAAGACGGATGACATAATGATAGCCAATGTCCTGCCACTTGTTGCCATCCACATGCCAGCGGCGTATCTCAGCGGCACCAATGTCCTGCGAAGCGCGGGTAGCCGAACAGTGATAAATGATTTTGTCGATAACTCTCATAATCTCACCTAAAAGGGTCTGCACTGTATGCAGACCCTTGTATGCTTACTGAACGTAACGCTCTGCAATATCCATTATCGCATCAACGTCATCAGGGCCGAAAATAATGCCCATGTACTGAAATTTGCCTGTTTTGGCAAATGCCTTATGCGCGTAATCGTGCAGCTTAGTGATGTCGATGAAGTTATCCGTAGCTACACCTATCATCTCAAGCATAGGCTTATATGCTTCTGCAAGTTTCTTGCTCTGGTCAGCAAGGGCGGCGATAGCGATAGCCGTGAAAAACTTCTGAGCACCAGTAGCTTTAGGCAGGATGTGATGCTCCGCATAAGCTGACAAGATATTGCCTATGTCTTCCATCTGGATTTTAGACATGGCTTATGCTCCGGTCGTAGTAGTGGTTCCAGACTGAGCCGAAGCCGTCGGGGGGACGTAGTACGGAGGAACAGGAGGATAAGGCCAAGGTGCAGGGAGAGGAGAAACAGCAGCGGCGGGGACAGAAGTCTGCGTGATACCGGCAACGGTCTTCTGCAAGCAATCAAGACTGCACTGAAGGGCAGCAAGTCCGCAGTTGGCAGCATCAGCAACCTTTGCAATTTTGCAATCGGTAAGCTGTTCACGCAATTCGGCATCCTTCTTCATAACAGCTACTTCGGAGCGAAGCTCGCACAGCTCGGCAGCGATGCTTTTGTTCTCAGCGTCAGTATACTGCTGGGATTTCAGCAGGGTATTTTCAGCACGCAGAGCATCAAGCTCTCCGTTGTTACCGCCAAACAGCCCACCGAGAAAACCGTTCTGAGACATCTGGTTCACCAAACCGACAGTACCGGCGATACCAAGACCAAGAGCAGTCCCGCTCACGCCTTTGGAAGCAAACTCAGCCATGATAATTCTCCTATGTTAAATGTTTCTGACAGCAAAATTACTGCCGGGAAACAGGATAACAGCTAAGAAATAAGCTGTAAAGATGAGACTAAATACTATTCTCCTGTTATGGTGAGCCCAAGGCTGGACGCCACCGAATTGAAACTCGTCTGTGTTGTAGAATTGCTAGGTACATAAACAGTACGAGTAGCGCCAGTTTTTTTAGTTACAAAAGACCTTGCGCCATTACTGTTCACAGAAGATGAACCAATACGAATGGAAAAACTGCCCAATGCGCTGCAACTACTAAAACAGCTAGAAACAGAAGTAACCGCCGTATTATACTTAAACAAATCTATTGGAATAGTAACTAGTTTAGAACAGCTCGCAAAACAGCTACTAAAAGAAGTAACAACTACATTATGGTCGAACAAACCGGCAGGGATAGAAGTTATACTGCTACAACCCATAAAGCAAGAACTAAACGTCGTTACTGCTGTACATGTAGCAAACAATGTAGAAGGTATATTATTCAGAGCGGTGTTGTAATAAAAACAATAGCTGAAATTAGTAGCCTGTGTATTATATTTAAACAAATCAGCAGGGATAGTAGTAAAAGTTAAACTGCCAATATTAGCAAAACAATAAGTAAAAGTAGTAACAGCCGTATTATACTTAAACAAGTCTGCATCAGGAGCACTGAGAGCGCTACACGACCTAAAACAACCTGCAAATGTAGTTATTGTTGTATTTTTACTAAATAAATCTGAAGGAGTAGATATAAGTTTGCTACAATTACAAAATAGATACGCAAAAGAATCATTTCGGATTGTTAGCGTATCTGAAGACGTATTAGCATAAGTCACCATACCGGCAACTTTTGGTATGCTAGAATCAAGAGTACGTAAGGTTCGCTTCCACCAATAAAGCGGAACTGTAGCACCGGAAGAAGAAGCCAAAGCGTTTGAATTGATACCTAGAATATGTAGGCTATCCCAATCATCGCAATAGATTTTAATTGTGTATGTATCTGCACTAGCATACTCATGCACGCTTGCCGAACTATTCGAAGCAGTATAATTCGCGCTTGTAAGCGTAGACGTGCTACCATCCCCCCAATCAACAGTCAGTGTAACACCTGCATCTTCAGACAAGTTAAATGGTATACCTGTTGTCTTATCGCCCGATTTTGTTGCATCAGTCTTAACTGTAAATTTCCACATCTCCACCTGTTCAGCACTACCCTGCACTGAACCCATCCGCATTGTAAGCATTATGCCGCTCCCAAAAGGTTGACAGACCCATACCAAGTAGTACCGCCATCCACAGTGAGAAATGTAAGAATATCAACACCGGAAGAAGTAAGCGTCGGCGCTGTACCGCCATTCCACTTTACGGACGAAGGCCATGTAACAGTGTATGCCCCGCCGTTCGTCAGGATAAGCGTCACACATGCCGTAGCAGGCGCCGCAGGTACATTGGTGAACGAAATCGTCGTATTGGCTGCAATGGTCTTTGTGAAGACCGTACCAGCAGATACGTCGATTGCACCGGCAGACATAGCTACGGCATTACCGTACACCCCGGCACCGAACGTCTTGGACCCAGTGAAAGTCTCTGCACCGGCAAGATGAGCAACACCGGTCGGTATCATCGCGCTCAGGTCAAGCACGCCGTTACTGCCGACCGTGTACATATTCGTACCATCGGAAACACCGAGAAGCAGATAGAAGTTGGTGTACGTCGTCGTCAGGTTGAACGGCGTCCGGGCATCAACGATAAGCGGCGTGAGAAGGTTATACGCACCAGCAGCGCCGGATATGCTCGAGTACCGCCTGAACCCTACGTAGGAACGCTCTGCTGCCTTCGTAGCATAGTTCCCAAGCGTCATCACAGGCGTATTGTTGACCGTACCAGAAGACGATGGGTTGTACTCAAGATACCCAACCTCATCGCCGTTACGGTCGAACAGCGTGAATCCGAGCTTATCACCCGCAGCAGACTGTTTGAACGCTATTTTCTTCTGACCGACGAAAGTCTTGGTACCCGTGATGTCTTGGTCCGTATCAGTCGTGACATGGTTGGTCGGGGTATCCGTAAGGTCATTGAACGAGCCGGAGGTAGCTACAGAGCTAAGGTTCCCAAACTTGTCATCAACGATATCCAAAATGCAGGACATATCAATGGACTGTTCCGTTGCATCCCCGCTTTTCAACGTGCTCGTCAGCGTAAACGTGGGCGCAGGCTCCCGGGGGTCCTGTATTTCAAAAGTAGCCTGATTAGTCCCCGGAATTGCCGTGACGACAAGATGGATTTCCGTGGGGAAATCAGAAGGAACAGTATTGCTTGGCGTCAGCGTTACTTCCGAACCAACCGATAGGGAAGCAAATGTTATCGTGTCGCTCGTGCTGCTTCCGCTCCTATAGTAAATGTAAAATTCTCCGCGTTTTGATACGCCCGCTGAAAGGTAGAAGCTCGAAACATTGGAATGGCCTATGGTAAGACTTCCGCCAAAATCAGCATACTGCGTCGAACCCGTGCTCCGCCCATTATAATACACGCCGAAACTTATTCTATCCGAGATGGGGCTATCGCATGAAAAACTGCCCTGTACGCTTCCTAATACTGAATTAAGCAGCGGCGACATATCAATACAGGGGTCGCAAGACGGCTCAAGACACAGCGCAGGAGACATGTCAGCCTGTAAAAATGTGAACTTATAGCCAGCCTTCTCCGTAGCTTCGTCGAAGACAGATTCGCAGTGGAGATAAAGCACCTTACCTTCAATGGGGAGATTAGTATTGCCATCAAAACCGCGAAGCATGACATCGCCTTCAAGCATGGCAGAAATACTACAGTTTATATCCGTGCAATTATCCCAATCAAATTCATTGGTATAATATACAAATTCAACAGGTTGTCCGCTCTCATCGACAAAATATACACCGAACATAACATATTGCGGCATATTTGCGTCCGTGAAGTATGCGTAGAACGATGTAGCATCTGCCGAGCCGCTGGAAGGAGTGACTCCTATATCATCACAAACATCCTGCGCTGTCTTATAAAAACCAACAAAGTCAGGCGATAAACCCGCAATATCCTGAGCAGCGAAAGGAACAGGAACAGGTTCGCCAACGGGTCTATTTTCAATTTTACCGCCAATCTTCGTCAGAAGCGGCTTCATGTCTACACGCTGTTCAGTACCATCGGAGTTCGTCACCACAAGGTCTGTAGTGAGCGTAGTCTCCTCATGCCTAAACCGCAGTGAAAACGTATAAGTGTCGTCCTGATTATCGACGATGGACACATGAAACGGATAAGGATAGGTGGTATCAAATGTCACTAAATCCGTCCCAGAAGAAATCAAATCGGCAAGGGGTATGGGATGGGCCGGCGGCTCAAACCAAGAAGTATCAATGAGCGAATTAGTAGAAAGATACTGAATACCATCATGCTCACAACCAAAAGCCGGGTCAGCCAAATATATTTCAAGCCCTATAGCATAGGCTGTCGCGCTACTGTCGCTATCGAACAGGCCAGTAGTAAAGTCAGCGCTCGGGTCGGACAGCGAAATATCACTTCCTCCGCTCTGACTAGTATGAGCTATAATAGCGTTATACTGAGACTCAGAATACAGAACTATAGTAGCATAACAAACTTCGGGCGTGGTTTCTACAACAGTGCTGTCGCAATGAACGTCAGTCTCTATACCGGCGATACCGCCGACACAGGACATATCCACGTCCTGATAAAGATTCTGTCCGTTGTCCCGTTTGAACGTCAGGCGCAGGATAGGGTCTTCACCCTCCTCACAGACCATATCCGCCCGTTCGAGCGACTTTACCACGGTCGGAAGGGTCACAGTGGACGTGGTTCCGCTCGCATTAGTCAGCGTGAACACGCCGTCGCCCACGGTATATGACAGGGTGCTGTTGCCCACATAGAGCTTATTGTTGGATATGGAGAGGTTGTTCCCCGCCGTGCTGCTCACAAGGTCAGACGGGTCAACAAGCCAAGTGAACCCGCTGGCGTCCTTCTGTATGGTTATGCCTGTGCCGCCGGTCAGCGGTATAGTATTAAGGACAGTTCCGTTAGCGCCCGTCAGCACGAGAGCGACTCCGCTCGCCGCCTGCGTTAAATTAACAGTCGCCGTCAGCCCCTTGCACCCGCTCCCTGCAAAGCCGAGGATGTTATTGTTTGCATCCAGCTTCACCTTCACGACGTTCGACGTTTCGTCGAGCCCATCGCAGAACTGGTACGCACTGGTGATATTGCCCTGATTGTCGAACGTCAGCCCTGCCCCAAGCTTTGCCGCCACAACCATGTCAACAATAGATATACCATTGCCGCCAAGGTAAATATCAGTAAGTTCCGAAAGGTCGACATAGACCACCTGTTCCTGCTGCGCAACGTCGATAAGCACAAGCTCTAAATATGAACCGGGCTCCTGCCCTTCAGGGTCAACAACAAACGATGCACTGACAAGAAAAGACCCTGCATTATCACCCTTCGGTCCCTGCGGTCCCTGCGGTCCGGGGTCTCCTTTGGGTCCGCGCCACATCTGCAAGGCGTTGTCACACCCGCAGGCAGCCTGTTCATATACGTGCCCTAAACACCCTTTTCTCTGCCTGTAATCTTCAAATATAGACCTCACAGCCTGCTGAAGCCGCAGGCTATTGTTCTTCGTTTTCCCCATCGTCCTTATCCTTAATAATAAGATTGAGTTTTGACCGCAGCCACATATCAAATACCTTCGTCCCTAAACCGCCGCATACAACGGCAATGCCAAGCTCCACAGAAGGAGTGACCTTGCTCGTATCAGCAAGGATAAGCGGAAGCAGCAGAACGACTCCAACGGACACAACAGCAGACGGGATGCTCGTTATAAACAGCGCGGCTATGCGGTCCTTTACAGTGGCCTCCCGCATAGCCTTCTTTAAATTCAATGCCATCGCAGACAGGATGCCTGCGATGGCTAAGGGCCATATGGACGCTATGACCCCAAGGTAATTAGGTGTATTCTCTTGCATGTTTCTCTCTCCCCGCATTGGACCCTCCCAGCACTTGGATAGAGAAACACTACACCACCGCTCACACGCAGTCAACAAGACTGAAGATAGCTGTACAGCGAGAGATAGCCGCACGCGTCCACAACATTGTCACGCTTATGCTGGTGCCGCTCGCGCGAAAATTTAAGCAGCGCCATAAGCATCGCCACGTCAGAAGGACGGAGGGTGCGTCCAAGATACCACCCCCACAGCAGCGCTATGTCTGCGAAGCTGTCTTCCGGATTGCCGTAGCTGTCCTGCCGTTCGCCATTGATTGTTTTCCTCGCTTCTTCGAGGATGCTTGCACGCGACTCCGCAACGGGGTCAACAGCAGCTTGCGGGTTATCCCATATCGTTTCATTTGTCATTCCTGCCACCTTTGAAAGCATTAATAATGCGGTTTATCGCAGCGTGCTCAACAGACTCAAAACGCTCGCGCTCGCGCTCAACAACATCAGCATCAAGATACTGCGAATACGCCTCGCGCATGTCAGTCAGCACAAGATGCAAAACCTCGTGCAAAGCACTCATATGCACCTCGTCCTCATCAACATCATACGCAATGTCAATGTCAATGTTGGCGGCACGGGCGGCATGCGCATACGTAAGCGTAGCCATGTCACCGGTATTGCGTTTCAAATGCGATATGCGCACGTCCCAGTCGGTAAGGCCGAACTTGCTGCAATAATCCTTCGCCACTTGCTTGAAGAGATTGAGCATCTCCTCGCTTATCTCATGTTCTTTCACCATTGATTATCCTCCATGCGGCAACTGTAAAACAGGCTAAACGGCAGGTCAACACATTTTAGTACAGCGCGTTTGCAGGTTTTGTGCGGATTGGCGGCATAAAAGGTGTAAAAAACAATTCTTCGATATAAATTATAAAGGTAAAACGGTAAAATTTTCGAGCGGTGAGGGTGTTTGTGCGTATATAATTTTCTAAAGCACTCTTTCCCCAGCCGCGCGCCTCGCCGTCCAAAAGCGGGGCGAGTGCGTCCAGCTCGGCTGCGCGGCGGTGCAAGCGGTCCGGTCGGTCGGTCGGTCGGTCGGTCGGTCGGTCGGTCGGTCGGTCGGTCGGTCGGTCGGTCGGTCGGTCGGTCGGTCGGTCGGTCGGTCGTCAGGAATAATCCAGAAAGTTTTTGATTTGCTATGTTTTCAATATGTTATAAAACATTGCAATCCAAAGAATAATATAAAGATACAATAAAAACAAGGGCATAAAAAGTTTTGCATTGATAACAAGCTATCAATCCGTAAAGTTTTATATTGATAAAAGCAAGGCGGATAAACAGCATAAGTCCATAAAATAAAAGGAAAAGATGAAAAAAAGAAATTATTTATATATTATATTTATTTTTATTTTTATTGTTATTATTGATTTACTATGACTTCTTTATTCTTTTTTAAAAAAGCTTGTCTTCCGGAAAACGCACATGGGGAAAACGGCTAAAAACTATGTTAGAAGTGTAGTAAGTCAAAAATTCCGTTGCCTGTATTTCCCTTGCTTGCCGTCCTGCCTTGCCTGCCATATTCCGGCGCCATTACCCTGGCGCTATCTTTTTATAAAACTTTTCGCTTGACAATTTTTCACCCTATGCTTATCCTGTTTTCAGGTTGCCACAGTTATCGCCATAGCAAAAGTCTTGAGTCCTTTACTTGGCAAAAGAGGGGCTCCCTTGTAACAAGCTGACGTGCGTCACAAGAAAAGACAAGTAGCAGAATACAGAGAATTCCCAGACTTGCAAGCGTTCTCATTTAACCCCAGTCCATTTAAGAGGATATGATTATGGCAAAGCTTGCAACTATGAAGACGGCAACGGCAAAGAATACGTCCAGGACGGCCAAAACGGCCAAGACGGCCAAGACGGCTATCTTAATCGCTGATGCTCCTGCTGATGCTCCTGCTGATGCTCCTGCTGATGCTCCTGCTGATGCTCCTGCTGATGCTCCTGCTGATGCTCCTGCTGAT
>RHMF01000010.1_pt1 | contig 63936 bp, 78 predicted proteins | sample 5365151 | NCBI WGS metagenome assembly RHMF01 (sample SAMN10266501, study PRJNA497801) | feces metagenome | isolation source: feces | host: Bos taurus | place: China: Prairie of Fairy Mountain | collected 2017-08-14 | reverse complement strand
CTTTAGATTTTCTCCGGGGGGGTAAAAATGAGAAAAAGGCTTTAAAGCGGGAGGTTCCCCTTTAAGCGGTGGTTTGCGTGGAATCCCGAATGTCCAGGTTCCTCCTTCAGACTTGATACGTGCTTTCTTCCTTTCAGGTATCCAGTAGTGGTTAAAAAGTCCACGCAAACCACCTTATATTTGCAGAGAACGGAAGAGAAAGTACCAAGAAAGGAGGGATATTCTTGAGGAGAGTTACTGGAAAGTCTAGCGAAACTAAGAGACAAAAACCTGGTCTCACGCCAGAAGCTCGCGAAAATCAGCTCATCGCATTGGCAATTAATCTAGCAGAGCAGCAATTGATGGATGGAACAGCCTCTTCGCAGGTTATCACCCATTATTTGAAGCTTGGATCTTCTAAGGAGCGCCTGGAAAAAGAGATGATGGAAAAACAGAAGGAACTAATAGACGCTAAGACTGAAAGTTTAAGGTCTACAAAGAGGTTAGAAGAGCTTTATGCAGATGCGCTTAAGGCTATGCGCAGCTACAGTTCCTCAAGCATGGCAGACGATGAGTGAGATACGAAGATATTCCGAACTAATATTAATTCCTGATTTTCGGGACCGGTATAAATATTTACGAATCAAGGGTTCGGTTGGCGAAGACACTTTTGGTTTCGATCGATACATCAACCAAAGATTTTATAGATCTTCAGAGTGGCGGAGAATTAGAAACATGGTAATTGCTCGTGATGGAGGATACGATCTTGCTCATCCAGAGCATCTCATTTCCGGACAAGTAATCATTCATCACATGAACCCGATAATGGTTAAAGATATTCTTAACGTGACGGAGTATCTCCTTAACCCAGAATTTTTAATCAGTACATCTCTAGATACACACAACGCTATACACTATGGCGATGAAAGTCTTCTGCACGAAGAGAAGCCAGTACAGAGATTACCATACGACACATCGCCTTGGAGGACGAGAAATGCTTGAGAATATTTTGGAGACAATCAAGAAACTGCTTGGCATTGTCCCAAGCGACACCTCTTTCGATGATATTATCGTAACCCACATTAATTCTGCGTTCTCCACATTGTATGAGCTTGGCTTCGGTAACACGGCGTATTACATGGAGGATCCAGAAAATGATGTGTGGTCCGATGCTATTGCCGGAAATGAAGGTGAACTTAATTTTATAAAGACGTACATTTATTTGAAAGTACGTTTAGTATTTGATCCGCCGCAGAACTCCTTCGTTACGGAAGCGATCAAAGAACAGATTAAAGAATTAGAGTGGCGAATCAACGCCGCTGTTGATTTCAAGGCGGAGGATTAATTATGCAGAACGAACTTTACCATTACGGCATCCTCGGCCAGAAATGGGGAATCCGCAGATACCAGAATGCCGACGGAACCCTTACCGATGCCGGAAAGAAACGGTATTGGGGGAATGGAAGCGACTACACTTATGTCGGACGTCAGAGGTACATTAAGGATCTCGTTAAAGATTACAATGCAATCAACGGAACCAAGATTAATTCTAAACAGGCTGTAGTCAAAATAGATGGCAAGTATTACAACGGAAAGGGCGTTGAGTTAGATCCTAGAGGTCTTGAGGTCAAGAGATTAACCGGAAAGACAAGAGGCGAGATCGAGGAAAAACAGGCGTCGATCAGGATCACGAACCAATCAAATAAACATGACATCGACGAAAAGCCAAACGATCTCATGACTGCCGAAGAAATGCAGATTGCAAATCGCTATTACCAGAACCTTAACATGTACGAAGAAAACGGACAGAAGTATGCGAACCGTCACATGTCTGATTTGGAGCGCGCCAAGAAAGAGGCTAAATTAGAGCTGAGTGAAGAAATCAAGAAGCGTAGCAAAGAGGTTTTGGCGGTTCTTGGTGGTATTGCAGCGGCTAAAGTAATTAGTGTTGTTAAAGAGAAATTCGCGAGTCAGGAAGGATAATCTCAATGTTATCCAACACAGCAACCCCGATTTACTACGGGCAATTCAGGGATGCCGTGTTGCGAGGCGACATTCCTGTCAATCGAGAGATTTCGATGGAAATGAACCGGATTGATGCACTTATTGCGAATCCGGCTGTTTACTATGACGACGAGGCTATCGAAGGATGGGTTCGTTTTTGTGAAAACGAGCTTGTCTTGACCGACGGCTCCGATCTTAAGCTTCTTGACTCGTTCAAACTCTGGGGCGAGCAGGTTTTCGGTTGGTATTACTTCATTAAACGATCTGTCTTCGAGCCGAACGAGAATGGCTCCGGCGGCCGATATGTCACTAAGACGATCAAGAAGCGTTTGGTCAACAAACAGTATTTGATCGTTGGTCGAGGCGCAGCCAAATCCGTTTACGATTCGTGCATCCAAGGGTATTTCCTAACGGTCGACACTCAGACGACGCAGCAGATCACTACTGCTCCGACGATGAAGCAAGCAGAGGAAGTAATGTCTCCTCTTCGGACAGCTATCGCACGCTCGCGAGGTCCTTTGTTCAAGTTTTTAACCGACGGTTCACTTCAAAATACAACTGGATCTAAGATGGCTCGTCAAAAGTTGTCGCCGACAAAGAAGGGTATCGAGAACTTCTTGACAAACTCGATCTTGGAGATCCGACCCATGTCTATCGATAAGCTTCAGGGTCTTCGCTGTAAGATCGCCACGATCGACGAGTGGCTTTCGGGCGACGTTCGAGAAGACGTCGTTGGCGCTGTTGAGCAGGGAGCTTCCAAACTTGACGACTATCTTATTATAGCCACCAGTTCAGAGGGCACAGTCCGAAACGGCGTTGGTGACACCATAAAGATGGAGTTGACCGACATTCTCAAGGGCGATTACGTCAACCCTCATGTTTCGATCTGGTGGTACAAACTCGATTCTGTCGACGAGGTTGCGGATCCTTCGATGTGGATCAAGGCCAATCCAAACCTTGGGAAGACTGTTCAGTACGATGTCTATCAGCTTGACGTTGAGCGAGCCGAAAAGACTCCTGGCGCTAGAAACGACATTCTCGCAAAGAGATTCGGCATCCCGATGGAGGGCTACACGTATTACTTCACTTATGAAGAGACCCTTCCGCATCCACATACGGATTATTGGGAGATGCCATGCTCAATGGGATGCGATTTATCGCAGGGCAACGACTTCTGTTCCTTCACATTTCTGTTTCCGCTCAAGGATGAGACGTTCGGCGTCAAGACTCGGAACTATATTTCGTCATACACATTAATGAAACTTCCTCTTGCCATGCGCGTTAAGTACAACGAGTTCATGGAAGAAGGGAGTTTAGTAGTTCTCGATGGAACTATTCTCGATATGATGAGCGTTTACGACGATCTCGATCAGTACATTACGCAATGCCAGTACGACATTCGCTGCGTTGGTTACGACCCGTATAACGCCAAGGAGTTTATCGAACGCTGGTCATCCGAGAACGGTCCTTTTGGAATAGAGAAAGTTATTCAGGGCGTTAAGACCGAATCTGTACCGCTTGGTGAGATCAAGAAGCTTGCCGAGGCGAGAAAGTTGCTTTTCGATCAGCAGCTTATGACGTTCACTATGGGAAACTGTATCACGATCGAGGATACGAACGGTAACCGCAAGCTGCTCAAGAGACGATACGAGCAGAAGATCGACGCGGTTGCAGCGATGATGGACGCGTTCATCGCATTCAAAATAAATAGGGAGGCCTTCGAATAATGGAGACTTACTTAGTACATCACGGCATCCTCGGCCAAAAGTGGGGAGTTAGGCGGTTCCAGAATTCTGATGGATCTTTGACAGAAGCCGGCAGAAAACGATATTCCGATGACGCAAAAGGTCATCAGCGTCGTCTGAATGACTACGAAAAAGCCATTGCTCGCAATAAGATCTTGGCGAAGGAGTCGACCGCAAAAGCAGAAAGGGCTTTAAATAAATCGGAAGAAGCTAAAAGCGAATCTAAACGTGAGAAACAGAAGGCCAAGTATGAAGAGGCCGTCCGTGATGCTAAACGTTATACCGATTATGCTAAAACGGGCGAAAAAGAAGTCGCCAGAATGCTAAAGGACATCGAAACTAAGTACGATGTCTCTTCTAAACAAGCTTTTTATGATCCGGAAAATGTGCATACGGGGGTTAAAGTGACAAAAGCTCTGTTAGCTGCTGGCTTTGGCGCATTAGCTATTTATAGCGCTGGTTCAACTGCTGCCGGTATTGCGGCACTTACTGGTCCTACAGCTCACGCTCAGGCCGCTGCCTATGTCTCCGCTGGAAGCTACGCTACGGGCGCGTCTGCTGGCGCTAGCCTTGGATTTCTAGCAAAGACTGGAGAAAAGCAAGAGATGCAGAAATACAAGGTTCGGAGAAAGAAAGATGGGTGACGATAATGGCTAAGTGGTCTACCAAATCCAATGACATGGGTGTCTACATCGAGTGCTCCAAATGCAAGCGTAAGATCGGAGCCGATAAGGTTGTGTTTGCCGATATCGATCTTCGCTCTTGCCCAACTTGTGGTGCAAAGATGAAAGACTTTTCCGGAATCAAAATGAATGAGATTTATGAATCGCTAGATTGCGAGAGATAAAGGAGAATAGAGATGGGTTTAGGAACTCGTTTAAAACACGCGTGGAATGCCTTTCTTAACCGGGACCCCACCGAGGAGATTTACTATTATCCGGAAGTAGGTAGTGCGAGCTCCTACAGGCCCGACAGACCTAGGCTCTCACGAGGCAACGATCGTTCGATTGCAACTTCGGTTCTTAACCGCATTGCGATGGACGTCGCTGCGATCGAAATTAAACATGTGCGCCTAGACGATACAAATCGTTACAAGGAAGACATTGATGATGGGCTTAACAACTGCCTAACTCTCGAAGCCAACATCGATCAGACGGCAAGAGCATTTCGGCAGGACGTTGCTTTGTCGCTACTTGACGAAGGATGCGTCGCAATTGTTCCGGTTGATACTACACTTAATCCTAGGAACTCCGCATCTTATGACATTCTTTCGATGCGAGTTGGCAAGATTGTTGAGTGGTATCCTAGAGACGTTAAGGTTCGACTTTATAACGATCGCACCGGACAAAAAGAGGAACTTGTGTTCCCGAAGACAATGGTTTCTATTGTTGAGAATCCATTGTATGCAGTTATTAATGAGCCCAACTCTACTTTGCAGCGTTTGATCAGAAAACTTGCTTTGCTCGATATTTCTGATGGCAACGCGGCGTCGAAGAAGTTGGACTTAATTATTCAGTTACCTTATGTTATCAAGACCGAAGCTAGAAGGCTGCAGGCTGAAAAGAGAAGAAAAGACATTGAGAATCAGTTAGCAACTTCCGAATACGGAATTGCATATACAGACGGTACGGAGCATGTTGTTCAGCTTAACAGAGCGGTTGAGAATAGTCTACAGTCTCAGGTCGAGTATCTAACGAGAATGCTATATGGCCAGTTGGGATTAACGCAGGAGATTATGGATGGTTCTGCCGAGCAGGAAGCCATGACCAACTACAACTCTAGAACCGTTGAGCCGATTATTTCGGCGATTGTCGACGAGATGAAGCGCAAGTTCTTATCTAAGACAGCTCGTTCTCAGAAACAATCGATCATGTTTTTCTTGAATCCGTTTAGATTGGTTCCGCTTTCTCAGATTCCTGAGTTGGCGGATAAGTTGAGCCGTAATGAGATTATGAGTTCCAACGAAATCAGACAGATTCTCGGGCTTAAGCCGTCTTCCGATCCTAGCGCGGATGAACTTCGCAATAAGAACCTTTCTCAGTCTAAGGAAGAGCTTGAAGCGAAGAATGCATATGGCGCTAGTGTTGACGTAGAAGCCGATGAGTCTACGATTAACGAATTAATTAAACGCGTTGAGCGTAAAAAGCAGGAAGGAAATCAAAATGGGTAAAAAAGATTTCGATTTTTCCGGTTGGGCAACGCGAAACGATTTGAAGTGTTCGGATGGTAGAACTATTAAGAAAGACGCATTTATTGAATGCGACGGAAAAGTAGTTCCGCTTGTTTGGAATCACCTTCATAACGACCCGACCAATGTATTGGGGCACGCTCTTCTCGAAAATCGGGAGGAAGGCGTCTATACTTATGGCACTTTCAACGATACTCCTCTCGCCAGGACCGCCAAGGAGCTGGTTAATCACGGCGATGTGACTTCTCTGTCCATTTACGCGAATCGGCTCAAACAGAATGGCGGCGACGTTCTTCACGGAGTTATCAGAGAGGTTAGCCTCGTTCTTGCCGGAGCCAATCCTGGTGCGTCTATCGATGCGGTTCTTGAGCATGGTGAATTTGGCGAGGAATACTCTTCGGAAGAGGAGGCCATTATCTATACCAACGAGAGCATCGCGTTCGACAAGACCGAAGAGGTTGAGCATTCCGATGAAAAGAAGGAGGAGGAAGTAGTGGAAGAGACTAAAGAACTTGAACACGCTGAGGAGAAAGCCGAAGAAAAAGAAGAAACCATTCAGGATGTTGTCGACAGCATGAGCGAAAAGCAGAAGAAAGTTATGTATGCGCTTATTGGTGCGGCCCTTGAGGATGGTAAAAAAGAACAGCCCGAAGAAGGCGAAAATAAAGGAGAAGATATGAAGCACAACGTATTTGACAATGAAGATCAGAACACCGTTCAGAAGGCTGCTTTCACTCTCGAGGATCAGCGCAAGATCATCGAAGATGGCAAGAAGCATGGCTCTCTGAAGGATTCTTTCCTTGCTCACTCCGAAGAGATGGGCATCGATGATGTCACCTATCTTGCCCACGATGGCACGGATGGCATCGAGTATTCCAATGGCAATCAGCAGTATTTCGTCAATGAGCCGGCATTCCTGTTCCCGGAAGCCCGCGCTCTGAACAACACGCCCACTTGGATCAAGCGCCGCACCGACTGGGTTGCGACCGTCATGAACGGCACGCATCATACCCCGTTCGCTCGCATTAAGAGCGTCTTCGCGGACATCACCGCCGATGAAGCTCGTGCGAAGGGTTACATCAAAGGCAACCTGAAGACAGAAGAAGTCTTCACGCTGCTTAAGAGAACCACCACTCCGTGCACCATCTACAAGAAACAGAAGATGGACCGTGATGACATGATCGACATCACTGATTTCGATGTTGTTGCCTGGATTAAGGGCGAAATGCGTCTCATGCTCGACGAGGAAATCGCTCGTGCTGTGCTGTTTGGCGATGGCAGAAGTGGCGCCTCCAATGACAAGATTCCGGAGACCAACATTCGTCCGGTTTGGACCGATGCTGATCTGTTCACGATCAAGCAGAGCTTCCAGGGTGGTCAGGACCTTGCGAAGAACTTCATCAAAGCCGCTGTCCGTGGCCGCAAGACCTATCAGGGTTCCGGTAACCCGGTTCTGTTCACGACCGAAGATATGCTGACCGAGATGCTTCTTCTCGAGGACACGATGGGCTATCGTCTGTACAAGTCCGAGCAGGAACTCGCGACCGCCATGCGTGTCTCTAAGATCGTCACCGTTCAGGTTATGGAGAACCTTACTCGTCAGGTCACTGCTAACAATAAGACCTACACGAATACCCTGTATGGTCTGATCCTGAACATGAACGACTACAACATCGGTGCTGACAAGGGCGGTGCTGTGTCCATGTTCGAAGATTTCGACATCGACTACAACCAGCAGAAGTACCTGATCGAAACCCGTTGCTCCGGCGCTCTTACGAAGCCGTATTCCGCGATCGCTCTTGAGACTTCTGTCGAGAACACGAACGATCCCGGCTAATTAGATAGGAGAAAATCAAAATGGCAAAATTCTACGGGGCAGTAGGGTTTGGCGTAACTGAGAAAACTAGTCCTGGCGTATGGGAAACGCACATTGTCGAGCGCAATTATTATGGCGATTGGCAGCGAAACTATCGAAAACTCGATTCGCCGGACAAGATTAACGGTGATGTTGAGTTTTCCAACACAATCAGCATTGTCGCAGATCCTTACGCCTACGAGAATTTCTACGCCATTCGCTATATCGTTCTTTTCGGAAAGAAGCTGAAAGTAAAGGGCGTGGATGTTGTTTATCCGCGTTTAAGTCTATCTATCGGAGGAGAATACAATGGCCAGTAGATTAGAACTTCAGTCTAAACTAGAGGCTTTGCTCGGTTCTGAGAATGTTTACTTCCAGCCTCCGGAAACGATGAAATTAGACTATCCGTGTGTTGTATATGAACTGGCGAAGAAAGATGTCCCTCATGCAAACGATGGCGTATACCAGATTCACAACCGATACACGGTAACTTTTATTGATTTACCAGCCGATACCAATCTTATCGACAGGACTCTTCATGAGTTCCAGTATTGCGCGTTCGATAAGCGGTTTATTTCGGCTAATATGTATCACGATGTGTTTACAATTTATTATTGAACCTTTTTAGGAGGAAAACTATGCCTGATGTATCTTTTAAGCTTGAATGGGACAAAGACGGTGAGCGCTATTTCGAAACTGGTGTGAGGCGCGGTGTTCTTTATCCGAAGACCCTTACTGGCAATGAAGTCACCGCTCAGAACGGCGGTTATGCTGCTGGTGTTGTGTGGAATGGTCTGACTTCTGTCAGCGAAACGCCTGAAGGTGGCGATGCCAACGATATGTGGGCAGACGACATCAAGTATGCGTCCCTTCGTTCTGTCGAAACTTTCGGCGGCACGATCGAGGCCTATACGTATCCCGAGGAGTTCGAGGTTTGCGACGGAACGGCTTCACCGTCCAATGGCGTTAAGCTTGGCCAGCAGCCCCGTAAGCCGTTTGGTTTCTGCTATAGGACTGCCATCGGTTCTGATCAGGACACCGGTATGGAAGCTTACAAGCTTCACATTGTTTACGGCGCAACTGCTTCTCCGTCGGAACGTTCTTATGAGACGATTAATGACTCTCCGGAAGGTATGACCTTCTCGTGGGAATTCGACACTGTTCCGGTTCCGGTTACTGGTTACAAGCCCGTTTCTCTGATCACGATCGATTCCAGAACTGCTGATGCAACCAAGCTTGCCGCTCTTGAAGCTATTCTGTATGGAACTGCTGGCACGAATGGGGCTGACGCTCGTCTTCCGCTCCCGTCCGAAGTTCTTTCGACTATGGGATAACTAGAAATTTATACGCATTTTGGGGCTCACCTAACCAGTGGGCCCCTTTTATTGTTTTAATCTGAAAGGAGAAAAGAAATGCTTAAGAAGACTATTACTTATATCGATTATGACGGAAATGAGAGAACCGAAGATTTCTACTTCAATCTTACCAAGGCAGAATGCCTCGAGATGGAGCTCGGTTCCAACGGCGGAATGAAGAAATATGTCGAGCGGATCATTTCTGCTCAGGACGGAAAGCAGCTTGTTACGCTGTTCAAAGAGATCATCGACAAATCCTACGGTGTTAAGTCTCTAGATGGTAAGAGATTCGTTAAGAACCAGGACGTTCTGGATGAATTCAAGCAGTCAGAGGCATACTCCGATCTGTTTATGGAACTTGCGACCAACAGCGATGCAGCTGCAGCGTTTGTTAATGGTGTTCTTCCGGCTGTTCCGCAGGAAGCCCAGACTGCTGCTCCTGCTGTCGTTGACGCGCAGTAAGGAAGGATAAGATGCTCCAAATCACGATACCAGACGTAGACTATTACGACGAGAGTACAGGAGAATTTGTGTCGATTAAGGGACAAACGATCCAATTGGAGCATTCCCTCGTTTCCATATCAAAGTGGGAATCAAAATGGAAAATTCCTTTCCTCGACAAAAGGAAAGAAAAGACAATAGAACAAGTTATCGATTACATAAAGTGTATGACGATCACGCAGAATGTTCATCCAAACGTATACAAAGGCCTTTCTAAGGCTAATCTTAAAGAGATCGAGACATACATCGAAGATCCGATGACCGCTACGTGGTTTAACGATTCTAGAAAAGACAATTCTAAGTCTGGAAAGAACGAGATCATTACTTCTGAGCTCGTTTATTATTGGATGACCGCTGCTCAGATTCCTTTTGAATGCCAGAAGTGGCATTTTAATCGTCTTTTGACTTTAATTCGTATCTGCGGAATTAAGAATGCTCCTCCGGATAAGAAGAAAAAGATGAGTAGGAGCGAGATAGCATCGCAGAATCATGCAATTAATGCCGCCAGGAGAGCAAAGTATCATACGACAGGGTGATTAAATGATTAGATTTGTGCAGCACGGTGATTTTAGAAACACCGATTCACTATTTCAAAAAATGCTGCGAACTGTCAAGTTGAGTAGACTCGACAAGTACGGCAGGATGGGTGTCAGAGCTTTAGAAGATGCTACTCCTGTCGATACAGGAGAAACCGCTAAGTCCTGGTATTACGAAATTAAAAGAGATAAAGACACCGTCTCAATAGAGTGGCGAAATTCGAACGAGAATGATGGCGAGATCATCGCCGTTCTATTACAGTACGGTCATCAAACTCGAAATGGTGGTTGGGTGTACGGAAGAGATTACATTAATCCGGCGCTGCAGCCAGTTTTCGAACGAATTGCGGAAGATGCATGGAGGGAGGTTAACAGCTAATGCCGACGACAGTCGATAATAGAGTTGTTGAGTTAAAATTCGACAACAGAGATTTCGAAAAGAATACTAAGCAAAGCATGGCTACGTTGGACAAGCTGAAGGCTTCCCTCGATATGACGGATGCCGAACGCAATTTCAACAAAATTTCGAGAGCTTCGGATGAAGTATCGTTCCGACAAGCATCGGACAGTGTGGACACGTTCAGTGTTAAACTTAGTGCGATGAGCTCTGTTGCGGTAGCTGCAGTTGGACGCATCACCAACAGCCTCATGGATATGGGCGAGCAGATGCTTCGTAATATTACCGGCGTTGACTACATCAGCTCTGGTTTTAGTAAATACGAAGACATTATCGGGTATCAGCAGACAATGTTGAACAATGCCAAAGACTTGTCCACCGATGAAATGCAAAAACTGCTGGATAAATTGGTTTGGTTTGCAGATGAAACTTCTTTCAGCGCAGACGCTATGATGCAGGCGATGTCGAGTTATATCTCGGCTGGCGCTACAGAAATCGAAGCTCAGGCTGCCGCATTAGGCACGGCGTTGTGGGCTGCTAGGACCGGAAATAGTAATGAGTCGTTGCTTCGAGCAAACTATAATCTTCCTCAGATATTTGGTAAGGGTTACATGCAAATGCAGGACTGGGCGTCCATTGTAAATGCTAAGATGGATGCACCGTGGGTTCGAGATTTGTTTATTGAGACTGCTGCGGAACTTGGAACGCTTACTAAAGAAGCAGATGGCTTTTATACTACGATCGGAAAGAAAAAAGAAAAAGTCGATGCTTCAACGTTTACCGGAACGTTTAAAGGCGAATGGCTAACCACTCAGGTTTTGTTAAAAACTTTTGAAAAGTTAACCAAATTTACAGATGACGTTTACGATGAAGTCGAAGAGACTGGGGAATTAACGTTTGATGTTATTAAGAGACTCGGCGATGGCGTCGATGACATCGGATACAAAGCCCTTAAGATGGCGCAGGAAACCAAGACTTGGTCCGAAGCCTGGGGCTATATTCAGGGTGCATTAAGTGCTGGTTGGTCTCGCACGTTTGAGTATATTTTTGGAAGCTATGAAACGGCTAAAGAATTCTTCTCGTCTATTGTAGAAAATCTGTATACGATATTCTTGGAGCCTGGAAATAGCCGTAACAATTTATTCAAAGAATGGTCCGAGTACACTCCAATCGTTGCCAAAAATGTAAGCGATACTGCTGACGCAGTCGATGACGTTGTTTCTAAATTAGAAAACGCAAGAGACATCGTTCTCAACATTATTCGTGGTAATTATGGAAACGGTGCGGTTCGAGTACAGGCACTGGCTGAAAAATATGGAGCTGATGCAGGTCGTGAACTTCAGAACATTGTCAATCAGGTGTGGAAGCAGTGGGATGGCAAGAAATGGTCGTTGAATTACGAGCTTCTGGATCAGCTTACAGCGACTAAACAAGTTAGTTCGCAGACTGCAGCGGCGTTAAAAGAAGCTGTCGAAGACATAGAAGAAGCGACAGAACCTTTAAACGGAAGAGACGATTTTCTAGATGGTCTAGCAGCCTTGGCGGAAGGCATTGGAAATATTTTTTCTGAGATCTACAAATGGACCGATAAAGGCGGAGCTAAAATTTTCAATCTTACTGGAGAAGGTCTCTACGAATTTACTCACAAATTAGCAGAGGCATTCCGTGCTTTTAGAGACAATAGCGAAGACTTTGAAGGAAGTTTTATCTTTTCTTGGCTGTATAGTTTAAAAAAGATTTTGCTGATTATTGACAATCTAACGCAGCCCATTCGAGAGTTATTTAAATCAGTTGGTAAGGGGTTCATAGCTGCGTTTTTCCCAGAAGGAACCGATTCCGCGAAGAAGATGGGTTTGGCCGTTTCGTATTTCTTAAAGAATATAGAAAAGCTTACGTCTAAACTCCGACTCACTGAAGAGCAGTCGGAAAAACTAGCAAAGATATTCCAGGGTTTGTTTACTCCGTTCAAGATTATTAGAAAGATCCTTTCTTCTATTTCTGATGCGGTCGTTAAGATTTTTAATAAGACGGATAAAGGTCTTGGCGGAAATACCTTAGTTGACAAACTTCTTGATATTGGAGAGGGCATTGCCAATATTATTATTGGGTTTGATGAATGGCTAGACAAGTCTGAAGCAATCGACAAATTTGTTGTTCCTGCGGTTCAGTTCGTTTCAGATGCTCTCGGAACATTGTGGGGTTGGCTTAAGAAGATCCTGCATCTCGATACTGAGAGCAAATTCCCAACGTTTGAAGATTTATTCCAGGGTTGGCAGAACGCTAAGTCGTGGATTCATGAACACATTATCTCCCCGATCGAAGAGACATTCGGTATCGATTTGCACTTCCCGACCTGGGACGAGGTCATGGAGAAATGGGGGAAACTCAAGAATTGGCTGAAAGAACATGTAAAGAAGCCTATAGAAGAAGCGTTTGGCATTGAGCTTCGTATTCCTACATGGGACGATATTGTTAAAGGCTGGAAGAATGTTAAAGGCTGGGTAAAAAAGAACATTATTTCTCCATTTGAAGAAATTACTGGGATTGACATTCATTGGCCGACCTGGGAAGAAATTAAATCAAAATGGAACGGATTTAAAGATTGGGTCAAGAATAATATTATAACTCCGATTGAGCAGATTTTTAATATTGATGTGCACTGGCCCACAGGAGAAGAAATTAAGAACTTTTTCAGCAAAATCTGGGAATTTTTTACTAGTATTTTCGGTAAAAAAGACCTGACAGATAAGTCTGTCGAAACTGTTAAAAAGCAAGGTGTTGCTTGGGAAACAATTGGCTCCATATTTAAAGGCATTATCGAAGTGATTAAAAATCTTTTCGGTTATGTTGGAGAATTATTTAAATTTTTGGGTCAAGATAAGAATCTTAACGCTGCATTTAGGACTGGTTTGTTTGCTTTCATTTTAGAGATGATAAGCAGACTATATGAATCCATGTACGGTTTCTTAGAGATAAATCCTGTTTTCATTGTTAATGAGCTTTTAGATTCTTTAAGTTCTTTATTATACAGTATAGGGGAGAAGAATCAGTCAGAAGCAGTTAAGAATCTCGCAACGTCTGTCGCAATTCTAGTCGGATCAATGCTCGCTTTGTCATTGATACCTACAGATAAAGTAAGAGAAGCTATCGCTGTTATTCTCGAATTAATTATTGCGCTTGGAGCTATTGCGGCGCTTTTAAACAAATTGAGCAAAACCGGTGGGTCCAAGATGTCGTTCGATTTCAAAAATGGATTTTCTCGAAGTACATCATATTCGGATCTTTATTCCGTTGGGACTGCGTTTTTGGAGCTTGCTGGCGCTGTTGTCATATTGGCCATTGCTCTAAGGGTTATTTCGAAAATAGGAGACCCGAACCAACTTAAAACATCGCTATATGCGGTTGAAGAATTACTTCTTGCCGTTGCTGGAGTTGTAATCGTTATACAGAAAACTGCTCCTAAGCTAGGCGAAAAAGAATCTCTTGGGTCGTCGACCATAACTATTTTGGCTGTTGCGATCATGATTAACTCTCTTGTGAAAGCGATAATCAAGTTTAGCAACATACCTAACTTTAACACCGATAATGGGGCGTATAAAGCAGTTGAAGGTTTGATTATTCTTATTGCTGGACTGGTTGCGGCAATACAGATGACTGCCCAAAAATTAGGAAAAGGTGAGAAAGCTGTCAAGGCTACTGGGACGATAATCGCCGCAGTATTGTCAATTTCTTTACTAATTTCTGTTGTCGCGGCTATTTCGGAGAAATTAACGTCCGATCAAATCGAATCATTTAAAACTGTTATGATAATGGTTTCGGTTTTCGGTGTTGTTCTCGCCAATTTGCTGATAGCCATAGGCATTATGTCTAAACTAAAGCCGCCAAAGCAAAGCGATCCGTTTAAATTTATTAAGATGGCAATCGGCATTTCGATGATTCTTCAGTCGCTAGCGTTTTTACTTGCGGCGGCGACGGCCGGAATAGCGTTGATAGCATACGCCATGAAAGATTTAAAGGCTTATCAGATAGATGGGATCACCGAGTTGCTAGGAAAGGTCATGATATCGCTATTGGTTATAGCCGGCGCATTTGTGCTTATAGCATCTGGAATAGGGGCCGGATTTTCTGATACCGGTCGAGTAACAACAGTAATGATGGCGATGGCTGCAATATTTGCAAGCCTTGGCGTAGCGTTCTTGGCAATATCAGCTGGAATTCGTCTAATTTCTGAATCTTCAGGTGGTTATAAAGCCATACAAGCTTCTATGGCAGCGGCTGTTGCAATAATAACTTCGATAGCTGGCGCTGTGTTCTTGGTGGTCATGGCGGTGAATCTGTTTGACTCAAGCGGAAACAGTTCCTCAAAGATATTTAAAAATTTGCTTGGCTTGTCGGTTCTTATGATTGCTGTTGGCGTGGCGATGTCGGCGATCATGGCTTCTACTCGTTTGCTATCCGATTCAAAAGGAGGCACAGATGCTATTTATGCATCGCTGGCGGCCATTAGTGGAATAGTAGCGGTTGTTGGAATAATGCTAGCCATGCTTGCAGGCATTAGCGCTTCTGGGGCAAAGATGTCGTCGCTTGTTGGCGTTTTATTTGCAGCGTCTGCAGCCGTCGCGATCATTGCTCTTGCCCTAGCTGGTTTGACTGCCGCCGTCAACAATAAGAAGATTGGCGGTCCTGGCGGCGTCGATGCTTTAGGGAAAGTAATGGGTGCACTGGCAGTAATGGTTACTATAGTTGGTTCGATTGTCGCATTACTTGCCGGTCTTACAACCGCTGGAGCGAACTTGACCTCTGTTTCTGGTACATTACTTGCTTTGTCTGGGTCGATAGCTATCATTGCAGTATCGCTTAGTATTTTAACAGCTGCAGTTGGACAGCGTTGGGGTGGTGAAACGGCATTGTGGAATGCTGTAGGAGCCATAGCTGCTCTGTTTGGTTTGTTAACTGTTGTTGCTGGTATTGCGTCGATACCTATTATAACCGCCGGATTTACGGCCGTTACCGGATTGTTGGTAGCAATGGGAGCGGCAGCGGTCGGTTTCGGTGTTGGGGCGGCGATAATTGTCGCGGCTCTTGTTGCGTTGAAGGATGCAATTTACGACATAGGAAAGCATGGCGACGAGTTTAAAGCAGGAGTTCTTGTGGTCTTTACTAGTATTGCGGAAGGGTTTAACGAATCTCTTCCTGTGGTGCTGGAAACCTTGGTACAGTCTGTAGACATAATTACTAAGGCGTTAATCGAAATGCTAGTACAGCTGATGATTAATGTGAACGCCAGGATACCCGAGCTCGTTGCTGAAGGAATGAAGAGTATTTTTAAGATTCTAGATAGTCTTAAGGGTTACATAGGGCCGCTTGTCGCAACAATTCTCGACTTTGTGATTGAAGTTTTAGAGGGCGTCGCTTATGCAATAAATACAAGGGGCGGAAAACTTGTTGCGGCAATAATGGATGTTATAGGATCCATTTTAGCTCTTACGTTGAATGTTCTTTCCGGATTCTTATCCGCGATTCTTCACATATTCGGAGCGGACGCCGCAGCAGAAAAGGTTACTGCTTGGTTTAGCGATGCTTCTAGTACCGTTATTACTGCGATGGCCGATGCCGGCTCCGACATTATTAAACAGTCGGATCGGATGGGCAAGGAAATCGTGGCAAATAATCCGAGACTTGCAGAATATTACGAGAAGTACGCAAATACTATCGAGAGTAGTATTAATGACGGAGCAGAAGGAGTTGAAGCTGCTGTTTCTAGTAGCGGTAGCGGAATTAGCGGAGTCGTTTCAAATTTGTTCGGAGGCGAAGGACTTACTTCTTTGTTTAAGACAGATGGCTCTGGCTTTGATCTTTCCTCGTTGATGTCGTTTGGAGAATCGTCTGGTATAACTTTCAGTGACGGACTTCAAAATGGATTGACCGCGTTTTCAGCAAGCGAGATGTTCCCGTCTATTGATGAATTTTACAACATGGGTTCCGAAGCAGCAGAAGCTTCTCAGAGCGGATATGCAAAAGCCCTTTATACGGGATTGGCCACTGGTAAGTTTAAAACTCTTGAAGAAGTGTCCAAATACATCTCGGAGCATGGAATCGAAAACGAGCAAGTTATCGAGGGCGTATATGATGCTATCCAGAATGGCGAGATTACCAGCTTGGCACAGGCTATAGCAATGATAGACGCAAATAAAGTCAAGATGGAAAAAGAAGCAATCCAAAAGGATGCTATTACAGCGTGGGGAAACAAGTACAAAGATGAAGCTAGCAAATTTGTTAAGCCTGAAGAGCTTGAATCCGGCGACGTTCATCAAAGAGATTCCGTTCTTGAGAGTTATTTTGGAATTTTGGCAGATCTTCCATCGCTTATTAGCGATCGTTCCGATCTTGGAGAAATGGCCGATGGGCTGTATGAAGTTAGGGATGCGTTAACGGCATATGGTTATGAAGAATACAAGATTGGTGTTAAGGTAATCGATTATTTGCTTGGGCTTACCGATGAACTTCCTGGAGAAGAAGAACTCCAGAAGATGCGAGATATATATGTGGCCACTAAAGACGACATAACAAAAACTGCAGAAGATGTCATAAAAGAGGGAGTAGACAAACAACAATCAGAAAAAGCCGATGAACTAATGCGGCAACTAAAAACTTCTGGTTTAAATAGATCGACGATTGGCTCTACGACCGACAGTACTAAGTATAATAAAACGATACTTGATAAGTACGACGCTCTTAATGCTATTCAGAAAGACGCGTATGACGGTCTTATGAAAGACATTGAAGGTCTTACAGATCCTAACAAAATAGCGAACAAGATTAAATATTGGGATGCAATAGTTCAGCAAGAATCTGAAGATGCTGGCATTAACTACGTCGAAGGTCGATTTGAAAGCGTTATGAACAATATCCTGTCCGAGATCGACAAGGCGAAGGGGCGGGTCGAAGAAATGACGCCCGTTACCAAAGATTTGTATGCCATGTATGGTGAAGCCGCAGAGCAAGGATCCGAGAATGTAAAAACTTACTACGATGAAATGATAAAACAGCTCGCGGAGAAAGTGCCAGAAGCTGTTGAAATGTTCAATGAAAAGTTTGGGGACACTATCAATGTTCCGAAGATAGATTGGGCCGCCATCATAGATGATCCGGCGTCCATTTCCGAAGAAGAGTTTTCATATTTGATGTCATATATGTATCTTCTTGGTGAAAAGACGTCTACTCAATTTATCGATGGTCTTACGATGTCATTCAAGAAACCCTCCGAAACAAATCGCATAACATCGGCGGTTTCCGAGTTTGCGGACGGAATTCCAAAGGCGGCAAAAGAACGTCTCGAAATCCAGTCTCCTTCAAAAGTTGCCGAAGAGATTGGAGATTTCTTTGTTCGGGGTGCTGCAAATGGTATCACCAAAAACGCCGATCTTGCAGGTGATGCATCTTCCGATATGGGTCTTTCCATGTGGCAAAGTCTCAAAGATGCTCTTAGTGCATCTGTTGGCATGAACCTTGACGATCTAAATCCTGTTATTCGTCCGATTCTCGATCTCACAGATATTATTAACGGTTCTGACCAGATTAATGCATTACTTGCCTCTGGCCAGGTTTACCGCAGAGGAACTGGTCTTGGTATCGGTTCGGTTGGTTGCACAGATCTTAACGCAATCGCTCAGATGAATAAGACCGGTCTTGCTCAGGCGATTCAGGAAAGCGTTCTTTCTCAGCCTGTAAATCAGACTCTCAACAACACGTTTAATATTCAGTCAAATGATCCGAATGAGGTTGCACGTAAAGTGTCCGCGATTCTGTCCAATCAGATTCAGCGGAAAAACCAGGTTTGGGGACCGTTGAAAAACTACAATGTAGCACAGTAAATAGGAGGAATCATGGGCGTAATTACGTTTAACGGAGTAACATCCACTAGTGTCGGAATCCAGGTAGCGCATCCACCGATGTATGTATACCCGGAGAAAGACAGTGAGGCCGTCCATGTTCCTGGGCGGAATGGAGACATTATTATTGACAAGGATAGCTACAAAAATGTACCGAGAGAATACGAAATCACGGTATATGATGTAGATCATCCCGACTGGACTTACAGTCAACGAGTAGTAAAACTGTCAGACTGGCTCCATTCCGCCAGAGGCTACGCAAAGCTTTCAGATACGTACGATGCTGGATATTTTCGTAAGGCTCGTTATGTGGAAGAAGCTCAAGAAATCGAAAACTTTATTGATCAGGGCGGCACCGGAACTATTACTTTCGACTGTCGTCCTGAACGGTTCTTGGTTACTGGAGATAATCCAATCACTAAAGATAAGGCCTCTTCTGGAACGACCACGTTAACGATTCAGAATCCGACGCAATATTATGCCAAACCGTATATTAAGTTATATGGGACAACAGGCTCCGGAAACACCGCCGGAAATCTTACTGGAACATTAAGGCTTAATACGCACGGAGAAGGGGTTGTCAATATTATTACTGTTACTGGCGCTCAATTAACTGGCGGTCAACCGTATTTGATCGTTGATAGCGAGCTACAGATAGTAAACAGTAACTCTGATTCACCATTTACGTATACTCTTCACGAAGGGTTCCCAATTTTAGCACCTCCGGACCCCGATATAACAAACCAAAATTTGATATTCTCATGGGTGGCCGGGGGAAACATCAGCAAGATCGAGGTGATTCCTAGATGGTATATAATTTAATCAAGTTATATGGCGAAAATTCATTACAATCGTCCTATGCTGATACCGTTGGAATCACCACTTTTAATTCCACGGAGCAGCAAGGTTTTATAACATATTTGCCTGATGCAACATCCGCTACGGTTACGGAGGAGATCAACGGCCAGTTCGATCTAGTCATGAATTATCCGGTTACCGGCGACGGTTACAAAGATATTTTAGTCAATCGCATTATTGCGTGCAAACCAAACCCTCATTCTAGCATCCAGGCATTCCGCATCTACAAGATCAGTAAGCCTATTGACGGTATTATTGAGGTTACAGCTAACCATATTTCCTACGATCTTAACGGATATATTTTAAACCCGTTTACGGTTACAAATAAAACCCCTGACGAAGTAATCAAAGCGTTCAAGTCTCATAGCACTACTACTTGCCCGTTCTCGTTTTCGTCGGATGTCAACAAAACCGTTAGCAAATTTGCTGTGTCTAAGCCGATCTCGATCAGAGAGATGCTTGGCGGAAATTTGTCTAACGAGCTTAGTCTCATCCAAACCTGTAGCGGTGAGTTTGAGTTCGACAACCTTAAAGTTTCCTTGAAACAGGCCCGCGGCTCAGATAATGGCGTTAGAATTTCGTATGGTAAGAACCTTACGGAGTTCAAGTACGACGAAGATTCTAGTCCTTTTTATACCGGCGTTTATCCGTATTGGTCGACTACAAAGAAGCCTGACAACGACTCTTCCAGCACGGTTGTTACCCCAACTGTTTCAAATCAGCAGACGTTCGAGGCTACTGCTCAGTACGGAAACATGAACTTGGTGCTTTCTGTAACAAAGGGCAGTACTAGCGGAAGCAATACGTCTCTCAGCTGGAGTTTATATTTTAAGATTGTTGTTGTCGGCGGGTATCATTTCAACTATCAGAACTCTTGCGAGGTCTATATTAACGGAGCAAAGGTCTTTTCTTCTGCGAACGTTAAGGCTATTGATATTAATGGACTGGCTGTTGGCGCAACGGTTCAGCTTGCTAGCGGAACGGCCACTGTGCCGAGTAGCAAGGTTAGCGTTCCTGTGTCTGCGACGTTTATTCAGCGACAGGATACTCGTGGTACTTGGAAGATTTCCGGAAACTACGCCATGACCGGAGGCACAGAGGTTGTCACAAATGTTGCAACCAATGACATTTACTATACTGTTACTCTCGATGGGACTAAAACTCATGACTATGATACTAGTGTTAAGTTTAAGAAACTTTATACTTTAGATCTAAGTAAAGAGATTGAGCAAGCCAAGAACAACAAAGGAGAACTGATTTATCCTGGCGTTACTCCGGCTCAGCTTAACACTGCTTTTCAGAAGTATCTGAGCGAAAATGATCCGCCGACGATTAATACGGATTCTCTTGAAGTGAGTTTTGTCGACCTTGCTCAGTCAGATGAGTATGCTGATTATGCCGGACTGGAGACAGTTAACATTGGCGATATTGTTACGGTCGATTTTTCGGCATACAACGTCAGCAAAACCAAGGAATGCGTTAAAACCGAGTATGACGTTCTGTCGGATTCGTATATCACTTTGACTCTCGGCGAGCTTACCGATACTCTCGCTTCAACAATTCAAAATGGAGCAAGTTTAGCCCAGAGAAATACTGTAAACGCCGAGCAGCTTGCGAATAGCGTCAATGCGAACTTCAATAGTATTCAGGTTCTGAACCTTACAGCAAGCACGATCCAGGCCGATTATGTAGTTGTTAATGAAAGATTGACCGCTACAGAAGCAAGTATTGGTTCATTAACCGCGGACTATGGTTCATTTAAGTCTGCTACTGTCGGAAGCTTGTCAGCACAGTACGCATCGATTAGCAATTTATACGTTGATTACGGATCGTTTAAATCTGCTACGGTAAGTTCATTAACGGCTCAGTATGCCTCTATCAGTAGTTTAACTGCGGACTATGGTTCGTTTAAATCGGCGACAGTCAGCTCTTTAACGGCTCAGTATGCGTCGATTAGTAATCTAACGGCAGATTACGGTTCGTTTAAATCTGCTACCGTAAGCTCTTTAACGGCTCAGTATGCGTCGATTAGTAATCTAACGGCAGATTACGGTTCATTTAAATCTGCTACTGTAAGCTCTTTAACAGCTCAGTATGCGTCGATTAGTAATCTAACGGCAGATTACGGTTCGTTTAAGACTGCAACAATTGCGAGTTTGTCGGCCACAAATGCATCAATTAGGAACCTTAGTACTGTTTACGCTACCATCGAAAATCTCAGCGCCACGAATGCTGCTATTGAAAATCTAAGCACAGTCTATGCTACCATTGAGAACTTAAGCGCTACAAATGCGGCAATTACGAATTTGAGTACGGTTTATGCCGATATCGATTTTGCTAACATTAGCATCGCCAATGTCGAATCACTATTTGCTAAGACCGGTATTATCAGCGATCTGACTGTTCAGAGTGGCCATCTTACTGGCGAATTACAGTTTGTTACGTTGAATGGCGATTTAATAGAAGTAGGCACATTGGTGGCCGATCGAATCGTAATGGTAGGCGAGAATGGTCTTTATTACCAGTTAAACACCAATGGTATGTCCGTTACTGCAAATCAGACGGACTATAATAGTTTAAATGGCACCAATATACAGGCGCAGACCATTACTGCTGACAAAATCTACGTTTCAGATTTGTACGCGTTTAATGCTACGATCGGAACACTTCAGATCGATTCTGGAAGTATTCATACGGTTTCTAAAGACTCCGTAACGGCTGGAACCACTGGTATTTTTATCAGTCCAACATCTTTCGCCATAGGCAACGCTACAAAGCATCTTACCTACAACGCCGATGGCAACCAGACATTGGAACTCACAGGCAAGATTGTCGCCGACGAGGGAAGTATTGCCGGATGGGAAATCAGAGACACCTTTATTAGAAAAGACGTTACGTATGGCGCTGGAACCGATTGGGCTGGCGACCAATATAGTGCTGTTGTGAACAGCATGGCCGAAAGGTTCTATACGGTGTCGACCAATTGGCCTCATGGAAGGGATCCTGGAGACATAGATGCTTTTGCAGTGGCGGCTACACCTAGCGGCGAACAAGGCAGTTATCCGTTTAGGGTTCGATACGATGGAACGTTGGTCGCGACGAAAGCGCATATAATAGGCGAAATCACCGCTACCAGTTTGACCCTTGGTAATGGAGTAACTCTTGCTGCTTCTAAAGTTTCCGGATTGGCAAGTGTCGCCACCTCTGGCAGTTACAACGACTTGTCCAGCACACCTGACATGTCTATTTATATTTATAAAGACGGAACTGTTGGCAATACTCCTGCCGAGGGGGCTACGGGTTTCAAAGTTGCTTCCACCGGAAAGTTGGAGGCGTCCAGCGCCATTATTTATGGCGAGCTATATTCTAGCAAAGGTACAATAGCTGGATGGACAATAGACAGCAATGTTATAAGCAAAGAAACCGATGGAACAAATATTTCTGAATCGAATCCGCAGTATAAGGCCTGTATGCAGGCGCCTGCAAACCCAGGAGCGGCCAACAGGGCCTTCTATTTGCGCCATAGAACATCTTCTAGCGGGTCGTGGTCCGATGATTTCGCTGTATTTTATGACGGATCGATGATCGCGAATAAGGCAACGATTAAAGGCGCTAGTAATATTGCAGGTTGGACAGTAGACGACACTAGTATTTTTAAGGAAAAAGCTAACTTGACAATAAATAGCGTAACATATGCTGAAACGCAGGCGGGGCTGTTTGCTCCATCGTCTCCAACAACTGGCAACCGTGCATTTTTCATCAGAAGAAAAGTTAATTCTTCTGATTCGTCATATTTGTATCCGTTCTTGGTAACTTATGGAGGAGAACTGACTGCGACATCCGCCACTATAACTGGAACGGTTACAGCCAACTCCGGCTATATCGGAGGAACTACTGGCTGGGTCATAACAACTGGAAAGATTTACAAAGGCACGGCCGGTTCTGCATCTGGTATTTTCTTGGATGCTACTGCTGGGACCACCGCTACAGTCGCTGGAGCGTCTCACGCCAATCTTATGATTGGTGTTGGCGCTAATTTCGGTGTCGATAAAAATGGTTGTTTATACGCAACGAATGTTTCGCTTTCTGGTGTAATTACAGCTACATCTGGTACATTTACCGGAACTGTAAATGCTACTGGTGGATATTTTGGTCAGACTGCTGGTAATAGAATGGTTATTTCTTCTAGTGGATTGGATTTGTATAGTGGCACTACTTATGGCGGAAGAATGACGTTTGGATCAAATAGCGTTACCATAACCGCAACGAGCATTGTGCTTACTGGACTTATAACGAATCTAAAGGCGTATAATACATTGCTTAGTGCCGGTAGAACCATGAGAGTTAACGACGAAGGGACTATTGGCTATCAGTCATCTTCTGAAAGATTTAAGTATGATATTTATCAGCTGGATTATTCAAAGAACGATCCGTTTGCTGGTCTGATTGATCTCCCAGTTAAACATTTCAAATACAAAAACGATCCCGATTCCGACAGAATAGGCTTCATTGCCGAGGATGTTGCAAAGATATTTCCGGAAGCTGCATACATTAATCCTGATGGAACGGTTGACGGATGGGACGAAACAGTGATGACTATTGGAACGTTTGCTTTACTGCAAAGACTGTATAAACGTGTTGACGAATTAGAAAGGAAGTTGGCAACTTATGACAAATAATGAAGTAAAGAGCATCGTTGAATCTTACACCGAGCTCAGGAATAAAGGAACGGATAGCAAGATCCCGATCAAGGCAGCGTGGGTTCGTAGAAAGAACCTTAAGAAGATTCTTGACGCGTATGCTACGTATAAAGAAGCTTTTAACGAGCTTCAGCAAAGATATTCTGACGACGAGCATAGTGTTGAGAAAGAAAACGGCGATCGTCAGATTCGTTTCCAGTATATGCCTCAGTATCAGAAGGAAATTGTCGAGCTTCTGAATCTCGAAGCGGACGTTACTGTCGAGAAGATTGATCTTGAGGATCTTGGCGACTGTTCATTAACCGATGTGGAAATGGACACGCTTGCTTTCATGATTAACGAATAATAGGAGTAAAATAATGCTTAGTATTGCGGGGACAACTATCGCTATTACTCGTGGTGATAGCGCATACATTAGTCTGCCGATTCTTCAGGCGGACGGAAGAACACCGTATGAGGTACAGCCTGGAGACGTTGTTGCACTTCAGGTACGTACGGATGTTGTGACAGGCTCCGGAAGTACTGAGCCGGAACTTGTTATTAACGGAAGAATCATCTATCAGGAAGGCGTTCCGATCTGGGTTCTTACTCCTGAAGACACGACTATTCCCGTTGGCAAGTACAAATGGGATGTTCAGATTACGTTGGCTAACACAGAGGACGTGACCACTTATAACAGCGGTACTTTCAAGATCATGTCCGAAGTAACGCTTCCATCAGTTCAAAATGGATGAAAACAATAATGTTAGTCAGCTGTTGCCGGGTACGCCAACCGCTGGGCAGTTGCAGGCAGGAACAGTTACTAACATAAACATAGTTGTTGCGGGGGCTTTAACGGCTCCCGCACATCTTTCTGGAGGCCCTTTGACCGTTCCTACGACCCTAGGTGTCCGTACGGTTAACGGAGAGACCGGCGATGTGATCATTACCCCCGAGAATATTGGGGCTGCAACGGAACAGGATTTCCAGGATCACATCAACGACCAGGTTATTCACATTACTGCTGACGAACGGGCCGTGTGGAACGAATGCCTCATCGGGGCGGTTAATGCTGATGAGGGCCTTACTTTCTGGCATGCTAGAGACGTAATCTAAAGGAGAAGAACAATGCCTAACAGTTATATTTCAACTATCTATATTAACGGGACTAACCATTATCTTAAGGATAGTGAAGCCCGTACAATGCTTTCGAATGTCTACACAAAGTCCGAGACCGATACTGCAATCGCAGAAGCTATCGGTACCATCACGGGCCTCTCGTTCGAAGTTGTCCAGACCCTTCCTCAGACAGGACAGGCTGGTGTTATCTATCTTATTTCTAATGGCGGGTCGGGCCAGAACATTTACGACGAGTATGTTTGGCTTGCTTCGTCTTCCAGATTCGAAAAGATCGGATCGACCGACATCGATTTGTCTGGATACGCAAAAACCGAAGATCTTGGAGATCTCGCTTACAAAGACAGCGCTTCAGGAACCTTCACCCCTGCAGGATCTGTTACAATCAACTCTTACACTCCTGAGGGCTCAGTTTCAGTAGGAAAAATTACCCCGGCGGGATCCGTGACAATTGGAGCTATTACGCCTAGCGGCAGCATCTCTACCGGTACTGGAACTGCAAACTATACTCCGGCTGGCTCGGTTACGGTCAACGCCTACACGCCCGAGGGTTCTGTGGCGATCGACTCGTTTACGCCTGCTGGAAACATCAGCATGAATAATTTCACCCCTGCTGGAAGTATCTCGACTGGTTCTGGTACTGCTAACTATACTCCTGCCGGCTCAGTTACGGTTGACTCGTATACGCCTGAGGGATCCGTTAGCACGCCTACGATCACCGTCACTCCGACTACGACGACCGTGAACTCGATCGACGCCGTCGGCACGCTTCCTTCCTGGGGTGCTACTGTAAATAACGAAATCCTGTCGTTCTCCTGGTCTCAGGGTACTCTGCCGACCAAGGGTGACGACACGACGGTTCTTACTGGGGCATCTGCAACCTCCACTCAGCCGTCATTCACTGGGACTGCGAAGGCCCCGACAGGCTCGTTCAATGGCACAGGTGTTGAGCTTAAGTTCACCGGCACTGCTGCGAAGCCTACCGGTTCCTTCTCTGGTACGGAAGTTACCCCGACTGGCTCGTTTACTGGCACGGCTAAGGCTCCTACCGGTTCTTTCTCCGGCACTGGCGTTCAGTTGAAGTTCACGGGTACAGAGGTTACTCCTACCGGTTCCTTCTCTGGTACGGAAGTTACTCCGTCCGCAACTTTCTCCGGTACTGCGAAAGCTCCTACCGGTTCATTCTCAGGCACACAGGGTACGGTTAACGTCTCCTGATAGAAGGAGGCCTCAATGGCAGATATTGCGAAAATTACGGCGCTAGATGGCGTAACGTACGATCTTAAAGACAAAATCGCCCGTACTGCCATTGGCTACGGGCAAGTGGACTCTACCTCGACTGCAACGGTGTTTACGGCTCAGATCGAAGGCGTGGAGTCATATTATGACGGCCTGGCCATTATGCTTAGGAACGGCGTTGTCACCTCTGCTTCTGGGTGCACGCTGAATATTAATAGCCTTGGTGCGAAACCGATCTACAACTCGATGAAAGATGCTACTCGGGAGACGACCATCTTTAACATCGACTATACGATGATGTTCGTGTATGATAGCACGAGAGTTTCAGGAGGCTGTTGGATCTGCTACAGGGGATACGACTCCAATACCAATACGATCGGCTATCAGATCAGAACGAACTCATCGACAAGACCTGTAACGGATCAGACTGGCAGATACCGTATCCTGTTCAGTAATGCTGACAACACTGCTTGGGTTCCGTCCAACACGTCATCGTCAACAAATGCGACTGCGTCACGAGATGTAAACCAGCGTCCTATTAACCCGTTCGGCAGAATCATTTACTACGCGTATACCACGGTTCTTTCGGCTGGGACGAACATTAGCACGGCATATCAGTACGATCAGTATACTGTAACGTTTGGATATTCGTTTAACCGTACTAATGCTGGTCTTGTTCTGACATATCCTGCGCCTATTTATATTAAGTGCGCGCCACAGTCTGACGGAACAGCCATCATCGACTCTACGACTCCGTATGTGCAGGAGCTTCCATCTACGAACGACGGTAAGATTTATATTTACCTGGGTCAGGCGTATAGTGCTACCGCAGTCGAGATGACGTACGACCATCCGATTTTCTATCACGACGGCACTCGGATTCGGTTATGGACCGATGCTGCGAGCGGTGGCGGAGTCACGAGTGTTAATGGCGAGACTGGGGATGTCGTCCTGGATATTCCGACGAAGACCAGTGACCTTACAAATGACAGTGGGTTTATAACAGATGCGGGCGTCACGTCCTTTAATGGCGCTACTGGCGCTGTCACATACACTGCTCCCGTGACAAGCGTGAATGGGAATACTGGCGCTGTAACTGTTTCCGTACCGACAAAGACCAGTGACCTAACGAACGATAGCGGCTTCATCACTGATGCGGGCGTTACATCGGTCAATGGTGAAACGGGGGCAGTTGTTTTGGATGCGAGCGACGTAGGAGCTCTTCCAGACTCGACCACAATCCCAACAAAGACCTCCGATTTGACAAACGATAGCGGATTCCTGACGTCATACACAGAAACAGATCCTACTGTTCCTGCGTGGGCAAAGGCATCGTCCAAACCAACGTACACAGCAAGTGAAGTTGGTGCGTTGCCCGATAGCACCGCAATCCCGACCAAAACGAGCGACCTGACGAACGATGCTGGGTTTATCACCGCGAACGACGTGCCGCAGGAAGTGTTCATCGTCACGGTTGAGGGGCATAACTCAAACGAGTATGTCTACACGAAGGACAAGACCTTCGCGGAAATCACGGCGGCGATACTTGCGAATAAAGCCTGCCTGCTTGTGCTCAAAGATTACAACGCTGGCTCAACAGTGCAAAGGACGGAAGTTTTTTCAGCGTCCCATATCAGTTCCCTAACTGGAAGTGCTACGCAAGTCTGGTTCACAAAGGTTTACACAAACGGCGACAGAAGCATCAACACAACAAAGTTCACGATTAAGAGCGACGAGACGGTAACGTCCACGAGCGGTTCGCTCCTTATTATGGACACGTATAGCGCTTCCTCACAGTATGCGATGTCTGGCGTTGCTGTCGCGAGTGCAATCAGTGGTAAACAGGATACGGCGAACCTTGTGACCTCGCTGTCGTCCAGCTCCACGGATACGACCTATCCGTCGGCAAAGGCTGTCTACGATGCAATTCCTAGTGCAACAAGCGACTTGACAAATGACAGCGGCTTTATCACGTCGAGCGATATCCCCGTAACGTCCGTCAACTCCAAAACTGGCGCAGTGTCACTTTCGGCTTCCGATGTTGGGGCTCTTCCCGACAGCACGACCATCCCATCGAAGACCTCTGACTTAACGAACGACTCTGGTTTCATCACCGACGCAGGTGTTACGTCCTTTAACGGTTCAACTGGTGCAATCACTTATACTGCGCCTGTTACGAGTGTGAACAGTAAGACCGGAGCTGTATCGCTTACGGCGTCGGATGTAGGAGCTATTAGCGGAATTACAGTATCGTTGGTTGATTATGACAGTGGCTATATCCTCACAACAAATGGTGCTGGAAATAAGACAAGCTTCAGTCTTCCCCGGACATTGTCGATCGGAACAGAAGATAGCGTCGGTACTCAATATTTAGAGATTGGTAGATCACACAGCGAAGACGGGTTTAAGGGTCGTTTAAAACTTTCTAATTCGGGTTCAGGATCTAAGGGTTTTACAAGTATTACTCCGTCAGCAAATGCTGATATCGGTTTGACTTTACCTTCCTCAACTGGCACACTTGCGCTTACTTCTCAGATTCCTACTGTCCCCACAACTGTTTCTTCGTTTACAAATGATGCGGGCTATATCACAACTGAAACCGATCCGGTTTTCACGGCGAGCGCTGCTCATGGCATTACTTCCAATGATATTTCGGCGTGGAATGCTAAAACCGACACGATAGTTGTTACGGTTGCAACAGTGTCTAATCCTGTTTCCGGTACACCTAGTGCGACAACTGCTGATAAAACTTACGCAGAAGTAACGGCAGCGTTGGAGGCCAAAAAAACCGTTGTTGTTTTATATGACGGAAAATACTATCCCTATTCGCTGTATTTGCCTTCCAGCGGAGTGCTGCAAAATGTCTATGTTTTTGGAGAATCAGTAAATGTTGGCGGCAGTGTATCTACACGCGGGTTACTCTGTTCGAATAATTACGGTTGGTTTTATTACGAAACAGCAGATCTTATTCCGACATTTACTTACACTGGCAATTATGATTATGATACCGGCGTACAAATTGCTACCTTGAACAGCACAAATAATCTTTCCGCAACGTTCTTTACCCCGAAGTGTTCTTTATCTATTTCAGGAAATCGAATAACACTTACACAAGGCACAAACAGTTCATATGTTGATTTGCCTATTTATGATGGGAGTGTGACGTAATGGCTGCGACAGTAACTTATAAGGGTTCGACCCTAACGACGGTTAACAATCAGACCAGAACACTCAACACTTCCGGCAAATACATGGAAGGCGACATAACAATAACAGATGTTACTGGCGGAGCAGCAGCAATCACAGTTACTGATACGCTTGACGCTAACGGTGGTATTATTCGAGAGATTACTGCTGTTGATATTTCCAACGACACTGTCGACGCGGCGCATCTTGTTCAGGGTTATACGGCTCACGACAGAACCGGCGCAGCCATCACAGGTACGTACACAGGTGGCGGAATCACTCCGTCCGGAACGATCAACATCACCACGAACGGCACACATGACGTTACGTCCTACGCGTATGCTAGCGTTAGTGTTCCTACCGGCGGCACAGTAAACAACCAGGATAAAACGGTTTATCCGAGCGAGACGGTTCAGTATGTAACTGCAGACTCTGGATACACTGGCTTGGGAACGGTAACCGTAAGCGCTATCTCGTCTACCTACGTTGGTACTGGAGTTACGCGTAAAACCGCTCAGACATACACTCCTGGCACAACCGCACAGACAATCGCATCCAATCAGTATTTGACAGGAATTCAGACGATCGCGGCCATTCCGAGTCAGTATATTGTTCCGGCGGGGTCCATTACGTTAAGTCAAAATGGAACAACGGACGTTACTCAGTATGCTTCGGCGATTGTTTCGATTCCGTTTGTAACGTATTTCACAGGTACTAGTGCTCCTAGTTCGTCGCTTGGTTCAAATGGAGATATTTACCTGCAGACTTCGAACTAAGAGAGGTATAAGAGATGCAAACCCAGACAGTAACTGAATCAACAACTCTTATACCCTCTGGCTACACAGGTTTGACGAGTATGACAGCTTCGAGCTCGCATCCAGCAACTGATGGTTACAACGATACGAGCCAGTCAAGCTCCTACGCTCAGTTTTCATTAAGCACGAGCACTACTGGTTATGTTTACTATACGTTCGACGTTTCTGACATTCCGTCCGACGCTACGATTTCGAGTGTTGCTGCTCAAGCTAGAGTAAGAGTTAGTAGCACCAGCCGAGTCACCAATACTCAGTGCCAGTTATACACTAACACTACCGCTAAAGGCAGCAATGTAACGTTTGCGAGCACTTCGTCGTCGAACATTGCAACTTTGTCGACTGGAACATGGACGAGATCCGAGCTTAACAACCTTCGAATGAAGATCGGAGGTACCGGCAGTTCATCGTCAAATACTAAGGCTATTTACTTTTATGGCGCTACCGTAACGATCACTTATACGTACCAGCAAACCGTCTATGACATTACGCTGACTAACAACACCTCCGCTACGGCTGCGTTGAGCTCATCGACGTCGCCGGCTGGAGGAGAAGTTACAGTTACGTCTGATACGCTTACTGGCATCACAGTTACGGACAACGGTACGAACGTTACGTCACAGTTTGTCGAGTCGCACGCCGGAACCGAGGAATACTACCCTTCAGGCAACACTATCAGCGGTTTCACATCGTCTGATATTAGTAACGCATATCACGGAGCAGACAACGATACGTATGCGAACTGTTCATTAGCTGGTAGCACGACCGGTACGTTATATTTGACGTTTGGCAGTATTTCCGTGCCCACCGGAGCTACGATCTCGAGTGTAAGTTGCTCGGCTACATTACAGTTTAATGCTAATAGCTCGTCATCTGGCTTCACCTCCAGTTGTCAGATGTATTCTGGAACCACCGCGAAAGGCTCGGCCACGCAGTGGGTTACCAGTGGTTCAAATAAAGCTAAGACCACGTATAATCTGACGGTTGGCTCATGGACTGCTAGCGAATTGGCTAATGCTCGGTTCTATATCACTGCAACCAACAGCGCCAGCAGGACCGTTCGATATGTGTATGTGTACGGCGTCACGCTAACCGTAGAGTATCAGTTAGCATCTACCACCTATATTTACACGATTTCGAACATTGCCGCCGATCACGTCATTGTGTTTAGCGGTGGCTCTCCTGTCGCGAGCGATAAGATCTCATTTAAGAATAATGGTTCTTGGATTGAGGCAGTTACGGTTTACAAGAAAGTTAATGGGTCTTGGGTTCAACAAACAGATTTAACAAGTGTATTTGACCCGAATACGCATTATGTGAAAGGAGGTTAAATCAAAATGGCAGTAGCAAAAGTTATTCTAAACGGGGTTACCCAAATGGATTTAACCTCCGATACTGTCGGCTCATCTACAGCATTGTCCGGATACACGGGACATGGCGCAAATGGAGAGGCGTTTCAAGGAGCATATGCTATTCCGTCTGGAACTCTCTCTATTACCGCAAACGGGACTTACGATGTCGCCTCTTACGCAAGCGCAAATGTTGCGGTGAGCGGTGGAGGCGGTAGCAGTATTTATACCGCTTCTATTTATACAAGAGCGTATTACAATAATCTCGACCCGTCTTTGTTGAACTACGATACTTTCGCAGTAACTTCGCCGAGCGGGTCTGTCATATCGAATGTTGGAGAATATTTTACGTTCTCTTCTGGCGATATTCTACAAGTGACAATGAGTGGCCAAATATACGAGAATATGCTTCCGTTATGCTCTCTGTCAGAAATTGCAACGACATCGTATATTGCGCCTGCGACCGATTTGCGTATTGAAGTGTGCATCGACCTTGCAAGAGCCCATGCTGATTTTGTGACAGACATATTTGAGAAAAAAGCCAATGGGGTGTTTTTAGGGTCATACATCGGCGAGTACGAAGATAGTCGTTATACTTATGTGAAAGCTAGTGCGTTCACTTTTACAAGTATTACGACCGCTAGTTTCCCAAGCGCTACGGTGATACAGACTTCGGCGTTTGCACACACGGGTCATTTGTCAAAAGTATATTTCCCACTTGTCTCTCGATTTCAAGCGTACGCGCTTTACAATTGTTGCATATCAGAGGCTTCGTATTCGCTTGCAACGTCCGTGATGAGTTGGGCATTTGCGACTTGCCAGTTAAAAAGGGTGGATTTCCCACTACTCAACGTGATTTCTGCCTCTGTGTTTATGAATAATGGTGATTTGACATCGGTTAGCATACCAAACGCAACGACTATCGGCAGTCACGCATTTAGCAGTTGCGCTTCATTACCATTGGTTTCTTTTACAAAAGCACAAACCATCGGAATAAGCGCATTTTTCGGATGCACCAGCCTTTCTACCGCCATTTTTAGTTATGAAAGTGCAACTGGCGGTATGTTGAATGGGTCTGCATTCAGCAAATGTTGCAATTTGCTCAGCCTATATTTGTTCGGTGGATTTTATCAACTGTCTAATGTAAATGCTTTCACATCAACGCCTATATCCAACTATACGACAAGTACAGGTGGCGTTTACGGTTCCATATTTGTCCCAGAGTCCCTATATAGCTCGTATATTTCGGCGACAAATTGGACAACATATTCCGATCGTATTGTCTCCCTCACGGACGCTCAGATTCAGAACGTATTGACTTACGGCACACACGAACCTCAAGTTTAACAAAGATATTTGAAAGGAAGAATCAAATATGAAACTACAAATCTTAGTACCTCATTACAAAGAACCAGCGAACGTTATTAAGCCCCTTCTCGACAGCATCGCAATTCAGCAGGCTGTCGATTTTTCTGAAATCGGGGTGATCATTTGCCACGACGGACCGGAAGCAAAGGATTTTTGTTTCACAGATTGTACAAATCTATTGGACGGAATGATGCTTCCAGACAATTACCCTTTCGAAATCAAGCAAATTCGTCAGGAGCATAAGGGCGTCTCAGCTGCTCGTAATGCATGTCTTGATGCAGCCACAGCCCACTATGTAATGTTCTGCGATGCGGACGACATGTTCCTAAGTGTGTGCGGCATTTACGTTATTCTTCGTGAGATTGATGGTGCAGGTTTCGACAGCCTGGTTTCTTGCTTTGTCGAGGAGTCCAGGCATCCGGTGACCAAAGATATTTTGTTCATTAATCATGAGATGGACAGCACGTTCGTCCATGGAAAGGTACATAAACGCGAATACCTCGAGAAAAACAAGATTCGGTGGAACGAGAGCCTTACGATTCACGAGGACAGTTTCTTCAACATCCAGTGCCAGAATCTGAGCAAGGACGTGAAGTACTGCCCGACACCTTTCTATCTTTGGAAGTGGCGTGACGAGAGTGTTTGCAGGCATGATCCGAAGTACATTCTCAAGACTTATCGCAATATGCTGGATTCAAACGATGCATTGATCGAAGAGTTCCTTAAGCGTGGTGTCCAAGATAAGGCTATGTTCTACGCAGTGTTTATGATATTTGACGCATACTACACCATGAACAAGCCAGACTGGATCAACCAGGAGAACAAAGAGTATCGTGATGCAACCGAGCTGAGATTTGCTCACTACTACAGGAAGTTCCGCGATTTGTGGGATCTCGCCCCTATTAACGACAGGATGATGATCTCCAACCAGGTTCGTAGCCGTAATGTTATGGAAGGAATGCAGATGGAAGCCATTACGATTGATACATGGCTTAAGCATATTGAGAATTTACTGGAGGAAACGGAATGGTCGTACAGGAGCCATATGAAGGAAGCTTAACACTGGTAAGGACCTATAGTGATGAGGGCTATAAGATCATGCAGGACGGAACCGGTGATATTTACGACGAGGCTATTGATCCTCGTAGCGCCGGTCGAACCTACACCGAAACGGACATCCCGGTTGATGAGGAAGAGCACGATCCCGAAGAGATTCTGGAGATTATTTTAGGGGAGGATGAGAGATGATTTTAGTCGAGGAGTATTATGTTGGAGACGTTCTGTTCAACAGGATCCACTCCGACAAAGAGCGTTTCATCGAACGTGACGGTCGAAAATACCTGGAAGTGATCGAACTTGCTCCTACCATGGAAGAGTTCACGGAGGGCGATTCGTACGGAGAAGAATACGCCAAAGATATTTTGAGCGCAATTCTTGGGGAGGAATAAACATGATTACTATTCAGAAAGCAAGAACGCTTCGTCGTCTGATCGAGAAGGCATCCGAGTCTCTCCCTGACGAAGACGCACTTAGTGCCGTCGAGTTATTTCCGGCTTGGAACAGTGACGGCGTTGCTTATGCCGTTGGCGACAGAGTAAGATGGCAGGATGTCCTGTACAAATGTGTCCAGGCGCATACATCACAGGAAGACTGGGCCCCTAGTAAAACTCCTGCCTTGTGGACCGAGGTCGCAGAACCTGGAACGATTCCGGTTTGGAAACAGCCGACAGGTGCACAGGATGCTTACATGGCCGGAGACAAGGTCAAATACCCGGACGAGAACGGCGATGTCTGGGTTTCGACTGTAGACAATAACGTTTGGGAACCGGGTGTCTACGGTTGGGAAAAGGAATAAGGGTGAAATAAAATGGAAAGGCCGATTATTATCTGGTTAAAGGACGACGGCAAGATTACTAAAGAAACTCTCGAAGAAGTTGCTAGGAAGGCATACGAGCAGGGTTACGAAGACGGAAAGAACGTTCCGTGGTATGTTCGAGGGCGCGATTACATCACCACGACGAACCCCAAAGATATTTACGTTAAGTGGACCTCTTCCGACACTGCTGTGCCTCCGTATTACGGGTGATCGCTATGCAAGACTTCTGGAGTACATTCTTAACCATCGTTATTACGGTGCTTAGTAGTGGAGCAGTCTTTGGGTTTATACAATTCATGATTAAGCGAAATGACGACAAAAACGACAAACAAGATGAGATCCTTAAATCATTAGCAGACCTGAAGAACGAGTTCCTGGCCGAATCCGCTAGAACATCTCGCATCGCTATTCTGCGCTTTGACGAGGAGCTTCTTGCCGGAGTCATGCACTCTAAAGAATATTTCCATATCATTCTCGACGACATCGACCGATATGAGAAGTATTGCAACGCACATCCGGAATTTAAAAATAATTATACCGTAGAAGCCGTGGAAAGCATCAAGAAAACATACAGAAAGCTCAAGGCCGAAGGTAAATTCAAAATTGTAAAAGGAGAAGAGCACTATGGTACTTAATGACAAGCTTTACAAGATCATGAAGTGGATCAACATTCTTGCTGTTCCGCTTGCTACTTTCCTTATTGGAGTGTATGCTGCGGTTATGACCAGGAATGTTGAAGCGATCATCACCGCTGTCATCGGCGGCCTCGGCACTCTCGCAGGCGTTGTCCTCAAAGTGTCTGATGATAGGTTCAAGCAGAACAACATTATCGAAGTCATTCCGAAAGAATAATTTCCCAAGTTTTTCCCAAGTCGGAAAACAATATCGAAAAAATTCCCGGGTGAGATTTTGTGGAAAACAAAGCAAAAACGGGCATTTGTTACTAGATGGAGAGGGCTTAATCTCCTTGCCAAGGAGAAGGTCGCGGGTTCGATTCCCGTCTCGCGCTTTTACTATATAGCTAGGAAAACAAGCTCTCTCCCTCCAGGATCTACAAAGATATTCCCAAGGTTTTTCCCAAGTTTAGACGATTTTGCTCAAATAATCTTCTAGAAGTTCTTCGTGCATGTGTTCACGAAGATGAGCATAGTGATGTTCCATCGTCGAAACTGAATTCCCCATCACTTCGGAAATTAATTTGCTTTTCTGACCATCTTCCAAGCAGTTAGTCGCGAACGAATGCCTCAGATCATACAATCTTATCTCCGGAAGCAGGACCCGATTGCCTCCGTTGTATTCCTGCACTAACCCTTTAAATATTCTGCTTAGCCAGTCCGGAGTCAGCGGTTTGCCAGACGATGTAAGGAAGATGTGTTCATTCGGTCTCGGCAGGGATAGGCGCCTTGCTTCTATAGTCTCTCTCAGCAAGCACTGAAGCCCTGTCGAGATTGCGATCGTACGGTGAGATCTTTCAGTCTTCATCTCCGTTACGTGCCCGTACGCATTAAGCCCCTGGTGCAGCGTCAGCGTTCCGTTGTCTGTTAAATCCCCTATTGTGAGGCCGCAGACTTCTCCGGGACGCATACCAGTCGCGCACAGAAGCATCAGAGCGGCGTAATACGGGCTCTCCTTGACCTTTTCGTAGTTTAGGAACGATTTAATTTGATATTCTGTCCAAGTGCCTTTAACCTCGGTTTTTACGCGGCACCTCGCAACATGATCTATGGGGGATTGGTCGATTAATTCGAGTGTATCCCTAGCAAACCCAAAGATATTTGACAGTAAGCTGAAACATTTGTTTACAGTTTCTGGTTTGAACTGTTCTGCCATTTTATTTCGCCATGCCACTACGTCTCTGGGCCTGACCTCAGCGATAGGCATGTCTGCAAAGAAGCTACAGTAATGCGTCCAGTTATATTTGTGCGCATTTGCCGTACGTTCGGCGTAACTGTCTTTGTACGACTCAAACCAGAGGTTGTAAGCCTCTTTTACTAAGATATTTTTGGTTTTAGGCTCGCCTTCTTTGATTAGGCGGGCTTCTTCTATTATTGCTTCTTTACGGGTTTTAAAAGATTTCGAGTAAATAGGTTTTTTAAGAGTTTTGGACCAGATAACTGCGTAGTAATACATTACCTGCTTACCTGCCTTATTCTTAACTTTTTTAACACGTATAGACATAAACTTTACCTCCATTGGAGAAATTATAGCACAATAAAGAAAGGAGAAACAATATGGCTAGAAATTATTACGGCTATTATCTTGAATGCGGCGCCGGTGAGATGGCTAACGCATACAAAGCTGCCGGCCAGTGGATTACTCGCGGGACCCAGCCTCAGGTTGGCGACGTGGTGTTCTTCGATTGGGATGGAAATGGCTGGGCGAATCATGTCGGAATCGTCGAGACCGTTAACGGTGTTGTCCTGACGATTATCGAAGGCAACAACTCACAGCAGGTTCTTCGCACTCGCTACGCTTACAACAATACCAAGATTATGGGTTATGGCGTTCCGCAGACGACTTCTGGCAATCGTGCGATGGTCGTTCAGCAGGCTGAGAAGTGGCTCGGGTACAACGAGGCCGACGGGACGTACAAAGTCATCATTGATATTTACAATGCCGACACGCCTCTTGCTCGTGGCTACAAGGTTAAGTACACCGACGAATGGTGCGCTACGTTTGTTTCTGCATGCGCGATTGAGGTGCACAACGAGGCCGAAAAAAGCAACAGCGTTGTTATGCCTACTCCGGTTTATGTGGTTCGCCTGGATTTCGCAGATAAGTCTACGCAGCTCGGCACGTATAAGATGCTTAAGAATGCGCAGAAGAAGGCTGATGCAAATCCTGGATTCGGAGTCTACACTTATCCGGACGGCGTCCTCGTATATAGATCCGCGCTGCCCGTAGCCGAAGAGCTGTACCATGTGGTCGTTAAGGGCGATACTCTGTGGAAGATATCGAAGAAGTATCTCGGCAATGGCGCCCTGTATCGCAGAATCATGAAGGCCAACAACCTTACGAGCACTGTGATCAACGTCGGGCAGAAGCTTTTGATCCCGATCGAGTGAAATTAAGGGCCAGCAGAAATGTTTGGCCCTTTTATTTTTTTCGCGAAAATAGTTTATTCCTTTATAGGAGGTGCTATATGAAGAGAATAATACTATTAATCATCTCAACTGTAGTCCTTTTAGCGTTCCTATACATTATTGTAAAGCCAATTGCAGAATGTTTATTGATAGGAATGCTGATCGGAATGATAGTGTGGTGTATTAAGAAACTACGATCGGAGGAATAGACCGTCTAAAAAGAGAGTCCAAAGATATTTTGGGCTCTTTTTAAAACGAAAATTAAACTTTCGAACGCGAAAATAATTCTTCCTATTATGAGAGGAATCTCATCAATTTTAAGGAGGAATTTTACAATGTTAAAAGAAAGATTAATGCATAGCATCATGACAGCAATCTGGGCGATTAAGCTCGCGTTCCTCGTGACGGGTCTCGTCGTGGTGAATTCCGGTTGGTTTTATGTGAGTTCAATGCTCACGCTTCTCCGGATTTCGCTCGCCGCGGCCTGCATCACAGAAGCGATCTTATCCGTCGGATTGATCTGGAAGCAGATTAATCAGCTTGACGTTGCGGCCAAAGTTGATAAGAAAGACTAACTCAAATAAAAGAGTCCAAAGATATTTTGGGCTCTTTTTATAACTTTCGAACGCGAAAATATTTTAGCCCTTTATAGGAGAAAATCCAGAAAGGAAGGTGGCTAAAATGGCTAACACAAATACTTACGATATTGTTTATTGTGGCGAACAGGGGTTCGTTGAAACCTCTATCTGGCTCGAGCAAAGAAAGAAAGCTATGAGAGAGCACGATAGAGATCTCGACTTTAACATCCAGGATCACCACAAACATCACGTAACTATTACGGATGGGAAACCACTTAAGAACTTTACTTGGGAAAAGTAACCAAACAAAAGAGTCCAAAGATATTTTGGGCTCTTTTTTAAATTTCGCCATTTTATTTTTGCCTTATATGAGAGAGCTGGCAGCATGAGGTGCAGAGCTTGAAAGGGAGGGAGCTCTTAATAAAAGATGGATTATATCCAACTTCCCTGACGGTAAGAGTCCGTCCGGTTCTTTTATTTTGTTTCGATCGCGAAAAAATTTCTTCCTTATATGAAGGAAGTATACCTGAATACACCTGAATATGGAGGAAAATAAAATGATGAATATTGTTTATCTTATTGTCGCTATTGCTGGTTATTTCGGCGTTCGTCTGCTTATGGAAGCGGTCGAAAGAGAAGCAGCTCGCAATGAAGAAAATGAAGAGATCAACAACACTATTATTTCTCACGAAGAGATGTTCAAGATGGTTGGTAGAAAAGTTCACAATTGAATAGAAAATAGGTTCGATATTAATCGGCCTATTTTTATCGCCATTTTATTTTGTCCTTTTATGCAAGACAAAAATATGGAGGTAATCATTATGCTCGAAAACAGAAAGGCAGTTAAAAGAGTTGGGATCGGACTTGCGATCGCATCAATTCTTTGTCCGCCACTGATGGCTGCCACATTTATTGTGGTGGGTCACGCGTTGTCGGAGATGGAAGACGGGTACGAAATCGTAGAGTCAAACGGTGACCAGGTTTTTAACAAGCTGAAAAAAGATTTTTCCAAGTGTAAAGAAAAGCCCGCCATGGGTTTTGTCTACACAGAAAGGGCCCAATAATGGGCTCTTTTTATATTTCGCGAAAATGTACTCTCCTTATATGCAAGAAATCAAAAGGAGGATTCTATATGGATATGGATTTTATGTCAGTTGCAGCAGTTATCGCGATCCTGATCTTTATTTACAAGATCGTTGAACTTCGCAGCGGAAAAAAGAAAGATGACAAATCAGAGGAAAAAACCCGCTGATTTCGGCAAAGGAAGAGGCTCCGTAATAATGGGCCTCTTTTTATAAAAACCGCGAAAATGTTTTTTCATGTAATGAAGGAAATGGATTTATACGAAATTAAGAAAATTATAGGAGGAATTTACAATGGAGTGGTATGAAATCGTATTAACGATTATGTTCGCACCGGTCGTTCTGCCTTGGTTCTTACTTCCGTAAGAAGGCAAACTTCGATAATGAGAGGATTCTAACAGACGTTAGGGTCCTCTTTTTATATGTCCCTATAGTGTGCAGCCATAAAAGGAGGATAGACCATGGCTAAAGAAATGGTAAAAGTCGACAGAGAGAAGTTTAGAGCCGCCCTGAATGATACGGGTTTGAAGAGGCTCGAGATCGCGGAGCTCGCAGGTGTCAAGCTGTATGTGCTTGAGCACGCGATTGCCCCTAGCATGGGACACATCAATTTGGAATACCTGGAAAAGCTGTGCAAAGCTATTGACGCTAAAGCACAGGATTACATCTTGGGAAGGGTTGACCCTCCTGCGCCAAAAACGCATAAGTGTGACATGGCCGCCATTGATTCGGATGCGATTCGAAAACTGATAGCTTTGGAAGGTCACACGGTAGCAGAAGTCGGAAAAAGTATTGGATATCTAAAATCTTCGTTTTCAACGATACTCAGAAGAGGAAATATGTCTGTTGAAAAGCTTAAAAAGCTTGCGAACGAACTTGGTACCACTCCTGCGGCATTAATGAAAGATGGAAACGATTCGAAAAAAGAAATAATCGAAAAAGAGTTTCACGCGCACGAAGCGACCCTTACTGATGGCGAAGACACGACGAGTCTCCAGTTCACCGATAAGGAGTTTGAACGTATCGTTGCCTTAACGAAACATTTCAATCTGCACCGAACCACTAATCTGTTTCACAAGCTTCTCGATGATGCATGGAAGACATATCGGACGGAGAAGATGAAAAACGAGCTCGCGCGTATGTCAGAGCCTGAGCTGGAGCATATGTTTACGAGTTTGGCGATGGGCACCAGAAACTACACAAGGGACGACCTCGTTCGCAAGATCGTCACAGAGACATTTAGAAAGGGGGACTAAATGGCTAACTGGACATACGTCAAGGCCGAGTTAAACTTCGACTCGGCCTTTGAGCAGGCATTCAAAGATATTTTCGGAAAGATGATCGAACCGGAAATTGTTTCTAGGAAAGAGTGGAAGTATGCACTTGAGCACCCCGATGAGTTTCTTCCAATGGGAACGAACGATTCTCTTACGTACATTCTTGAAACATACAGAGAAGGAAAGTACGTTCACGCCACGATTAGAGGAAATCTCGAGGATTATGAGGGGGACTTGGTTGATTGGTTTATGTCAAGGGTGTTTATTCTCGACACAATCGGGCATGACGGAGAGTGCGATCCTTCGAGAAACGCGAACGTCTTACGAGCTGTAATCAGTGTTGACTCTGACGCAGATGAAGACAGATATCGTGGTCTTCATGTGTGGGATATGGGCCGAGTATACGATGAGAGGTGGTTACATGACGAATGAAAAAATGACACTATACATAGTCATTCCAGACGACGTGCTCAAGAAAAAAGGAGTAAAAAAAGCTTCCGTGTTTACAGACGTCGAAGAGACCATCGAGTTCGCTTTCAAGACGCTTGAAGGGCACGCTACAGTTATCAAGTCAAGCCAAAATGATATTTTGTGGTGCGGTTTGGCGTTCAAGGAAGACGGCGCTAAGAAAATAAAGGAGCTTTTGTGATGTGGTGGCTATATTTACTTATCGGAGTCTTGATATTTGTGGCAGGATTCGCAGCTGGAGCGTTTACGTTCATGATCATCGCGGCTGACCACTGGCTTTCCGGCTACATTACGATCGATCCCTTGAACATGGAACCAGGGAAAGACATGTATATAACTTTCGTAAAAGAAAGAGTTGACTTACGAAAACAAAAGTATATTATGTTAACTGTAAGGAGGAAAAGGACAAAAAATGGCAGTGTTAAAAGTGGGGCGGAACAGGAAAATCTACATAGTAATTAAAGACCCGTTCAACAAAGTGTATGTCGAAAAGGCTTTAAATGGATTTCCGTATAGAAAGACGTACGACGAGGTAAACAACGCAACTTGGTATAGTCTCAAACACACTAGAAGAGATGGTGCAGCGTTTTGTGAGGCTTTGGCTGATGTTCTTACCAGTAATGGAATGAAATTCGGTTTCGAAGATCCTGAGAAAAATGATGGAAACCTGATCCTTCACGACGAGGTCCCTGAGAATGCATAATATGGGATTCTTCGGACCGCCCAAAACATCTCCGTGCAAGTGTTGTAACGATCGAAACGCAGAGTGCCACGCATCTTGCGAGGCGTATCTTGCGTTCGTGAAGAAAGTGAAGATAGACAGAATTAAACGATTTAAAAGCTATGTGCCAGGAGATTACAAATATGACCCAGCAAGAATCAGAAGAAATTAACCCGAGACAGGAAATAGTTAACAATTTCGAATGGGAGCTGGCAAGAATACAGTATGAAATGTCACAAGTGGATCCAACAACCGAAGAATGGAAGACTCTTAACGACAATTTCAAAGATATTTACGCCAAGTATGTTGAGGCCTATAAGCTTTATTATCCTGACGAGTACCGCGAAAATGTTTCTCTGTCATATGCAGAAGAAACGAATCGAAAGGAGGTACCTATGGATAAGGGTCAAAAAGATCAGATCGAAAGATTACAAGAAAAGATCGTAATGTGCGATGTTTTCATGGAGAAGTACCCAGTAGGCTCGGAAAAGTATATGAAGTTCGCAGAATTCAGAACCGAATTCGCAAGAGAGTACATGGAGCTGCTTAAACAGTCCGATGAAAAGACTAAAGATCTCTGGGAAAAGTTTAAGTGGGCTATCGGCGTGCTTAAAGATCTTGCGATTGCTCTGATTCCTGTGGCTGTATATGTTGGTCTTTGCCATCAAAGCTGGAACTTTGAAAGTGAAGGAAGCTACAGATCTCGGACCTCGAGTAATCTGATCAGCAAAATGGCTCCGAAAGGGCTTCAAGGGTAAGTTGACTGCAGAAAGGGGGATTCTAACAATTGTTAGGGTCCTCTTTTATATTTGAAAGGAGAGACTATGGTATTGCTTTATGAGAACACAAAACTTATCGGAACTGCAGACAACGAGAGAATAGGTATAAAAATGATCAAAGACCAATTTGCCGATTGCTCACAGCGCGGATACTTCAGCAACCAAGAAATCAAAGGTTTGTACAAGGACCCATGTGGAGCTCTATATCAAGGGATACCTGGAACTGTATACGAATTTGAATCGACGTGCGACGACGATCCGGTATACAGAGTAGTTCCTGTAAGCACGAATCAGTTTCTTCCTGGTTGCGAAAAGCTCCCTACGACAGCATTCAACCCATGAATGATTTCGTAGGATCTGACGCAAAGATATTTGGCTATCCCTGTCTTCTTAGCGGCGATGTATTGATGGATATTTCAGAGATTCCTAGATACGTGTACGTCTACGAATTAGACAGGGATAACTCTTTGTCTTACGAATTCACTACATTGCGAGCGTGTCATCGGAATCCGAGCGAGCGAAATTGCTGTTCGTTGATATTTTCAACTCAGCCATTCGTTTGCGACGACATGATTGTCGACGGAGATCCGAAGCATTACGCCGTGGTAAACGAAAGTTTGGAATTAACTGGTACGTCCAGTTTATTTAGTCACTTTTTAAGAAGAGAGCAAAAAAGAAAATCTAGAAGGAGGATCTAGAAATGAAGAATTCGAAACTTGCAGTCGTTGGGGACTTTGTTCTCGCAGGTCTGTGCCTTCTGGCAAGCGCATGCTTTGGTACGGCCTCTATTTTGAGGTTGGTAAAAGGATGTGATGCTATGGATGGAGGTAAAGCCAATGCTTAACCTCATTAATGGCTATCTCGTCATCGCCGGCCTGTTTCTGGTCGGCGTGGCGATTGGCAAGTCCCGGGCAAGAAAGGAGATCATCTATGTTATACGACAGTGAGTACAATCATCTGTTTGAAGGCGAAGTTAACGTAGAACCATCAGATTTTGAAGAGGAGGAGAAGAAGATGGATGAGGAGAAGACCTTTGGCGAGCGTTTCAAGGAGTTCCTTGAGAATCACCCGTACCTGTTCCTGGCAGGCTGTGCTGCGACCGGCTGGCTTCTTGGCACTTTCCTGAAAGGGATCGCCACCAAGAATTACAATCGTGGCTACAATAAAGGCGTGATAGACGGGTGGGACAAGTTTTACCAAGTCCATAGCTTGATGTTCGACGACAATATCGAACGGTCTACTACCGAGATCGCCAAAATTGTCTCGAAAGCATCATGACCGATCAGCCGATCTACGAGATTACAGCAGAGGAGCTTCACAAACAGCTTGCACGAAAAGCTATTAGTGAAGTTGAACCTCTGCTAACTCTCGACCCGTATCCAATCGAGTCGTTTTTCCATCATGTCAAAGGTTCCGCCAGCATGAGCAAGGCAGTTCAACAGATGGAATATCGACGGATAGTAGATCTGATAACGAAGATCGCAATTCACGGAGGTTCTAACGACGAGCTTCTTCGTGCAATACGATACTATAGAATTGTCAGAGAAGCGGTTACTAAGAAACTCGATTACAAGAAGGCGTTCAAAGTTCTTCAGATCTACGAGTTGACTAGGAAGTATCGCTGACCGCGAAAATGTGTTTTTGTGTTATGGAGGGTATCCGGATAATGCCGCGTACCCTCTTTTTTAATTTTTCAAAGGAGGACGAAGCATGAAAGGAGATTTTGTAAGATCTGTCGGAAAGTTCTTACAGAGGCACGGTCCAAGCATATTAAGTTTGTTTGGCTGTGCCGGTGTTGTCACGACTGCGATATTTGCGGCCGACGAAGTCCCAAAAGTAAAGGAAGATCTTGAAAGCCGCACGATGGTCCCCACGAATGGGCAAAAGGTCAAAATCGTTGTAGTCGGATGCAAGAAAACGTTGATATCCGGAGCGGCTACTATTGGGTGCATTCTTGGGTCTAATGCCTGGAATTCGAAACAAAAGTCCAATCTCATTGCAGGCGTTGCGGCATTAGGCGCAGCGTACAAAGGTCTTCGCGATGAGACCGCCAAGCTTCTAGGAGAAGACAAGGTCGAAGAGATCGAAGCCAGAATCGCGACAGAAGCACAGGTGAAGCTTCCGATTCCGGAAAAGCCGAAAAAGTATGGCAGAATGATATTAATCTGGGACAATTGGCTTGGTAAAGCCTATTACACCGAGGATTATTACTTCGCGTTGTATAAGATTAACAATGATCTCAGATGCTATCATAACGCGCAGTTCGATGATTTTTTAGCGTATTTGCGACCGATCGATCCGTATACAGGAGAAAGATTAGATCGAACTCTAACGTTTGGCAATCACATTGGATGGAATGACGACGGGTATACAATGATTGAAGCTAGCGATCAGTATATTGATCCAAACTGGCTTCCGTTGGAATTAGTTCCGAATGACGATCCCGAAACAAATTACGATTTCATTCTCAACTATGGTAATTATGAACCGTACGACACAATGGAAACGAAATATTGATATTTGAAAGGAGAAAATCATGTCTAAAATGAAGGTTCTTGGTTACATTCTTACAGCTATCGGTAGTCTTGCTGGCCTTGCAGCATCTTTTGTAATGATGAAGGCAGGCGAAGAGGATACTCGCAACGCCGTAAATGATTATATTGCAGAGCATAAGAAGGAGTTCGTTCTGGAGGCAAAGAACTAATGGATTTCTCAAAGATATTTTCAAGTGTCAGGGGCTTTCTACGACGGAATGCCCCTGAACTTATGATCGGTAGCGGAATTGCAGGAATGCTATCAGCTACGGTCATAACTGTCCCAGCTACGGTTAAAGCCACAAAGTTGGTATTAGCCGAAGAACAGAGGCTGAGACGAAAATTAACCAAGAAAGAGATTTTTCTCTTAACTTGGAAGTTTTATATTCTTCCGTTCGCATCTGCCGCTGGAGGAACGGCACTTACGATTGGAGGAGTCTCGAAGTATCGAGAGAATAACGCGGCATTAACTGCCGTAGTAACCTCTCTCGAAACGGCTGCGCAGAATTACAAGGAAGTCGTTGCAGAAGAAGTTGGAGAAAAGAAAGCAGAACAGATTGAACAGAAAGTTCAGGAAAAGGAAATCAAACAGCTTCCTTCTTCTCCAGATCAGGTCGGAATCGTCGAATCCGGGTATGGAACGACTTTATTTAAGATCGGAAGAGCATACTTTAGGTCTAATTTAGAGCGAGTCAAGAGCAATTTCTTACGATTTAGCTCTGATTTTATCGCCCAGGAGACTCAAAGCAAGAACGATTTCATTTCTCAGATCTCTGATTTCGCAGTGGAAAGAGATCTGGACGACGAAGCTCTCGGCTGGAACCGCACGCGCACAAAGATATTTGAATTGGACGATCTGGTATTCAGGTATTATGACGCTCCTTGGAACGAAGTTGTTTGCGTAATTGATATTTGCCCTCAGAAGCGGCCATACGTCAATTTTGACAAATATTGAAAACCGCGAAAAATGTTATTTCTTATATGCAGGAAATGCAAATAATCAATTAACCTAAGGAGGGTTATACCATGGAAGGTTACGAAAACACTGATGGTGTCGTCGGCACGGTCGAAGAGACTGCTGTCGCTGATGAAGGTAAGAAGGGTTTCGGAGCACTCGCTCTCGCGGGCGCTGCTGCAGCTGGTGCCGGTATTGCTTTTGGAGTAAGCAAGATCGTCAAAGCTGTGAAGCGCAGGATCGAGAAGCGCAGGGCTGAGAAGCAGGCTGCCGAAGATCAGAAGCAGCAGGCAACTGCGTCCGAGTTCGATGCCGCTGTCGCGGAAGAGAACAAGTAACTGAGGTAGGCCTATAGTTAATGGCTATTTGAACCTCGGAAGAGGGTAGACAAAAGTTCTACCCTCTTTTTTAAATTTTCAAAGGAGAAATTATGGAGGATCCAAAAAAGCAAGAAATTGTCTTGAAAGAAGTGGAAAAACCTGGCAACTGGTTCTACGAAGAAAGCGGCGGATCAGTTGTTAAGTATGTTTTCAAGAATGTGTTTGTTCCAACGATTAAGAAATTAGTCGTGGATGCAGTCACGAATGCAGTTAACGTTTGGCTGTATGGCGCTGATACGACCACAAAGAAGACAACTAATTCTAGATATTCTTGGGGAGGAACGTCGAACATTATTAACTATAATGAAGTATCGAAGAATCCTCAGCCAAAACCAGTCGAGAAAGTACGTCTTTCTGTGTTCGACTACGAAAATGTCGAATTTAAAACCAGAGGAATCGCGGAACTCGTCCTGACTGAGATGTGCGAAATTCTCGATCAGTATCCGCTGGTTACGGTCGCAGACTTCCTTGATATTTGTACGTCGGAGTATCAGAAAGACATTCAGGTGTTCGGCGTTCGTTCGTCAGAGCCCACGGATCACAACTATGGTTGGAATGATCTTTCCGCTGCAAAAGTCGTACCTACGTGGAACGGAACGTTTGCGATTAAATTCCCGAAAGTGAAGGAGAAAGTATGAAAATCAACTTTAAAGGATTTTTAAATCTGTTCAGTCAGAAGCTTAAAATCCATCTTCCTGAAATTTTAACCGGTGTTGGCCTCGGCGCAATGGGCGGAGCAGTTGTTACGGCGATCGTAAGAACACCGAAAGTTCATGAGCAGGTTCTTAAACACAAAGAACGAATCGAGCAGTTAAAAGAATACGCCGAACTCGAACCCGAAGCGGAAAATGATATTCGCAAAGAGAAAGCGCAGATGGTCGTGGACGTAGCCAAAGCATATTGGCCTACCGCTCTTCTTTTCACAGGAGGAGCAGCTGCCATCATTTCCGCGGACGGAATTCATTGTAAGCGTGAAGCAGTTCTTGCAGGACAGCTCGGAACGGCGATTACGGGTCTTAAAACTATCGCGGATCGTCTCGAGGAGAGATATGGCAAAGACGAAGCCGATAAAATTATTTATGGCACCAAGGAGATCGAAGAAAAAGAAATCAAGACAAATAAGCGAACCGGAAAGACAACGGAAGTGACCAAGATCCGCGAAATTCTTGATCCTGATTCTTCGGCAAAGTCGTATATGTTCTGCATCGATGAGACGAGTCCGTTCTTTCCCAAACAAGTTACGTATACGGCCGAGGAATCCTGCGCACTTAATGCGATGGTGTACAGCAATCTTCTCGAGATTCAGAGATATTTTGACAATGACCTTCAGCTAGTTTCCGGCCATGTTCTTATGAATGATATTTTGAAGAAGCTCAAATTATCGCAGGTATATGGAAAAACAACATCTCAGGATTGGATCGGATGGTATTTTAATGTGAAAGATGCGAATCCTAAATATCACAACCATATCAGCTTTGGTCTGGACGATCCGATTAATGAAAGATTTAGAGCTGGTCTCGAGAGATGCGTTTGGATCCGACTTACTCCGGATGGAAGTATCTTCCAGGAGCTTAAAAACGCACGCATGATCGAGGCATTGTTCGAAAGGAGTGAATAATGGCTAACAATTGGTGGAAGTATATGCTCACTGCCATGTTTGCTGGTGGCGCTGGATATTTAGCAGGATGGCTCGTTACGAAAAAGATCGAGCAGAAAAAGTGTGACGATCAAGTTCAGTCGGTTATTGCGGAATTTAAAGGGAAGTATAAAAAGCCTAAGGCCATTTCGAAGCCGTCTGCTCTGATCAAAACACCTAGTCCTTTCGAAGGAGAGAATCGTGATATTTTCACAGCTCCGAAAATTGAGGACATGTCGGCGTATCACAAGGTCGTGAGAACTTATGAAAAGCCAGAAGAAAAAAAGAATGAGGATCCGATTCACAAGATTATCAGCGAAGACGAAATTGAGAACCTGGATCACGAAGTCTATTACTATTGGCCTAACGGCACAACTATGGACTACTACAACAACGTTATTCCAGAGCAGGAACTTCATGACAACGTAGGAAATCTGCACGTCGAATACTTCAAGACGCATCCGGAAGCCGATTCCGTGTGCATTCGGTGTACAGATCCAGACGGATCATTCGAGGAGTACGAAATCATAAAGGAAACAGACATGGATTTGTTCCCTTTAGATGACGATGAGCATTGATATTCGTAAAAATGAATATTTCCACTGGTTGACGAATTTCGTTTACAACGACGATCCGAGTCTTCCGGTAACAATGCAGTATCGCAAACTCCTGCTCGCTTTAATGAACAAACCTTTTGTTGTAGTAAACGAACGAGACGACAATCGTGCGGGGGACGGGGTGGATCTGAGACGAATGTACGGAGTGTATTTCGACGAACCGTGCACAATCTTGGAACTCATGATCGCCCTGTCCAATCGCATCGAGAGTGATATTATGGGCAATTCGAACTACGGGGATCGCACAGGTCAGTGGTTCTGGCGCATGGTATATAGTCTCGGGCTCAGTGGCCAAAACGATATTAATTTTGACGACGGTTATGTGGACTTTGTCCTGGAACGTTTTAATCGTCGTCAGTACGCTCCAAATGGCGAAGGAGGTCTGTTCGCAGTAAATGGCTCGAACGGACCTCCCATGTGCGACATCGAGATTTGGAGACAAGCTATGAGGTATTTAAACTCATTAGAAAGTGAGGGGTGACTTATGGCATTGGACTTTCTGGTCATAAGCACCAGAAAACGAAAGGGAGTAACAGAACTATACCCCACATTTAAGATAGATAAGGCAAACGACTTAATGACGCGTGGCGGAGATTTCTACGCGATTTGGGACCAGAGTCGTAACTTGTGGTCAACGGATGAGTATGATGCGATACGCCTGGTCGATCAGGAGCTCGAAGCAGCGGCTGGCGAATTAAACTATCCGGATCTGTTCGTGAGTTACATGTGGAATTCCGACACAGGGAGTATCGATCGATGGCATAAGTATGTGCAGAAGCAGCGGCCAGAACGTTTCCACGAGTTGGATACGCACGTGATATTTTCGAACGAGAAGATCACGAAGCGCGATTATGCTACAAAGTTTCTTCCGTATGCCATCGAAGAAGGAAAGCCTGAACATTTTCACCAGCTGTTTGATATTCTCTACGAACCAGAAGAACTTACGAAACTTCAATGGGCCATAGGGGCTATCATGCTTGGAGAGGCCTGGAAGTATCAGAAGTTCATGGTTCTGGTTGGTCCTGGAGGAACGGGTAAATCGACATTCCTGAATCTTGTCGAGGAATTGCTGGAAGGATACACGGCACCGTTTATCGCAAAGGATCTCGTAGGTGGTGGTGCATTTCCGCTTGAAGCATTTGCTAATAATCCTCTTGTCGCGATCCAACATGATGGCGATTTGAGTCGAATTGAAGACAACTCTGTTCTTAACAGTCTGGTGTCTGGTGAAGAGATGATGGTTAACGAGAAGTACAAGAAAATGTACAAAATGCGTTTCCACACATTCCTTATGCTGGGCACAAATAAACCTGTCAAAATCACAGACGCAAAGTCCGGTCTTATTCGACGCCTTATCGATGTTATCCCGACAGGAAACACGGTTCCCAGAAGTGAATATTTGATGCACACGAAGGCGCTCAAGTTTGAATTGGGCAAAATCGCAAATGAGTGTATCAACGTGTATAAAGAGGACCCGGATCGGTATGTTGGTTATGTCCCGACGAACATGTTATCCGCGACGAATGACTTTTATAATTTCATCACGGATAAATATTATGAACTCAAGGATAAAGTTGGGATCAGTCTTGCTGACTCCTGGGAAAAGTACAAAGAGTATTGTAAAGATGCGAACGTATTGTATCCGTATAGCAGACGTGTATTTGCCGAGGAGCTCAAGAACTATTACGAAGAGTTCTACGATAGATTCACGCTAGACGACGGTACGAGGGTCCGCAGCTATTACAATAAGTTCAAGGATGATATTTTTCAAACAAAAAAGAAGAGCAAGAAAAATCCGCCGAAGTTGATCCTGGATCGAAGTATGTCGGAGCTTGATATTTTCTGCGAGAATTATCCAGCTCAGTATTCGACGGAAGAAGGTATCCCGAGTACATCTTGGTCTAAATGTAAGACCCAGTTAAAAGAACTCGACACGCATAAAGAACATTGGCTAAAGGTTCCGAAAAACATGATCGTTATCGACTTTGATATTCAGGACGAGAACGGCGAGAAAGACAGAGAAAAGAATCTTATCGCAGCGGCTGAGTGGCCAACAACTTATGCAGAATTTAGTAAGTCTGGAAAGGGAGTGCACCTCCATTATATTTACAATGGGGACATCTCTAAGCTGAAACGCGAGTATGCGGAGCACATCGAAATTAAAACGTTCCCTGGAAACTCGTCTTTACGACGTAAATTGACCTTATGTAATGGCGCAAAGATCGCAGAGATTACAGGAGGTCTTCCATTGAAAGAGGAGGAAGATATTAATGTGGTAAAGGAAGAAAAAATACGTTCAGTACAATCTTTAAGGCGATTGGTCGAACGGAATCTTCGTAAAGAGATCCATCCTGGGACCAAGCCTAGTGTGGAGTTCATTAAGACCATCCTCGATCAATGTTATGAGAGCGATCTAGAATATGATATTTCGGACATGCGCAATTCGGTGTTGGCATTTGCGGCATCAAGCACGCATCATCCGGATTATTGTATCGGGTTGGTGTCTCAAATGAAATTTAAGTCTGACCCAGAAAAGTTCGATAACGAGGACGGCACAAACACAGATCCATTTATATTTTTTGACTGCGAAGTATTTCCGAATCTATTTATCGTGTGTTGGAAGTTCGAAGGCGAGAATCAACCGATTCACAGAATGATCAATCCTCAGCCAGACGAACTTGAGGCAGTATTTAAGCATCGCGCGATAGGTTTCAACAATCGCAGGTACGATAATCACGTTTGTTACGCTCGTATCATGGGTTACAAACTGGAGCAGATCTACGAGTTGTCCCAAAAGATCATTCTTAAGAACGATGGATTCTTCTCGGAAGCATTCAATCTGTCTTACACAGATATTTATGACTTCTGCAGCAAGAAACAGAGTTTGAAAAAATGGGAGTTCGAACTCGGTATCCATCACCAGGAGCTCGGTCTTCCATGGGATCAGCCAGTTGATCAAGGTCTGTGGGATACGGTGGCTGCGTATTGTGATAACGACGTCATAGCGACGGAAGCCGTATTCAAGGCACGACAGAGCGACTTCGTAGCACGAGAGATTCTGGCAGATCTGGCTGGAATGACGGTCAACGATACGACAAACTCGTTGACAACGCGTATCATCTTCGGAAAAGACAGACATCCGCAGCATGTGTATACGAACTTAGCTACGGGCGAACAATTCACATCGAAAGTCAACTTTACAATCGATGCGACAGGTCTTGGCCTTCCGGAGACAGTTGTTAAGAACGGAATTGTTCAGAACTTCCCAGGTTACGGGTATGTAGAGGAGTTCGTTAACAAACCAGACGGAACCAGGACGTTGATCCGCCACAACTACTTCCGTGGTGTGGATCTGGGTCTTGGTGGTTATGTGTATGCGGAACCGGGCGTTTACGATCATGTAGCAGTTATTGATATTCAGTCGCTGCATCCAAGTTCGTTGATCGCCATGAATTGTTTCGGAGAGTACACGCAGAATTTCGCCGACCTTGTGCAAGCTCGTATAGACATAAAGCATTCCGAATACGACAAGGCGGGAGAGTTGTTCGACGGTCGTCTAAAACCTTATCTGACAGATGAAAAGTCGGCAGGAGCATTGTCGAATGCATTGAAGATCGCGATCAATTCGGTTTATGGTCTGACGTCGGCATCGTTCCAGAATCCGATGAAGGACGATCGTAACATCAACAACATCGTGGCTTTGAGAGGCGCCCTGTTTATGAAGACGCTCCAGGACGAGGTTGTTGCGAAAGGTTTCCAGGTTGTTCACATCAAGACGGACTCGATCAAGATTCCGAACGCGACAAAAGAGATCATCGATTTCTGTATCGAGTTCGCCACAAAGTATGGATATTCGTTCGATCACGAGTCGACGTATCAGAAGATGTGCCTTGTGAATGGCAGTACGTACATTTGTCGGTATGACTCTAATGAATGGTGCATGGAACATTATGGGTATTTGCCGAGTAAGCAGAAAGAAGGGAAATGGTCGGCAACAGCTCTCCAGTTCCAGGTTCCGTATGTGTTCAAGACGCTATTCAGCAAGGAAGAGATCACATTTGACGATTTGTGCGAGGTGAAATCTGTTACTGGCGATTCGGCTTTATATTTAGATATGGACGAAGGATTGCCAGAAGGACAGCATCAATACCGTTTTGTAGGACGAGTTGGGCAATTTACACCGATTAAGCCTGGTCATGGCGGCGGAGTGCTTTACAGATACAAAGACGATAAGTACTACGCTGCAACGGGCACAAAAGGATATCGATGGTTGGAGTCCGAGGACTATCGCAACGGCAAGTTCTCGTATGAAGACATTGATATTTCCTATTACGAAGCGCAGGTTGAGGAAGCCAAGAAGGCAATCGGCGTTTATTGCGACGCAGACATCTTCTGCTCGGATGACGGGATCGATATTGGTTTTATGAATCCTCCTAGAAGCGAAGAAGCGCCTAAGGAATTCAATTGAAAGGAGATCTAACATGGCAGTTAGAAAGAAAATTGAACCGCTCCAGATCGAAGGAGCACAGCTTATCTTCCGGAACTTTTCCGGTAAGGGAACTCAGTTCAACAGAGAAGGCGATCGTAACTTCTGCGTTCTGATCGATGATAGCGACTATGCGCACTTCCTTCTCGAGCAGGGGTGGAATGTTAAATCCCTTCGAGCTCAGGAGGAGGACGAAGAGCCCAGGTATTATATTTCGGTTAAACTCAACTACAACTCCGAAGTTGGCGGGCCCAAAGTATATCTTATTGTCGATGGTAAGAAACGTGAGCTTAATGAGGAAACGGTAAGTCTTGTCGATGACATTGATATTCAGACGTGCGATCTGATCATTAACGCGTACCAGTGGGAAGTCAACGGCAAGTCCGGAATCAAAGGATATTTAAAGACCGCGTATATTGTCATGCAGCAGGATAGGTTTGCCTCTAAATACGACGTGTTCATGGACAAATACGACGGAAACAACGCGGACGTTCCGTTCTAAACCGCGAAAATAGTACCTCCTTATATGCAAGATTATTAAGGAGGTATTAATATGTTTGGCTTTGAATACAAAAAAGATTACGAAGCGTCGGTCAAAGAGCTGAGTGCTATCGAACTGATTATTTGTTCGATTAATGACGATCTTGACGACTACAGGAATGGAAGAGCAGATGCAGATCATGTGACAAAAGATTTGCTTCAGCTCACTAACTGGTCGCTCATGAACGAAAACGTATCGGATGTAAGAGCAGTTCGGTTAACCAGATTGATCAGCGAGATTTCGATGATCATCAAAGAAGATTCAAAACTGAAAAAAGACACAACCGAATAATTCATAAAGAGGATTCTAACATTTGTTAGGGTCCTCTTTTATATTTCGAAAGGAGAAAGAAATGTGGTGGTGGTTTGCTGCCGGGGTGTTGGTCGGCGCGATCATTATATTTTCGATCTGGACCTGCTGCGTTGTGTGCGGCTTATATGATGAAAAGGAAGGGACAAAATGATTTATAGGAGAATTAAAAACAAGAATGCTGAACGATTTTATCCCTGTCATCCACAAATTTTCATTCGAGAAACATCCGAATAACCTCACGATAGTACCTCTAGCTGACGCACATTACGGATCCCAGGAATTCAACGAAGTTTTATGGCATAAGGCTATCAAACGTATTTACGAGGATCCGAATTGCTATTGTGTACTTGTCGGAGATCTTATCGACAACGGACTTAAAAACTCCGTTACGAACATTTACGAGGCTACTACATCACCGAAGAAACAGAAAGAGTGGCTTGCGGCGGAACTGAAACCTATTGCGAACAAAATCCTTGGCGCCGTCGGTGGTAATCACGAACGGAGAACCTCTAAGGAAGCGGATCAAGATCCTTTGTACGACGTTATGGTCCAACTTGGTATTGACGGAGTTTACAGACCCAATATTTGCTTTATGCAGATTAAGCTCTATTCAAATGCTGGAAAACAAAGGGTCGACTATACGTTCGCTATTACGCATGGAGCTGGAGGTGGAATGTATATCGGTGGATCTGCCAACAGAGTCCAGCGATTTGGCGAAGCGATTGAAGGAATTGACTGTTTGATTACAGCGCACACTCACAAACCTTTGTCGTTCCCCGTTAGCAAGTTGGTCTTTGACGGAAATTCAAAAAAAGTGTTGCAGAAAGATTTCACAGTAGCCGTAGCTTCGTCATTTATCGATTACGGCGGATATCCTGTTCAGAAACTTATGACGCCCGTAGCAAAAGTTGTAACCGAAATACAGCTAAACTACTGGCATAGTGGACACAAGAAAGAATTAAGGGTTTTACAGTAAAGGAGAGAACAATGACTAACGAACTCAGAAAGTGCACTTGTGGCAAGAAGCCTGAAATGTACGTCGGATCTCATGGCGCGTTCTACACATGCAGGAAATGTGGAAAGAAAGCGACTGCTTCATGGGACACCGATAAAGCGAAACAGCACTGGAACGACATGATGAGGAAAGAGCCGAAGTGAGTGATCTACTCTACCCATACCAAAGAGCGGCGGTGAACCGATTAAAAAACGGTAATATCCTATGCGGTAATGTTGGCAGCGGCAAGTCCAGAACAGGGCTTGCTTATTATTTTGAGTTTTGCGGGGGATCTTACAGAAAGGAGGACTTTAAGGCTCCCTACAAATTCTTAGATCTATTCATTATCACGACTGCCAAGAAACGCGACTCCGAGGAATGGGAAAAGGAGATCGACTCGTTTCTGCGAGCAGCCAATGCTATTGATATTCTGTCCAGAATGAACGTGCTGATCGATTCCTGGCAGAATATTAAAAAGTACATCGAGGTTAAGAATTCGTTCTTTATATTTGACGAGCATCATGCGATTGGCAGTGGAGCCTGGGCCAAGTCCTTCCTGAAGATCGCCAAGAATAACAGCTGGATAGTCCTGACTGCGACACCTGGTGATACGTGGATCGAGTATGCTCCGATAATGATCGCGAACGGATTCTATAAAAACCGAACAGAGTTCATCCGAGAACACGTTACATACTCACGCTACACGAACTTCCCGAAGATTGAAAGGTACACTGGAAAAGGAAAACTTCTGAGGGAACGCAACGAGATCCTGGTCAAGATGCATTACAAGCACGAAGCCGTTCCGCATCATATTGATATTTGGTGCGACTACGATATTGACTTGTACAAGCTCGTAATCAAGCGAAGATGGAACGTGTTCAAGGATGAACCTCTGCGAGATGCTGGTGCTTTGTGCTATTGTTTGCGACGCATTGTAAACTCGGATTGGACGCGTTTAACGGGTGTTAAAGACATCTTAAACGACAAGAAAAGGGCCATTATATTCTACTCGTTCGACTACGAATTAGAGGCTTTAAGGGCCCTTTTAACGTCTTCTGGAGTGCCTTACGCAGAACTAAACGGGCATAAACACGAACACATCCCGGAAACAAAATCATGGGCGTATTTAGTCAATTATTCGGCCGGCGCAGAAGCCTGGGAATGCATAGCTACGAACACGATTATCTTCTATTCGCAGTCTTACAGCTACAAAACCATGATCCAAGCTGCTGGCCGTATAGACAGGCTAAATACGCCCTACGACGACTTGTACTACTACCATCTCAAGTCAAGAAGCTCGATTGATATTTCTATTAACCGAGCCCTAAAGGAAAAACGAAACTTCAACGAAAGCTCTTTTGCTGAGGGCTGGGTTAACAAAGAATAAGGAGAAAGGAAAGAAATGTTAACTGCTAAAAAGCATTACAGTGTCAAGACTCTCATGTACAAGGATGACAAGCCTGTGAATTTCTTTTTGAACATGGATGGCATCGAGTATGAAGACGACGCCGTTACAATCGGTTTGGACATGCTTGGAAAGTACAACGAGTACATCACCGAATACAACGAACAGTATGGAACAAATTACAAGTGCTCCATCGTTGTGTTCAAGCACTGGGGAAACGACTATGACATCGTTTGGCTTGAGAACTCCATTCATTGGAAGAAAGGAAAGTAATGAAAAAGTTTCTTCATTGGCTGAAGGAAAATCTTGTTCCTATATTGCTCGTTACTATTTTACTTGCGTGGGCCGTGGTGATGGTGTGGGCTCTGGCTGGTAGCAAAGAGCGCCAGCTTGAAAAAGTTGAAGGTCTTCCGAACAGATTTGAAATTCTTGAAGAGTTCGACATCGGCCCCAGAACTTACAGAGTTATCAAAGACATGGGAACAAACGTTTTATATTTAGTTGGGCCTTACGACACTCAACTTCTTGTGGATTACAAAGGAGATCCTGTTACTTGGGATCCGTTTGGAGGTTGAGATGGCTAAGGCGATTTTAATTTTGAATAAACCTGTATATCGAGTCGAGCTCGATATTAACGAAAACTCGCTTGAGATTGTTGACTATGTCAAGGTTGTTCGATGTAAGGATTGCAAGCATCGCAAAGGAGCGTTTCACACAGACCGTAGGAGGACAGAGGGAGGCTACTATATTTATTGGTGTGAACTTGATACTGGCGACCCGTTTGAACTTGGCAGAAACGCCGAAGACGATAACTGGTTCTGTGCTGACGGAGAAAGGAAAGAAGAATGACGAGAGAAGAGGCGATAGATGTTTTAAAACATAATTATCCGTCATCCTGTTTTACTGATCTTTGCGAAGCCGTTGAAATCGCAATCCAAGCCTTATCCGCACAGCCGGCGATGACCATTGAAGAATTAAAAGCCGAAGCGAAACGGCAGGGGTATAGCCTCATAAAGAAACAGCCGTACATTGCGCTGAAGAAATGCCCGAAGTGCGGAAAGAAGCCGGTGTTATGGGTTAGAAGCCTCGATGGAAAACACAAGTGCGACTGTGATTGCGTTTGGATTATTGAATGGCAGAAGACAGAACGACAAGCGCGGATCGCGTGGAATGAAGCGATAGAAAAGGAAATGGGATGAGCGAACATGAATACAAACATTGGTGCGGAAATTGCCAAATCAGAATTTATATCCAAAGGCACTACGGAAGAATATTGACGTGGGGGAATTGCCCATATACTTGCGAGTATGCAACGGAAATGAGATGCTCGACAGAAGGCGCGAAAGGAGAGACGATGCCGAGATACATTGATGCAAGCAAGGCAGAGCAAAGAATAGTTGCGCTATATCGAAAGGAACAAGGTGCTTATGCCGATGTGTTCAATACGGCGGTAGATGCCTGTCAGACGATAATTCTTGATATGTATGACAATGAAGCCGCCGATGTAAGAGAGAATATTCATGGAACGTGGATTATTGACGAAGATGGGAACATTGAATGTTCTGTATGTGGGCACCATGGGGTTGGTGATTTGTATTGTGAACGATGCGGCGCACAGATGGATGAAGGGAGAGACGAGTGATTAGTTCAATGTTTGAAAAAAGTGAACTCTGTAAATCTTGCGCTCATACAAAAGTATGTATGAAGGACAAGCGGGAAGTAAAAGGATTCCCTTGTGAAGATTATCTTTCTGCTGCCGATATGGTTGACAAAGAACGATATGCCAGACTTCTTGCAAACGCGATTATCGTTTGCGATGCCTTGAAGGAGTATCAGGCCGCTGACATGGTGGAGGTGGTGCGGTGCAAAGATTGCAAGCACAACTCGTTAAGAATGGTAAGCGGTAATGCTTTTTGCGATCTTGGTATTGGATTAAGTCAGATATATGACTTCTGCTCATTAGGTGAAAGGAGAGACGATGAAGATCGGCGATCGTGTTAGATTTAAAAAAGTCAGGCCGAACGAAGAAGCCAAGATCGTGTACTTCGAAATGAAGCAGCTCGCAAATGGAAAGGTACGTACTAGATATTTAGCCGAGTTCGACGATCATACTTCGTACACGTTCTATGGTTATGACATCGGTAAAAAAGTTGAGAAAGTAGAAGAATTTCATCAGATCAGCATTGACGAATTTTGTGCGGAGGTAGATCGTGGCGCTTAAAAACTTTATAGAACTACTGCATAAAATTCTTAGTTGGTGTTGCGTAGGAATGTCTGCCTTACTCTTTGTTGTTGTATTGTCGATCATTATCGCCGACTACCAGGAAGAAGGAAGGCGTGCCGGATCTAGCGTTATACCATGTGTGCTGTTAATGATATACCTGGTGATTAATTCTGTGTTACTAATTTCAAACGTTATCTAAAAGGATTGATATTCTATGGATTGGCTTGAATACTACCACAACACAATGCTGGTGGAGGAGAAGATGGAAGAGAAGATTGATTACGTTATTCCTAGTGAGGTGACTCTCGTGCAGGTGAATGGATTCCTTGGCAAGTGGGTTTTGAAACAGCTTCTGAAGAAAACAATAAAGGACAAATTGGGGCAATCTGCAGAGGTTGAGTTTGGTGATGTGCAACTGAAAATTGATCAGGAGAAAGCGAGATTGAACGTAAAGGAAGTTGATATTCAGTTGAGCAAAGACGATTTGAAGGCACTTTTTGGGTGAATTTTTAAGGGCTGGAAGTAATTTCTGGCCCTTTTATTTTGTCAAAAATCTCTGCCCACTTTTAAAAATTTTTTGGGCAGAAAGTGGGCAAAAATGGGCAATTTTTGGGCTTTTTGAAAAATTTTAGAGAAAATTTGAAAATTTGGTCATTTTCTGCCCATTTTTTTGGCCACGTGGCCATTTTTAAAAAATTTTTGGCCGCGAAAATTTGGCTTAAATACGCCAAAAACTGGCATTTTGGTCAAAAACCCAAAAAATTTCCCTATAAAAGATATTTTTAAAAATTTATTTTATAAAAGTTTACGAAAATTTTTGGGTTTTTGGGCAGAGACTGGTTTATTCAATTAAATCGCGAAAATTTTTTGCCCTTTTATAGGAGGAGAGAGAATACGTTTTGTATTTATCTCTCTTTTTATATTTTTTCGGAGGCTTGAAATGAACGCGAAAGGAAAGAAGGAAAGCAAGTTTCAAGCGGATTTAATCAAGCAGATCAAAAGCGAGTTTCCAGAGTGCATGGTTTTGAAAAATGACTCTGGATATTTGCAGGGGGTCCCGGATTTGTTGATTCTCAACGATGACAAATGGGTGTCGCTCGAATGTAAAAGATCTGCTGATGCGCACCGACAGCCGAACCAAGAATTCTATGTTGCAAAAATGAACGCAATGTCGTACTCTTCGTTCGTTTGTCCGGAGAACAAGGAGGAGGTCATGAATGATATTCGGGCAACATTCAAATCTGAAAGGTAGTCACGCGTTTTTATCTCCGAGCAACAATTCGTTATGGAACGCAACGGACGAACACCTGATCGAATTGTGGAGATCTGCAAGAGCTGTTGAGCTAGGAACCGCTTATCACGCTTGGGCAGAGAGAACGATCAATCTCGGAATAAAACAACCGCGGTCCCACAAAACACTTTACGAGTATGTGAATGACGCGATCGGTTATAGGATGAAACCGGAGCAGGTTTTATATTACACCGACAATTGCTTTGGGACCACAGATGCAATTTCTTTTGAAAATGATATTTTAAGGATTCACGATCTTAAGACCGGAAAGAGTCCTGCGCACATGGAGCAGCTTATTCGTTATGCTGCTCTTTTTTGTTTGGAACACAACATTAAGCCTGGCGGAATCAGAACCGTTCTCAGGCTTTATCAGAATGACGAGATCATCGAAATGAATGCCGATGCAAATGATATTTTGCCGGTCATGGATCAGATGATCAGGTGGAACAAGATTATTGACCAGCTAAAAGACCAGGAGGGTTAACATGTTTTACAGAACAGGTCCGGACGATGAACTCTATCATTACGGAATGCCTAGAAGAAGCGGCCGGTATCCCTGGGGATCTGGTGAAAATCCATTCCAAAGAACTCAGAACTTTTTCAGCAGAGTAGAAGAAGCTAAACGCAAAGGAGCAACCACCGACAAAGAGATCGCCGACGCACTTGGCATCGGTGTTACCGACTACAAGCGCAGTTACAGGATTTACCGCAATCAGCAGAAGATCCTGCAGATTCAGAAAGCGAAGTCCCTTGCGGCAGATGGTCTTGGATCTACAGCCATCTCCAGAAAACTTGGGGTTCCCGAGAGAACAGTTGCCGGTTGGTTAAAAGGAGACGTTGGCGAACACGCTACAGCTGCTGAGAAGACTGCTGACGCCATTATCGAGAACGTAGAGAAATACGGCATGCTCGATCTTGGAAAGGGTGTTGAGAAGCTGATGAACGTGCCCCGTTCTCGCCTCGATACGGCGATCGAAATTTGTAAAATGAAAGGCTATCCTGTCTATAAGGGCGGCATTCAGCAGATCAACAACCCTGGTCAGCAGACAAACATTGTTGCTGTTGCTCCTAAAGGAACGCAGAAGAAAGACTTCTACTCTACTGTCTACGATGAGGAAGGAAACAAGATCGGCAACACGTACGAAAACATTCATGACTGGCCGACTGGTTTGAGATCTGACGATGGCGGAATGACTTTCACTCCTCTACAGACGCCAAAGAGTGTGGACAGTAAGAGAATTCAGGTTGTGTACGCGGAAGATGGCGGTAAGGACAAGGACGGTGTTGTTGAGCTGAGACGCGGTGTTGAAGACATCTCTCTTGGTGACAGCACATATGCTCAGGTTAGAATTGCTGTCGATGACAAAGCGTACATTAAGGGAATGGCAATGTATGCGCCTGACCTTCCTGATGGTGTTGACATTAGGATCAACAGCAACAAGCACAGAGGAACTCCACTCCTTCCGTCCGATGATGGAGAAGGAGAATCGGTTCTTAAGCCGATGAAGCGCGACAAAGATGGAAACATTGACCCAGACAATCCGTTTGGTGCAACTATTAAGTCTGTTGAAATGGGTGGTCAGCGCTGGTACACCGATAAGAATGGAGAAAAGCAGCTCAGTGTAATTAACAAGGTCAATGAAGAAGGAGACTGGAGCAAGTGGTCGAACACTCTTGCTTCTCAGTTCCTTTCTAAACAGAACGAGCAGCTCGTTAAACAGCAGCTGAACATCACCTACCAGGATGCAGAAGCAGAGTATGACAGGATCATGAGTCTTAACAACAAGACCCTGAAACGCACAATGCTTACTGACTTCGCAGACGCGTGTGATGGGTCGGCTGTTTATTTGAAAGCAGCTGCTCTTCCTAGACAGAGTTGGCAGGTAATCTTGCCCGTTCCTTCGCTTAAACCAAACGAGATCTATGCCAAGAACTATGAGGATGGAGAAGAGGTTGCTCTGATTCGTTATCCCCATGCTGGAGTGTTTGAGATCCCGGTTCTTAAGGTTAACAATAAGCAGAAGGAAGGTAAGTTCAGGCTCGGTGAAGTCAGAGATGCCGTTGGCATCAGTCCTGAAACAGCTAAGCAGCTATCTGGAGCGGACTTCGATGGCGACTCAGTACTCGTGATTCCCATCAGTAAAAAGTATAAGATCCAGGCAGCAAAAGCTAGGCAGGAGCTTATCGACTTCGATCCTTCTGAGTCCTATCCTGCAAGACCGGGCATGGTTCGCATGACCTCCGATCAGACCAAGGGCATAGAGATGGGTAAGATCTCAAACCTCATCACCGACATGACTCTCCAGGGAGCACCAATCGACGAAGTAGTCCGTGCAGTTAAACACTCGATGGTAGTTATCGATGCCAAGAAGCATAATCTGGACTATAAGAGGTCTGAAGAGGAGAACGGTATTAAGGAATTAAAGGACAAATACCAGGGCAGATACAATGAGTCGGGAAGATGGGTCACTTCTGCAGGCACCCTAATCTCCAAAGCCAAGTCCCCCCTTGCAATAGATGAGCGGAGGGGATCTGGTCAGGTAAATCTCCCCGACAAGCCTTGGTATGATCCGACCAGGCCGGTTGGCGCCGTCCTATATAAGACCTCAGGCCGAACCTATGCCGAAACAAAGAAGGACACAGAAGGAAATAAGGTTTTCACCGGTAAATACAAGAAGGCCCAAGAAAACATTACGAAGATGATGGCCACCGACGACGCGGAGACCCTATTATCCCCGGACCCCAACCCTAAGGAAAGGGCCTATGCCCAGTTTGCTAATAAAATGAAGCGGCTAGGGGAGAAGGCCAGGGTTTCGGCAGCAAACACCGGTCGTTCGGAAAAGAATAAGATGGCTGCTGAAAAGTATGCTGCCGAAGTGGCATCTCTTACTGAGAAACTCAGGGCAGTTGAGGCAGCTAAGCCTCTTGAACGTAAGGCCCAGAGGCTAGCCAACGCCAAGTTGACAGAGTTTAAACAGTCTAACCCAGGGGCCTCCAAGGCAGACCTAAAGCGCAAGGGGCAGCAATTTTTGACACAGTTCCGGGTGGTCTTTAACTCTAAGAAGCCCTCCGTAGACATTACTCCAAAAGAATATGAAGCTATCCAAGCCGGTGCTTTGTCCGATACGACTGTTGCTTCGATTTTCAAAGCTTCCAGTTCTAAACAGCTTTGGGATTATGCATATCCTAAGAAAGGTTTATCGGCATCAGAAAAGAATCTTATTGCTGCCATGAAACGTAATGGCTACACAATGCAAGAGATTAGCGATAGAGTTGGACGTTCTGTCTCATACCTCTATGACTATGTTGATCTATAAAACCCAATTGTTTTTAAAAGAACAATAGTTAAATGAGGTGAAAAAAAAAAATGAGTAATAAAAAAACGTCTTATATGCTTACGACAATCGACAATCCATATAGTCCCATAGAGGATTTTGACGCATGGTATTCCCAAGATTTACAATTAGCCACACTAAATAATCGGCCAACAACTTTTGGCTTGATTGATCGTTTAACTGGTTCTTCAGATTATTTGTCTGAAGAAGAAAAGGAATTCATGATTCAACAAGCAATTGATGACATTATTGCAAATGACAAAGAAAACATTTACTTAAGAT
>RHMF01000060.1_pt1 | contig 63981 bp, 85 predicted proteins | sample 5365151 | NCBI WGS metagenome assembly RHMF01 (sample SAMN10266501, study PRJNA497801) | feces metagenome | isolation source: feces | host: Bos taurus | place: China: Prairie of Fairy Mountain | collected 2017-08-14 | reverse complement strand
ATGCAGGGAGGGGGGAGGAGTTTTTAGACCCCCCCCGTACCCTTAGTTGTCGTCTTCGACCTCTTTCGTAATCTTTTTGTAGATATGTAAGAAATCGTCTTTAATTATTGAATCAATTGCTTCTTCAATAATCATTTGGTTTTCATCTTCTGAATAAACATCAGAAGTTTCAGCTTTAATTGATAGAAGACCACAAGAATTGTAACCTTCTTTCGAATCGAAAACAAACCATGAAGCAAAGTCTTCAAAAGGATCAAAAGGATTGTCAATTGTTGTCAACATTGAAATTGTTTTAGACATCTTCTTCATCTCCTCTCGAATACCGTATCACAGTAGATACGTTAATATTCAAAGCTTCTGCAATTTCTGAATTGCTTGCACCAGACGCAGCGAGTGATTTTATACGATTTTTCTGCGTTTGAGTAAGCTTTCCTCTGGTATGAGGCATTGCATACTCTTGAACTATGCTCATATCTGCTTTCTTTAACAATTGTTCTAGCTTACTAGACCCAATAGCACCAGCTTGGATGGCTTCCCATTCTTTAGGCGTTATCTCGATGGAGTTCCTAGTACCCGTCAAGCCACGGGCCTTGCGGCACATTGTTGTGATACGCTGCTTAGCCTTACCTCTCTGCTCCTTAGTGGCCTCAGGATTGTCAAGATACCAGGCTTTAATCATTGTATTAGCCTCCATAATTGCTGCCTTCTCTGGCTGCTTACGGAGTTCTAGCTGGATATACTTATCTTTAAGGGACTGTACCTCGGCGGCGTATGTTTTATTAGCTACGGGGTCGTATTTAGTTGGATGTAAGGAGAGCGTTTCCTTACGAGCTTCATTTGCTAAACCTTTAAGATAGTTAGCATAGTCGGCATAAGCCAACTCTTTTGCGTTTCGCATAGCAGACACCAAGGTCATTGCGTCATCGGTACGGGTCATAGCCGACACACTCGTGTATCGATGCTGCTCAGGGGAAAGAACCAGGGCTTCTTTTGGAAGAACCACCGTACCGGTATTATTACGATACATACCGGGATTACCGTCTATAGGGAACATTCTTCGCTCTTTCAACGACAGCTTCTTCCCATCAGATCCTCTGGTATTAGGAGTCATATAGAAACGATACGGCTCATCAACTATAGTTTCGAGTTTCTTCCCCGTCTCAGGATCAATATATTGAGTACCGAGAGACTTTCCTGTAACAGGATCAATCTTCTTTTGGCCTTCTTTGATCTCACCCTGAATAGTAACAGGACCACCAGCTCTTGAAATGATAGTAGCAGCACCGCCATAATGAATGCTGCCATCTTCCCTAACTTTCTTCTGCCACTTCTTAGTTAGCTCTTTAATATGGTTGTCCTTCTCGCTCTGTTTCCAATCATACTTATGTTTAACAGCATCAATAACAACCATACTATGCTTAACAGCCATTGCAAGCTCTTCATCCGGAGCACCAAACAATGTCATATCGGTAATCAAATTAGAAACAACACCCATTTGCTTCTGCTGGTATTCTTTCTTCATTATCTGATTGCCTGGATGATCGCCATACTCGAGCTCCATGTCAAAGTTTTTAAGCTGATCTAAGTAATCGCGGTGTGAAACCTGAACGCCATTCCTATGAGGAATAACAAGAACAGTATCGCCATCAAAGTCTGCGCCAGAAAGCTGTCTTGCTACCTTAGCATTAATACCAACAGCATCTCCGGCTTGCTTGGTAATAACACGATCAGCTTCCGGATTATTCGCCACTACGGTAAGAGTCGGAATCTCGAACAGGCCAGAGTGCGGGAATCGGACAAGGGACACTTGCTCACCTGGTTTAAAGTTAGGAGCATAGATCTCATTGTCTTTAAGACTATTAATAGGCAATATAACTTGGTATCTCTGACCAGGAACAGAAGCCGCAGAGAGGTCTGTTGCCTTACCATCGGTTGTGTTGGCGAAGTTGTTGAGTAATATCTTTTTAACTGTATCATTCGTCAAACTTTTAATGGTGTCGAGCTCTTCTCTCGCTTCTTTCTTTGAAATATCAAGCTGTCTTTGAACAAAGGCTCTTGGCTGCTTAGAAAGAAACTGAGAAGGTAGCTCCTTAGACCAACCTTCCCAATCGCCTTCATCTGCTCTTTTATTTATAAGAGACAGATGTTCTTCGCCTTTATCGTCTGTCCAATAACTTTGTCCGCCATGTTCTTTAATAGCGGAGTTGAACGGATTATTCGGATCAGAACCAATAGATTTCAGAACCTGCTTTCCATCTTTCTCTGTCGCCTTCATAGGAGTGCCGTCAGACTTGCTAGTGTTAAATATCAAGTCGACGCCAGGAGGAAAGTCTTTCGGATCACCATAGACAGCCATACCTTTAATATAGTGAGTGCCATCGACAAGGATTCGAACTTGCGAATAATGGTTTCCTTCGCCAAGCGAAATATCTTTTACACCTGGACGAAGTTCCACAACGCCGTCTTTCTTATCACCACCTTCACTAGGATATCTAATCTTCAATCGACTAGAATCGAGACTAGCCGGGTATTGAAAACCTTTATCTATAGTGACGCCATCGTGAGAAATATATTGGTCGTTGATGAAGTGAATGTTTTTATAGTCGTAAGCTGCTTTAGGCGGTGTTCCAGGTTCGCAGAGAACCTTAGTAGTTGTTTGATGTTTAGGATTATTTGGTTGTGGAACTCGACCAGTGTGTATTTCGTAACCCTCAAAATATAAAATTTCAAGAGCTTCTTTAAACCGATCTTCTGAAATGTTAAGCTGTCGGCTAACACCTTCACCAACTTCGATAGGACCACCACGCTCTTTTAATATCTTTACAAGATCATCTGCTGTCTTTTGAGCAGATTTAGCTCGATTCTCAGAGCCTTCTTTCAAATATCCACGAACAGAGGACTCATTAGGAATATTTAATAATTTAGCGATCTCAGTTGGAGTTTTACCTTCTTTGCTAAGAGTACGACATTCTCTGATAAGATCAAGCTTCTCTTCATGCTGAGCAATACGCTTGGCGGCTCTCAATCGAGTCGGCGAACCTTCATATTGCCTTCTTCTGTCTCTAGTAAATATCCCTAGTGCGGAAGCTTGTTCTTTCTCTGTCATACCCATAGCCTCTAAACGTTTAACCTGCTGTAAAAAGTCACGAGGTCTTTGGAACGGCTTGTCACCCCCGCCCCATGGATACCGACCAGATCCTCTTCCAGGAGGATTCTCGTCATGTGCTACGCCAGAGTGCTCAATCAAAATATCCAGTTGTTCTTCCATGTTCTTTATCGCTCCTCTTCTTTAAGCTTTCGCAGAAACCTATCGGAATCTACGATCTTATTCATAATAGCTCTAATCGTTTCCGGATCCGGTTCTTCGCAAAGGACTTCTCCAGATTGATAGATTCGGAGCTCGATTTTAATGTTTTCGGGTTTAACGACATACTCAAGACAGAACAAAGCAGCGTAAATATAAAGTTGGTCCATATGAACAGGAAGAACGCCGCTCTTGTAATCGTGAATCCTGAGAAAGTTGTTTTTAAAAGAAATAGCATCCGCAGTACCAAACGCATTCTCTGAATAATAGAGAACCTGTTCGGTTTCCATACGGAAGCCAAGCGCATCGTTTACAAAAGGTGCAAGGGTCTCTAAAATATCATTTGCGTCGATAAGCCCTTGAGGAATCCCGTTTTCGAGTAAAGTTAAGAGAACAAGATGTCTGTCACTCTTGCTCAGCTTCACTCTGTTCTTAATGCATCGATGCGCTAGATCGTGAAGGATAGTACCAATCTGATTCGCATACTGACGCTTATACGCAGTAGCAAGTTTGTCTTGATCATAATTTAACCAGGAGTTTTTACTTGCTCCTAAGAAGGCATGTTGACCTTCAAGATCCAAATGTTGATTGAAGATCATTTAATACCTCCTCTTCGTTTTCCGGTGAAATGAATCTGCCGAACGACATCGAATCAAGAGTTGAAATATAAAAGTCTTGATTCGGCTGATGATGCGAAGTGGCAGATTGTTTACACTCAAGGACTGCCCAGCGATCTTTATAGAAGATCGTTAGATCTGGAAAACCTTGAATGTACTCCGGATCGTTTTTCAGAACGACGCATCCCGGAAATATCTTTTTTAATTTCTTGATTAGTTGAGACTGGAATTGGCTCTCTTTCACGAATATTTCTCCTTTCCTCGCAAAAAGAACAAGAGAAAAAGACCAGTTTATGATCTCTTTCTCTCCCATAAGAGAAAATGATTTCTACGCGAAAAATAAAGAGCCCATGAAGGGCTCGAAGTCTTTGTGTGATTACTCGTCGGTTACCAAATATCTAGCATCCATATAGATGCAATAATTTCCATCAATATTGACAAACCGTCCACGATGCTGGTTGAACAGTGTGACCATTCTGTTTATTTGGAACTCGGTCTTGTTAGTTACTTTTGGTTCGTAACAAATAAGAATCGGTTCGTTAATATCAGATAGATCATAATCTATCACATACCAGTCTTTCTTGGCTGTCATATACTCCAGAAACCTATTCATCATACGAATGAATTTTTTGATAATATACATTTTTTCATCACCTCCATATAAGAGGATGATTACTGCGCGATCTCCTTTCTCGGTCTTCCTCTCGATCTCTTCTCGGCTATCATTTGTGGTATCCGTTCCTCGAGCTTGTCCAGAAACGAATCCAGGTTGAGTGTGAACTCAAGAATCGGCTTAGCTGTAGAATTACCGATCCTGAAATTCAGCGAGAAAGTTTTACCTTCTCCAAGTATTTTTGACATAGTCATCACCTCCGCTATAGAGGAAGAATATCAAGCGAAAAACTAAGGGTAGCTGAATGCTACCCGAAGTCTTACCGGAAACCAAAAGGTTTAATCACCTTTTCCTCATCTTCTTGTTTCAGGTTCCATTCGGCTTTCTTCCGAACGATGAAGTCGAGAAATCTCTCAACGCTCCAAAACAGCAGTAGGCAGTTGAGACCTTTCATGATCATCACCGGAATAGTGTCACCGATCTGGATCTCATAAAACATAGTGAACAGAGTGTTAAGCATAATACATTCCTCCTTGTTTTCTAGTCATTAAAGAGGATGATTTATACGCGAAAAAACTAAGGGCCGCTGATTGCGACCCGAAGTTTTTATGGGATTGGCCTATGCAGAAAATCACTTACAGATTCTAATTCTTCATAACACATGACTTTTATAGCTTCATATACATCCAGCTTGAGTCTATCTCGTATTACAATCAGATCCCAGAAAACGCGCTCCGCAGTAAACCTACTCGGTTGCCCGTATTCTAATTCTGTTTTAAACAACTTGATATCTCGCCTGAGATACGAAGTGAACAGTCTTGTATAATGAAGTTCATTTTTCCTTCTTTTAGTCATAAACATTGCATTCACCTTCCTTTCATTATAGAAGATGAAATATCCGCGAATTTTCCTCTCTGCCCATTTGGCCAACTTTTTTGTTATATTATTATAAATTATTAAAAATTTTTATTACGCACTAATATGAAAAAAAGTTGGGTTTTTGACCAAAGGCCTAAAAAATGCCTAAATATCTAGGTTTTTTGTGGCCAAACACGTTTTTAAAAGTGGGCAAAAACCCAAGTATGTTTGGGCTTTTTGGCCAATTTTTCACAAAATATCCATCATCAAACCCAAAATTTTCAAACATACTTGACCAATGGCCAAAAGTTGGGCGTGAGTTTGGGCAAAAACTAAGAGCCCATGAAGGGCTCAAAGTTTTGTTTATTCTGGTAATTCATCCAAAAGATCATACTCATCGATGCTATAGGTATTGTTGTCTCCCCACCATTCATCTTCGACTAAATCTGACACATCGATATATCCATCTTTTCTAATAGCCCATGCGTCATACTCAAAATTTTTGATTCTTTCTATATTGCTTTTAATAAGCTTGATGTAACCTTCATACGTACAGTCTTCAAGTTCTCGTTCATACTTATCAATAAAAGCTTTTTTAGTATCCTCAATCTCTTTGATTATAAACCCTACGGCTAAGTCTTTAGTTGTAAAGATGGCCTCCACATTGCTTTCGTCATGACCGGTGTCACAGCAATCCCAAGTGCTATCAAGTTTTACAGCATAGATTTTTTGCATTTAATTCACCTTCCTTTCATTATAGAAGATGAATATCAAGCGTCCTGACAGTCTTTACCGTCCTGACAGTCTTTACCGTCCTGACAGTCTTTACCGTCTTTCTCCCTTCCCATCTGGCAGAAGAAATCGCCTGGAACAAACTTCTCAATCTTATTACAGTAACCATCCACATCACGATGTTTGCACTTCTCACACCTTATAAGTTTAATGCAAGCTATTCTTTGCCTTATCTCATACTGATAGGTTTCTGGAACATCGATTTGCGTAAGAGGATATAGTTTGAATATGCATTCCTCTTTAGTACAAAGTTCGTGAATGATTTGACCAGAAATATCACGCCATAGCGAATCTGCTATATGGGATATGAATTCTCCAGCACAATTATAACTATCAAGGGTCTCCTTATTAATACGCCTTGCGGAGTTTAGTATCATTTTTCAACCTCCAACTTCACGGTCTTTCTCTATATACTCATACCCGTCGAACTCGAAGTTAACAGCGTGGTCTATATCGCTCGTATGAGTGCATTCGGTACTACAACGTTCTCCGCACTTCTTACGATCGCAAATATAAAGACACGGTTTCGTCATTCACATCACCGGCCCATTCTCATAGTCGAACCAGTTAATAGTGCCATCAGGATCAATTGCCAATCTGCGAGGCTCATTCTCAAGAGAGATGATGACCTGCTTGGTGTTAGGATCAGTTTTCTTATCCAGCTTAAACACCTTACCCCTGACAACATTCTCGCCGATCTTAGCAAGCAATTCTTTTACTACTTCGTCCATTAGTCTTCTCCTTTCAAAATATCATACATAATAGGATCGTGGTCTCTAGCTTCCTCATCGCTGACAGGACGAATATCCTTCAGCTTGACGATCTTGATCAGACCAAAGGCGTCCTCAATAACTCCTAGATCGCAGTGATAGTCCCCGTTCATATTGCCTATGAACAAACAGAGTTCCTGACTATCGATAACTACACAAAACTGACCGTCGTTCATTCTGTTACCTCCTCATATGTCTCTTTGAAAATATCAGGCTTACAGGGATAAAACTCGCCCTTAATACCTTTAATAATGTAGTCGCCGACAGACGCCCACATAACCCCTTCAAGTGAGTAGACACCAAGCACATCGTTCACATAGGTGTAATTCAGCTTGAAGTCTTCGAGTTTGCAGAGTTCATCTAGATTGTCTCCTGTCCACTGGACTGCTTCAATGACGACTGGTCGTTTTCTGTACCTTTTCGGCATCTCTTAATTTCCTCCATTTTTCCATAGATCTCCTGACAAGCAGGGGCGTAAAGGCATTTCACATAAATACTCTCACGAGAATATCTTTTTACAGGCATCCCGTGAGAGTCTTTAACGTATTCAACTGTGGGCGCATCCTTCACTGGCTCAAATATCATACAGTGAGTGCACCAAGGATCAAGTTTAAGTTTTATCATAGACGATTTGTTAGGTTATCCCTGCATATTGCCATGGGAGGTTTTCCGTCGTTCCAAATGAGGAAAGTCCCACAATTCAAGAGGGCTTGCTTCATCTCTTCAAAAGAAGAATCCTCGTAAATAGTATCTTTTTGTTGACAAGGATGACGAAGAACACACACTCGGCTGTAAAGTTTACCGTCGACTACTTCAAACGAATCAAAGCGGTCCTCGTTCCAAACGACACGTATAATACCATCGTACGGCTTCCGCTTCGGCTTAGGAGTCATATCATAGCCTTCATAAAGTCTATCGAAGGCAAGCTTAGCGCCGATGTTGAAGTCGAAAATATCATCAGGACTGCATTCGGCTATTGTTTTATGACACACAACGGGATGATCAAAGAAGAGGCCGGAGCTTTTATCGTACGCATTAAGAGAAACGGTATTCCCATCACGGGTAATGATAATAGTGTCGACATTTTTCAATTCTTCGTTTTTATTCATTTTCTTCTCCTTTTCATCGAGTATTCTTTTTAGATTTTCAGTAGCGTATTTAAACGCATCAAACATATCATCATTTCTCGGGGGCATTCTCTTCACCTTTCTTCCTCATCTTATTGAGGACGTTAACGAAGTTCGTAAATTCATCCTGAGAAATATCATTGCTTTCCTGCTTCTTAGAATGAAGATTCGCTTCGCCCAGAACATTAATCGCCTCAATCAGAATATCAGGATCTACATCATGGTCACGGAATACTTGAAGAAATTTCACAAGAGTATCGACAACTGCTGGATCTGTGTCGGTTTTAGCGTTATTCGTAATATCCATGAGAAGACACCATTTGGCTTCCCTGAACAGATCATCATGATCCGCCATGAATTGTTCAATAAGTTTGTCGAAATTATCGTCCATATTATTCTCCTTTCGCTTTGAGTTCTACTTCTACTACTTCATAATCTCTTCCACATCCACGAATATCATAATCAAAAAGAGCCTGCGGCCATGACTCAAACAGCAGAGCTCTTTCAAAAGACGTGAATTGCTCGTAACTGATACTCCTGTCAGGATTCGCGTAGACAAAATACTGCTGATTGTCCGCATAGAACGGGCATTTCAAGCCTTTTCGCGGATTCTTTAGATAATGTGGATGCTCGTAATCAGTTCCATAGACCCATTTCTTAGTCTTTTTGTGTCTGATCGCCCACATCCTGCTTCAACCTTTCTGCGAGTCGCTCAACGAGGCTGTCATAGACTCTGCAATTCATAAAGTCGATATGACAGTCATTTAGTTTCCCTGGTCCAAATTCCCTACAGACAGTACAGACAATGTTCTCCTTTTTCTCTTCCATTGTTTTCTCCTTTCAAAATATAATAAACGGTAATAACGAGCAGAGTATAGTAGCGATCAACACCGCAAACCACACAGTATCCATCAGTCGTTCGAGTTTAGTGTTGTACTTAATGTATTCGACAGTTGGCTCTGTTTTCGGAAATATCATAGGAGCCACATTGCGCATATCTTCAATTATCTTCCGCTCTTCTTCTGGTGTTGGTTGCCAAGCCGTAATAGAGTTATGCGTTTTATGAAGCAACCGATCTCTGTCGATTAATTGCTGTATCAACTCATCAGAACGCTTATTAGACTCAATCTGCACTTCCATGACCAACTGATTATCGGCATATAACTTGGCTGTTTCAGGTTTCTCTGGATACGGCGTTCCGCAATACTCACATGACGATCGCGAAATATCAATCGGTGCTCCGCAGTTTGGGCAGTTGGTCGTCATCTTTCACGTCTCCTTATATTCTTCTTCCTCTCTAGCGCTTCTGGGCATGATAAACCGTTTTGAAAGCATTGGTTTAGGATTTATGAAATACTCCTTGATATACCTTGAAAGCACTTCTGGGTTATACGTTCCGAAGCCAACTATATACTGTCCATCCTCTTTATACTTTATAGCAAAATATGGCTTTCCTTTATATTCCGGATAACAACAAACTTCCGGAGGAGGATAACTAACTTCAATACCAACGAACTCTAAGCGATTATTCATACTTGTTCAGTGCGCCTCCATCAATGCATATGCAGCTTCGAGATCAACTTGCAGCCGTTCCACTTCGGCTTGCAACGCCTCAATCGCATCGGCGGCATCCAGTTTCAGCTTATCATCACAATCGAAGAACTCAGGGTGGTTGTCTTCTGTACACCAATCGCCTTTCAGTTCTTTATAGTAGCACTTCCCACAGCCACATTCGCCAAACTGACAGAGCCGCAACGCCTTGACCAGTTGTTCGTAGTTACTCGCCATCCTTTGCCACCTCCACGTACTTCTCCTCAAAGTCGTCTCGGCTCATGAAGACTATATCGTTCCGATCGCAGTTCTCGGAGTATTCGAAGTTCAGAATATAAAACGCCTCTTCACGAGACAGCATCACAACATAACACTCGTCCAGAAGCAGCTTAGCAACCTCGCAAGCCGCTTCCCAGTTTGTGAAAACCAATTCTTTAGCCATTCTCCTCTCCTTTCAAATATAAATTAGCAACGGTCCCCACCAGTTTAAAACCCCGTTGCCATGCGTCTGCACCCAATTCAACGCTCCCTCGATTGGCCAGATCTACGCAGTTGGTAGAGACGGTCTGACTCGAACAGACGACTAACGGTTTATAAGACCGCTACTCTAACCTACTGAGTTACGTCTCCAAATATCATTGGTACCCCCAGTGGGACTCGAACCCACACGGCCATACAGCCAACGGATTTTAAGTCCGGTGCGTCTGCCAATTCCGCCATGGAGGCATAAAGCATAAAGAGGAAGAGCCCGTGGTTAGAGCTCTTCCTCCTTTGGACTACTTTGGTTTCGACGAATCGCAGGGTTGAATACCTGACGTTACACGTTATTTCACCATGTAGTCTTTCATTATAGAAGATGATTTCTAAGCGAACCCTCCAGCAAATTTTCTCTCGTTAAACTGCTTCTTAGATGCCAAAGCCCTTCCGATCGAAATATCAATGCTGGATCTGGACTTCAGATGGTAGTAATAGAGATCATGAAAAGGAGTGTTCAACCTATCGATCCTACCCGCTGCCTGCTCGAGCGTTTTATAAGAATAGGTCTGCGAGTAAAATATAATAGTGTCCGTAGTCGTGCAATTCCAACCTTCCGCCCCAGCGGTATACTGGACGAAGTACACCCATTTATTGGTCTTCGGGATCGGCTCGTGCTTATGGCCATTCCACTCCGCAACAACTACTCCATATCCATACTCAAGATTCCGAAGGATCTCAAGCTCGTAGTCGTAGTTGTAGAATATAATTGCTCGCGGATGCTGCTCAAGGATCTCAAGCAGCTTAAGCTGACGATCTGCCGAAGTATTAGCGATCTTCCGCAAAATATAACAGTACCCTGCTGCGTTCTGAATGGGCTCTTGTTTATAGGGATCCCATTTACGCCGAATGACATCTTTATAGCCGAGAATATCATAGGAGCAATAGATGTCCTCATGATGACTCTCGGTTGGTCGTTTGAAGTTCATATCAACCAGGATCTCTCGTCTCAGCCGTAGCAGTTTACCAGTGCTTAGATAGCGATCTACCTTCGGGAATTTTGTCGCCATTGAGTAGACAACATGCTCCCGAACGAACTCAGTTCGGTTTTTGTAGAAGCCGTTTGCGATGAAGACGGGGATGTAATCCGTCCAGGTGTCCCCAGGGGTAGCGGAGAGTAATATCCATTGGTTGGACTTGGTGATCCTCAGGAACGATTTTACCCAAGCTCCTTTTCCTACGACTCGCTGCTCATCAAATATAAAGAACGCATCCTTAACGTTCTCATATTTCTTGATGTTGTTCCACGAGTCGACGACAACTGTATTGGTGTAGGGAGTGCGACTAGGATCGGTGGACAAGAGAAATGGGGCTAGCTCCAAATCCCATTCTTTAGTGTCTCGTTTCCTAGCCGTAGTTATTATGTAGAGGGCCGGAGGTTCATGCATGGAAGTATAAGGATGTTGCTTACTTGGAGCTATCTTACCCTCGTTTAAGACATAATAATAGGCGAGTCCCGTTCGACTTTTCCCGCTCCCTACACCACCGCAAAGAATGCACCCGTTCTTCATGCGACGAAGTGCATCTAGCTGGTAAGGATATAAAGTGACTCCTTCTGCCACTTACTTCTTTTCCTTCTCCTTGAAGTTAATCGGCTTATGCGATCCGTCTGTCCGAGCAGGAGTATTCAGACAGTCATAGCAAGGCTGCTCCCATTCATCGTACCGCTGGTACTTACACTGCTTACAATACTCGTCAAACCAAACAATTTTCTGGAAACGATCGTCTTCCATAACAGCCTTCCTTTCAAAGAAATATAATGATAAGCAAACACAACAGGATGAAGATCACCGGCAGTCCAACACAGACAAACAGACCGGCTTTAAATATCATCCACAGGAATTCCCAAAAGGTCATATTTATTCCTCCTTGAACTTCGGTTTAAGTGCTACTAGTCCATCTCTGGTCATATAAGTAGGACACTCGAGAGTCTCAAAAGGATTATTAAGAGACGAAAAATTCATCAAAATATCATTCTGTTTTTTAATTTCGTCTCTTATTTCTTTTAAGACCTTGATTAAAGGCCAACTTTGATCAGCGGTCATCAAAACGGAATATCCTCCTCAGGACCTTCTTCTTCGGCATACTTAGCGGCAAAGGCGTCCTGCTCGATCGTAATGTAAGCAATCTTGAGGTAGGCCTTAACGCCCTTCTTGCCGTTGATCTCCCAGTTATAGGGAGTGATGATGACGTCTGCAGATTGGATCTCGGCATAATCAAGCGAGTTGATAGCCTCTTCGTCCAGAAGGGTCTTCTTCTTACCGGCGATCATGTAGACACGAGGAGGACTGACTTTGAACGACACCTTGACCTGGAGGTAATAGGTGCCTTCCTCGTCCTCATCACGAGGGCGAAGCTGCTTGACGTTCCAGCCTTCGTTCCTCAGACCCCGCGCCAGATCAGGATCGTCGATCCGGACACAGAAATTGCGATCACCTTCACGATTGAACTGACTTCCCTTACCCGAGAAGTTCTTGAACATAATGTGTGCGTTTTCAATATTGAGAGTTTTTTCTACCATAGTAATTCTCCTTTACAATTTTCTTAAGTAGTAAATATCAAGAGTTGCTTCATTAGTTTTTACCGGCTAAGCGATGAACTACATATCTTAGCCGGTAGTACAGTTTTTTAATCAGCTTACGAACCATTCATAGTCTCCATATTGTGAAATATCATTCACAGCTTCGTCGATTAGTTTCCGATAATACTCGTAGTCTACGCATTCCTTGTAGTCCATCAGGTTCTTAACCGTCTCAGACTCGAGCCAGCGATAACCTTTAGCTCCGGTTGCGTATGAGTACTTACCATCCTTCTCCCTCAAAAGCTCTCCGCCAGAATATCCGCGCTTCACAGGACAGAAGTTTCCGATCCGCCCCACAAACTGATAATTGTGTTCTCCTTCGGGCAAATTTTCGTTCATGTCCAAATATAAAGCGGTCTTGACTTCCTTAGTTTCGCAGACATCGTCGAACTCGATAGTCTCTTTGCTGAACAGAGTTTTGAACAGATAGGGCTGCTGGAACTGGGCTCCGGTTGCTGTCCACTTACCAGGATCTTCCGGATCATCTGCTGCCAGCTTAGCAATATAAACAGCGTCGTTGACCAGACAGATCTTCTCAAAGATATGCTCGACTTCGAAGTTGTAGCCATAGCGCTTACCATACTCCATGACGAAGTCAAATATCTCTTGAGAAGGATTCTCAATCTTAATTGAGTCTGTCTTAATATGAACAACATTGTATCCACGGTCCTGAATCTCATGTTTAAGGTTAACCATGAACAAGGCTCCTCTGAGAGCTACAATGTTGTTCTTATTGCGAATATCCCTGAAGGGATTGTCGAAATTAGCCGCTGTAAGGCCGTATACGCTGTTTATTGCTATCTTCAAGGCTCCAGACAAGGCTTTAGCCATATCAGGATCTGTGAGCCATTTAGACAGCTTTCCGTTCATTAGCTTCCCAGCCCCTTCAAAGTCTTTGTGCTTGATCAGGATTCTTGCATTGAGAAGATCCTTGAAGTTGTCCGTATAATTGCCGAAGAGGTTAAGCGCGATGATTGAACTTGGATGCATACTGGCGACATCGAAAGTAATGGTTCGTCCGTACATTCCAGGATTGGCGTAGACGTAACCACCGCGCCCCACATCTTCACCCCTGTACATGTTCTTTCCGTCGACGTATTCGTAACCGGGAAACTCAATAGAGAGGTCGGTATAGTTGAGAGCGGGCTTTCGTTCTTTTCCAAATATAATTCTGGTAGTGAGTGAGTTTGTTGTATCATTGACCGTCATACCTGCCAAATCTGCTAGAATTTCCCTTGCTATGAAGTCCGCTTGCCGGGACTCGAACACCGCTTCGGTTGCCAGAACATCGTTGTCGCAATACTCAGCAACCTTGAGCCATTGATCTTCTGGAACCGGTTGATCCCATGGAAGTCCAAGTTCTTGATGGTGAATACCAAGCTCGATCTCGAACTTCTTAAGCGATTGCTTCTTGCTCGAGAAGTCGTAAACATCAGTGTAACTTAGGTTATATGCTTCAGAGAAGAAGCAGTTCTTATTACCTTGTCTGCTCTTATCGTCCGTAACGATCTTCTGAGACAACTGATAGAGCTGCTCGTTCGTATAGCCGATCAGCCGCGCCCAGAGAATATGATTATCGTACCGACGGCAATTAAAGCCTACGAGACGGTACTGGATCAACTCCTCGATCTGATTTGGTGTTGGGTTGATCATACGATTGACAGACATGTCAGGCCCTCTGAATTTCCAATTCACTATGAAGAGATTCGGAAACACTTCAACGTCGTAAAATATAATTGGATTATCGTCGTCCTTATTGTCCGACGGCTCCTCAGATCTAAACTTCATCTTGTTGACAAGCTTAATACAATACTCAGCCTGGTTAGTACTCTGTGCTGCGAAAGCAAGAACTGCGTTCCGCATGTCAGTCACGTCGTACTTCATGCCGCTGTTGTACGCATCCTCGAGGATCTTAAATATAAAGTCGCAAGAGGGCTTGGTTGCGGGATGGATCTCCTTATTAAGATTCCGTTTAATCTGTTTTCGTAGACCTTTTTCACTTTGGATTACGTTCAGATTGACCATTTTAGTTTCTCCTTTCAGCGGTAGTCCAGAATTGATTGTCACAATGGGAATATCATTGCACATTGTCAACTTTCGCCTTAATGCGCTCTTCCCAGTGAACACCTTAACCTCAACATGCTCGTCATAGAGACGACTGAGCTCGTTCACATCGCCATTGTAAATATAATGGAGATGGATGCCCTGTCCACTCTTACTGAGCTCTGCGTAGGTAGGAGGCCAATTCTGTGCCGCTGCCAGGTTCTTTTCAAATGACTTCTGACCGTTATCGTCTAAAATATCAAAGTCGATGACAACATGGTTCTCAGGAACTCTGACATAATGGAGCTTTGAAGTGTCAAGATCTTTTAATGTCGTGTCGACATCGTCCCACTTCTTAGACGGTGTCTCTTTCTTACTTGCGTATTGCGCTGGACAGTCAGCATACTCCTGGTCGAAGCGAGATTTGTTCTTCTCAAATATCAACCAACCTTTATGCTCTTCCTTCGGTTGCTCCGTTGGAGGCTCGAATTTGTCCAGCTTTAGATCGGAATAATAACTCCTGACTCTGGTTCCATCTTCAGCTGTGTAACGCTCGTCATAGCTCTTGAAGTAGTTCTTTAGCTCTTCTTTGAACAGACGATAAGAGTAAGGATAGACAACCTTAGCGTCATCACAATACTGCTTATACATTTCCCAAGCTTGCTTGAGCGAAACTCCGCCTTCTTTGACAAATATAAAATAGTTGTCGAGCATGAAGTTGTAGAAGTCATTCGACGCACCAAGCATGCTTATAGGCACATAGTCGTCATACATTCCAGGATTACTGGCGTACACCTGCTGGCAATGGAACGCGATAGCGCCTAACTCAAAGGAGATCTGCTTCACAAGAGTGTGATACTCCTTAGTTGTCAGCTTGTCGCCAGTAGGACTCACGTCAATAAGCCTTCGCATCAAACCAGACTTTGCATCTGTGATCTTGACCGGTTTGTTCGTGCCCATGAAGAGGAAACATTTGAATTGAGAAGTGTAAGTTGACTTAAACTTCTCATTGACCGTCATCAGCTCGTGAGATACTAAGCTGTTGAGTCGAGTGTTGTCCTCGATTCTGGATAGATCACCGTCATGCTGGATGGCCACGAGCGGATTCGACTTGAACGCTTCCAATGCAAATGAGTTGTTAGATGAACCCAATGCCTTAGCGTCGAACACCGAGTAATATCCTTCGAACAGTTGCTGAATGATGTTCAGAACCGTTGACTTACCCGTTCCAGCCGCGCCATACAGAACCATGAACTTCTGAATCTTCTTAGAATCTCCAGACACAATTGACCCGATCGCCCATTCTATCTTCTGCCGTTCTTCCGGAGAATATAAAACGGACATTAACCGATCATATGCCTCAATACTCCCTTCCTCGAGAGGATAGGGGAGAGTCTTACTCGCATAATCGCGTTTACCGACTTTAGTGTTGGCAAATATCAATTTCTCGTCCAGAATGTGGTAAGAGTCTCGAAGATCTCTTTGGCAGAACTTATGCCACTTATCGATCATTCCAGACTCTGAATCCCACATATGGAGGATCTTAATATTGCCTTCGAACCGAGTGGAGTTTTCCTTTGCATACTCGTCCAATTCCCGATCTATCAACCGCAGAGCGTCCTGTTCGTCCAAAGACCAAAAGCCTCGATCCTTGTCCCAGATCGCATAGAAGTCGCGGCCGCGGATCATCAAGTCGTTCGATTTGTTAATAACGAACTTTGGATAGATCTCCGTAAGACCGTTCTTTCTACTGCGTGTAGATATCATTAGGAAGTCAAGCATGTATCATCTTATTTCTCCTTTACAATATACTGTCTATATACCAGTTCATCTGGTACCAAATTTCTACATTTCTCAAATCAACACCACAGTTTGGAATCGTGAATAGGCCGCCCTTCCCGTCACGATCGTAGTTCCTAGTTAAGAACCTAAATATAACATTGTCCACGTATTCTCTATCGTACCTATAGTCTGTTATACCTCCCAGCCCTAGGCTAACGATCATAGACCAGAACCACTGGCCTATTCTGTTTCCACACATTGGGTCAGACATAATGTCTTCTTCGCATCTGATTGCAAGCGCGATCATCATCTCAAGAACACTACACGGTCGTCCTTGAAAATATAAATCCATTATGCCTGGATCGCATGCGTTCTCGTACTCAAAACGTTTTCGCAAAGCGATCCCATCGAGAGCTCTGTTCTCATCCATGTCGATCACCCAAGTGAAGTCAATAGAATGTAGACGCATTAGGAGCTTCCGATGGGATGCTGCTCTTGAGTACAAGTCATTACACACGAGTTGATACAACCATTCGAAATATAAATTGTCCAACTCGTACTTATCCATATTAGTCCTTTACGCCGCCATCCTCTTCATAGGCAGCGTCCACATAACAGATCTCATAGTCCGTCTTAGTAATGTCATTACGGACATAACCGACGTTGATCTTACGTTCTGCCAGGTCGTCCAGAATATCACCACCGACAAGATGGATCGGATCGTCTACGATGTTGCCTGTCTCGTCTACGAGATTCCCATCGGCGTAGTAGTCGAGAGAATATGTCGTATAGTCGGAGTCCATTCCGAATTCGTCCTCGTCGATCTCATACGAATAGGTTTCTTTCTCGGGATCCTCCTGGACATGCTCACCTTCGATCTTGACTTCCGGTTCAGAATATAAATCGAACTGATGGCCATAGATCCTGGTGATCTTCTTGTTGGCTTCCAGGTCGTCCTTATTGCCGAAGACGCTCTCTTGCTTAGGCTCTTCCTTCTTCGGAGCATACTTTTCCTTGTAGTAATCCCGAGCCTCAATAGTTGCTTCTTCGATCTTCTTTTCAGCTTTACCATCGGCAATTGACTTGGCCACATATGCACCTGCAGCCGCGCCGACGATCAAACCAAATATAAATGATACGAGAGATTTCATTACCTACCTCCGCAATAATCCAGAATAGCTTCTTCGTTATTCACGTTGAAACGATCAACAATGTTACCGTCGATATTAAAATCGACAATGACTGTGTTCTCATCACCGTTTACGAACTTGCACTTCATAAGATCGTGGCAATCATAGACACCGAAGTCTACTTTGTTATGCAGCGTAGGATCACTCGGATCATAGAACCAACCGAGATACTGTCCTTCCCGAATCAAAGGAATACCGAGACACTCGTAGGCTTCGTTGAGGAACAAATATCCACGGATCCTAAGCCTTTCACTCAACCAAGCCTGCTTTGTTTGGAGAGTCAGATTATTCGCGCCAGGATCTTTGGACCATCCATCACAACCGACCGTATAGAATCTAGCCCAAGGACTTCTTGGTGTTTCGCCAATAGTCTTGACAGTCTTCTTGCGAGTCTTCTTTTTGCCCTTGGCGTCCTCATACTCCTCATCGATCTCTTCAGTACGAATATCATAGCGAATCTCCTTCTCTGCTTCTTCGCCGATCTTATCCGCAACGCGCTTCTTGTAGGACTCGAACGCATTAGAGACAGTTGTGTATGCAGCGGCCAGAGCAGCGTTCCTATTCCGCATGATCTTATGAGAACCAAGCAGACAGCCGATAGACGCACTCTCAACGATCACTGCAGGCGCATAGAGCTTAGTCAAATCCCAAGCAGTCTTCAGATACGCCTTAGTAACTTCCTTACGATGCTCCTTCTCATCGGGATTAGGGTTGGTATGAATATCATCGAGCTCCTTCTTATGGGTCTCCATGGTCTTTTCGAGTTTAGTGGTGGCTTTGCAAGCCATTACTGTTCCAGTCACAACACCGCCGATTCCAAGAGCAGTCAAGATCTCGGGACTGTGCTTTTTAAGCTGGAACACAGCTTTATAGAACGCATGCTTCAAAATATCAGTGTTCATTTGTCCTCCTTATTGTCAATCTCATGATCGATCAGCCGATTGATGTACCACATTGCTTTCTGTAAATCCTCAACCGGCTTTCCTTTATGTTTAAAACGCCAAAGGTACTTGATCGCAGTTCCAGCACAGAATGCTTCCTGCGGATCAAGACCTTCGACAGCAGCGTCAATAGCATCGATACACTCGACACCACTCTGGTTATAGTGAGCTGGATGGTTAACTTGCTCCATAACTCACTCCAGAGGCATAGATTTCGGTAATCTCAGAGAATATCCATCAGGAGTTCTGATTGAGATTGCGTCGTGAAGGTTCTTCCATCCGTACTTATTGGCTACGAACTCGTAAGGAGCTCCAACCAACTCGCACAGATCTGCGACACTCGCTTGTCCATAGACCTCGATAAGATCATTTAGATTGTCGATGATCTTATCGGCATCGTCTTTACTGTTAAATATAAAATTCCCAATCTCATACTGAGACCTCGAGACATCTCTGGTCTCTGGCTTCTTATTAGAAGATGAATATTGCACGTAAGGAGTTCCGCCATAGGTGTACTTCGTGCCTGTGGAAGTGGACCCTTTAGTGCCAAATATCATGTCTGCACTTGACTTGATGATGTCGACGATCGCCCTCTTGATCGACGGGACAAGCACATCCAGCAAAATATAATTCCCGACCTTGTCCGCATCTTCTGAGATGAACATGTCGCGGATCTTAGCAAGAGCAGACTTCTTTTTGATAGTCACACCGGTTACTACCTGTTCAACTTTCTTTTCCGGGGGTTTCTGCGCGTTTGCCAAAATATAAATCCTCCTTTCAAATTACCATAATGATCTCACCATTAAGGTGAATGCTTGCATTAGGCGTATAGCCGTGTTTCTTTTTGTATTGGAACTCGAGATTAGATCGAGCTTTCTCAACGCTTGGAGCATATGTCTGACCATACCAATGAGGAGTGATCAGCTTGTTGTCAAATGAATAGACAGGCCCATAGTACTCATAACGGTTAGATACTTTTCGCATAATCGCTCCTCCAAAAATATAAAGAGAAAGAGTCCATGTAGGACTCCTCCTCTTTTGGTCTAAGTTCCTTACTCAGCAGGCTTATCTTCCGCAGGCTTTTCAGCTTCGGTCTTCTTTGCCGCCTTCTTGGCTGCACGCTTTTCCTTGATGGGCTCGACGACCTTGTTCTTGACCAGGTCAATACCCTTGCCGATGAGCAAGCCAGCCCCAAGCAGAGCGCTCGATCCCAGAAAGACGCCAGCACCAAGTGCCGCGCCATCTGCGACGAGACCCGCGTAGGGATGCTTCTCAAAGAAGCTCGGATTATTGACGACCTGATCAGTCACGGCGTTGGCCACAGCTTCGGTAGCGATTTCCTCGACAGCATTGTTGATCATCTCATTTTCCATTGTTTAGATCCTCCTTTTGATTTTGGATTTTAGGTCCATTATAGTACATGATTTTTACGCGAAATATCACACGATTGACGTAGGCTCGTATCGATAGTCTATTACGACTACAACACCCATTTCGTCGTCAATAACAGGCGTTGTGACAAACTCTATAGGCGATTTATCGATATCCCAGCCTATATAATCGTATGTTTTATGATTATGCCTTATTCCGAGAGCACAGAGAACGTCGTTGACCGACATAGTCATAGAGCTTCTCATCTCTCTATTCAGATCATTCTCAATTTTGCGAACCTTCTCAAGATCACTCTTGAAATACTGTCCGGTGAGCGCCTCCATGAACAATGTGTCGCCTTTTCCAGATACAATTATTACGTTTTGCGAAGGTGGGTTAGCAGCAACTCTATCGCTCGCAACAGCAGAACGCACCTCACTCTCTCTACTCTCACCCACAACCTCTTTAACCTTGTCTTGATACTCCTGAAGGGCCGTTTCTGAGATTGTGTACGCAGCTGCAAGCGCAGCGTTTCTTCTTGTATTGACAGAATTAGCTCCGATAATGCAAGCTGTGCTGCCAGCAAGTGTAATCGCTGTTGGAATGTAATACTTCCAAGTTGTCTTGATCGTTTCTCCAACTGTGAGTTTCTCCTTGTTAAGTTCCTTCTTTTTCTCCTCAATCGCTTTCTCTGCCTTCGGAGTCGCTCTGATCGAAAATATAACAGCCGCAAACATGCCTGTTACGCCCATTCCGGTCAAGATCTCCGGACTATGTTTATCGAACTCGACCTTTGCGAGTCCAAGTAGTTCTCTTAGTTTCAAAACGGTATCTTCTCCTTTCTATTTCTATTCTCTTCGCCGAATAGGTAAGAATATAAATCCTCTGCAGTATACTGAGCTGTTGTGTACAGAACCCTTCTCTCCGGCTCAGCTACTTCCGCATACTTAGCCATTCTCTGGATAAATCGTCTGACAATCTCATCTGGGTAGCTCGTTTGATCCAATTTAAGCTCTCCGATTATCTCGTCTATTGCCCACCTAGACCATGGCTCTTGAATAGGACGGTTGTTACGAGCATGATCTTCCCAAGCATCGTTGTGTTTACGGATATACTCGAGGATCAAATATATAATTTCTTCGTTGTACATCTCATACACCATACTTTCTGTACCACGCTCGTATAGCTTTGTTCTTGTAGGTCTTTGGACCAACAACAATAGATTCTTTCTTCTTTTCTTCTCTTACTCGGTTTCTTTCTTCGTCCGATTTCTGCTTTGCTTCCTTGTAGATCTCGCAATCCGCATGACAACTTATCTGACGACGCTCACAATCAAAACAGACCTGTACGCTTCCGTAGTATGGCCGCATCAAAGACTCTCCTTTCAAAATATAAAAAAGAGGAGAGCCAATGATTGGCCCTCCGAACTTTTCCGGGTTGTTACTTATCTGATCCGGATTCAAGAGCTCGACTAGCCATGTAGTCAGTTACAGCTTTCTCGATCTTCTCCGTCTGCTTACGATCCGTTTCCTTAGCATCAGCAATGCCTTTCGCAATACTGAAGATAGCGGAACCGAGACCGATGACAGCGCCTCCAATTGTCCAACCATTCAACTTCATAGTTTTCTCCTCCTCAAATATAAATTAGAATCGTAACAATTCCATTATAGAGAGTGAATTTTACGCGAGCATTATCGGCTGACAAACTAGAGGATGGTTGAGGATAGTGCATGTTACACCGTTACTCAACACTACTTCGTCTTTATTGATGTCGATCCAAGAATATCCAAGATACTCATCGCCTATATCTTCAGTCCATCCCAGATTATCTCCGCCTTCTTCCGGATCAAGATCGAGCAGTTCTCTGAATTGGTTTATAGTGGCTTTACCACGGAAATGGAAGAGTCTATTCAGTTCCAATTCTGCTCGATATATCTTTCCTTCGTAAGCATAGAAGAAGCCTTCTTCTGTTGGATCGGCATAGTCTTTAGGATGGTCAATGTCGTCCAAGTAACGGTAGAAATATAATTTCATTCCGTTATGAGGATCTTCTGGAATATCGTCGATCTTATCTTCCGCAAGCTCTTTCTCGACGACATTCTTACCAAGAAGCTTCTCTGTCTTACCGCGATACTTCTTGAAAGATTGTTCAAGCAGAGCTCCTGCAGCCAGCATAGATGCCTGATTTTTCCGGCTGAGAGTATTAGCACCGAACATGCAAGCGATCGTTCCAGCGCCTGCCAGAGCCGTTGGAATATAAATACGAGCTACAGTCTTTACCTTTTCTTGGATCGGGGCATCTTCTCCGAGAGTGTTGAGTTCTTTATCCGCTTTAACGGCAGCCTTACTGGCAAGATATGCGGTGCCAATAACTCCTGCAGATGACAGACAAGTCAGAATTGTGCCGCCGTTACGTTTAAAGAAATTAGCGATCTTATAACCTATCTCCATTTAATTCTCCTTTCTCAAATATAAAAAGGAAGAGCCCTTGATTGGGCTCAACCTCTTTGAAATGTTAGATCTTGGGACTAGTTCCGTCCTTCAGCAACGATCTTGCCGTTGGAGAAGCGATAGTTGTAATCTGCTCGATGTTATACGCCTCCTTGATGTACTTTCTCTGCAGGATTACCTGGACGAGTTTTGCCGCGCCACCGAGTAATGCACCTCCGCCAGCCAAACTAGCAACAACAACCTTGACTGCGTTGTCCTTTTTCGTCTGCTTCTTCTGATACTCAAATTTCTCAGATTCAAGCTTCTGTTGGGACTCCTTCAGTCTCAGCTCTCGTTCTGCATGCTCCAGCTTCTGAGCTTTCTCGATCACGTTTAACGTGCCCATTTTTCCGTCGGTTTCAAGAATATCACCAAGAAGGTGAACATCACCGCTAGATTCTTCCTCTACTTCTCTCAGGTTTTTCATAGTTTCATCCGTCATAAAGTAGTCTCCTTTCTTTTCCACTTCATTATAGGAGATGATTCTCAAGCGGACTGGTCTTTCTTGCTCTCGAGATAGATCTTCGAGTCAGTCTTTGGGAAGCCGATCTTAACGATCTTAAGCAGAATAGTGTCGTGAGTTAAAATATAACCGAGGCTCTCGATCTCTAGACCCATTGGAGGCTGAGAAGGATTGTCTCGGTCATAAGCCAGCTTGAGGATCCCTTCTGGCGTAAGATCTTGACGTTTATACTTCTCTTTAAGAACTGATCTAGTCATCAAAAAGCCTATAACCCATCCGCAAACCATCGCAATAGCGCAACGAATCAAAATATCAAAGTTCATTACGCTACTCCATTGGCGAGCTTAGCCATTGCGAACGAGATCCGCTCCTTCCAGTTACGCTTCTTGTGCGTTGCACGGGCTTTGTTCATAGCTACTGTCTTAGGATTTCTGAAGGACAACTGGTACTTAATCCACTCGTCGTGGACGTACTTACTGCTCTTGCACTTCAGCTTCTCGGCTCTAGCCTTAAGAATTGCTCTCTGATACTTTCTCATTTTTGTTTATCTCCTTTTCTAATAGATCATTAAGAATCTTGGTATGCTCCCAGAGGACTTGATTCTGCCAAATATCATTGGCGGGAACCGTTTGCTGCATGAATTCTAGACGTGATTGAGTGAGCGATAGATCCTCAATCAGAATCTGTTTCTTCGTCGGTCCCATAGTAGTCTTCCTCCCCGGTGAATCCAGTCTTAGCATCCTCAAGGTATGTCACGACAGCAATGATTTCATCCTTAAAGTCGTGAAGCCTAACTCCAAGAATCTTGAAGGACGGATTGTCATCCGCAAATCTATTAATATCTTTTTCGAGATTGTTAACAAACTTGGTACGGAAGATCTTCACATGCTTCACTTTACGGACGCGAGGGACGTAGTCGTAGGTGCCAAAGGGTTTACTCATAAATATAATTCCTCCTTTTAATCTTTTTGTTCTTCTCTCCACTTTTTATAGAGATCGCTTACTTTCATTTGATCCATGAACTGCTTTTTATTCTCTATCTCGTATTTAAGATTAGAGATCGTCTCCTGGTTGCTCTTACATGTCTTCTCAAGCTCCTTGATCCTCTTCTGAAGAGCACCCGGAACTTGTCGCCAGTTCTCATCTTCCTTCTTCTCTCTTTCTAGTTCATGAGCCCATTTTGTTGTTTCAAGATCTACCTTATCGTCTAAATATCTTTTAAAAAGCTTCAGACAACCGATAGCTCCGACGACCATACAGATTACGATCCCCAAAACAAAAATAAAGGCCAATACCTGGCCCATCTTACCGACAGGTAACCACCCGTCGAGAGAGTTTTCGTACATACTGTACATTATGCAAGTCCCTCCTCGTTTTTACGATTTATAGCATTCCACCTATCAATAAGAACAGGAATAGCACGACCGATTTGATCGGAACTTGTGATGATTATCGGTTCTGCTGTCCTCCGACAATATGGGCATGAAAAAGCCCATCTTGGAGATTTTCCTCTTCCTCGCATGGCAATAAACCCGGCAGTGTCAATCAGTTCGATTTTACTTCCATTGCACCCGCAATCCTGACATTGGTTTAGTTTCAATTCTTTCATATTAATTTTCCTCCGCCTTCATGTTCACACAATACGGGTTTGTCGCATCCATACACCATATTGTGGAGCCGTCTAAGAATTTATTATGCTTATGACAGTAAATTCCATTACCAAAAAGTTCAGCATAAACACAATTCGAGAGCTGGCAAATATCAATTTCTAATGGCTCGTAACCAAAAACTTCGTCGAAGTATAGATAGCCTCGAGTTCGAAGTAATTCACTAGCTTTTTCGGTTGTCATTTTTCTAATAAGCGGATAACAACTTTCGATCGTCATATCTTGTATAAAAGACCTCTCTGTCACCGCTTTATCAAAGTCATCGAGAATCGCTAGGTATATATCGACGAGATTAGAGTCGATATGCCTGGTTACGCTTCGATTACACTTAGGGCAAGAACACATCAATTCGGTTTGAAAAATATCCTTATAACCAACGATTAACTTATCAATCGGTTCGCCGCACACGCATTTCTTATTAATCATATTCATTCTCCTTTCTCTTCGCCAAACGCGATTTTCTCAACTTTGCTTAGGACTTCCATGATCTTCTTGGTATCCATAGGGTTCTTGACGACCCGACATATGAAACCGAGAATACTATGGTATTCCTCTTTAACTTGCTCCTTCTCCGAGAGCAAACTAGATCCACACTTCCAGCAGAAGCGAGCTCCGTCGTTTGTGGCCTCGACCTTGCACTTTGGACAAATGCGACGAGGTTTAGAGATCGGGACGTAAACCGTATTCTCAGGAATCTGCTTTGGACCGCCATGATAGTTAACGAGATAGACGCCCTTCTGAATCCGGGTGTAGTCAATACGACCCTCTTTGGAGAAATGTTCCAAATATCTACTGACTGTCTGATTGTCAAACCCGAGCTTCAAGCAGACTGCCGCTACCCTGAGGTTCAAATATCCCTTTTCGTCCATGTTCTCGGTGATGTAGGACATGAAGGCTTGACGACGGTTAAATACTTCCTGGTTGCTGATTGCTGACATAATTTTTCTCCTTTCTTCTTTCACGCATAAAATACAAGGGAACCTGATTAGATTCCCTTATTCTTTGCTCCAAGCCAGATCAGTTGTTTTCCTTATACTCCAGATACTCTTCATACGTCATGATGGTTCCATCAGGCATATAAATCTTGTCTTCCATATTAGTTATACATCCTTTCTATATTGGTTTCATTATAGGGGATGATTTCTACGCGAAAGACAAAATATAAAAGGAAAGAGAGTCTGATTAGACTCTCCGTCCTTCTGGAATTTACTTCCGTTCGAAAATAGTAGCAGGCCGCAAGTTCTCCTGAAACTCGATCGTCCAGGTGGTCGTGCCGAGTTGTCCGCAGATGTAGGCTTTCTTGGTCTTGGGCACACCAAACTCCGTTCTCCGATTGAACGGAATCTTGGCGAGCACAAACTGTGTTACGTTCTTCTGCGTATTATACACGGTCTCGAGCATCTCATAGTCACGAGTAAGGAAATCAAAGTTAGGCTTCATAGTATTTTCCTCCTTATTAATATTCCACTATAGGAGGTGAATTTTGCGCGAAATATAAAAGGAAAGAGAGTCTGATTCGACTCTCCGTCCTTCTGGTTCTACATCTAGTTAATTACCTTCTGAATTTGTCGATTACTCCTCGTACTCCCCAGACTATTGCATACGCTCCGAATACAATTGCTCCTAGACAGATGATCAGTTCAAACATTATTCATTTAGTGTCTCCTTTCATAGATTCCACTATAGAAGATGAACCTCACGCGAAATATAAAAGGAAAGAGATCATGTTACAGATCTCAATCCTAGTTCTTAAAGATGTTTAATAATCCCATCCAACACCTCCGGGTTCGTACGATTGTCGTAAACGATACCGCCTTTCTCAGAGTTATTATCTACTTTGCGAGTAGCAATATAACCTGCGATAACAGCACCAGCAGCAATCTTAGCGATTACGATCAGGGTTGCCATAGTTTTATTCTCCTTTCATTCTTTCCATTAGAGAGAATGAAATCTACGCGCCTAAAATACCCTCTGCCCATTTGCCCAACTATTTTCCCTATTAATATAAATATTATAAAAATTTTATTCACGTATTAATAGAAAAATACTTGGGTTTTTGACCAAAGGGCCAAAAAACCTAGATATTTAGGCATTTTTTGTGGACAAACTCAACTTTTTGTATTTGGCCAATGGCCAAACTTTTGGCCAAAAATGACCATTTTTTGTTGTTTTTTGAACAAAATTTTTACAAAAACCCAAATATACTTGGGCTTGGCCAAGTTGTGTTTGGCCAAAATGGCCGAAAAACTAAGAGAAAATGTTTGGAGAACTTCTGTGGTAAGTGTGTGGTAAAATGTTTTTCTGAAAATACCCACCCGGGAATTTTTTGCCTAAGAATTGAGAAATTTGTCTGGAATTGATTATTATTTCAACTATTAATATTGATTCCTACAAATATCGCACAATTCTGGGCGTTTTGGTCACATAACATCACATAAAGTCACATAACTACACGGTTGCCTGTGGTAAAATCTGTGGTAGACTCGATCCTCGAGAAGCTCGCTTTCTTCCGCTCCGAGTTGGACTCATTGTAGACATTCATTGTGATCGAAATATCAGAGTGGCCCATGATCTCCTGTATCAACTTGAGATCTGTCTCATTCTGACAGAGCCTAGTGCAGAAGGTATGCCTAAGTTGATGCGAGGTAAACTTCGGGATCTCAACAGTTCCTCCATCTGCTTTGTAACGCTCTAGAATCCTCTCTATTGCCCGGTTAATGTCGTAGGATGTTAGAGGCTTCCCATACCGATTGACAAATATAAATCCATCTGCAGACCTTTTAACGCACTCTTCCATAAGCAACTTCCGTACTGACAGAAACATAGGTATCTCTCGGATTCCAGCATCTGTCTTAGGCGGAGCTTCGTCAAACTCGACTTTCCCATTCTCCTGCAGACGATAGTTCAAAGAACTGTCGATATGGATCACATTCTCATTCCAATCCACGTCATTCCATCGCAACCCAAGAAGTTCTCCGATCCTACATCCAGTTCCAAGCATGCAGGCGAATAACGGATACCAATGATTGAAAATATCACTAGTTCTCACATATTCCATGAAAGCTTGCTGCTGTTTCTCAGTAAGACCATGCTTCTTCTTAATCACCCAGAGATTGGACTTCTTAAGCTCGTCGATCACTCCATCCAGAGGGTTCTTTCGAATATAATTGTCTCGAACAGCAACGTCAAACACCGGATGCACAACTGCATAGATCGCTAGAATCGTTCTAGGCTTAAGGCCTTTGTCATACAAAAAGTCGTTGAAAAATCTCTTCAGAACGCTGAAATTAAGCTCAGATAGCTTTTTATTCCCGATAGCACTACGAATATACTTGTTGTACAGATACCGATAATTGGCCCTTGTAGAGCCTCTGAGCTCTTTCTTGTCCGAAATATAACTGTCAAACCGGCTATTCAGTGTGACGTTACTCTTCGTCTGGATGCCATCTTGAACATCTCTAAGAACCGCTTTCTCGAGATCTCTAAGACTCTCGCATTGCCTCTTGCCCTCTGGAACCGGGTCTGTGATGCTGAGACGCCAAGAATATAAACTGCGTCTTACGCCGTTAACGTCGTAATACCTAAACTCATACCTTCCGTCTGCTTTCTGAATCTCTCCTTCTCTAAGAATTCTTCCTTTGTTATCCTTTCTCTTGACAGACATATAGTCCTCCTTTCTAACCTGCCAAGAAGTTCTCCATTGCTCAAAATATCACAAAGTGTTAAGTGAGTCAATGTATTGCTCGAACTTCTTGCGCTTGATCCCTGCGTGCGTGTTGATCCACAGCACCCAGTCAGCATCCTTGTGCTGCGACACCAGCTTACGAAGCCGGTTGATGCCTATATGAAAATATAAACTAGCCTCCTCTAACGAGAGGACATACTTCTCGCTAATGGGTATTTCCATAATTCTCCTTTACGTAAAAAGAAAGAGGAGAAGAACCCAAAACGAGCTCTTCTCCTTAAATGATTACCAATCAACTTTGATTCTCCAATTACGTCTTTTGCCGCTGAACAACGTCGTGATAGGCTGATCTGGGTCTGCTTGATGAGCCGGATTAAGTAGTTTACGTACAGGATATCCAGCGTAAGCCATCCAAGAAGCACCTGTAGTAACGATCGTAGTCTTCTGCTTATAAGTTCCTTTATACCTGTCAACCGTAAGCTTATCAGGCTTTGTAACGAAAGGCTTATGAGAATGCCCGAAATAGAAAATATCAATTCCATCCCAGTTGGCAGCGAATCGTTCATACTTGTTCACAGTGCCACCAGTCAATGCGCCACCACCATCGCCATGAGTCGCGAGAAGCATATACACATTAGGATCGTGCATGTTCTTGCCGAGAACCAGCTTAATGATGACAAGGTTGTCTCTATAAATATCTTCTAGATCGAGCTTAGCAGCTATGTCGTACATAGGGCTGTCATCAGCATCTTTCAACGATCTGTTCTCGTGATTACCAGGAAGAATCGCTAATATCTTTTCTGCTTTCGCCAAGTCGGCAAGATGCTCTTTAAGATAGATCTTCTGGTCGCGAGGACGCATAATATCATCATACGGATTGGACACGGAGGACCTAGTAGCGTTGTTCATGAGGTCGCCCACAAATATAACATACGCCATAGGATCGTCCAGAATCATTTGGTTGAATCTCTCCCAGCCTTTGAGATCCGATTGAATAGCACCGGCGTGTAGATCACCTACTGCGTATACTTTAACGTCTTTAGAGGTTTCTATACGCTTTTCGATGACTTCGTAATCGGATTTAATCAATACTTAAGCTCCTGGACGTAGCCTTCGCCAGCGTCAAGAATAAACTTGTTAATATCAATGCCTGCACTCACGATGACGTTGATCAACTCGGGAGTCATCTTTTCTTTAGTGTAGACAATCAGGCTGGAGTTCAGTTCTTTAATCTCTTTTTCGGTAAGCTTACCGTCTTCATTAGCTTCTTTCATGCCTTCAACAAACTTCTGCTGAAGCTCGCCGACAGTAACCTGAGTCATTTTGAGACAGGTGTCAAGGGCCGAAGCAAGATTCTTAAGCTTCATATGCTCGTTAAGCTTAGCGCTGAGCCAAGCTGCGAGCAAGCCGATCAGAGTAACAACAATAGTGCTAACAAGCTGAGCTGCCTGTTCAATAAGAATTTCCTTCATCAAATATCACCTTCTTTAGGGTATTGTAGAAATGAATTTGTCTGGATCTTGTGGTCATAAATCCTATAAATGTTCTTTACCGCGCTCTTGGCGATACCGTTCTTCAGGTTTTTATGATCCGGATCTTTGTAATAGTTTTCGTACACGTCAATACTATTCTCGATAATGTCGTCGAAGTATTCCTTGGTGTAGTTCTCTCCGCACATCAATTCATTGTTAAATCTCAGAATACGCGTTCGAGCCTGTTTAGCCATCTCGTATTCAAAGTCTTTCTTGAAATTGATCTGCTGCTGTTCGACAAGATCCAGCTTGTCCATAACTTTTGTGTTTCGTGTTGAGAAGAAAGTTATCAGAGAAACGATAGCAGCGATAATTGCCGGTATAGCACTAGCTAATACTGTACTCATTAGCTTAATACCGCCTTTCTTCACTTTAAATAGTAACCGTTGTGTAACGTTCCAAGTTAGTGATGTAAGCAGGCCCTTTTTTAGTCTCAATGTTATACCACCCACTAGGAGCAATGCCGATAAGAGGGAATTTATCCTTGCCATGAGCAGTGAAGAGGATCTTGCCTTTCTTACTGTCAGCGTTTCTGACAAACACACTCTTACCATTTTTAACCTGAACGTAAAGCTGTGGTTCCTCTATTGGATCTCCAGGCTCGTCAGATTCTGGAACCGGGACGTTAGATCGGATCTCGCTCTCGAACACCTTAGGAATTCCCCAGCAGTCCCAATCCTTAAGACGGAATTTGGTAACTACTATGCCGTAATCACGGCCTTTAGCTTCGATAAGGTTCTCGTTGTCGATCATATAGCCGATGTGGACTGCTCTCTTACCGTCAAGACGGAATACCCACCAGCCCTTTTCCGGAGGTTCAGGTGTGTCGAGATCAATACAGCGACCCATCATCGTGTTAGCGTTAACGTCACGGGCCCAAATATGTTTCACGTTGTAAAGCCAATAGACACCAAGACCGGAGCAGTCATATGCGTACAGAGTGTCAATACCGGAATCGAATTTCTTCTTACAGTACTTCTCGACTCTGATCCGGTTTGCTTCCAGAGCTTCGTTTTTAGCTATTACCGAAATATAATTAGAGGGCGTCAGCTTTGTGTGCTGTCCGCCCCATAAGTACGGCTGACCTACCTGCTCTTTGAGATAGGTGATGAATTCATTAAGTTGACTCATACAACCTCATCCCATCCATAGACCGCGGGCTCCCAGACATTATTGTCGATCGTAGAGACCCAGACCTTGTCGTTATGTCGCACTTTATCTCCCATCATATAGGGATTTGTTGAGCCAGGCTGTATCCATTCTGGAATCACAGTAGGATCGGGAATAAGAACCTCAGAGAACAAAGACACTGCGACATCTGGCGTCCAGTCAGCCTGAGATCTATGCGCTTGGAGAACCTTGTACAACTTGCCGACATAATAAACTCTCTCACCTACGTTGTAGTAGTGATCCTGCTCCCAGTACTCAAATATCATTGGAGCATAAGCCGCGTCTTCGTCCGACAAAGAGAGAGCAGCTTTGTTGATGATCTGACGGTACTTCTCCGCCTGTCTTGAATTAAACTGAACCATCTCCACCTCCGAATATCATGTCGAGAGCCTCCTGAGCTTCAAGAGGCTCTTCATCAATAGGTATGTCCGTCTCTTCGTAGGTGTAAGGACAGGGGTAAATATCCAGAGCACTGTCATACACAACACCTGTCTCGATTTGACGAATCTTAACGTTTGCGTTGGAATACTGATAGATGCGATTTTCTGTCAGAAGTAATTCTTTTACTATCATGTATTAGTCCTCCACATAAGTGTAAGTACTGCTTGAAGGATAGTTCGTTGCGCTAGTGTACGCTGAGCGAGACCCGGCGGGAACGTGGATTACGCAGTCGGTAGGTAGATCTGCCCATGCGCTACTATCAGAAACAGTCGGAGGAGTTGTTGATTCAAAACGAATTAACCCGAGTCCATAGCAATATGCGAACGAATTATAATTTATGCTAGTTAGACTACTCGGTATCGTTATCGAAACGAGAGAATTGCAACCATAGAACGCATTACCACCTATGCTAGTTACGCCACTCTGTATCGTTACCAAAACAAGAGATATACACCTTTGGAACGTATAAGTACCTATGCTAGTTACGCCACTCGGTATCGTTATCGAAATGAGAGAATAGCACTCTCGAAACGAATAATTACCCATGCTAGTTATGCTACTCGGTATCGTTACTGAAGCGAGAGAATAACATGTACTGAACGAATAATTACCCATGCTAGTTGCGCCACTCGGTATCGTTATCGAAACGAGAGAAGTGCACACCTCGAACGCATTACTACCTATGCTAGTTAGACTACTCGGTATCGCTATCGAAGCGAGAGAATAGCAGTCTTGAAACGCATAACTACGTATGCTAGTTACGCCACTCGGTATCGTTATCGAAATGAGAGAATTGGAATATTGGAACGTATAACTACCTATGCTAGTTATGCTACTCGGTATCGTTATCGAAGTGAGAGAAGCGCAATATCGGAACGAATAACTACCTATTTCGGAAACAGAGCTTCCTATCCGAACTCTTTGGATATTATTCGCATAAACTTTATTGTTGTTAACAGACGAAAAATCACCACTGAGAATAGCATATGTGGAAGTTCCTAATAGATTGAAAGAACCGCTCACTACGTGAATCTTTATCGTATACGAACCATCTGCAGTATATACGTGACCTGTCCTTACTTGAGTTGTTAGACTCGTACCTGTTACGGTACTTTTAGCTGTTCCATCTCCCCAATCTACTTCTACTGTTCCGCTTACGGCAACACCAAGATAAGGAGAAAGCCTCGGAGCATGAAGCTCTATATCAATCTCTGTGTCTCCGCTCTCGGTAATATACATCTGCCCTATCCAGAGCTTGCCATAACTCGCAACGTATGTCTTAGCATTTGCTATACTCCAGTTCCATCCTTGAGCAATTAGCCCAGAACGGCTTGGATTGGCAGGCATAGCAGCAAGACTGGCAAAGTCAGCGGCAGAGTACGAGTACAGTATGGTCCCATCATAGTCAATGAAGTTTACGTCTTTTTCGTAGACGGGACCACCGCCGGAAGGTTTCGTGTACGAGACGGTTATATCGTCTTCACAATACTTGCCTTCCGTTAGCAGTGTCTTCGTCTCGCTCGCGCTCATGGTCGCTATATCGGACCCGTTGTAACTGATAGTTATATCTGCCATTAACTTACTCCCCCATTATATATGGGCAGGTCTGCGGCCGCCCACGCGCCGTTAACTACCATCAAAACCTTACCGTTGTCGGATGTACTGACAGTAGGAAGACTTGCCCCACTAGTGAGTTGATTGGTGTACGGACGAATCGTCCCGTCTTTATACCAATACACTGGATGCTCAAGAGTCATCTCAATGTTGGTCTCGCTATAGGCTATTCCAAGGTAGATATAAATCTTCCCGTCATCCGTGGTAGGAAGTGCCTGAACAAACGGGGTGGTGCTGTCGATGATTGCACTGCCGTTTGACTGTGGCGCACACTTAACATAAACAGGCTTCCACGCTGTCAGTGTAGTGACGAATGAGTAGCCAATCGTAAACTGATACTGCTCCCACAGATTGCTCGCGGAAGGCCGTGAACCAGCCGCCACGCTTGCCGTCGCGCCGTAATAGACTATCCTTCCGAATGGGTTGATTGGGTCTTGACAGACTGTTCTTGCTGATGTTGCGTTCGTGCTTGTGCTGTTCGTGGCGGGAACAAAATGCGCCCCATCTGCAGACTCAAACAAGATACGGTATCGGTATGTCACGCTCGTCATCGGCAAGGACGTGGAGTTCGTCCGCACCTGATAACCGATGGTGTTGGTATTACTATCGTAACCACGATAGAATATCCAGCCTCCACCACTCACTATAGTGCTACTGTAAATTAGCAGTATAGAGTAGTTGATGTTGAATATCGTTGTTTCGCGAGTCGCAGCAGTCGTCCCATATCCAACACCCATATTACTATAAACACCTTTTGCACCAAGACCGTTGATGTTAATGGTAAAATTCGCCGCCGATGTCACAACACCATTCTTCAACATAACGGTGAGTCCGTCATACAACGCAGAAATTCCAGGGATAGTTGCCGTGTATACTGTTGATGTCGACGTGCTATCTACTTGTCCGAACGCAAAAGATGCTGGAATCGGTGCTAAATTGTCCATAAAATATAAATCTCCTTAATTATGCGTATACAACCATGCACGTTACAGCAGAGCTCGGAGAAGCAGCCACTGTAAACACTACATTAGATGCATTGGGAGTAATATCAACAACGCACATCTTACCGCTAATGGTTGCATACGCATTGATCAATGTGCCGGAATAATTAACAGTAACCGTTGTCGCGTTTGTCCCGATCGTTCCAGTAGCCGTCTTTATGACTCCGTTTACAGCAGTATAAACATCGCCGCCAGTAACAAAGCCAGTATTGCCACTTGCAATAGAGCCAGTGAAATTCGTCTTCTTCGTAGCATCAGACGTATTGTCCACATTGCCAAGACCGACGTCGCTCTTAGACACGTTATGAGGATTGCCGCTGGTCAACTGAGAGTGATCATACGCGATCTTACCACGGTCACCACGATATGCCGTAGAGCTGGTCTCGCCAAGAGCCAGAGATGCGCTGATCTCAACGAACGCAGAGCCACTCCAACGATAGGTCTTCTCAGTCGAGAGATCCACATAGATCTTACCGGTCTCACCGGAAATCTCAGTCGTATGGGCAGCCTCTTTGTAGAACTTGCTGTTGTAGTAATATCCCTCAACGACGTCGTCCACGTAAGCAGGCAACTGAGATGAGGGGACTTTACCATTAGCATCCAGCTCAGCTACACCATTATTAGCGCCCTTCTCAGAAGACTGGATAGCGCCGTTGATCAGAGTAACTAGAGCGTCCGTAAGGTCATTATGGGTGCGCTTGTAGGTAGAGCCGTCACCAATATCGTCCTGATCGAGCACGATAACCCCAGTCTGGCCATTAACAGACACTACAGCACCTGCCGGATCCCAACTGGTACCATTGTAGGTCTTAAGCATATGGTCAGTAGTATCATAGTAGATCTTACCAACCGTAGCATTTACCGGAGCGGAAGCAAGAGGTTGAATAACTGCGTTATCTATCTCGTTTCCGTTCAGGTCAATATTTACAAGAAAAAGTTTAGACATTTTAACTCTCCTTATTAGTTAAGGTAAGCCGTTCCGGAGAACGGTTGGGAGAATGTGCAGATAATATTGTCGGAGTCAATATACTGAACGCCGCCGACAACAACCGTCCTAGCTGTATCCACGATAGTCACAGACGGAAACTTATGGAGATTATGGTTGATCTCCCAACGGTCAGAAGCTTGGTTCTGCTCAAAAATATAAGTTTCCGCCTGGACAATAGGACGTATCGCACTGGAGACTGTAAAAGGAGCTCTAACGGTAGCAGCTTGGACGTTAAAGCTCACGACCAAAGGATTATGGATGCTCATATAACTTTATTCAGAAGGTTCTTTGTGATGTTAATGATGATTGGATCGTCCGGATCGCTGCTGCCTCTTGACCCATCCTCATAGACCCAGTTGATCATAACCTCGCACCGACCGGGCTTGAACTTTAGAGTGTCTTCCTGGTCCAAATATACGCTGATCCGCTGTGACTCCACATCCAGATCCTCGTCTGTCTTGTCCAAGAGCACTCCAAATGAGCTAAAAGTGACGTGAACACCTGACGCAAGCGTCAGATCCACATCATCACTTGTTTCAAATATAAACGTTGGAGTCGTTGCTCTGACTACTTTTGCCATTTAATGTCTCCTTAGTATTATTATCTAACTCCGTAAACTTGATATACGCCAAGCTTCCAGTTAACGTTTCCAGCTCTGCTGTTCTGAACGTTCAGCGCTGTTTCAGAAGTAACAGTAAGGCTAATATCTGAGCGAACACTTTCATCATAGCTCTCCGCAGAGAAGAACAGATACTTCGATTGCCCTTGCAATTCCTCCAAAAGAGGTGTCGGGACAACACGAACGTCGTAATCAGTGTTTGCGATGATCACGATTATGAGCTGTCTGAAATGCTTATAGCTTTCAGACAATGGCACAGAACCGGAAACAACTTTACCGTTGTTATACAAGACTGTATCACTGCCCATACTCACAGATCCTGTGAATGTGACATCTCCGTTAAACTCCGCATCCCAATCTACCTGAAGGCCGGGCTTTGTCGGGAGTCCGCCTAGTCTAAGACGATCGTTCTTAAGGCCTATACCGATGCCGATAACCGCAGAAACAGTAGAGGATAGAGTTGCAGTATTACCAAGAGCATCGGTGAATGTATAACGAACGTTATACGCTAAAGTCTGGTCGATCGTTCCACTTCCATAAGGAGAAGTCCATACGTTGGAAGTAATCGTGTCATCGCCAAGTGTCCAAGTAGAAGCAGAAGTTGTCTTATACTCTACTTTCCTAACCGTTAACGAGTTGTTACTATTGCACGACGCAATGCTAATATTGACTTTAGTTTTAAAGAAAGTGCCAGAAGACGACACGCCAGTCGCATCTGTCCTTTGCGTGATAGCGTTAACAATCGTAGGATTAGAGTACTGGTAGATCTCGAAATCATCATACTCCCAAGTTGCTGTAGCTGTTCTACCTCTGCTATCCGTAACAGTAACACTCCACGGAATCTTACCATATACATCCAAAACAGAAGACGTTATCTGATTGTTATTGCCGAAATAGGACACGCCAGGACCTGTGAAATTGTACGACACCAAAGTAGCTCCACTAGCCATTGTAGCGGTAGCAGTCAGCTGAACTTGAGAATATCCTTGCAAAAGGATTCCCCAGCCACTAACTGTCGAGTTAGAATTAACTTTCGTAACTGTAAGCGATACACTAGGCTGATATGAGCTAGGTACCGTAACAACCAGCATCGCTTCTTGCGGAACGCCAGTTTGTACGTTATCGATGTATGTCGTGCAGTAAATATAACACGGACCGCCTTCTTCAGAGATCTGGCTCACGAGAGCCGTAGGAACCGTCCAGCTTACCGTAGACAATGACGTCTTAGTAACTATAGTCCCATTTTGATTTCCGCAAGTATAGGTTAATGTATGCGTTGCCGTAGAGGTTAATTTGTTAATGTGAATGTCAACACTTTGACCGGCTTCACAACTCTGGTTCGACAGAATAATTGTGGAAGACGACGCAACCCAGATAGCATATAGAGTAGCAGCAGAGTTCGCGGTATATGACCCAGAAGGATTATAGTCCGTTCCACTTCCATCCGATGCAGTGTTCCATTTAACGAAAGTATATCCATCTCTAGTTGGAATACTGTTAGATAACGTCAACTCGACTCCGCCATACTTAGTCTGGCTAGAAGGAGCATCTACACCACCGTTTGCGTTGTAAGCTATAGTGTATTGAGCTCTAGTTGTGTGGATGACGAGATTCTTATTTGCGGAATTCTCATCTATCGTGTAGTGGTATTGGCCATTACCGTCGCTAGTCATGTTGTCAACGGTTGACGACACTTCGTAATAATTATAGTAAGGACGGAGATTATTAATATAAACAACCGTACCGTAGTCCTTAGTAACCGTTAGAGAAGTTTTATTGGTCTGTGGAGTAACAGCATCGGAATACCACACATCGAAATATGCAGCAGTATCACTTACTGCACTCTCCGGATCCATACACTTAATATTGATCGTGTAAGAATTCTTAGTCCATACAGCATAGAGAGTCGTCGTTCCGCTAGCTGATACCGTATATGTTCCGCCAGGGGAAACGGCAGCAGTAGTGGCACCAGCGGAAGTACCCCATCCAGCAAATGTGTGACCAGTTCTGGTTGGAGTATAATTGCTAGGCACTGTGAACGTATAAGATGGCGAGGTCCTAGTATTACTACCAGTAAGACTAGTGAAAGACCCAGTACCGCCATTAGAATTGAACGCCAGTGCATAGCTATAGTCGGTCTCGTTTGTGGTAACTACTAACTGACAATTTGAGATTATGATGTAATCCCATTGATTCAGATTACTGGCCGGGGGACCAACCACATAACCATAACTAGGAAGACTTGTTCCTTTGTCGATAGTTACCGTTGAAGTTCCTGCATTGAAGCCGGATTCGCCAGAACCTATTGTCCAGTCTGTCGTAGAACCGTTTGCCTTATCGTCCAAATAGAACGTCCTGCTCCAAGTGGAAGATATAGTAAGTACAACCTGGACTTTAGTAATAGTCTTTGCCCTGAGGGCCGAAAGATCAGACGAGCTAAATATAAAACTTGTCGCCTGCCAATCGTAAGCTCGTCCTGCATAACCGGTATAGTTACTAGACGTTGTGTAACCAGAATATGTAGTAATTAGAGGATCTAGAGTAGCGCCTCTTGTGCCGCCATATCTGCTAGCGGTTAATGTATATGTCTTAGCCATTACTTATTACCCGTCAGCAACAATGAAATGTTGTCCCCTTCTCCAGCAATCGTGCATTCAATGCCGAATGAGTTAATATTCTGAATCATTACAACGTTCTTGAACTTGGAAGCCCAATCTACAACAAAACCTGGTTCCTCTACCAATCCGCCTAAACGAACTCGGTCATTAAAAATACCCATGCTGACACCAGCACCGCTAGGCATAGGATAGGAGATGATCGTAATCGCTTGCTGATTTGTAGCAGCACCGATTGAATCCTGGATCTCATACTTAACTTCGTAACTATACTCGATCGCGATGTTTCCGCTACCAAATGGAGAAGTCCATAAACCAGAACCGGCGTTTGTTTGACTTGTCAAGTCGACGCCAAGCATCCATGAGCTGCTTTCTAATCCAGATCTACGATAATAGACCTTTGCACTAGTTACAGCGTTCATGCCGATATTAGTAGCAGAGTAGAAAGCTCTTGTTGTAAGATACGTGCCATAAGACGCATCCTCGTTGCCATTTTGATCACATCGGTGCATGGAAATAGGGCTAATACTCGGCCTCGAATACGCAACAGCATTAACTTGAACCGAAATAGCATCGGAAGTTCGTCCACGCTGATCCGTTGCATAAATAATCCAAGTCAAAGTACCGGAGCCACTGATTGTATTAGTCACAACAGTAGATGCGGTTGGATCTAAATTACTAGGTAAATCAGGCCCCGTAATCGAGAATGCTGCAAAAGACGATCCAGTACCCGGAGTCGACGATAAAGTGAAGCTTACTTTAGAATACCCCTGCACAACTGCATTGCTAATAATCGTAGACAGATCACCGTCATTCACAACGGATGAATTAACCGCTATAGTAGGACGAATAGTTTCTGGAACCGTCACTGTAACAGTAACTGTCTGCGTATCGCCTATCTTAACACCAGAATTGTAGGTCTCGCACGATATAGTGCACACAGCAGATGTTTTAGAAGGAAGAAGCGCATAAAAGCTAGACGGAATAGTCCAAGTATAAGACGTTGTCACGTTCGTGGCTATCGTGCCAGAAGATTCTTCAAACGAGTATTTTAAAGTGTGAACTGCGTCTGGATCTGTACGATTAGTGCTGATAACAACGGTCGATCCGATAGCGACAGATGTTTTATTTAACGTCGGAATAGAAGAGGCAGGACGCCAGATAGCGTAAAGCGATAGATCATCGTTTCCAGAATAACTCTGTCCTACTGCATAGCTTACTCCAGTTCCATCAGATCTAGTATTCCAACTTACGAAAATATAATTATCTCTTGTCGGAATACTAGTAGAAAGAATTACAGTCGCACCATAATTCTTAGATTGTGCAGATGGAGTGCTAGATCCTCCGTTTCCGTAATATCTTATGGTATAGGTCTTGATAGACCATCTGGTGTATAGACCTAGATAATAGTTAGTTCCGTATTGGACAGAAGCACTTATCTCTTGTCCTGGCTGATATAACGCTTTAGAATCGTCGTCATCGACCCTCCAACCGGCAAAATTATAACCGGTTCTAACAGGAACAGTAGATGTTACATTCTGAGAAAGCGTTGTATAACCAGGAGTTCCAGTGGTAGACGTACTTCGAGAAACACTAGTGCCATTCGAGACATTCGACACATCAGAGTATTTGGCATAATACGTGATGTTGAACGTTGCAGTATATTGTTTTGGTACTAATGCGTCGTCATCATATGCTGTTTCTGGTCTTACAGGCATTGTCAACTACCTCCAGTGCTAACTTTTCCGCTGATGAACAAGCATCTGTTATTACCGGAACCAGCCAGCTTAAATATAAAATTGTCTTCCTCGGTGCCGATCATAAGCACCTCGATAAGAGCTGTATTGATCCACATCTTACCTGCTGCGAAATACGCTAATGCACTATCCTTCGTAGCTGTGTCCTCAGAACCTTTGAAGAAATATAAAACATCATTTTCGAGTTTGAGCTTAATCTCTGAAATATTCTGACCGAGTACAACACCACCATTAACAATCGTTCCATCAGATAGAACTCGGCCGCCCATAAGTTTTATGAACGATTCAATAATCTTAATGCGATTAGCATTGACATTATTCGGAGAGTTCTCTGCTGACACATAATCATTAATTAATGCAGCGAATTCATCCGGAATAACCACAGTTCTGAAAGTCTGTAAAGTACTTTCCGCTGTATCAAGCCGCGTATTAGTATTCGACTGAGCTGTCTGAACAGAAGTAATTGTGGTTCTAAGACCATTAATATCCGCTATAACTTCAGTAATATTCCCTCGAAGATCAGAGATACTTCCTCTGATTTCAGTAGTTGTGGATTTAAAGTCAGTCTTAATGCCACGAGCTTCATTTACCATTTGCCGCCTGAGTTCAGAATTATCGGCTGTGATAGAAGCTATTGTAGAAGAAATATTTGACCCAACGACACCTACCTTGATGGAATCATTACGCTCTTTAAGGCAGTCAAATACAACCGTAGTACATCTAGCAGCTGCTTTGATGTCGTAAACCGGAAAATATACACCGAGAGTATCTCCAAGACAGATCCCAGAAATGCCAGAATCCTCAGTATAGTCAATCTTCATCTCATACTTCGGGACTCCAATACCGTTATCAGCAATATATTGCCGAACAACGTCATCTATCTCAGATTTAGAAGGAGTATAGTCAGAATTGAATTTATCACTTACATCGAGCGTCATCACTTTCTCATAAGGATAATTGCCCGAGCAGTGAATAATATTGCCGTAAACAGACTCTGCAGGATTATCATTCGTAGCAGATCTATACCAATAACCAAATACGGCGGTGTAGAGTTCTTCGCAATCGGATTCCTGCTCAAAGTCAAGGATGTTTTTACCATACCGAATAGAAGCACCAACGTCTCTTCCTCTTCTTTGAAGCAGCTCTGTGACGAACCCATCGTAGTGATACTCTCCGCCATAAATATAGTTGAGAGTATTCTCAGATCCGCCCATAAGTGCTCTTAGAGACGTCGGCACTTCAACGGTCATGTCTCCGGCTATAGAGTAATTAGCTGTGATAACAAACTCCGACTCATTTTCAAGATTTCTTCGTTCGTTAATATTTACGATTGCATCCTGTAAACTAGCCGCCATAAAAGGCATAACAGGAATACCAGATGTATCGTAACAAAGATGCGCAGCTTTAACCGTTATATAGCCATCGATGTCTTTTACAATTCTATAGACTCTAAAAGGTTGAGGATTATCGCGGTAATTCGGTTTTACTTTGATGACTGAATTCAGCTGAATCTCATTCTGAAAAACACCACTAACCGGATAGGTCAGAGTTATCTCATAAGAACCGTTGAGAACCTCTGTGCACAAGCAGGACATACACTGCGATAAAACCCCTATTCCATTGTGATTGAAGACCGTCTCATAGGGAGAATACAGTATAGGATTCATAGTATCCACCACCTAGGAGTAATTTTAACAGCGTCTATAGTCTCGGTATAACTGATAGTATTAAAGCCGGGTTTAAGAATAGGAAACTCATCGCAATAGATGAAATAATTCATGTCCGCCCCGGATAAATCCTTCGCATTTTGATTTTCGCAATCGACCAACATATCGTTGTCATTCTCGGTAACCTGGACAGATCGACCATTAATCGTCACTGTACCAGTCCCTTGAATTCGGATCATGGGCTTAGCATCAAATGCTGTAGGATTGTAAATAGAATAACCAGAGGAAGGAATGGTGATCTCTTCGTCTCCTGAGAGAAGGAATCTCTGAGGCATGCAGTTAAACGTGATCTCGCATCTACCCGCTTTACCGAGAAGATTCTCGATCTCGTTCGTCTCCTCATAGATAGCCATTCGATAAGAGGATGGTTCATAAGAATCCTCCAACCGAATGTAGTCGCTGCCAGCAGAATGAAGGAATGTCGAAAGCGCAACTGCTGATTCATAGAAGTTCCGTGAAGGATCGTAGCAAGCAACTTTATAAACTTTCTTGACGTTTTCATACCGACCAGTGTCAAGTATGACATCGCCATTCTTTCCGTTCACCTGTTTATGGTTAAATGCGCGCTCAGCGTAATAATATGACGGAAGTTCCTCAACGATGATTCCCAGATCTTGAGCATTTCGTCCATTAAAGAACACCGTTCCAAATGGATACACATTAGGATCCCACTGAGCATACAAAGTAACATTATGCGAAACGTTCCAGATAGCATCCTCAGTCCGCTTATAGGTCCCCATAGATACTCCAGAAGGTAACCATGCTTCACCAGATCCATCTGGAGCAGTATTCCATCCTTTAAAAGTCAACCCAAAACGGCTAAGCTGATTGCGGCGAGTGTAGAATATGTCGCCGAAAATAGCAGTGGAAGGAGGCATGTTCTGAGGAACCTCATCAAGAGCGTACACAATAGTGATTGGACCACCATCGCTCCACACATTGTTTGTCCCGACCAACGCCTCCACCTCCTGCGGCGTAAGCTGGTAGGTGAGGGGGGTGGCGAGTTCGTAGCACAGTTGCACGCCTGACATGGCTGTTTTGAAAGCTGATGTATCAGAGCCGGCAGCAGAATATTTAATGTTTACAATTTTACTTCCGGAATAAACCGAATTATCCGGAACATTCCCGACGGGTCTTCCATCCGAAATCGGCTCAAGCTCGCTGCATTTTAATTGCATCGTTCTCGCCGTTGTTGATTTCATATCGGAGAACGTATGTTGGAATCTTGTGTATTGACTGTCGTAAGTCCAGTTATAGTCCCCTAAGTCCGCCATCGCCATATCCACCGTCAGCACCCCTGTGACCACATCCAGCGTTCCCCCGTAGACCGTGCCAGCTTCGGTTGTCCAATCCACGGAGTAGGTGTTGCCTGTGTATGGTTCGTAGGCGGTGGAGGTGGAGCCAAGTTCAAGTTGGGCGCTCGTTAGGTCGGAGGCTGTAACTCCGTTGCTCGTGTAAAGCCATAGGGAGATGTTGGAATTTTCCGCAAGGGTGAAAGTCCTCGCACTCGTTGTGTTTCCGATGGACGAGCCGCCAGTATTCGTGTCCGTTGCAAGATATATGGTGGCGGTTTTTGACAACACCACAGACACAACGTATTGCCCAGCTTTAAGGAAAATGCTTCGTGTTGAGTACGAAGATTCCTGCCCAAGCACAAGCTGGTTTGCACCTTGCTGATACGTTTTTGATTGGTCGATGAGATTCTGCCCCGTCCTGTACACGCTCACCCCCGTCCGTCCTGAGATGGGGCAGATGTTTTCATACGGTGACCAATCATGCCCGACAGACCCTTTTTCAAATTGCGCCTTGCCTGACGCAAGATAACGAGAACCTATTCTTATATATGCCGCACCAGTTGGCACGGTAATAGTGACGGTTGTTCTCGATGTGATTGTCTCCCTTGTACCGATATTATCAGACATTGATTTGCTTCCGTAAAAGCACCATCCTGTCCAATATCCAACGCCAACCTCTGAAGGCCACGCCGTATAAGTGTATGTTTCCCCTGCGGTTACTGGAATGAAATCCGATGTCATGTTTTGAGCATCAGGGCTGACAATATCTGTCCCCATTCCACTGATATATCCTGGGACAGCGGAATCCATATCGAACATGTTTATGCCGCCCCCAGCGGGCCACGGGTTTGCGTAGCCGTGAAGGTCTTGGATGGGGGAGAGGGAAACTTCGGCTTTCTTAAGAGGTTGGGCATATTCGGACTCGAATGTCACGATATCCCCAGTAATTTCATCAGAATATCTAGAATAATTATCATCATAGTAGACAGTATACTCATTGCCCTTCCATATGGCATATAGAGTAATATTCTCTGCTCTGTCTACTGTATACTCCTGGACTTTCCATCGGATACCTTTACCATCCTGGCTTTCGTTCCAACTAGAGAACGAATAGCCTTCTCTAGTAAACGAACAAGCGCTAGGCGTAAACGTAGAGTCATAAGTGACTGTCTGATCCGCCATAGTGCCAGTGCCTTCATTAGCCACATAGGTTATGGTGTAAGTATTGGCCTGCCATACAGGATAAAGGCTCAACGGATTATTTGAAGAATACGTCCCGCCTAAATCATATACTTTAGGTCCTCCAGCTGTGGTAGCCCAACCAGTCTGAGTGTAACCAGTCCGAGTGAATGTAGCTCCTTTGAGAGTTGCCGATTGACCGGATTGCTTAACCTGGTAAATAGCCGATTTCTCAATAGAATTATCGTCTGGGTTATAAGTAATGACGTTCTGATTAGTCCATACGGCATACAGGTTAGTAACACTATTACCTCGATAGTCAGCAGCCCATGAATTACTAATAGTATCCCCAGGATTGTAAGTTACCGTAGGGGTGTTGTTTGAAGTAGCCCAACCAACGAAAACATACCCAGGATTGGACATCGTATCGCCAGAAGCTACCTCAACAACTAATCGGACATCTACTGACTGTCCAGTATAAGATCGGACAGAAGAGGGTGGCGGATTCTCAGCTGCGGACCCGTTGTACCCATTAGCATAATAATTTACTATAAGATTGCAGGTCTTGGTTGAGTTTTTGGTTTTAGCTAACCATTCCGCATAACCTGACCAATTATAGCCGGTATTGCCCCCACCAACAGTAGAGGTTCCGTTATCACCATCAATGGCCATAATCCGCCATCCTCCTTAATTCGTTATCTGGCCCAAACAGCCTGTTCCCTTCTAGTTCCCTGATCCAGGATCCTGGAAACCTTCTGAGCAACAGCCTGCGGGTCATCGTTTGTAATGTTGAACGTATTGTAGTTATTAACACCGGCACCAGCCACAGCAGGGACCTGCTCAGCTGCGGTCGGAAGTCTGGTACCCATGCTGTAAGCAGCACTGGACGCAAGTCTTGTCGATCCGGAGATGGTGTAGCCATTAGCTCCGCCAACCATAGAGTCAAGATTTCGTATGCCATTTTGAATTCCGGAAAGATCCATTACGGGACGGATTGCCAATTCATCGGACATACCGTTATCGATAAGATCGGAAACATACTCAAGCGCTGTGGAGAAACCGTCATAAACAGAATCCGCCATAGCATTAGAACTGCTTTCAACTTTATCGAGATTAGAGTAAATACCAGAGCACCAGAGTTTAATCATATCCGGAGCATAGGTATGGAAGTCAGACAAAGGCCCAACATCGGGTTCGGAGAAGTGAAGGAAAGCACTCACAATAGACGCGACAGCCGAAGCAGCAGCGCGAACGAGATACTGACTTGCGCTGATACCAGACGCATATTGACTACCTAAATCAGAACCCCACCCATAAGCATTCAAGCTGGTTAAAGGCTTTTCTACAGCAGAGCCTATTCCTTCAGCAGCAGGACCAACAAGTTCTACACCTTTCCATAAAGCTGCCATATATCCATCGACATTCTTACCTCCGGCAGCACCGTAAAGAGCTTCTTGCTCCATAGCGGTCGCTCCGGCTTCACTAACACTAGAAGCAGTAGTTTCGATGTCAGAAGTACTATTAGTCATTGACATACTTATAACTTTCATGACATCGTCCATGGTCATTTTTTGCCAATCGAAATTTTTCCACTGATCACCAAAAGTCTGGGTAAGTAGATCACCGGCAGTCTTCACGTCGATCTGTCCGTTGGATAAAGTAGCTACGATTTCGTCAAGGCTCATTTTTGAGATGGCTTCGAAATCGTAGCTAGCAAAGCTATCGCCGAATACGGTGGCTAGCATCATTCCGATAGGACCAGCATCTTTTCCGCCATCTTTAAGAGTCTTAAATAGATCGCCAAGGGTCATTTTCCCTATAGACGACATGTCGAAACTAAGAGCACCAGAACCAAACATGGAAAGAAGATCATAGCCGCCCTGTTTGGCTTTAGTCATATTATCGCCAGACGTAAGAGAACTATACATAGAAAGCCACTTCTCATACGCAGCTGACTCGGCCATGGTGGAATCTTTAGTACCTTTCGCAACACTCTCGTCTACTTTCCTTCCAGTTGCTTCTAATTTAGGAGCAGCTTCTTGAACTCCTTTATCTGCACCTTCCGCAATAGAAGGTCCCATTTGTTCTGCTTCTTTCTTAGCCCCAGTAACAGCATCGTAAACAAATTCAGCGCCTCTTATAAGCCATCCTAAAGGACCGGAGACAAAAGACCCTGCAGAAATCTTAGCAGAAGGACCCTCGAAGCCAGAACCGCCGTTTTTAAGTTTATCAATAGCGGCAAGAAGGTCGCCAACGGCTTCCGTTGCTCTAGTAATCGGCCCGAGCACCGTCTCTATCGCGAACCCAAGAGCAATGAGCCCTGGAGATGCAAGTAGACCAGCGGAGCCTATACTAACGAGAGCAACAGCCATGATAGCAAGATTCTTTCCAATTCCGCTGAGATCTTTTCCTGCTAATTCAACAAACGCGTCCGCAGCATCATTAATGCCCTGCCCAGCATCGGACGCGCCTTGTCCTACGGCGCTTAACCCAATGCCAAGCACTATTAACGCTGCACCAATTGCTGCAACGCCTGCCGCTAACACAACGAGTGCTAAACCAAGCTTAACTGCAACAGGAGCAACTTTATCGCCAAGTTCAAGAGCCTTATCAATTGCGTCTCCAGCTCTAACAAAGAACTCTTTTAATGCATCAGCTACTTGCTCGAGATTCGTCTTGAGACCTGACAAATCGACATGAGCAAATCGATCAAGTACATCAACTAATCCAGATATGCCAAGAACGATCAGATCAAATGAAACAGCTCCAACGAGCATCCCAAGACCCGTGAAGCCTGCTATAACACCTAATAAAGCTAAAACAAAACCGATAGTTACTGTCAGCTTTTGAATAACTCTTCCAGCAATATCTAACTTATCAATATCGGCTTCGTTAGATAACATAGCTAGAGCTTGCGCCATAACATACACGCCTTGGCATGCGGCAGCGAAGCTAAGCGCAGCTAAAGGAACACCTAATGAGCCAAAATATCCACCAGCAATACCTGCTGCGCCTACTGTTCCGTACGCAGCAATGTTTATTCCGGATGCTAAACCAAGAAGATCAACCACTAAGGCGATAAGCCCCGACATCGCTGCCAGTTTCCCAATCTTTTCCCAGCTTGGATCAACAGTATCTAGTACAGCTAACGCCTCGGCCATAACATACACACCTTGGCATGCGGCAGCGAAGCTAAGCGCAGCTAAAGGAACACCCAATGAGCCAAAATATCCACCAGCAATACCTGCTGCACCTATTGTACCGTAAGCTCCGACATTGATAGCTGCTGCCACACCAAGTATACCGGTTATAATTGCTACACAGGATATAATGGACTTTAATTTTTCTATCTTACCGAAATCGAAAGAAGCATCATTTAGATCACTCAAAGCTTGTGCGATAACCCATACGCCAGCGCAAGCAGCGACAAAACTTAATGCAGCGATAGGAAGTCCTAATGCTCCATTAAATTTACCGGATGCAAATGTCCCAAAGTTCCCTATCCGAATATTAAGTCCTGAAATAAGTCCTAGAATACCTAGAACTATCGCGATCATAGTGCCGATTCCAGTAAGAGCTTTTCTTGCCGCACTTAATTTTGCTGGGGAACCGGCTCCTGCTACCTTTTCTAGAGCTAATGCGATTAGATATATTGCTCCTGCAGCAGCAACAATAGCCGCAGCAGCGGTAAGTAATGAATTTTTACCTGCAAATTTCTTAAAATTAAATTTATCTAATACAACAAATAATGCTAAAAATAGCAATATAGTTCTTGAAATACTATTTACTATATTTCCCGCTTCTTTAATCTTTGCTATATCGCCTTCTTTGGATAATTTAATCAAAGACTGCAAAATAGTATCGACTATTTTCATTACAGCCAAAACCGATATGTATAAACCAAGAGCAGATGCTATCTTACCCTTTCCGATTCCGTTAATTGCTGTGAACAGAGTGACTACACCAGCAAGCAATCCGAACATATATAATCCGGACTTAAAGAACGTAAAGTTCACATTCTCGCCAATAGCAGATATATCATTTACAAGTGTAGACATAGTCTTTATTAACACTATGAACGATACAACAGACACCAAAGACGAGATCGCTCTTCTTGCGCCGAGACCGTTGAACAGACTAAGCACTGCTAAACCAGCAGCAATGTAGCCGAGAGCTTTCAGTCCATTCTGAAATTGTTTATCGGTGTATTTCTCACCAAGAGAAGTTACGCCATCTGTAAATATCTTTAGATTTTTTGAAAATACTTTAAACCCAACAGCAAGGAGCGCAACAGCTGCTGAAGCTTTAAGAAATTTTGCAGAAGCGTCATTAGCAAAGATTGAAGCCGATACCATGCCGGTAAAGATTCCTTTAATCTTACCGAACATCGTATTCGGATCCAAACCCTCAGTTTTCTTTACAACACTTGTTATGAGTTTGAATATATTGGATAGTGCACTAAACCCAGCAATAACAAGAGCTAATTGACCTAGCGCTTTTCCGACTTGCCGTATCCTATCGGATGGAATCTGAGCGAGGATCCACATCGAACCGCTAAGGACCCCAATAGCCATAGCAACTTCTAACAGAGTCGAAACATTAATTTCCCTCTGATAAGCTTTAAGAACTCCTCCAATTTGACCAAGATCTTCTGCAATATTATCGAGAAGACCTTTTCTTCCCCAATTAATTCCAGCAATAGAATTAATCAAGTTCATCAGAGAAACGAAGAATCCACCTTTAGCCAAATGCTCTAAAATTTCAGCCGCAGACTTATTTTCTGTAAATTTAGCAATTCCTTCGCCAATTTTGCCTAAATATTCGCCGATCCAACTTCCGATTTTACCAAGCGTTGGACCAATTTTCTCAAAGAAATCTCCAAGACCACTAAAAACGCTTTTAATACCCTCCCAAATTGGTGCAAATCTTGAAACCGATCTACTTGCCTTACGATTAGCAAATGCTTCACCAATAGATTCGAAAAGGTTGTTAATTTTTTCGCCAATAAATTTAAAAGAGGGTGATATGAGACCGAAGAACTTCTTCATCCCAGAGAAAATATTAGTTATTCCGATATAGAAGTTCTGTAGCGGAGTAAGTTTCTCAGGAAGATCTTCGGTTCTTACTTGCTTTATTTGACTAATAATGCTAGAAAATGTCGACCCGACTCCACTAAAATCAAGATTAGTAAAGAAAGATCCGACCTTAGTTTTAAGGTTCCCAAAGAACTCTTTGAACGATGCCCCAGCCAGCATTTGGGATACGAAATTGAGACCTTCACCAATCTTCTGAAGACCCCAGGAGATGCCGTTGGAGATCGCGTCAAAAACCTTATTCTCGTCAAGAAATTGGTCAAATCTTTGAATAAGGCTTCCAAAGCCATCAGCTAGATCCAGAACACCACTGAGACCGTTCTTGAAGATATTTTCAAATAGATCTTTAAACGGTTTAACGACAGCCGAGACTAATTTACCACCGATTTTGAATAGAGTAAACAGGCCTTTGAAAGAGTTCTTAATCTTCTCAAGTGTCTCTTCTGTTGGAACAAGTTTTTCGGTAAATTCTTTAAATCTCTTTGTAAGATTCCACAGACTCTTCCCTAGCTCTTTAGCTTCTTTATCTAAACCAAATACTTCTTTAAAACCGTTCTTGATCGTATCAAAGATAGAATACCGAGTGATCTCTCCGGTTTCGTCGTCCCTAACAGAATGAATCAACGAATTAAAGACGTTGCTAAAGCCTTCAATGATGTGAGTCCGTCCGCTTATACCATCGATTCCCTCATTCCAGTAGTCAAATACTACTTTAAGATCATCAAGAGGTCCTGCGAAAACGTCCCATAGATCGTTAGCAAGATTGGTCCAAAGCTCTCTCTGCTCAAGATAGTTTCCAAAAATATTTTCAAAGATCTGGGTCCATTTAGTAGAAACGGCATCGGAAGTTGCATTAATAGCTTCGGTAAGAGTCTTCGCTTCTTGAGCTGCTCTAAAAGCCCGATAGCCAAGACTATTCGCAAATTCATCATTTTCAGCAGCAAGCATTTTTAAAGCTTTAGAAGCTGTTAATGTTCTCCCTTCGTTTGCATCTGCATACTCTTGAATCTTTGTTTGAACTTTCTCGATAGCTGAACCGTACTCTTTAAAAGTGTCCATCATGACTTCTTTATCAAACCATCCCTTATTGAGCGATTCTCTAAAGCTTTCTATGGTCACTTCGCCTTCTTTGAGTTTTCCTTTGCTTTGAGCAATGGCGATAGCGGTTTCCTTAAACTCTGCAGTTGCCATGTTAGCATTCTCAATAGACTTCCAGTCGATCATCTTCATCGATCCGACGCCCATAGCCTGTGAAATGTTATACATGGCTCTAGCTGCAACCTGACTGTTTTGGCCAGAAACCGCAGCCCATGTCGCAATACCTTGCATTGCCGTTACAGAATCTTCGAGACCCTGACCGTTAGCAACAAATTTACCAATATTGCTAGTCATATCAGTCAGACTATAACTGGTTTCATCAGAAAACCAATTAAGTTTCTCTATTTGTTCATTGACGTAATCCATTTTTGCGGCTTCGTCAATAAATCGGCCGGTCTCATCTCTGAGGTTAGCCATAATAGTCTGAACAGCAGTTGTCTTTTCTTCGTATTTATCCCATCCAGCATTAAGCTGGTCTATGGTAAGAGATTTTGCAAGCTTTTCACCTGCCTCAACAGCTTGCATTCCTATGCGCAACAGTGCGCCGGTAGCAATCGTTTCAAGCCAGTTAAACTTTTTACCTACCTTTTCAAGGGCATTATCTACATTTTTGAAATCTAACTTTTCAGAAGCTTTCTCAATGTCGCTAAGACCTTTGGAAGCTCCATCCAACTTAAGAGCGCTTTTCAGTTTTTCGAGCGTGGATATGCTCTGCTTTGCGTTTGATTCGAAATTTTGATTATCAAATCGCATTTCCACGGTTTTAGTATCAACCGCGCCACTCATAAGCTAATCACCTCCAACCAAAGATCGTGCGCCATCTTTTCAAATATAGGCTGAATAGCTGGGTCTATATAGTTTAATCCTTCAACCCAGCCGCCTGTTCCGGTTCCATGCCCAACATCAAGCATGATTGCTACGTTAAACCATCCCGCAACCACATTGTCATTATGGAATTCAAGGGCATAACCAGAACCAGTTTTCTTTATTTCATATCTCCAGGACATAGCGGTAACACCAGATCTAACAGGGGTTGCCGCTCTAAGTACTTCAACCCCCTCTTCTCCGTATCGCTGCAGATGATTAAGGGTAACTGCATCTATTGATTTAGAAAGGTATTTTTCCAATCTGTTAAAATTACCACGTTGCCTGAATGTAATTCTCATAGTTATCCTTTAGAATGCATACGCTGTCTTCTTGCAGCATTTAAAGCAGCATTCTGTTGCATAGTGTTTCGCTTACTCATCTTCTTATCAGGTTGGTTCTTGACATTGCAGATCTGGATAAGCATCATAAGCCGGTTGATGTGCCATTTTTGACATTCAAACGGTATTTGCAACGCTACCATCCAATAATAGATAAGTTCGCTTGTGATGATCTCTCTGCTTCGTCTAGTTCCGCCAATTTGCTTGACAGTGCTCGCCGTCATCGGATCATCTATATACCTCATAACTTCATCGATATTCGATTTAGTTAAGAAGTTGTACACTTCCGGCTTCACGTTTGGTGTAACCGTCATGCACTTGATGTAGTCAATTATTTGTTCGGAAGTTTTCTTATCCTTTGTAAGAAATGGGACATGCCATTTTGATTCCCATTTTGAAATCGAGATAAGGGAGTGCTCCAAAATAAGAACCGTATCAACGCCCGGAGTGAATACCTGATTCCGTTCGTCCCATCCTTCATTGCTAGTTATCTTTATTTGAAGCACGTCCCTTACACCTCCTCTAATATTACTTAACTTCGCTCAAAGCAGGCTTAGCGTAATTCTCCAAACCCTTAGGCGTAATACCCTCGACAAACGCAGAAGCTGCCTTGTCGTCAGTGGCCAGCTCCATAAAGATTTCAGAATAAGCTTCCGTCTGAGAAAACTCCTCTGCAATCTGAGGAGTCTTGATAAACCGACGACCATCGGCGCTCTTCTCACCGTAGGCCTTGAGCACCAGATCTTTAAAGATCTTGATGAGCTGCGGAGTATCCTTAGCATCAATAACGCCCTGAATCATGGCAGACAGACCGCCAGTAGTGCCGAGCTCCATTTCAAGAACTTCGGCCTTCGTCAGGTTAAAATAGAAAGTCTCGGTGCGCTCAACGTTGTTATAATCGGTGTAAGTGACAGTTTTTGCGAACATTTCTTATGTTCTCCTTTCAAAAATTTTTGTTTAATTAAAAGAGGGAGCCAGCCGAACTGAATACTCCCTCTAGAAACCTAAGTTAACTTAGGAAAGAGTGCTGATAACCTCAGCGGGAAGGGGCAGCCGAGCATTAACAGTAGTGCCAGAGCCGCCAGTACCATACAGAATGGCTTCCAACGCAGCAAGCTTAGTCGCATCAGCCTTAGTGGAATCGATCGTGATACAAGATACGGGCTTCTTGCCAGTAAGCGCGACAGGAGTAGAGCTGAATTCCCAAGAGAACGTAATAGCCTCAGGACTATCGTTCACAGTGGAGTAAGAACGCTCGGAAGGAGAAGCAGTGCAGCCATACACAATGTGCAGCTTGTAACCATGATCGTTCAGATCAGTATCATTACCAAGGATCGTCCGATAGCAGAGACCAAACACCTTACGAGCCTGCTGACCAGCATAAGCGCCAGTCGCAATAGAAGCAGAGCCATCGCACTCAGCAAACTCATCGGGATAAGTGTAAGCCTCAATAGTGCCACCGAACTCTTCGGCGGACCGCATCTCAAGGTACTTAATGTTATCAGCATACAGCTTGGTCGCTTCGGCACCGGAAGGAGTCTCAGTAATACCAGTCAAACCATTCCAAGCCACGCCGTTACCATAACCAGACTGACCCATGACGTACAGAACACCACGGTCTACACCAGTTTCATACAGCTTTTCGCCAGCAGCATCCCAAGAAAGAGCATATACAGGATCGGGCATAAATTAATTTCCTCCAAATTATTTGTAGTAGATTTTAAACACGTCATGGTTAAGATTGTCCACGACGTAGTGACGGATGTAAGAGCATTTAGGCAGCTCTGAAATCGCGTCGATGATAGTTTTTGTTCTCTCAGCATTTATGCAAGAACTTATCGGATCTCGATCTATGATGATCATCTGATACGACCAGTTATTGCAGTATTTTCCGTTGTCAGCCCAGGTTGGCTTATTGCCGTCCCGTTTATACACAACACAAGGATAGTGAAGTGTAATATTAGCAGGAGGCTGAAAATACACATGCTGATAGCCATCTGCTTCTTGAAATATACTGAAGATTTCCTCCAGAATACTCTGAAGTCCGGATCTATCTCTAATCAGGGGTGATTCATCCATTATAGAGACCTCCCAGAGTAAGAATTAATCTGGGGAATTCGACATTAACATCTTTTACCTTCCATTTCTGGCCCATAAAAGTCGCGTATCGAATTCTCCAGAAGTTCTCTACTGCATACGGATCAGCGACTATGCTGATCTGATTTGTTACGTTAATACTGTCGTTAACTTCGCCGGAATTCTCAAGCCTGCGATTGTTACGAATAATATCCCCGTAATAATTTCTGGTGATGATCCCCTCTTCGAAGATTCCAGGACTTGTTTCTACAGTATCCTCATAGCCTACTGATCCGTAGTATTTAGCCATTTTGAATTAATTAATTAGTTAGCAGGCACGAGCTCGAGGGCGATAGCGCTGTAAGGACGAACCAGAGCGCCAGAGCAACGGGTCTCGATCAGGTACTTCATCTGGTTGTAGTCGATGTCGAAGTCGTCGAACAGAGCCACGGAGCCGCCCTTGTCAGCGCCGAAGTTATAGTCGCGAGGATTGACGATGATGCCAGCCAGAGTATGGGTCTTGTTGCCAACGGTACGAGTCTGATTCTCCATCAGCTCAACAGTCACGATGTTGGATACGCGGAGAGCGGTCGCCAGCTTCTCCTGAGTGTCATACAGACGATGGCCGATGCTGTCCTCCATCAGCAACATGTCAGTCAGCATGTCCTCGGTAGTGAAGAGCACGGGATTTCCGGAACCCTTGTAGTTCTTCCGGGCCTTCACGGCAGCACGGATGAAGTTCTTCGCCTGCACATCGGCATCATTATCGGGAGTCACAGCAGCCTTGATGGTGAAGAAGTCAGTATCGGTCCAGATAGGACGGATGTGAGTCTCTTCGATCTTGCCATCGGCACCGGAAACACGGCCGTCACCGATCAGAGCAGCCCGAGCGATCTCCTCGTTGAGCATAACGCGCATCTCAGCCTTGATCCAGGCAACCACGTCGAAGTCCACGATGTCGATCACATCGTCGCGATCCAGCTTCTGCTTCTTATAGATGGTCTGGGGCTCAGTCACACGCTTAAGCAGGGAGAAGACCTCTTCCTTCTTCAGAGTGCCCTTGATGTAACCACGAGCACGAGCCTCGTCCTCGGTGATGTCGGCGAACATGGTCTTAACCCGAGCAAAGGGAGAGTGGGAAGCAGCATTCAGGAACTTGCTGACCCAGTCCATGTTCCGGGAGATCCACTGCGGAGTGTTGTAGTAGTTCCGAGCATCGGGGAACAGAGCATCAATGCCAAGGCTGTTCACGTCAGCAGCCTTACCCATGATGCCATAGGGATTCTCAACGCCATACTTGGGCGTCTCGCCGTCGTGCTGGAGAGCTTCCAGCTTCTCAATGCCAAAGTCCTCGACCGCAGCCTTCAAGCTGCCAGTCCGCTTGGCATTCTTCATGATTTCCTGCATGTCCGCATGGGACAGGGTGTTCTTCTCTTCAACTTCGTTGTCAAAAACATTATGCTTCACTTCAGCATCCTCCTCATTGTTGTCTTCTTTAGAATCTTCGTCGCCGGAAAGCGCGGCGCCAACCAGAGCGTACAGAACCTTCTTCTGCTCTTCGTTCATCGTGTCGATGACATCCTGCACAGTCTTCTCGTCAGCATGCTCGATCACTTCTTCATTCTTCTCCATAGAATTCTCCTCTTCAGTTGTTTCGGTTTCGTTGTCATCCTCATCGTTGTGCTCGAGGAAATCCTTGAGGCCATCTTCACAGATGACATACATTGCTTCGTCGGAATCCTCATCGCTGTGAACGATTACAGACTCGATGGTAGCACCGGGATTAGCCCCAGCAAGGACAAGACTAACCTCGCGGATGTTTCCGTGGATGACATCCGAACCATTCTGCTTAAGCTGGTTGGCATAGATCGACAATGCACAAACATCCCCGTGTCTCACAAGGGACTTGGCGTTCACACCCTGCTCTGTCTCATTGAAAGTGCAATATGCGTAAACGCCCTCATTGCGATTCTCAAGAAGAGCATGGCCAAGAACGTTAAACGGGTCATCGTGCTTGTGATTCCATACCAGAGGGACGATCATGCCATCATTCATCTTGAACGCGCCGTGTTTAATCACACGACCGTCAGAACACTTGATGTCATTCTTCGTCGCCCAGCCACAGAAATCATACTTTTTCTTAGCCATTTTGATCTGCGCCTTTCTTAGCTATTTCTTTTGAAACAATAGGATCTTGCTTTGCCCCTTTGGGCTCGCTAAGATTCTTATTTCTAAGTTCATCTGCCTCCGGATCGTCAACAGGCTTCATGCCGACAATAGCTCTGATCTCGTTAGACGACATAATCGCGTTACGAGTGAACTTATCGGCGATCTCGGCGACATTCTCAACAGGAATCAACTTAAACGGATCTCTAAAGTACTTAATTGCTTCACCAGCATCCCGTTTTTCTCTGGAAAGGAACTTCCTGTTGCATTCCTCAACAACAGCTGCAACGATCGGTTCAACAATTCTGGAGAAGTAATTCTGCATTACTTCGGGAGAGGCTGTGCCGTTAAGAATCTCCTGGGTAAGACCAAGCTGACTGAGCAGCAAGTCAGTCAAATACTCGATCTGTTTAAGGAGGTTGTTTTCGACAGGCCTATTAAGCTGAGTAATCTTCTCAGTTCCGTCTATGTAAGCGATTCCATATTGCGAATCTTTAAGCTGTTTAGCAATATCATCTCTTCTGCTAACAGCTTCTTTTTGCCTCTTGTCGCTTTTTACAACGTACGGCAGCTGGATGATTAGATCCAACTTACCAGAACCACTCTGCTCGTCGATGACATCGAGCAGGTTGAGCTTTCGGACCAAACGTTGAAGGGTCGAGTTTTCGTCGTTCATCATCGCAAAGAAAGGATTCTCTACTAATGCGACGTTTCTCTTTAGAAGGGTGATTTCTTTCTTCTGCGAGTCACGTTCGTCATATAGCTTGACCCTAACATATTGCGGATGCCATTCGATAACCTGTCCAACGCGCATAGATAGGATGTCGTACTCCGGATTGAGACGAGGATCCTTATTGGTCTCTGTCGGAACGATCACTATCGATCCCTTATCGAGAAGGGTTAGAAAGACATCGTTTCGGAAAGCTCGTGCAGCCTGATCAATATTAGCTTCTGTATTGAAGCAATAGTTCAGGCCAGATTTAACGTCTTCCTTATATCGACCACTATCGTCAGTTTTAACATGTTTGATGTCGATAGAGGAAGCGTCAGCGGAAATTCTATTCAGGATAGAATTTACAGTGGTTCGTTCGTTTCTAAAGCTTAGCCTACTTCTATCGGGTCTGTAGAAATATGCAGGCCCTGTGTCTGTAGTCCAGTAGGAGGCATCTTCCTGCTCTTTGTTTCGGAAGACGTTCCAGGCCTTTCTAAGCCTGGACCCAATAGGTTCTGCCATATGGTGGCCTCCTTAAAAAGTTAATGGTTAATATCCACTGTCTTCTTTTTATAGGCGATACGGCCGGATGACCAAACGCCTCTCTTAAATTGGCTCATGTCATAGTTTTCGTCAGCAAGCGCCATCATTACTCCATACTCAGCTCGTTTCGCCACAAACTTTACTGACCTTCCGGATGGAGCTTTAATATCTGCTGCGTTTTTAGTCATGACTTCAGCCATCTTTTGGTTCCAAGCGTTGAAGAAACTACGGCTATAGTTTTTACCGAACACCGGGTCAAGCTCTTTGCGCTTGTAGTCGTACAATTCCTGAGTGGATCGCTTGTACGCCTTCTTCTCGATCTTGCTGTAGTTCTTCTTGGCCCATTTCAGATCCTTACGCTCTAATCTCCGACGACCAGCCGGAGTTAGAGATCCATCCGGATTCTGGTATCTACGGATTCCCCACTTCATTCCAAGGATTCCGTGGTGATAGAGTTCGTATTCCATAGTTTTTATCCTACTTATCTTTTACAAGCTTCTTGCTGTCCCAGATTTTATTCCCATCGAAGCCACCAGAGTACTCCCAATGATAACCTTCGGGAGCGCCTTGTTTATCGCGGTTATATGATTGACTCTTTTCGGTGGCCATACGATTTTTCATTTCACGTCTAGTTTTTGCGTATTTCTCTCTAGCCATATCATTCTTACTTTTAGGGATAACTACGGCCATTACAGGAGAAGCACCAAGCATAAACATACCTGCTGACAACGCTGATGCCAAAGAAAGTGCTGCTACAGTTCCTTTTTTATTAACCGATTCGTTAATTCGTCCTTTACTGTCGTATTTAAGTCCTTTAACAGCTTCTTTTCCGTATTTAGATATGAGCGTATTTACATGATGTTCGGCTCGCATTTTTGTTATATCTTCTTCTATAGAAAGACGCTTCTCTACTCTTTCGGCAAGTTTTTTAGCATCAAGCCGTTTTTCAGTAGGTTTTTTGTTATACCTTTCTTCCGCACGCTCTTTCTTCTTAATCGCTATACTGTGCGCTCTGGCGGCAATAGTCGCATGACGTCCAGTTAAATAAGCTGCTTTATTATCTTCTCTATACTCTTTACGAGCCTTCTTTCTGCCTTCAGCAGTAAGACTCCCGTCAGCGTTCTGATAGCGCCTAATTCCCCATTTCATTCCAAGAACGCCATAGTGATAAAGTTCTTGTTCCATATTAATCAAAACTCTCTTTATTCAATTTATACGCTACCCAAGCATCCATCATAGCAGCGACTGCGTCGATCTTCTGCTCGTGACGTTTCTTGAATAGCTTGCGGTTACCATTTGTGTCCTCCATGACAACACAGTTTCCCATGGCGAAGGACATCAACAGCTCGTCAAATAGAAGAAGCCGCTCTTCTGCCAGCTTCTTCAATTCTCCTAAAGGCACAGACTCAGTCTTAACGCCCTGGATTACTTTCTCAATCCCGAATGGACCATTCTCAGTCGCCCAGCGCTCAACGAACTCCTTAGCGTTGTAAGGATCGTAGCCGAAGCACCGAACGTCGTAGTCACATTTCTCGATAAAGCTATCCAGATCGTCATAGACCTGCATCATGTCCAGAACAGTGCCTTCAAGCACTACGAGACTACCTTCCGCCATGAATTCCTCATACTTATGGTGCATGGCTAATGGAAGCTTCATGAACGTTACGGAGGAAATATAGTTCCTCGTCTTGACTCCGAAGCATCCATTAGACAGCGGGAACAGGAAGGTAAAAGAACAGAAGTCGTCACCTTGTGACAAGTCGGCTCCCAGCGCACAAGACATACCCCAATACTCTTTCCTGGTATGAGGAAGTGTCTCCTCATAGGTGAAGTAATAGGTGTAACCCTCCATTGGGATGTTAAAGCGCTTAGCCAGAATATCATTTCGGCTTGCAGGAGCTTTCTCTGCTCTCTCAACGTCAAGTTGATACGTCTCGTAGCTGACAGTCTTTCCGAGATTGGGGTTTGCCTTGATCCAGAGCTCCGGATGGGCAACCTCCTCGATGCTGTCTAGCTTGTAGTACCAAATCGACACATGGGGATTTTGATACTCGCCTTTAAGTATGTCCATCAACTCCATCTTGATGGTGTCTCCAGGTCCATTTCGGACTGTACCTTCGGAGCTAGTAGCCACGATCAGATAGTCGTCATTGATCCCCTCTCCGCCTTGGCTTTTAGTACAGCTCTGCTCAATTGCGCCGATGACATCTTCTCGAATGTCACCGGAAAGCCACTCGTCTACAGTGGCTAAACTACAACGAGCACCCTGAAGTTTATTGATGGACATAGGTTTGATCTCTAGGATCGAACCAGTAAGGAAGTTCTGAATACCGAGTTTAGTTGACGCAAGTTTAACTCGGTCTGCTTTAGAACCTGTGGTGTTATTAATTGACCCTTCGGTCAAAAATTGGTATAAGGGGCCTCTGGCTCTCACTATCGCTGTGCGGATAGGGGAGAGGACCTCGTCTGCCTGACGCATCGTAGGCGCAGTAGTGATCTGGCTTGTCGTCTTATTGTTGACGTTAAGCTCGAAATTCTGGATGAAAGAGGCGTACATAGTCTTCGCAGCACCTCGAGGAATGATGAGATACTGCTTGTTGATTAACCTCTTCTTAATTGTCTTCTGCACATAGCGACCGCCAAACCCATCGGGATTCGGGACGAAAACCGTACGCTCCACAAAGTAATACCAACCGAAGACTTGCTCGGCCCAAAGCTTGAACGTATCAAGCAGATGGACCGGCGATCCATCGGTTAGTGTCAACTCTGTCTCGCAGAATGCTATAAAGCCGTTAATAGCTTCGTCGTCGTAGTAGATGTTCGGATCTCTGATCAGTGCATCGATCCGATTCATCTCCATTTCGATAGTTTGGCAGACAGGTATGTCGCCTCTCAGGACGGCATCCCGAAACTGACCGTAGTAGATCGGCGTTGCCGTATTTGAGAGGGACATTTAGGGCTCCTTTTTATTTATTACCTCTGTTCTTTTGGTATTCTCTAAACCAAGGAACGACATCTTCAGGTTTCATATTTAACTCTATAGTATCTACTGCTTTTTTACCCGCACTAGTAATAAAAGACGCTAACGATTTAGCGGCAGCAGTTCCAACAACATTCTTAAACGTCTCGCCTTTAGATCCAGAATCCTTCTGAGACTCGTTTTTCTTGTTAAAGATACCGGTTTTATTCTCTGTTTTAGGAGTTGAATTAACAGAAGTTTTATTATCAGATGATGTTTTATTACCTTGATTAGTTTTAAAAGACGAAACAAGATTTTTAGTGCTTGACACAGCATTAACTATCTGTGTGATACCAACAGCTGCTCTACCTGCTGTTCCGAGAATATCCGCCGCTTTTTCAAGAGCCTCTTTTCCGGTCATAACGTTTCTAGTGGTAACAACATTTGTTGCTTGAGAATTGCTAGAATTCGAAGAACTACTTTTAGAAACGATAGCAGGGTTTTCTAGAAACGAACGACCTCTAGTAAGAAGCTCATCGTCACTCATTTTTCCATACTCTAATTTAGAGGCGAACTTGTCATATTTATCTTTGGCTTCGTTATAAGCTTCAAGAGCTTGCTTCCTTTTAAGAAAACCAGCACTCTCGTATTCCCTTTTTGCTTTCGAAACCATATAAGCATTTTTCTGAAGACGCCTACGACCAGCCGGAGTAAGGGATCCGTCTGGATTCTGATAGCGGCGAATCCCCCACTTCATGCCTAGAATACCATGATGATATAACTCGTATTCCATTTTGAATTCTCCAAATAGTGATTATTTGGAGTACATCTCATGCATATACTTAATCTCGCTTACACGCTTATTGTATTTGTCAGCGATGCATCTGTAGTCATCCTCGATGTAATCGGGAATTGTCTTGTAGACGCCACCAACAATCTTATAGTACTGATCGAACATCTTCCACAGCTTACTCGCGTGGTCAAGTTCTGCTGCGCTCATCGCAACAAGATCTTTAGACCAGTCAGCTTGCATCGGCTTGATCTCGATAGCATGCCTGATGTACTCTTCCGCTCCGTCTAATTCTTCACAGATGTGATCCTTAAACCATTCAGCGTTCATAGTTGTTCCTCCTTATTACCGAATACCAGGAGAGCCAGAGAAATTCTCCAGCTCTCCCAGCATCTAGCTAATTAGCCATTAGTAGCAGGAGTGTAGGCCTGGGTGCCAGAAGGCGTCCAAGCCACGAACCGACCGAGCTGCCCAAGCAGATACTGGCTCTGAGCCGCATTAGAGATGTCCGTCCGCGCAGCGAACAGATCACTCTGAGTGGACTCGAGCTTGTCCTGAAGCATCTGGGTCTTAATGTCGCAGCAGCACTTCTCCATGCGATACCCGAGGTCGGCAATTGCCGCATTAACGGAATTGAAGCCCTGGATAGCGTTGACCAGATTAGTGTTATTCTGCTGCAGGTACATGTTAGTCTGCTGATTGAGAAGCTGAGCAGTCTCGTAGTTGTTGTTAGCAGACGACAAAGCGATCTGCTGCAACTGCGCATTCATAGACTGACCATTAAGTCCTTCAGCAAACTGAGCCTGGGTGACATAGTCTCCACGGTAACCGTTGTTACCGAAGAAACCGTTTCCGCCGCCGAGCAGGATCAGGATAGCGAGGAACCACATAAAGGATCCATCGCCACCGAACATACCATCGCGATTGCGATCGGCGAGCAGAGCAACATCAGAGTTAGTAAGACCTTCCATTGAGTAAAACCTCCGTTTTCTATTTTATAACATCCCTCCCTAGGAAAGAGACGTTATAATCACTTTAACATGCTAAGAACAGAGTTAGGATCTACTCCTTTCTGAGCAGCAAGTTTATAGAATGCAGCTTTAGGATCTCCTCCCATACTGTTTACCAATTCCATTACTTGCATAAGCTGCGGATTCTTAGCGTAAAGCATCGATTGTATAGGGTTTTGTCCTGACCTATACGCTTGGAGCATCGATTGAATTTGCGGGTTTACCTGTGGTAGGTTTTGTTGAGGTCCGACCGGCGTTTGTGGGATTCCCGCTCCGAACAGACTGCTTGGCATTTTCTATTTCCTCCTCTAATCGCTTCATTCTTTCCATAAGAGCATCATAGTCGCTCTTTGCAAGCTGAACAGGCTTATCCTGCTCAACTGCTTTTCTATACTCTTCCTCTGTTACTACAGAGAACTTCAGGATCTTAACTGAAGACACTCCGTTTGAATCGGAACTGAGTATGAAGGCGTGATCGGAGTCAAGGTCAAACGTTGGAACTGTGGAGTTTGGTCTCATAGGATATAGCTTAGCGCTATCTAGTCCATGAAGACCAATCAGTTCATTTACTGGCTGTGGAGTTTGGAACATTGGGAAATTCACCGACATTCCTGGAACTTGTGTCTGTTGAGACGAATACGGAAAGTTACGAGGAACACCGGCGGCAGTAGTTTGCGGGTAGATCGACGATACGGACATCAGCTTTTCTCCTTTCTAATGTGCACGTTATTGGTTGTTTACTATACTCAACCGCCATGTAAGTTCATCCAACTGACGATTGTAGGAGTCCATAAGTGTTCCGCTTGTAGGCGGATCAAATGCGAGCTTCACTTTAAGCTGGACAAAAGTCTTAGCGAAGTTGAGGCGATCATCGTTAATAAAGTCGGACCAAACATCAGAAGGACCCTCAATTGAGAAACCTTCCTCCGGTCCAACACCTAGCTGGTTCAAAGTAGAGAATGCGCTATTGATCTGAAGAATGATGTCTTCATCAAAGTGCGTGTACTCTTCTGTGATACCGAGCAGTTTCTTAATTGATATGAGTATGCTGGTTTCCATTTGATTCTCCTAATGCTTGATCCATGGCGATGTATCATTTGCACTGCGTTCTCTAATTCCTGAGAACTGCAGCAAATATGACTCGTCGCCATAATGTAACGCTTTATGCGTTTTCGAAAATGTTGTGATTAGAAACTCCGGATCAAGAAGGAATGGTGTTCGATTCATCACATCTTCTCGAGTCAGTGGAACCATGTGGTGAATCTCGATTCCTCGATTGATGATATGAATATCTGCGTCAAACGCCAGATCGTAAGCTTTGTCTCGTATAATCACGAAGTCTCGGATCTTCTTCCATTCATCGGAACGATAGAACACCTGATTCAAATATCGTTTCCATCCGAACGTGTCTTCTCCGACTTTACTCCTCGTCATCAGATACCGAAAGCGGTCTTCGTAAGTTGGAAGTTTAATAAGCTCGCTATACGTCCGCATCTTCCATTGACCCCGCTCCAGAATATATGCGAATTGCTGCAATAGCTTTTGCATACAGTTCTGCCTGATTCTTGGAGGATTTAATCTCTTCAACCTTTGCTTCGAGCAAAGCGTTCTCTCTCCTTAGTTTCTCCATCTCTAGCTGGTTCTTTGTAGAAGCTAGCTTCAAATAATGCGTGATCACCTGCGATGATGCAGTGCCTTCGCGAAGCTGTTTCTCTGCACAATCGATGGCCAGAGATATCATCTGTTTCTCTTTACCCTCAGCAGTAAGCGGAGGGCGTAACTTTTTCTTTGGTTCCGGGTTTAAACTGCGAACTCTTGCCAAATTCAACCCCTCCTTTCTGAGAGTAAATATCTTCGACCTACTTCATCCATTGGATCATAGGCACAGAGAAAGTCTGTCAGAGCTGAAAGGAGAAAAAAGCAATGAAGTAACTATTCGTGTTCTGTGCCTATGAGCCAATGGACGGGGTAAGGCCGAAAATATCAATTTTACCCCCGGGGAATTTCCGAAG
>RHMF01000009.1_pt1 | contig 66648 bp, 57 predicted proteins | sample 5365151 | NCBI WGS metagenome assembly RHMF01 (sample SAMN10266501, study PRJNA497801) | feces metagenome | isolation source: feces | host: Bos taurus | place: China: Prairie of Fairy Mountain | collected 2017-08-14 | reverse complement strand
TGTATCAGTTTCTGAAAGAGCCACTTATCGAGCGCTTTGGCCGTGAATGGTACGACCACTTGGAGGCTGCCTGCCGACTTTATATCACCACCTATTTGCAGTAACGTGTCAAAGTTTGTTAATTCATCGGGCCATGTGCCACCTTTTGCTAATTTTGTGCGTCTAATCAGTGTTTCTAAGTAATCTAACACAATTCAACTTATGAATCGGTATAGCTTATTGGTATTTCTTTTTTTGAGCATCGGAGCCAGTGTGTCCTGCTTTTCTCAGAATGTCGTCGCCGAAGACGAAGAGTTTGTGAATGACTCATTGCTCAACGCACTCGACAGCATTGTCAATCTTCAGAATATCACGGTCACGGCGCAGCGCCAACTCATCAAGACCGAAATTGACCGCGTGTCGTATGATGTGCAGAATGATGGCGACAGTAAAACCCTCACTACCCTCGACATGCTGCGCAAGGTGCCGATGGTTTCGATTGATGGAGAGGAGAATATCCGTGTGAACGGCCAAAGCAACTATAAAATCTACAAAAACGGTCACCCCGACCCCGCCTTGTCGGGCAGCAATGTAAAGGATGTGCTGCGGGCCATTCCCGCCAGCATGATCAAGCGGATAGAGGTGATTACCGACCCTGGAGCCAAATACGATGCCGAAGGCACCACAGCGATTCTCAATATAGTAATGTTGGACGGTGGCGGCACTAAGGGGGTGGCCGGAACGGTGTATGCCCACACCAACCATCGCTTTGACCCAGGCCTGGGAGGTTTTTTGACGTCACAGCTAAACAAAGTGACCGCCACTGTGAACTATGGCTTTGCGCGCGATGTCCACAGCATGCGCCAGCACAGTCAATCTCATAGTCGCTACGGCAACAGTGGCAACGAACTGAACGACTATAGCGAAGGCAACGCAAAGCCGACGGTACATTACGGCAACCTGGAAGCCAGTTGGGAGCCCGACACTCTCAATTTGCTTACCGCGTCCTTTGGCGGCTATTACTATAATGTCAAGAGTTGGGGTGCGGGCCACACGCAAATGAACGATGCGACCGGAAGTACAATCTACAGTTATGGCACCAACAATCATTCGCCCAAGAGCGATTATTTCAATATCAACGGCCGTGCCGACTACGAGCACAGTACCCACCTGAAAGGCGAGAAACTCACCCTGAGTTACATGTTGAGTGCCACCCACAACACTGCGAGAAACGCCAGTGAGTTTGTCGATTTGGTCAACTTTCCCGTTACCTACACAGGAACAGACCAGAACAGGCGTGAAGACTTCTGGGAACACACTTTCCAGTTTGACTGGGTGCGTCCGTTTGCGAAATATTATAAATTTGAAACGGGATTGAAGTATATCCATCGCCTCAACAAAAGCCACACCCTGATGAATTATGCGGGCGGTGACGAGGTGGATGTGGATTCTCGTTTCAACCACCTCACCCAAGTGGCAGCGGCATATCTGAGCCTTGACTATATCAAAGGCAACTGGAGCACTCGTGCCGGCATACGTTATGAATACAGTTACATGCATGCCAAATTCCCCGACGGCAGTCAATTGCCGTATCATAGAAGTCTGAGCGACTGGGCACCCAACATGAGCGTGAAATATCAATTCAACATGTTCAACAGCCTGAAGTTTTCTTTCAGCACCAGCATCAACCGTCCAGGCATTGAATACCTGAATCCCGCCCTGCTGAAATCTCCCACCACCGTTTCCCAAGGTGATTCCCGTCTGGGCAGCGCTGATTACTACAACTTCAATCTCTCGTTCATGCACGTGGGGGCCAAATTCACATTCAACATCTCGCCGTCATTCCTGATAGGCGATGATGCCATCACCCAGGTGAAATGGGTGGACGCCAACGATGTGGAACACACCACCTTTGCCAACGGGTTGAAATCACGTGCTTTGTCAATGACAGGCTTCGCGCAATGGCAAATCACCCCAAAAACCAATTTCATGCTCAACTGTAACGGAGGGTATAGTTATTATCACAGCGATAGCCAGAACCTTACCAACCATCGCTGGTCGTTCGGTTTCTTCACCAATCTGGACCAGCAACTGCCCTGGCGGCTACGTGTGAGCGGATATGCCGGCAAATGGGGCGGCGAAGCCAATGGACTGTATGGCTATCAAGGAACGATTTGGTTCTACGGGCTGTCGTTGCAGCGCAGTTTCCTTGCCGAAGACCGCCTCACCGTGAGGGCGGGCGTATCGAATTTCGTCAACGGCAAATACGGTTCCATGGACAGTTATTTGACCAAAGGAGATTTGACTGGATGGAGCAAAACGGAAATGCTGGGCTTGGGCAGGAGTTTCAATATCAGTGTGAGCTATCGTTTCGGCTCGCTCAAGGCCAGTGTGAAAAAGACCGAAACCACCATTGAGAACAATGATGTGGTGGGCGGCAGTTCCAATCCGTCGCAAGGAACTGGCCAGCAACAGGGTCAACCTCAAAAGTGACATCTTCAGTCTTGCTGCGGGGAGGCCTTAGGTACCAGATAGGCGCTTGCTTCATATAGCAGGTAAATGGGCAGGAACACAACCAGTAGCGTAAACGGGTCGCCCGTAGGGGTGATGATGGCCGCCAGTATCAGCAGTGAGACAATGGCATGCTTGCGGTAGGTGCTGAAGAAATTGCGGCGCAAGACGTCCAGTTTGCCAAGCATCCATGCCAAGAGCGGCATCTCAAAAACCACCCCCATGATGAAGATAAGCATCAGAAAGGTGTCCATGTAGCTGTCGAGTGAAATCTGATTGGGAACCAGGGCGCTGACGTGATAGCCGGCCAGGAAACGCAGCGTGACCGGAAAAACAATGAAGTAGCCCACGGCAATGCCCAGGAAAAACAAGCCGCTCCCCAGCAGGAAAGCCATGCCCACACCTTTCTTCTCATGGGGGTAGAGCGCCGGTGACACGAACCCCCATGTCAGATACAGCAAAACGGGGAAGCACAGCACCAGCGCCAGCCAGAACGAAGTGGAGATGTGGATAAAGAACTGTGACGCAAGCTGTATGTTGATAAGTTTGATGTCGGCTCCCTGCGAAGAAAAATCGGGGAAACCCGGTATGACTGCGGCCACGCCGCCCGATAGCCTATACAGGAAGAAGTCGCCCCGGCACGGAGCCATAATCACGGTGTCGAAGATGTCGGGCATGAAAATAAACAAAACAATCATGGCGGTCACCACCACCACAATCATTTTGATTAGCACCCCGCGCAATTCGTCGAGGTGATCCCAAAACGTCATTTCAGGCAATGCGTTTGACACTGGGCAATTCGGCGAAGTGATCGACCCGGGCTTACTGTTGGCTCTTGTGCGCGTCGTCGGCTTTCTTGTCGGCAGAGGTGTCTTTGAGTTCTTCTTCAACCTCGTTCATGCCTTGCTTAAACGACTTCACGCCTTTGCCCATGCCGCGCATGAGCTCTGGAATTTTCTTGCCGCCAAATAGCAGCAACACCACCAGCACGATGAGAACAATCTCCCCGGCACCCAGATTAAACAGTCCTAATATCGCGTTTGTCATCATAGTTATAGTTGTTGGTTGTTGTGGGTACAAATTTACGCAAAAATGCGCATTTTTTTATCATTATAGGATGAAAAACACACTTTTTGTGTAAATTTGCGCCATAAAAACAATAAAATATCAAATTTGTAATCTTAATACTTAAATGAAGGACTTCAGAAATCTCACCGCCGCTGAGATAGATACCATGAAATCCAACGGTTGCACCGCCGAAGATTGGTCTAGTATTTTTGTCGCGCAGAATTTTACGCCCGATTATGTACGACGTGTCAATTTTTACGGGAAAGTGCATCTGGGTGTTTTCGACAAAACGGTGGAAGTCGCCAAGGGTTTCAGTAAGCACACCGGCATTTTCAACGCCACACTGCGTGAAGTGAGTGTGGGTGACAATTGTCTTATCGAGAACATAGGCAACTACATCCATCGCTACGACATAGAAGAGGAGTGTCAAATCTGCAACGTAAGCACCATCGAGACGACCGAAGAGAGTTCCTTTGGCCAAGGCAACGTCATTTCCATCCTTAATGAGGTGGGTAAGGGCAACCTGATGCTCTTTAACGGCCTTACCAGTCAACTGGCTCAATTCATGGTGCAGAATTTCCATGACGAGGATTTGATGGCCGAAATCAAGCGGATGATCAACAAGTGGATAGCCAATTATCTGCCTGAGCGTGGTACCATAGGAGACCACGTGATTGTGAGAAACACCACCGAAATCATCAACACCCTGATTGCGCCGGGTGGCGAGGTGAAAGGGGCTTGCCGTCTGTATAACTGCACCATACAGGGCTTGAAACACGCTCCGGTGTACATAGGGTCGGGCGTGATATGTGAAAACTCTATTATCTTTGATGGCTCATCTATTCGCAACAGCGCCAAGATACAAGACTGTTTTGTGGGAGAGTGCTGCGAAATCACTAACGGTTTCACCGCCGCCGCCAGCGTTTTCTTTGCCAATAGTTACATGGCCAACGGCGAGGCCTGTGCGGCCTTCTGCGGCCCCTTTACGGCGAGCCACCACAAGAGCAGTCTTCTGATTGGCGGCATGTTCTCGTTCTACAACGCAGGATCGGCCACCAATTTCAGCAACCATGCTTATAAAATGGGACCTGTGCATTACGGCACCATGCAGCGCGGATGCAAAACCGCCAGCGGCGCTTATCTGCTGATGCCGGCCAACATCGGCACCTTCTCGGTGTGCTTTGGCAAACTGATGTATCATCCCGACACACGTTCGCTGCCCTTCAGTTACCTGATTGCTTACAACGATTCGATGTATATGGTTCCCGGACGTAACATCACCACGGTGGGTCTGTACCGTGATATCCGCAAATGGCCCAAACGTGACGCACGTCCCAGCGAGGGTCAGAAGAGTATCGTTAATTTTGATTGGCTCTCACCGTTCTCGGTGGGCGAGATATTGGAAGGGAAACGCATTCTGGAGAGCTTGAAAGCCGCTTCGGGTGGCGATGTGTCCACCTATAATTACCACGAATATGTGATAAAGGCCAGTTCGCTGAAGAAAGGCATTAAATATTATGATATCTCGTTGCGTATCTTCATGGGGGCATTGCTCAAGCGCCATCGCCTGGAGCCTCCCAAAAACGATGTGGGGCTTGGTCCATGGATTGATTTAGGCGGAATGCTCATGCCGCAAAGTGAAGAAAAACGTCTCATTGACGACATCAAGCGTGGTGTGATCACAAGCATTGAGCAGGTGCTCGACCGTTTCCAGGATATACATGCCCATTATTCCGAATATCGCTGGACATGGGGTTATCGGATGATGCTGGAGTATTACGGACTGGAGCGCATCACCGAGGCCGACGCCGAGCGCATCCGCAACGACTACGTGCAAGCGCGCCGCGCCTGGATAGCCGAAATCAAGAAAGATGCTGAAAAAGAGTATTCCATGGGCGATGTGGAAGATGACGTGCTTAGTAACTTCATTACCCAACTCGACAAGGAGATAGATTTTGAAAATACCGATTTGACCAATTGATGAAGCATTAAAAAATAGTTGACAAATGAAAAAAATATTATGTCTGGCCGCAGCTGCCACTCTTTTGCTGCCAATAGCTTGTAATACAAAGGTTGAAAGTGACGGAGAAAATGGAACTGTCCAGGCGACTGAGGTCGCCGGCAACGTTGCCGAGGCTCCGGAAGTGCCTGCCGCCACAGAACCGCAGGAAACTCCACATGGCGTGGCACAGCCCGCCTCATCGCAACAAGCCGCACCTGTGGCGCAACAGAACCAGAAGTCGCAGCCCGCGGCTCCCTCCAAGGCTTTGGCTCCCGCTGAGGACACAGGCTATTATACAGGAGACCCAGCCGGTGATGTGAACAAACTTGTGGCCTTTATCAAGTCCAACTCATCGAATTCCATCAAGATCGGTGAGAAAGTGAATGAAGCGATAACTCTGTATGGTGGCAAGTATTCCGAAAAGTCGCAGCAATTCGAGGAAGAACTGAAGAAGGCCTCTAAAGCCGACCCGATGTTTGAAAAAATGTTCAAGAAGGGTCTTACTGATTACCTGACCTCGCTGATGCAACAAAAGGTTAAGAAATGAAAACCCGCAGAGTCGTGTTGCCGCTGTTGGCGTTGTTGCTGCTGACGGCATGCACCTGGGGAAGCAGCGACGGCGCTCGGGACAGTGCAGGCGATAGCGTCACCGTTGGCGGAACCACCACCGGCGGTGACGCCGAAAGTGATGTGCGTCGGCTGGTGATTGACGTGAAATCGCATGCCGGCGACACGGCATATGTTTCCGAGCGGGTGACTGAAGTAATCCGTGATTACGAGGAACATTTTGTGGACCGCATACCGGAGTTCCGGATGCAAATGCAGGATGCCATGGCAGGTGACACCGCCTTTGCGCGCGCCGTGGAACCGGATTATTCTCTGTGGAATGCCAACCACAAAGAATTGTAACATCATAAGGCATGGCAGGTTGGAAAGACTATTTTGTAATGACCCGTCACGAACGGGTGGGCACCATTGTGTTGCTGGCCGTTATCACCCTGCTGGTGGTGGGCGACTGGTTGTGGACGGCCCATGTCAACAGATCGGCGCAGCAGCAGAGCCAACAGCAAATCTCTGCTGAAATGGTGATGGAGTACCTGCGGCAAGACACCACCGCTCACAAGAAAGACAAAAAACGCACTTCCTTGCGGAAACCGAAAAAATCAAAGGACACGGCACAGAAATCCAGGTCAAAGCATAAATCCCCAAAGAAATCCTCTGAATCCAAGCCTTCATCATTGCCAGACCGCCGTTCCGAGCCAGTGCCGCAGTTCTGAACGAGGTTGAAACTGCGACGAAGTTCATGTTAAAAATTGATAAGGCGATGCCGGCAGTGTGAAAATGTTGTGAGTAGCTTTGTGGTGATGACAATCGCCGCAAATGCAGAGTTCGCTTCGGTCAAAAGTGTTCTCACGCTACAGTGTCGGGCCTAATAGCGGCACATCGCCTGTCGGCAAAGTGTCTGCACGCGTCCAGGCAGTGCGCCGCAGGCCTTTGTGTCATCGCTCCTGGATGAAGCACGGGATATAAAAAAGGCACCGGTTCATGTAAACACGGTGCCTTCAATTATGAAAAGAGTTATTTATTGTTATGCTTCAGGAGCGGTTTCCTCGGCGGGAGTCTCTTCCTCGGCGGGAGCGGCTTCCTCTTGCGCGGGAGCCTCTTCAATTGCGGGAGCGGTCTCTTCCTCGGCGGGAGCGGCTTCTTCCTGCTTGCCTTCGGCAATCACAGTGAAGGGAATCTCAACAGCCACTTCCTTGTGGAAGCGCAGCTCGGCGGTGTAACTGCCAAGCGTCTTAACCGTTTCAAGCACTTTCACAGCCTTGCGCTCCACGGGATGACCGGCCTGGATGAGGGCATCGGTAATCTGCTGGGCACCGACCGAACCGTAGATGGTGCCAGTGGCACTCACCTTGGCGGGGATGGTCAGCGAAACACCCTGGAAGGTGGCGGCCAGAGCCTCGGCATCGGCTTTCACCTTGGCAATCTTGTGAGCGCGCTGACGCAGACTCTCCTCGTGGTTCTTGAGGGCAGTGGTCGTGGCGAGAATAGCCTTTCCATTGGGGATGAGATAGTTGCGGCCATAGCCGTTCTTTACTTCAACAACATCGTCCTTGTATCCAAGGTTGGCGACATCTTCTTTCAATATAATCTTCATAAATCTTATTCCTCCAATAGTTTAATGGTTATTTCATCAAGTCGGTTACATAAGGAAGTAATGCCAGATGGCGGGCACGCTTCACGGCTTTGGCCACACGACGCTGGAATTTCAGAGAGGTGCCGGTGATACGGCGGGGCAGAATCTTGCCTTGCTCGTTGAGGAACTTCTTCAGGAATTCAGGATCCTTGTAGTCAATGTACTTAATGCCACTTCTCTTGAAACGGCAATATTTCTTCTTCTTGGTGTCGACCGACAGCGGAGTAAGATAACGGATTTCTGATTGTGCCATAATTGTTCCTTGTTTAAGCGTTAGTTTCTTCGGTTACTTCATTCTGGGCGGGAGCCTCGGCGGCTGCTTCTTTGGCGGCTTTCTTCAGGCTACGGCGCTTGATGGCATACTCTTCGGCAAATTTGTCGAGACGGAACGTGAGGAAGCGAAGCACTTTCTCATCGCGGCGGTAAGCGGTTTCCAATGTGGCAACCACTGTGGGCTCGGCGTCAAACTCAATCAGAGTGTAAAAACCAGTGGTTTTCTTCTCGATAGGATAGGCCAGCTTGCGCAGACCCCACTGCTCTTCGTTGACAATCTTGGCCTCATTGTCGGTCAGGATGGTCTTGAATTTTTCTACCGCTTCCTTCATCTGATCATCAGATAAAACGGGAGTTAAAATGAAAACGGTTTCGTAATGATTCATAAATCGTTAAAAATAAATTGATTAATAAAATTTGTGCTTAAAAAGCGGTGCAAATTTACTGCTTTTGTTTTAACTGACCAAATAAATTTGCAAATCAATTGGCAAGAATATATGTTTTTTTTACCTAATTTTGCGGTATGATATCAATTCAAGACGTACGGGTGGAATTCGGCAGCTTTGAGTTGCTGAAGGGCATCAGTTTTGTTATAAATAAAAAAGATAAAATAGCATTGGTGGGTAAAAACGGCGCCGGAAAATCCACCTTGCTCAAACTCATAGCCGGGATGCAGCAGCCCACAGACGGTGCGATTGCGCGTCAGCGCGACCTCACCATCGGCTATCTGCCGCAGCAAATGAAACTTGAAGACCACGTGACCGTGAAGGAAGAGGTGGGCAAGGTGTTTGACGAATTGCGGCAGTTGGACCAAACCATCGAACGCCTTGGCGAGGAACTCGCACGCCGCACCGACTACGAGAGCGCCGATTACCAGTTGCTCATCGAGCGCATGACGCGCTACACCGAGATGCGCACTCTGCTGCAAGGCGGCAATCTAGATGCCGAAGTGGAGAAGATGCTGGTGGGCCTGGGGTTTGAGCGAAGCGACTTCGGCCGGCCCACGAGCGAATTCAGCGGAGGCTGGCGCATGCGCATAGAGATTGCAAAACTCCTGCTGAGGCGTCCCGATGTGCTCTTGCTCGACGAGCCTACCAACCACCTGGACCTGGAATCAATCATGTGGCTGGAGGATTTCCTCAAGAACCGCTCCAATGCCCTGATGCTGGTGAGCCACGACAAGGCTTTTATCGACAACGTGACCAACCGCACCATTGAAATCTCACTCGGCCATATATACGATTACAAGGTAAACTACAGCCATTTTGTGGAGTTGCGGCGGGAACGCGTGGAGCAGCAAAAGCGCGCCTACGTCAACCAGCAGAAGTTTATCCACGACACCGAGGAATTCATTCAGAAGTTCAGATACAAACCCACCAAGGCTGTGCAGGTGCAGAGCCGCATCAAGGCTTTGTCCAAACTCAAACTCGTTGAGATAGATGAACAGGACACCTCGCGCCTGCACCTGAAGTTCCCGCCGGCGCCGCATTCGGGCGATTATCCCGTCATAGCCGAGGATTTGGGCAAGAACTACGGAGCGCTCAATGTGTTCAGGGATGTGACATTCACCATCAAGCGGGGTGAGAAAGTGGCTTTTGTGGGCCGTAACGGCGCTGGCAAATCCACCCTGGTGAAGTGTGTGATGGGTGAAATCCCGTTTGACGGCACACTCAAGTTGGGCCATATGGTGAAGATTGGCTACTTTGCCCAGAACCAAGCCCAACTCCTTGACGAAACTATGACTGTGCACGACACGATTGACCGTGTCGCCGTGGGCGATATCCGCACGCGCATCAACGACATCCTGGGCGCATTTATGTTTGGCGGGAAAGCCGCCGACAAAAAGGTCAAGGTGCTTTCGGGTGGCGAGAAAAGCCGTCTGGCCATGATACAACTGTTGCTCCAGCCGGTGAATCTGCTGATTCTGGATGAGCCCACCAACCACCTGGACATGTCCAGCAAGGAAGTGCTGAAGGAGGCTATCAAAGCCTTTGACGGCACTGTGATAGTGGTGAGCCACGACCGTGATTTCCTCACCGGCATCGTGGACAAGGTGTATGAGTTCGGCGACCATCGGGTGAAGGAGCACCTGTGCGGTATCCAGGAATTTCTGGAGAAAAAGAAACTGGAATCGCTGCGCGAACTGGAACTGCCCGCTGCGCAACCTTCCGCATCGGGCAAAACCGAAGCAGTGGCGCCGCTGGAAACATCGGGAAAACTGTCGCGGAACCTGTCCTACCAACAGCAAAAGGAACATGACCGCCGTCGGCGCCAGACTGAAAAGAAAGTGAAGACGCTCGAGGAGCAAATCAACGGGCTGGAGGGCCAGATAGCGGAGATAGAAAAACAACTTGCCACGGCCAGCAGTTCCGATCTGGATATTTATTATCGCCACGCCGACCTCAACAAACAACTTAACGAAGTGATGGAACAATGGGAGACCGCCAGTGAGGCTCTCGCAAATTTCCAATAAGTGAATAAGGTATTAAAATCAATAAATTTAAACAGAAATGAAGAAAACATTGGTTATTGCTTTAAGTGCGCTGTGCGCACTCTCGGCAACGGCAGGCAACCTGGAACGAGCCGTTGACCGCAGTAATCTCGACCCGACCACTGCGCCGGGCGAAAATTTTTATCAGTATGCCTGCGGTGGCTGGTGCGCCGCCAATCCGCTCGACCCACAGTACGCCCGTTTCGGTACCTTTGACCAACTTGCTGAAAACAGTCGTAACCAGGTGAAGGATATTATCACCAATCTGGGGACCGGACATCGCAAGGGGAGCAACGAACAAAAGGTGGGCGACCTGTATGCAATGGGTATGGACAGTGTGCGACTCAATCAAGAGGGCGCTCTGCCGATAAAACCGCGGCTTGATGCCATCGGCGCCTTGCAGCGCAGCCAATTCACGCGTGCGATAGCCGATATGCAGTGCTCAATGATTGACCCGCTGCTGGGCACGCAAATCATGGCCGACATGAAGAACAGTTCGGAATACATGCTTTACGTGGATTATGGCCGTCTGTGTATGGGCGACCGTGATTACTATCTGGCCAATGACGCCAACACTGTGAAGGTGCGCAAGGCTTACCTGGCTTATGTGGAGAAAGTGATGAAACTGGCCGGCTACAAGAACGCCAAAAGTGCCGCCAAGCACATCCTTCAGATTGAAACAGAGATCGCTCAGGTGGCTTTGAGCCGCGAGGAAACTCGTGACTACAGCAAACTGTACAACATTTACACCATTGCACAACTCAAGAAAGAATTTCCCGATATCAGATGGGATGATTATTTCTCCACGATGGGCATCAACACTGCCAGTATAAATAATAAGGTGTGCGTGTTCCAGCCCAAGTGTATCGCCAAGGTGAACGAGATGCTCAAGTCGCGTGGCGAAAGTGAAATCAAGGAGTATCTGATGTTTAAGTACATCGACGCTGCCGCGCCTTATCTGGGCGATGCCTTTGTGGATGCCAACTTCGACATGTACAGTCGTGCCATGAGCGGCAAGCAGACGAAGATGCCGCGCTGGAAGCACGCCCTGGAGGTGCCAAACACTCTGCTGGGCGAGGCCGTGGGGCAGCTCTATGTGGCTAAATATTTCCCCGAGGAAAGCAAGAAGAAGATGGAAACGCTGGTCAACAATCTCAAGAATGCATTGGGCGAACACATCGCCAATCTGTCGTGGATGAGTGCGAAGACCAAAGTGAATGCACTCGTGAAGCTCAACAGTTTCACCGTGAAAATCGGGTATCCCGACAAATGGCGCGACTACAGTGCGCTTGACATCGACGCAGCCCAGAGTTATTGGACCAATGTGGAGCGAGCCCGCCAGGCACAGGTCGATTATGAAATCAGCCAACTGGGCAAACCCGTTGACAAAGACCGCTGGTGGATGACACCGCAAACGGTGAACGCCTACTACGAGCCTTCGAGCAACGAGATTTGCTTCCCTGCCGCTATTCTGCAGTCGCCTTATTTCAACCCCAATGCCGACGATGCCAGCAACTACGGCGCGATAGGTGTGGTGATTGGCCATGAGATGACCCACGGTTTTGACGACCAAGGCCGCAACTTTGACCATAACGGCAATATGGAAGACTGGTGGACCGAGGAGGATGCCGCCCAGTTCAAACAACTGGCCCAAAAACTCGCCGACCAGTACAGTGCTGAAATCGTGGCCGATGATGTGCACGCCAACGGCGAGTACACGTTGGGAGAGAACATTGCCGACCATGGAGGTCTGAGTGTCAGTTTCAGTGCTTTCCAGAAGACCGAACAAGGCAAGGGCAACGAGATGATAGATGGTTTCACACCCGCTCAGCGGTTCTACTTGAGTTATGCCAATGTGTGGGCCAACAACATCACCAAAGAAGAGATTCTGCGCCGCACCAAGGTGGACCCCCACAGCATCGGTATCAACCGTGTGAATGTGGCTATACGCAATATGGACACGTTTTTCAAGGCCTTTGACATCAAGCCTGGTGAGAAAATGTGGCGTGATCTTTCCGACCGCGTGACAATTTGGTAATGAACAATATAATTTTCAGAAAAATGAAGAAGACTGTTTTAATGGCGCTGCTGATGCTGTTGAGCGTGTGTGGCGCGCAGGCCCAGGTGCAGCAAGGCAATATCGCCGTGGGCGCCAAGGTAGTGTATGGAAGTCTTACCGAAAGTTTCGGCTTCGGTGGCCGTTTCCAGTACGGATTGTTTGACAACGTCAGGCTGGAAGGTAATTTCAACTGTTTTGCCAAGCACAAACATATTTCGTGCTGGGATCTGAACATGAATGCCGAATATCTGCTGGGTGTGTGGCAGGACAAAGTGTACCTTTATCCCATAGCCGGCATGAACGTGACCTTTGCCGAACTGGCGGGAGATGACGAAAACCATGTAGGTCTCAATCTGGGTGCTGGTGTTGAATATGAGATCACCGAGCACATCGGTGTCAGTGCGGAATACCGCCACACCATTATCAAAGATGTGGACCAGGGCGTGTTTGGAATAGGGGTTAACTACAAGTTCTGATATTTCCCTCACGCAGGCTATTGCCCGGCACGGGCAAGCAACGACTTCTTATCGAGCACCCGCAAGCGGGTGCTCGTGTATTCTATAAGGCGTTGCTCTGCCATTTCTTCCAGTGCCCTGACCAAGGCATTACGCTGGGTGGACAGCAGGCGGCACAGGTCTTTCTGCTGATAGGTCAATTCTATGTCGCTCGACTTGTGCGATACCATCATCTCGATGAGGAAAGCCAGTTTCTCTCTGACCGTGCCCCGCTGGATGGCCAGCAGCGAGGTGTTGGCCTTTTGGGAGGTCAGTGAGAGGTAGTTCAGAATATTGAACAGGAACACTTTGTCGCTTTGGAGCACTTTCAGGTAGTCGCTCTTGAGCAACTGCAGAATACCGCAGGTGTCATGGGCCGTCACGGTGTAGGGGGCTGTTGTGTCACGTCCGAACAGGAAATTCGGTCCTATCACGTTAGGGGCACTCAGCGTCTGATGCATGGTCACCTTCAGATGCCGGAACTGTGTTTCCGTTTTCACCTGGCCCGACACTACGAATTTCACATGTGTGCAAGGGTCGCCCTGGCTGATGATGGCGTCACCGTTGTGAAACTTCAGGAAGTGAAAGGGTATTTTTTCCACCAATCCTGCTATTTTCTCGGTGCCCACACCTTGAAACAGCGGGAGCTGCATTAGTTGTTGATACATGCTCTCCATTGAACGTACTCTTAGCAGGATGACAATTTCTCTATCAGTTGTCCGATGTTGAATTGGTTCTGCTCTCCCGTTTGCATGTCCTTGAGAGTGATGGCGCCGCTTTCCAGTTCGTTGTCTCCGATGATGGCCACGTACGGGATGTTGCGGTCGTTGGCATAATTCATCTGCTTTTTCATCTTTGCGGCATCGGGGTAAAGTTCCACCGAGATGCCCTGGGCACGCAGAGCCTTGATGTGCTTCAGGCAACAGTCGGCTTCACGGTCTCCGAAGTTGACAAACAGCACTTGGGTGGTGCCGCGGTTATCGGCAGGGTAGAGGTCGAGTGCATTGAGCACATCGTAGATGCGGTCGGCGCCAAAACTGATGCCCACGCCCGACAGCCCTGGCATGCCGAACACACCGGTGAGGTTGTCGTAGCGTCCGCCGCCCGAGATGCTTCCTATCTGCACATCGAGTGCTTTTACCTCCAGGATAGTGCCGGTGTAGTAATTGAGTCCCCGGGCCAGCGACACGTCAAATTCCACGTCGGCTTTGATGCCGAGGCCGCTGAGGCGGTCGAGCACAAATCGCATTTCTTTCAGCCCTTTCCGGCCCACCTCGCTGCTTGCCAGCATGCCGCTGAGGGTAGCCAGTTTGTCGTCATTGCCGCCGTTGAGCCGCAGCAACGGTTGGAGTTTATCCACCGATTCCTGGGGCAGCCCTTTTTCCAGCAATTCCTTATTCACATTGTCAATCCCGATTTTGTCTAGTTTGTCGATGGCCACGGTGATGTCAATGATTTTGTCGGCTTGTCCTATCATTTCAGCTATGCCGCTCAGCACCTTGCGGTTGTTGAGCTTGATGGTAATGGCGATTCCAAAGTGGGTAAACACTTCGTCAATCATGCTGACCAATTCCACTTCGTTGTAAAGCGAATCGCTGCCCACAATGTCGGCATCGCATTGATAGAATTCGCGGTAGCGTCCTTTTTGGGGTCGGTCGGCGCGCCAAACGGGTTGCATCTGGTAGCGCTTGAAAGGCATCTGCAGGTCGTTGCGGTGCTGCACCACATAACGGGCAAACGGCACAGTGAGGTCGTAGCGCAGGCCTTTCTCGCTGATTTTGCTGGCCAAACGCAGTGAATCCCGGTCGTGGAGCAGTTCTTCGGGGGCGTCTTTCAGGTAGTCGCCGCTGTTGAGTATTTTGAATAAAAGTTTGTCGCCCTCTTCGCCGTATTTACCCATCAGTGTCGACAGGTTTTCCATGGCGGGTGTCTCTATCTGCTGAAATCCATAGAGGGAAAAAACTTCTTTGATGGTGTCGAAGATATAGTTGCGGCGCGACATCTCCACGGGAGAAAAGTCGCGGGTGCCTTTTGGAATGGATGGTTTTTGTGACATATTATTGTTGATGGTAATTATCTGCGTGAACCGAAAGCCATGGCTACATAATAGAGCAGGGTGGCGAGCGAACCGACGGCAGCCACTACATAGGTGTAGGCGGCCGCCTTAAGGGCGTCCTTGGCCTGGGCGGTGGTTTCGCCTTGGGTTATGCCGGAGGTCTCCAGCCACTGGATGGCGCGGCGGCTGGCGTCGATTTCAACGGGCAGCGTGACGAAGCTGAACAGCACGGTGAGCGCAAAGAGCGCTATGCCGATGTAGAGCGGAAGCACCGACATCTGGATGAGCACGACGCCTGCGAGCAGCACCCACTGTACGATGTTGCTGGCAAACGAAACGATGGGCACCAGGGCGGTGCGGAGCTTAATCATGCTGTAGCCCACATGGTGCTGCACGGCGTGGCCGCACTCATGGGCGGCGATGGCCGCGGCGGCAACGCTGTTGACGTTGTACACAACATCGCTCAGGTTGACCGTTTTGTTGCTGGGGTTGAAATGGTCGGTCAGCTGGCCGCGGGTGCTGGTCACGGTCACGTCGGTGATGCCGTTTTGACGAAGCATTAATTGCGCCACATCACAGCCGCGCAGTCCCGACTGAAGGCCGATTTTGCTGTATTTGTTCATTTTCGACTTTAGGCTGTTCTGAACCACGAAGCTGAGGATGAAAATTCCTCCCATTAATATCCAAATCCACATGATGTCATTTGTTTAAGTTAAAAGTTATGCCCTATGAGCGTTGTCTTGAAAAAGCAAAATTACAAATTTTGGTTCAATTCTGAACCGATTGGGCGATGAAATTTAAAAAAAATTAAAAAGTGGCTTTAAAATTTGTGTGTGAAAAAATAAGCCTTTACATTTGCGGCAGAAACATTATGTATGTTTCACAAGTGTTTTATTAACCTAAAAAGTAATTTTATTATGAAAAAGTTATTATTATTGTTTGCAGCTGTTGCTGCATTGAGTTTCGTGAGCTGCGACAACAACGCCAACAAAAACGAGAACGGTGCTGATAGCACTGCCGATACTTTGGCAACGGCCGCTCCTGAATTTGACGCTGCTGCTTTCGACAAGTTGCTTGTTGACGCCCAAGACGAAGCTGCTGTGACTGGCGCTGTAGACGACGCCAAGGCTCAGGCCGCCGCTAAACTGGCTGCCGGCGACACCACCGGCTATTTCAGCATCATGAATGCCATCAAGGACGCCATTGAAAAGAACAAAGAGATTCTCAAGACCAAAGCCGCTTCGGTGGTGGAAGGTGCGAAGGACCTGGTTCCCGCTGAACTGCAGGCTGTGGCCGAGAAGTACTCAGCTGCCGCCGCTGCTGCCGCCGCTGTGAGCGAAGCCAAGGACGCCGCTGTTGACGCCGCCGGTGCTGTTAAGGACGCTGCCGCCGAGAAGGTTGACAAGGCTGTTGACAAAGTCGCTGACAAGGCCGCTGAAGTGAAAGACAAAGCCAAGGAAGAGGCTGGCAAGGCCGTTGACAAAGCCGCTGCCACTGCTAAAGACAAATTAGGTCTCTGATCTTATATAATTTAAACCATAATGGCGGTTCCCTCCAGGTGTGGGAACCGCCTTTTTTGCCGTCTGTTGTGATGTGGAAATAAAAAAGCCACCTGTGGGGTGGCTTTAGGTCAAATAAAAAATCAAATGTTGTCAGCCCAGATAGGCCTTAAGCAGATGGCTCTTTTGCCCCTTGAGGCGCCTGATGGCTTTCTCCTTGATTTGGCGCACACGCTCACGGGTGAGGTCAAACTTTGCACCGATTTCTTCGAGCGTCATTTCCTGACAGCCGATGCCGAAAAACATTTTCAAAATGTCACGTTCACGCGGGTTGAGCTGGTCGAGTGCGCGGTTCACTTCTTTAGAGAGCGATTCCTGGTTAAGCGTGGAATCAGCCATGGGCGAATCATTGTTGGGAAGAACATCAAGCAGACTGTTGTCCTCGCCTTCCACAAAGGGGGCGTCCACCGACACATGACGGCCTGAGACCTTCATGGTGTCGCTGATTTTCTCCACGGGGATGTCCAGTTGCTTGGCTAGTTCCTCGGCCGACGGACGGCGCTCGTGTTCCTGCTCAAATCGAGACAGGGCCTTGCTGATTTTGTTGAGTGAGCCCACTTGGTTCAAGGGCAGACGCACGATGCGCGACTGCTCGGCCAAAGCCTGAAGGATGGATTGGCGAATCCACCAAACGGCATAGGAGATAAACTTGAAGCCACGCGTTTCATCGAATTTCTGGGCTGCCTTGATAAGGCCTAAATTACCTTCGTCAATCAAGTCGGGAAGACTTAAACCTTGGTTTTGGTACTGCTTAGCCACTGAAACGACAAATCGCAAATTGGCGCTCACAAGTTTATCGAGAGCATCCTGATCACCTTCGCGGATGCGTTGTGCCAGCTCCACTTCCTCATCAACGGTAATCAATTCCTTGCGGCCGATTTCCTGCAAGTATTTGTCGAGCGACGCTGTGCGACTGGTGATTGATTTTGTGATTTTTAATTGTCTCATCTAATTTACGTAGATATTAAGCATGCAAAGTTACAACAATTTTGTCAGTTGACAAAAAATATAACGCAAAAAATGTGCCAATATTGCACGAAAGTGACAAAATTGGCACATGAATTTTTATTGTGTGGTTTCCGGCTTACTCTTCGTCGCTGAGGTCTACCGCGTAGTAGCGTTTCTTACCGGTGGGGTAGAGGCCGGTGACAAACATCACCTTGTCACCGCTGCTGCGCATGATTTGGTTGTAGATGGTCTCGACGTCTTCCTGTGAATTGACAGGCGAATCATTGATTTCGGTGATGATGAAGCCGTCGCGCACACCCGAATTCTTGAATTTACCTGCTTTCACTCCCATCACTTTCACACCGTGGCTTACGCCCAGGTCTTCTTTCTCCTGCTGACTGAGCTCGTTGAAAGCGCATCCGAGCGAGAGCACGTCGCTTTGCTTGGTGATTTTTGTGCTGCCCTGGTCGTTCTTAAAGGTTACAGTGGTGGAGTGCAGTTTGTTGTCACGATAATAATCCACTTTGGCTTTGTCGCCGGGGCGCAGTTTGTTCATCTGCTCCTGCATGGCACCGCCGGTGAACACGTTGTTGCCGTTGAGTCGCACGATGACATCGCCTTTTTGTAAACCTGCCTCTTTGGCCGCGCCGCGGTCTACAACTTCGGCCACATACAATCCCTCATTGGTGGCGGTGATGTTTTCTTCCTTGGCCCGCTCAGCGGTGAGTTCGGTATAGCGAATACCGAGCACGGCACGTTGCACGACGCCATATTGCTTGATATCGGTAATCACCTTTTTAACCGTGTTGCTGGGCACGGCAAACGAGCAACCGCTGTAGTTGCCGGTGGTGGAGTATATCATGGTGTTGATGCCTATGAGTTCGCCTGCCGTATTTACCAGTGCGCCGCCCGAGTTGCCGGGGTTGACGGCCGCGTCATGTTGTATGAAAGCGTTGATGCCTTTGTTGCTCTGGCCGTTCATGCCGCGTGCCTTGGCGCTGATGATGCCTGCCGTAACGCTGCTGTTGAAGCCAAACGGGTTGCCCACAGCCACGCACCATTCACCCACGCGCACATCGTCGCTGTTGCCAAAGGTGACGGGATGCAGCCCTTTGGCGTTGATTTTGATAAGTGCGATGTCGGTTTGCTCATCCGAGCCAATCACGGTGGCGTTGTAGGTGCTGTTGTCGTTGAGGGTTACTTCAAGTTTTTCAGCGCCATTGATGACGTGGTTGTTGGTCACGATATAGCCGTCGGCACTGATAATCACACCCGAGCCAGAGCTCACGGCCTGTGGTTTGGATTCGCTCTTTTTCTGACCCTGCTGCTGACGCCGCTGTCCGCCTCCGTAGCCTGGGCCGAAGAAGAATTCAAACGGGTCGAAATCGTCGCTGCCCCAAATGCTTTGTTGCTGACGCGGTGTAGCCATATTCTTGATGCTTACCACCGAGTTGATGGTGTTTTCTGCAACTTCGGTGAAATCCTTGCTCAGATCCACGGTGCGGGTCGAGGTGCGGGTGATGCCGTTGTCGTCTGTTTTTCCATTGTCGTTTGTTATTACATAATTGGTCTTGATGACACCTGCTTTCTCCAGTCCTGTGGTGGCCATCAGTGTGGCTGCCGAACCCAGGACGGATGCTCCGATGAGCATGATGGCTAACTGTTTGTTCGTTTTCATAATCAAATGTTAAAATATTATTTGTTTTTAAAATTTCAATTATTAAATTTAACGTTTCAATTGTCGTGCCAAATGTACAACGAAAATTGAAAAAGCCAATACTTGCGGCCTTTATTTTAAACTAAATTAATAGCACGCCCGCATTTTTTTTGTTTGTTTGCAAAACACGTGGCGTGAAAAAACAATTATAAACAATTTCTGCTTACATGACGTTGTCAATCCATGCTATTGGCGTGTAAACCCCGCTTTTTTGCTAAAAAACACATAAAATATACTGAAATTTTTCTTTAATTGAAAAAAAGTAGTAATTTTACCGCGTTTTTTATAAAGAGCAATTAATTCTTTAAACTAATAACTATAAAACAACCTTCTATTTGTGAAACTACTTACTATTCAAGATCTGGATTCTATTCGTAAGCGGGCCCAGAAAGCCCTCTTGCTGAGAGAGCAAAGTTCCGATCTGGTTTCGGAACAGAGTAGCGGCTTGGCGGCCGGCACCGAGCACTTGCAGGTGCTGTGCTGCGGTGGTACGGGCTGTCAGGCGAGTAGCAGTCAAAAGATTGCTGAAAACCTGCAGGCGGCTATCGAGGCCAACGGCATTGCTGACAAGGTGGATGTGATCACCACAGGTTGCTTCGGCTTCTGTGAGAAAGGTCCCATTGTGAAAATCATCCCTGACAATACCTTCTACACTCAGGTGCAACCTGAAGATGCTGAAGAAATTGTGAAGGAACACCTGATTGGCGGCCGACGTGTGGAGCGTCTGCTTTATGTTGATCCCAAGACGGGCAAGCATGTGAGCGACAGCAAGCACATGGACTTCTATCGTAAGCAAATGCGTATCGCCCTGCGTAACTGTGGCTTTATCGACCCTGAAAACATTGAAGAATACATTGCCCGTGACGGTTATGCCGCATTGGCCGACGCTATTTTCAACCGCACCCCGGAGGACGTTATCGAGGAAATTCTCAAGTCGGGGCTTCGCGGACGCGGCGGTGCCGGCTTCCCCACGGGTCAGAAATGGAAATTTGCCCGTGCCTATCAGGCCGATGATAAATATGTGGTGTGTAACGCCGATGAGGGCGACCCCGGAGCCTTCATGGACCGTTCCATTATGGAAGGTGACCCCAATTCGGTGATTGAGGCTATGTGCATCTGCGGTTTCTGCATTGGTGCCAAGCATGGTCTTATCTATATCCGTGCCGAGTATCCTCTGGCTGTGCATCGTCTGCAAATCGCTATCAAGCAGGCTCAGGAACTGGGCATGCTCGGTGATAACATCCTGGGTACCGATTTCAGTTTCGATATCGAAATCCGTTATGGTGCCGGTGCGTTTGTGTGCGGTGAAGAAACCGCCCTTATCCATTCAATGGAGGGCAAACGAGGCGAGCCCACTCTCAAACCTCCCTTCCCCGCCGAGGCCGGTTATAAGAACCAGCCCACCAATGTCAACAACGTGGAAACGTTGGCCAATGTACCGATTATCCTGACCAAGGGCGCCGATTGGTTCTCTTCGATTGGAACCGAGAACAGCAAGGGCACCAAGGTGTTTGCCTTGGCCGGTAAGATAAATAATGTGGGTCTCATCGAGGTACCCATGGGAACCACCCTGCGTGAAATCATCTATGATATCGGCGGCGGTGTGAAAGACGGCAAACAGTTCAAGGCCGTGCAAACCGGTGGCCCCTCGGGAGGTTGTCTCACCGAGAAACACCTCGATATCCCCATCGACTATCAGAGTCTCACCGCTGCGGGTTCAATGATGGGCTCGGGCGGCATGATTGTGATGGATGAGGACAACTGCATGGTTTCCGTGGCCAAGTTCTATCTCGATTTCATCGTGAGCGAGAGCTGTGGTAAGTGCACTCCCTGCCGCATAGGCAATAAACGCATGCTGGAAATCCTGACCCGTATCACTGAAGGCAAAGGCACCATGGACGATTTGGAGATGCTGCGCAATTTGGGTGAAACCATTAAGGATACCGCCCTGTGTGGCCTGGGTCAGACTTCTCCCAACCCCGTGCTATCCACTCTCACCAACTTCTGGGACGAATATGTGGAGCATGTGAAGAAACACACGTGCCGTTCCAAAGAATGCAAGGCACTGGTTACTTACACCATCGACGGTGCCAAGTGCATTGGCTGCGATGCTTGCAAGAAGGGCTGCCCCGCCAACGCCATCATGGGTGATGTGCGCAAGCCCCACAGTATCAATCCTTATGTGTGCATTCGATGCGGTATGTGTATGTCACGTTGTCGTTTTGACGCTATTCACGTATTCTAAAATTGCTCATTATTATCATGGAAGAAACGAAATTGATTAATCTGACGATAGATAAACATGAAGTGAATGTTCCCGCGGGAACAATGGTGCTGGATGCCGCCAAGCAAATCGGTATCGATATCCCCACATTGTGTCATCTGGACCTGAAAGGCACCTGCGTTAACAACCATCCGGCATCATGCCGCCTCTGTGTAGTGGAGGTGGAAGGCCGTCGCAATCTTGCTCCGGCATGTGCCACCCGTTGCACTCCCGGCATGGTGGTGCGCACCAATTCCGACCGTGTGATTCGTGCCCGCAAAATCGTTGCCGAGCTGTTGCTGAGCGACCATCCCAACGATTGCCTCACTTGCCCCAAGTGCAACAACTGTGACCTGCAGCTGCTCATAACGCGCCTTAACATTCGTGAAGAGCCCTTCAGGGGCGAGCAGTCGCTGCGCAAATCAGAGCTTACGCCCGCCATCACTCGCAACATGGACAAGTGCATCTTGTGCCGCCGTTGCGAAACCGTGTGCAACGAGGTGCAGTCGGTGGGTGTGCTCGGCGCCATTCGCCGCGGATTCGACACCGCCATAGCTCCCACCTTTGACAAGAATTTCATCGATACTAACTGCACTTATTGCGGTCAGTGTGTGGCTGTTTGCCCCACCGGCGCACTCACCGAGCATGACTACACCGACGACTTGCTGCGCGACATCGCCGACCCCGAGAAGGTGGTGGTGGCCCAGCCTGCGCCTGCAGTGCGCTTCGCCCTGGGCGAAGAGTTTGGAATGCAGCCCGGCACCATCGTTACCGGCAAACTGGCAACTGCTCTGCGCGAGGTGGGCTTTGACTATGTCTTTGACACTGATTTCGGTGCCGACCTCACCATCATGGAAGAGGGCAGCGAAATCCTCGACCGTCTGGGACGTTTCCTGAAAGGTGACAAGGATGTGAAACTGCCTATCATGACCAGTTGCTGTCCCGGTTGGGTGAACTTCTACGAACACGAGTTCCCCGATTTGCTCGATTATCCCAGCACGTCAAAATCGCCCGCTCAAATGTTTGGTGCTATCGCCAAGACCTACTGGGCTGAGAAGATGGGTGTTCCGCGCGAGAAACTGGTGGTTGTTTCCATCATGCCCTGCTTGGCTAAGAAGTATGAGTGCTCCCGCGATGAGTTCAAGGTGAACGGCAATCCTGATGTGGATTACAGTATTTCTACCCGCGAACTTGCCCGTGTCATCAAGCGCGCCAACATCGATTTCACCCGCTTGCCCGACAGCGAGTTTGACTCCCCGTTAGGAGAATCAACCGGTGCCGCAGCCATCTTTGGCATTACCGGCGGTGTGATGGAAGCCGCCCTGCGCACTGTGTATGAGGTTTACACAGGCAAGACGTTGCCTCACCTTGAATTTAACGAGGTGCGTGGCCTGGAGGGTATCCGTGAGGCTGAAATCGACCTCAACGGCTTTACGCTGCGCGTGTGTGTGGCACACACCCTGGGCAATGCACGCAAGGTGATGAATAAACTCCGTGCCGGAGAACTCAATTACCATGTGGTTGAGGTGATGGCTTGCCCCGGTGGCTGCATCGGTGGCGCCGGCCAGCCTTATCACCATGGTCATGTGGAGGTGCTTCAAGCCCGTGCCGCTGCTGTTTATCGCGAGGACGACGGCAAGAAACTGCGCAAGAGCCACGAGAACCCCGACATCCAGAAACTCTACAAAGAGTTCCTGGGCAAGCCTCTGAGCGAGAAGAGCGAGGAACTGCTGCATACACATTATTTCGACAAATCAATTCACTGATAAGATATTATGAAGAAGAAAGAGGAAATAAAGCTGGCCTGCAACGTGGTGGAGCAAGTGGAAGCTATTTGCGACAAGCACGGCAACAATCCAGGCGAATTAATTAATATATTGCATGAGTGCCAAGCCCTGCAGGGTTATCTGCCTGAGCCCATGCAGCGTGTGATAGCCAACAAATTGGGTATCCCCGCTCAGCGTGTTTACGGCGTTGTGACGTTCTATTCGTTCTTCACGATGAATCCCAAGGGCAAGCACCCCATTTCGGTGTGCCTGGGCACAGCCTGCTATGTGCGTGGCTCAGAGCGATTGCTGGAGGAAATCAAGCGACAGCTTCACATCGATGTGGGTGAAACCACCGATGACGGCAAGTTTTCGCTCGACTGCCTGCGTTGCGTGGGTGCCTGCGGTCTTGCCCCTGTGGTGATGATTGACAATCAGGTGTATGGACGCTTGGAACCGAATGATATTCCGAGAATCCTCTCCGAAGTGGGTGCACAGTAATCCGCAGTAGGAACCGCATAAGATTAAAAAGGGCGACCCCATGGGTCGCCTTTTTTGATTGGGTGTATCAGCCAGAGTCATTGTCGCAGCACCGCTTCAGCCTGAGCCAGGGTTTCGTGCTTGCCGATGTCAAACCAGTAGTAATCGCCGGCCGGTTGGTACCCATGTATGAGATACTGCCGGCACTGGCTTATATAAAAAGGTGTGATTGAAAATTTCGCGCCCTCCTCCTCCTTGTAGCGCTGCAACGGCTCGAAGATTTCAGGAGAAATGATGTGTATTCCGCCAAAAGCGAGTTGACGCCATTCGGCGTGTGGATTGAGTGACGCTGGTTTGAACTCTCCGGTGGCTTTGTTGTGCCAACCGTGCAGGCGGTCATCACGGTCAAACAGGAAATAGCGTTGTGTCACACGTTCTTTCACCAATATCGATGCCAATGCCTTGTGCAGGACATGGTATTGATAAAACGCCCGCAAATCCAGGTTGGTGATAATGTCGGTGTTGTGTACCAAAAACGGTTGGTCGCCGTCAAGCCAACGGCGTGCTTTCAAAATTCCACCGCCGGTGTCGAGCAGCATGTCGCGTTCATCGCTGATGTGCAGGTTCAATCCGAAGTTCCGGTTCTTCGCAAGAAAATCGATGATAGCCTGGCCATAGTGGTGGATGTTGATGGTGATGTCGTCAAATCCCGCCGCCGCCACGCGTCCTAACACATGCTGCAGCATGGGTTTGCCGGCCACCTGCACCAACGCCTTGGGACGGTCGTTGGTGAGCGGGCGCAGCCGTGTGCCCAATCCCGCGGCAAAAATCAGCGCTTTCATTCCACGTGGTTGAATATTTGTTCAATGTTTTGCTCGCGATGCACGAGCTCCACTTTTACATTGAATTTTTTGTTGAGGTGCTCGGCCAGATGTTGCGCGGCATACACCGAGCGATGCTGTCCGCCTGTGCATCCAAAGCTAACCATCAGATTGGTGAATCCGCGTTCCATATAACGCTTCACCGATGCATCGACAAGCGCATACACATTATCGAGGAATGTGAGAATTTCACCGTCGTCCTCCATGAATTTGATTACCGGAGCGTCCAGACCAATCATTGATTTAAAACGGTCGTATTTGCCCGGATTGTTCACCGCACGGCAGTCAAACACGTATCCGCCGCCGTTGCCCGAGGCATCATCGGGAATGCCTTTTTTGTAGGCGAAACTCATTACTTTCACCGTGAGCATGCGCCGCTCCATCTCGTCGGCGAACTGCGACATCTTGGTGAGTCGGGTCAGCACTTCGTTCAGGTAAGGATATTCCACATAGGGTTTGCTCAGCAGTTCGCGCAGGTTGCCTATGGCGAAGGGTACGCTCTGCATGAAGTAGGGTTTCTTTTCGAAATATCCCCGATAGCCGTAGGCTCCAAGCACCTGCAGTGTGCGGAAAAGCACGAAATGTCGCAGTTGGGAGAAGAAATAGTCGTTGTCCACCGGTTTGTATTTACGCAGAGTCACCAGATATTCCTTGATCAGTTCATCGCGCAGGCTGTTTGGGAAGTTGGCCTTGGCCTGCCACAGGAACGAAGCCACATCGTAGTAAATAGGCCCCTTACGGCCGCCCTGGAAGTCGATGAACCAAGGTTTGTCTTCACGCAACATGACATTACGCGACTGGAAATCACGATACATGAACGTGGCCGACTGGCTTCTAAGCAAAACATCGGCCAAATGCTCGAAATCGTCTTCCAGTTTGTTTTCCAGAAATTCCAATCCCGAGGCCTTGAGGAAGCAGTATTTAAAGTAGTTGAGGTCCCACATGATGCTTCGGCGGTTGAAGTCGGGGATGGGATAGCATTTGGAAAAGTCCATACCGTCGGCTCCCAGAAACTGAAAATGACACAGCTGGGTGACGGTGGCTTTGAGCAGTTCCTTCTCATGAGCGCTGAAAACACGTGTTTTGCGGCCTTTCTCCAGTTCGTTGAACAGAATGGTGTCGCCCAGGTCTTCCTGCAGATACGCCATGTGGTCGTCGCTCACGGCAAGCACCTGTGGAACCGGTAGTTCCTTTTTGCGGAAGTGGTCGGCCATGTAGAGAAACGCTTCGTTCTCTTGCTTGACTTCTCCTATAACGCCCACCACCGATTGTTTGCCGCTCAGGCGGAAATACCGCCTGTTACTGCCCGAGGCCGGCATCAGAGTGATATTGGAGGGCGCTTCGCCCACCACTTTATGATAAAGTTCTGATAGAATGTTGGTATTCATGACTGCGTGAAATTAAATTTATAGCAAGTTATTTGTCATGGAGAATTAAAATTCGCTGGTGAAGTGGAAAGTGATTTTGGGAAAATCTTCCTGTGCTTTCTGCAGCACGTAGCTGCTGTCGGCCATGAATACGTCGCGGCCTTCGCGGTCGGTGGCCATGAACTGGTGCTTACGATGCTTGAAGGCCTCCAGCGCTTCGTCGTTTTCACTCTCTATCCAGCAGGCTTTGTACAGCCTTACGGGGTCCCATCGGCATTGTGCGCCGTATTCGTGGAGCAACCGGTATTGAATCACCTCAAACTGCAGTTGGCCCACGGTGCCGATGATTTTGCGGTTGTTGAATTGGTTGACAAAAAGTTGTGCCACGCCTTCGTCCATGAGTTGCTCAATGCCCTTGTTGAGTTGTTTGGTCTTCATGGGGTCGTTGTTCTCGATGTATTTAAACATCTCGGGCGAGAAACTCGGCAGCCCTTTGAAATGCAGGTCCTCGCCTTCGGTCACGGTGTCGCCGATTTTGAAGATGCCGTTGTCGGGCAGGCCTACGATGTCGCCGGGGTACACCTCGTCGATAATTTCTTTTTTCTGCGCCATAAAAGCGGTGGGAGCCGAGAATTTGTAGGTCTTGCCGCTGCGCACATGGCGGTAGGTGTTGTTGCGGTGGAAGATGCCGGAGCACACTTTCACAAAGGCCAGGCAACTGCGGTGGTTAGGATCCATGTTGGCGTGGATTTTAAAGACGAATCCGGTGAATTTCTCCTCGCTGGGTTCGACCACACGCTCCACGGCCTGCACAGGACGCGGCGAAGGAGCGATACGCACAAAGCAGTCAAGCAGTTCTTTCACGCCAAATGTGTTGAGCGCTGAGCCAAAAAAGACAGGCGCCAGTTTTCCGTCCAGATATTCCAATGTGTCGAATTCGGGGTATACGCCGTCAATCAGTTCGACGTCGGCGCGAAGTTGGCGCGCATCGTCATCGCCAACGGCCTGGTCAATGGCAGGGTCGTTGATGTCTTTGATCTCCACACGGTCGGTCACATGCTGTTTATCGGGCTTGAATAAATTCAGGCTGCGGTCGTAGATGTCGTATACTCCCTTGAAATGTGCGCCGATGTTGATAGGCCAGGTCAAAGGTCTCACGTTGATTTTCAACTCTTTCTCAAGTTCGTCTAAGATGTCAAACGGGTCACGGCCTTCGCGGTCCAGTTTGTTGACGAATATCATCACCGGCGTGTTGCGCATGCGGCACACTTCCATCAGTTTGCGTGTCTGTGTTTCCACGCCTTTTGCCACATCCACTACAATTATCACACTGTCCACAGCGGTAAGCGTGCGGTAGGTGTCTTCGGCAAAGTCCTGGTGGCCGGGTGTGTCGAGAATGTTGATTTTGTAATCTCCGTAATTGAAGCCCATCACTGAGGTGGCTACCGAAATTCCGCGTTGTTTCTCGATTTCCATCCAGTCGCTGGTGGCCGTCTTCTTGATTTTGTTTGATTTGACGGCGCCGGCCACATGGATGGCACCGCCGAATAAAAGCAATTTCTCGGTCAGCGTGGTTTTGCCGGCATCGGGGTGGGAGATGATGGCAAAGGTGCGTCGGCGCAATATTTCACTTGAAAAACTCATGCTTGATTCAATATTTGTTCTATTGTATGAGCCAGGCTCGGCTCCCAATAGGGAATGGTCGTTTGGAAGGTGTTTTTGAATTTGGTCTTGTCCAGCACGCTGTAGGCCGGGCGGTGTGCTTTGGCAGGGAATTCATCGCTGTGGCAGGGCTGTACGTCGCAGTTAGTGATGCCCGCCAAACGATGGATGGCGCGTGTGAAGTCGAACCAGGAAATCGCACCCTCGTTGCTGAAGTGATAGGTGCCGGTGTGCCATTGCCGAGCCGTTAAGACTGTCATGATAGCCAGAGCCAGGTCGCGGGCGCAGGTAGGAGTGCCCACCTGGTCGAACACCACCTTGAGTGCGGGCTTGGTTTGCCCCAGGTTGAGCATGGTTTTGACAAAATTCTTTCCATAGGGAGAATAGAGCCAAGCCGTGCGCAGGATGATGTGGTCATCGGGCAGAATTTCACGCAGCCGGTTCTCGCCATCGAGTTTTGTCTCGCCGTAAACCGTCATCGGCCGGGTTTCCATATCCTCCTGCAATGGTGTGCAATGGCTTTCGCCGTCAAACACATAGTCGGTGCTTATCTGCACCATTCGGGCATTGACGGCGCGTGCGGCCTGGGCGAGTATGCCCACCGCGTCGGTGTTGAGTTTCCGGGCCATGGCCGCATTGTCTTCGGCCGCATCCACGGCGGTGTAGGCTGCGCAGTTCACGATGCAGTCGATGTGGTTTTTCTGCACACATTGGCTTACTGCGATGTCGTCGGTGATGTCGAGATACGCCACATCAAACCGGTCGCTCGGAGTTACATCGGTGAAAAACGCAACAAAGTCGTTGTTGCCATGCAGCACATTGTACATCTCGTTGCCTAACTGTCCGTTGGCTCCCGTAACTAATATGTTTTTTGTTTTCATTTTCTAATTGTTGATTGATTCGTCCAGCTCACCGGCTTCGAGTTTGCGGAAATAACTGGCGAGCAGGGCTATGAATTTTGAAATTTGTTGCAGTGCATTATCGGTGGCCGTGGTTACTTCTTTGTTCTGAAGCCTTAGCATCAGCAATCCATACAACGCAATGAAGCAGGCCTCCAGTTCACCGGGCTGGTGTTCGCGCGACGGTGATTTGGCACGTATCTCAACGATGTAGGGCAGGGTGCGGTAAAATTCGGCACCGTATTCCGGGTATTTTGTTGATTTGAGAAGTTGCACGTGCAGGTCATTGAGCCTGATGAGGACATTTTTGCAGATTTGCAGATGGCCTTTTTCCTGCACTTGTTCGGCTTTCATCATCATGATGAGTCCTTCGTACCAGTCGCGGGTTTGCCGCCGCATCTCCTCATCAATCCGGTATTGGGATATGACACGCCGGTCCACCTCGTCAATGTCGAGACGGCAAGCCCTGATGATATCCTCCACTTGCCACATGTAGAGTAGATACTCGGCAATGTTTTCGTGACGTTTTTGCTGCGCTATAATCATTATCCGAACTTGCTGATGTTCCTGAGGTTGTCTTCATCCACAATTTTTATCCTGCGACCGTCCACAGTGATGATGCGCTCTTGGGCAAACGATGACAGTGTGCGTATGGCGTTTGCTGTGGTCATGTTCGACAGGTTGGCGATATCTTCACGGGCCATGTAGATTTTGAGTGTCTTGCCGTCTTCTTCATAGCCGTAATTGTCAAGCATCATGCACAAAGCCTCAGCCAGACGGCCGCGAATGTGCTTTTGTGTGAGTGTCACCATTTTAGTATCACTGCCTCCAAGGTGTTTGGATAATTCATGAATGAAAAACCAAGCCACTTCGCGGTTTTTGTCAATGAGCTCTTTGACCACCGTCATGGGGATGATGCCCAGTTGCGAAGCCTCAAAGGCTGCCGCACTCGACACATTGGGTTCTCCTGCAAACCAAGCGCGATAGCCAAAGTACTGGATGGGACGATACAGGCGCAGGATTTGTTGACGTCCGCCCACACCGTTCTTAAACGTTTTCACCTTGCCCTTGAGCAGGCACCACAGGTATTGCGGGTCGTCCTTCTCGACATAGATGATTTGGTTTTTCTTGAAATTACGCACAGCGAAATTTTCCGCTATCAGGCGTTTCTCGTCTTGCTTGAGAACCGACCAAATTTCGGATAAATCTTCACTGATGATATTTTCAAGCGTACTTTTTGTAACCGTTGCCATTGTGTGTATAGCTTACGTCATCAATCCAACTGCAAAATTAAGATTTTAATCACGAATCGCCAACGAAAATCCCGAGAAATGTACGATAATCACCTTAAATCGCCCCGATGGCATGAAGCAGACGGGGAGGTTTTGAAATTTTTATTATTTTTGCAAAAAAAACAACAAATGAAGAAAATCGCAGTGGTGGGCGGTGCCAACGTTGATATCATGGCACAGTCGGAAAATAAGATAGTGCCGCATGATTCCAACCCTGGACGCGTGGCAATTACCTTTGGCGGCGTGGGCAGAAACATTGCCCACAATCTTCGCCTGTTGGGCCACGACGTGAGCCTGATAAGTGTGTTTGGCGATGATATGCCCGGTGGTTTTCTGATGGAGCATTGCCGGGGGCTGGGCATAGATCTGCATTTGTCGCAGCGGTTGCCCGGTGCGCGAAGCAACTTTTATGTGTGTCTGAGCGACTTTGACGGCGAGATGGTCAATGCTGTGTCCGACATGACGCTCATGGAGCGTCTCACTCCGCAGTTTCTGCTTGAAAAAACCGTTGAAATCAATACCCATGACGCCATGGCTGTGGATGCCAACCTCACCGCCGAATCCCTTGGCTGTCTGTTCCGCCGGGTGTCGGTTCCAGTCTTCGCCGATGCTGTTTCCTCGGCCAAAGCAGTGCGTATATCTCAGGCGCTTGATGAATCCCGGACGGAATTGTTTCTGCTGAAAGCCAACCGTCTTGAGGCCCGGGTGATGACCGGCAGTGATGACTTGCATGGGATGGTGAGCCGTCTGCATGCCATGGGTGTTGTGCACGTGGTTATCACAATGGGTGCCGACGGGGTGTTGCATTCGGGGCCCGATGGGGAAACCTTCGTTCCCGGTGTGCCTGTGGATGTGGTCAATACCACCGGCGCAGGCGATGCCCTGCTAGCCGGGACAGTGTCGGGTTATGTGGAGGGACTGACCATCCAATCGGCATTGCGCGTGGGCGTGGAAGCCGCCAGCCAGACCCTCGTTGTGGAAAGCGCTGTTAATCCTGATTTATCATTGAACTTATCGATATGAACAAATTTCTGAGTATTTCTCCTGAAGTGGCACAGGCCCTGAAGGACAACAAACCCGTGGTTGCTTTAGAATCAACAATCATTTCTCATGGCATGCCTTATCCACAGAATGTGAAAACGGCATTGACCGTGGAACAAACCATCCGTGACAATGGCGCCGTCCCGGCCACCATCGCTATCATCGGCGGTCGCCTGAAAGCCGGTTGCACACCCGACGAGATTGAATATCTGGGGGCAAAAGGGCAGAACGTCACCAAGGCGTCGCGACGTGACCTGCCGGTGCTTGTGGCACGCGGTGACGATGGCGCCACTACCGTGACCACAACGATGATTATCGCCGCCATGGCGGGCATCAAAGTGTTCTGCACGGGGGGCATAGGCGGTGTGCATCGTGGTGCGGAAACCACCATGGACATTTCGGCCGACTTGGAAGAATTGGCCCAGACGCCGGTGCTGGTGGTATGTGCAGGCGCCAAATCCATCCTCGACTTGGGTCTTACGCTGGAATACCTTGAGACCAAGGGCGTGCCGGTGATAGGCTACGGCACAGAGGAACTACCGGCTTTCTATACGCGCACCAGCGGATTCAAGGTGGACTACCGTCTGGACACGCCTGAACAGATAGCCGACGCGTTCCGCGCCAAACTCGATATGGGACTTAAGGGCGGCATGCTGGTAACCAATCCCATTCCAGAACAATATTCCATGGATCCCATGCGCATCAACAAAGTGATTGACGAAGCCGTGGCCGAGGCTACCCGACTGGGAATCCATGGAAAGGCTACAACGCCGTTCTTGCTGGCCAAAATCAAAGACATCACCGGCGGAGACAGCCTGGCCGCAAACATCCAGCTTGTGCTTAACAATGCTCGTCTGGCCGCACAGGTGGCCTGTGCATTGTGATTTTTCCACATCGGGCAAACGAAATCAGCCTCCCGTGCGAGAGGCTGATTTTGTTAATAACAGCTTGTGTGTGATTATTTCAGTACTTTCACACTTTGTGTGCTGCCGTCGCTGTAGGTGCGCACGATGATGTTGACACCCTTCACCGGCTCGTTGTGCAGAATTCCGTTGATGTCGTAGTATCGCTCGCTCACAATGGTTTTATTGGCGATGTTGGCATCTACGCCCGTCGTTGTCCACACAATCAGGTAGGGAGTCGTCAGCATACTTCCTTCCACGGGAGCCGCGTTGGCGGGGGTGAAGTGACGGTTGTCATCGGTAGGTATGGAGTATATGCCGATATTGGCACCGGCGCACACCAAGTTGCCTGCATAGTCAAATGCCATCTCACGCACGTAATTGTTGCTGTGGGCGGCATCGCAATGGAAACTATACTTGGGAGTGAGCAGGGGCTTGTTGCCGTCCCATTCCAGGGCAAAGAACTGGATGTTGGCATCACCGTCGTTGATGGCCAGCGTCTTGTGATCGTTGGAAATGGCAAACGATGAGCCGCATGAGCCATTCAGATTGTTATTCCAGCTCACCTCACCGGAGTTGAAGGTGATGTTGCCGTCGTTGTCGACAAACATCAGGCAAGGCACGCCATAGGTGTTGTTACCCTTGCTGCGCGTCTGTGCCACCCAAATACCATGGCCATCGGGGTCAACGACCAGATTGCCGTCGGTGTTGGCTTGGTAGGCACCGATGTCGAAGTAGTTGCTGGGCGCTTTGTTCCAACTGGTGGTCCAAGAGCCATCTTCGTTGCCGATGTTGTACACGGCCACGCCGTTACCATTGCCCGACGGCCCCACAACGTCTTCGCTGTAAACATACATCTTCTTGTCGGCTCCGGTACCGGAAACAGCCACGCAAGGAGTGGAACCGCCCACGCTCACGCCGTCGGCATTGATAATCAGCCCGCTTGAGGCACGGGTGCCTTGGAAGAATTCGGAGTAGGTGCCGCCGATGTCGGAGGGGTCGGCGATAAACACACCCGAGGCTCCGTCGCTCCAGTCGGGAATATACACATAGCCGTATTCATCCACATTCAGCCGATAGATGCTGCCCCAGATGCGGCCTCCGGTGTAAGGAGCCTCATGGGTGCGAACGCCATTCACGTCGAGCACGTAGATACCGTTGGCGGCATCGCTGGCACCCACGCGATTACCGGCATATAATGTTCCCATGTGTGCGCTGGCCGGGCTCTTGTCTACGGCAACAAATCCCCGCGTGTATTGGTCGTTGCTCGGATTGATGCGCTGGATGTTGGTGATGGCATCGCCTGCCACTTCCACCCCCCAAGTGAGCAATTCGTCTTCGTTATGTGTGCCGGGGATTTGGTCGTTGGCGAGCGTCACACTGTTGGCTCCCTCCACTGCCTCCACGGGTACGCGCCCCACTTCCTCGCCGGTGTTGAAGTCGGTGAAGACGATGTAGGCTTCGTTGGCATTGTCATTCACATTGAAATTGAAAGTGATTTCACTGTCATTCTGCTGGCTGGTGAGACCGTAAGCATAGATGCCTTTCACCGCGGGCTGGTTGTACATGTCGGCAGTGAATTTGGTGATTGTGTTGTCTTGCATCAGGTAGAGAATGATTTCACCATCTTTGACGGTCGCGCCGGTTGCCATGAAGGTAGCGGCGGCGGGCACATCGGTGTTGGTGGTCTGAACGAGTTGTGCATGTTCCAGACCATCGGTGATGTCATAAAGTTTGATGCCGCCCACGCGGTTTTCGGCTACATAAGGAGTGACCATGAACTGATGCCGGGCATACTTGAAGAACGCGCTCCCAATCACCGTGGAGTCTTCCTGCGTGAATGTGCCAAGCAATTCACTGTCGACTCCGTTGGTGTTGGCCGTTTTCACTTCTAGCAGATGGCCGAGTTCACCATCCAGCATCACTTGGCCGTTGGCTCGTGGCGAGAGGGAAAGTTGCGGAGAGGTGCCCACTTTGTCCTTCGTGTAGTTGCTGGCGGCGGAGATGGTGTTTTCAGTATAGGTGGTGGCAGTGATGGCATCGTTCACAATATTGAGTTTCAGGAAACGCATACCGCCGGCTCCACTGTGGTTGGTGTTGGCGATGGTGATGACACATTCGTTGGCCGCACCGCTCACAACAAGGCTTTGGCCCATGTCGCAGCGGTAGAAGTTTGCACTGCTTTGGGTGGTTACCCATTCCTCGGGATCACCGTCTAAATCTGTCCACTTAAACAGCCGCAGCGTGCCACGGGTGAAACCTTCGTCCACCTGGGCATCACTGAACTGGTTTACCACGCTATTGCAGCCCACGAGCTGTCCATCGGCGGTGAAAGCGATGTCGTTGAGACGGCTCAGGAAACCGGCGTTTTCGGTCTCGGTTGCGGGAATGCCCGTGATGCTGAGTTGCTTGATTAACTGTTTCGTGTCGTTGTTGATGAGATAGAGGCCGGGAGTGCCGTTGTTGTCGGTGAGCACAACGGTGCTGTCGCCTCTCACAAGGGCCCGCTTGATGGAGCCTTCAATCTCGTAGGTGGTTCCTCCGTCGTTCACCAACTCGAGTTTTGTGGGGGCGCCTTGGTAGGCGGGTAGTTCTGGCTCGGGATAGTCGTAATAAATGACCGCCGGCGGTTCGTACCCTATGGCTTCAAGCAGAGGTACGGCGTAAACCGTGGCGTTGGCGGTTACCGTGATACTTCCTCGGGCCGCGTCAGTCAGATCTACCCATTCCTGGGCCACGGTGCCCTCGGTGTATTCTCCCAGGGCTTTATATCCGTCTGCGATTACCTCGATAGTGTAGTCACCGGGCTCCAGGTCCTCAAACACGAACACACCGTTCTGCAGAGTGTCGGTGACGTAGGTGGATATCTGCTCGCCGTCTTTCTTTAGAACAACAGTGGCGCTGTTGATGGGCGCCCACTGGTCCATCGTGCCGGGGTTGTAGGTGTAAAGGCTGTTGACCAAGTGCTCGTGGATATCTTTCACTGAGCCCATGATGTCGCCTTTCTTGCTGGCCTCAAGACCGAAATATGCTGCGATGCCGCGGGCCACCCGTTTGCCTTCCTGTCGGCAATAGTCTTGGTTCAGTGCGCGATGGCGGGCCGGCTGGTAGGTGTGGAAATATCCTTCGAGTAAGTAACCGGGCACACCGTGCTTGAGTACGCCCAGATAGCCGTCGTATTGATTACCGTTGCTGCGCGTGGAAATGCTGTGGCTTCCGTAGAAGTCCCAGTCGCCACGCAGGTTCTTGCTCGTTTTGTAGGCGGTTGTCGGGTCGATTTGGTTTGTGGCGTGATAGTCCCACACGATGGATGCCATCACATCACTTCCCGTCACTTGCGGGGCGCCGTCTTCACCGCGGTATAGCGCCAAGGGATAGTTGGTGGAAGTCCCCTCTGTGGCAGCGTTGCTGTGATGTGAGAAAAACATATCATAGTTGCCTAACTCCACTTCTTCGCATATTTCGCTTAGCGGGCGGTTGTACATCTCTTCGTCTTCTGCACCGCTCACATAGGGGTATGGGCCGTTTTTCCAGCGCGACAATGTCACGTTTTCCGGTTTGAGTCCTCGCTTGATAAGTTCATCGTAGCACTCATACACTTTCCACAAGTTGGTGTTCGACTCATAGAAGCCGTTTGTGTCGGGCATGCCGTTGCTGAGATTGGGGTAGGGGATGGTGGCCATCGGGCGGTCGTTGGGTCCCCAGCTGCCGTGTCCCGGGTTCAGATAAATGCGCAGTTCTTCGGCGGTATTGGCCTGTACACTTGCTGCGCCAACCAAAATGGCTAAAAGGAAAACAATCGATTTTTTCATAGCGGTAGTCATTTGGTTACGTTGATAATGTAAGCTTCGCCAGCAGGTGTGCTAAAGGCTATTTTGCCCTGAGCCGTTTGTGGGTACATGGCAATCAGCGAGGTGTCGGTGAGCGTTTGGGTGGCGCCGGATAATGTGACGGCCACAAGCGATGATGATATCACTGCTTCACCATCGTCGGTGTCGAGCATACCCACGATGGTTTCATTGTCATACCACACCGGTGCGCGCATGGTGCCCACCTTCTGCATGTGTCCGCCATTGATATCGCAAACGTAGGCTCCGTGGGCTGCAATATAGTAGAGCACTTTCTTGCCATCGGGAGAGAGCGATGGCCACAGGTAGCTGTGCTGTGTGCCACTGGGCGAGAACACTTTGGTCTTGCCGTTAAGCGTAATCATAAGCTGCCCTTTGGCTACCGAGAGTACCGGCAGTTTCTCTTTCTTGGACTGGCCAAGCTGCTGGGCTTTGAATTTTCCCTTGTCAACCAAAACGGCTGTAGTGTTGCTCACTCCGTAACCCTGCAGGTCGTGGGTGGGCTTCACCAGTTGCATCCTGGTTCCTGTGGGCAAATTGATTTGGTTGAGTGACGACAGGCGCAGGCGGTCGTTGGTGAAGGAATTTTCTCGGTACAGAACCGTTTGTCCGTCGGGTGAAATCCTCACACCGTAGCCCGCTCCAGCCGCTGAGGTCAATTCACGTGACTGTCCGGTGGTTAAATTCACTTGGGTAAGTCCTTTGTTGATGCCTGTGGTCGCAAGCACATAATCACCGTTAGGACTGATTGCCGCTACTTTTGTGACTCCCGGTGGAAGTGTTACCCGGTCAATCGAGGTGACTGAAAACACCTGGGCCACACTGGTAAGGGACAATCCTAAGGCGAAAGCTAATAGTAGTTTTTTCATCATGGAAAGTTTTAATGGTTGAACATGTTGATTTATAATAAAAGTCTTTTAAAAAGAAATGTAAAAGAATTCGTAAATTTATAATAAATTTCCATAAACACCAAAGGATTTATGTTAAATCGCAAAAAAGAAGTCGCAAAATCCGATTGCTGGACTTTGCGACTGTGTGGGTTGATGCATTCTTTTATATCAAGTATGCCGAACTGATGGAGCGGTTGTCGTGCACTCGGGTGATGGTGTCGGCAAAAAGGTTGGCGATGCTCAGCACGTGCACTTTCGGGCATTTCTCGGTATCGAAAGGAATACTGTTACTGAACACGAGTTCATCGAGGGCGCTTTCCATCACTCGTTCACTGGCGGGGTCGCTCATGATGGCGTGGCTGGCAAAGGCCCGCACCGAAAGAGCACCGTTTTCTTTCATCAGGTTGGCGGCGCGGCAAATGGTGCCGGCGGTGTCCACCATGTCATCAAGCAGAATGACGTTTTTGTCCTTCACATCGCCAATAACCGTCATGCTGTCCACTACATTGGCTTTGGCGCGGTGCTTATGACAGAGTACCAGAGGGGCATCGAAATACTTGGCAAACATGTTGGACCTCTTGGCACCGCCCACATCGGGTGAAGCGATGGCGATGTTGTCGAGATGCAGCGATTCAATGTAGGGAATGAACACCGATGAAGCATACAGGTGGTCGACCGGAACATTGAAAAAACCTTGTATTTGGTCGGCATGCAGGTCCATGGTGATAAGGCGGTCGATGCCGGCGGCGCTCAGCAAATCGGCCACCAATTTGGCGGCAATCGAAACGCGGGGTTTGTCCTTGCGGTCCTGCCGTGCCCAGCCGAAATAAGGAATAACGGCGGCAATCGAACGGGCCGACGCGCGTTTAGCGGCATCAATCATCAGCAACAGTTCCATCAGGTTGTCACTGTTGGGGAATGTGGATTGCACCAGATACACTTCGGCACCACGAATTGATTCTTCAAAAGAAACTTCAAATTCTCCGTCAGCAAAGTGCTGAATGTTCATTTTGCCGAGCTCCACGCCCAGGTCATGGGCGATTTCTTCGGCCAAATAGTGGGTTTTGGTTCCAGAAAAAACTTTAAATTGACTCATATCAACGGATAAAGAGAATATTGTTGTGTTTGACCATTGCAAATTTAAATATTTTCCCCGACATAATAGCGTGATTTGTGTGGATTTTTTGAAAAATCAATGCCGGCATGGCGATAAGTGCCATAGCGTGGCTCCGTTGGGTGGCAGGCGATGGCAGAAAATGCGGTCCTCGTCGAGGGTAAAGAAGGTGGTGGCCCCCGTGAGCAGTTCCTCGGCCTGGTATTGGCCAGGTGTTAAACAAGCGCATTCAAGCGCGTGACCGGGAATGCGCACGCCCACTTCGGCGGCATGGTCACCGAAGTTGACCGTCACCAGCACCGTTTTTCCGTTATGATGGCGCAGATAGGCGTAATGACGATGCGCATCAAGCAAATCCTGATTGGCGTACATCAAGTCGAAGAAACCGCCTTGCCGCAGACAATCGTTTTGGTTGCACAGCCTGAGAAGCCGCTGATAGTATTTCCGTAATTCCCGTTCCCGTGCGGATAGCTGTGTGTAGGAGAATTCCCCGTGGTGGTTCCATCTGCGCAGGGTGGATACGCTCCAGTAGTCGAATATGGTGGTGCGGCCGTCGTTCCCGCTCGCCCCTTCAGCGTCGGCCCCTCTTTCGCCCAACTCCTGTCCGGCATAGAGCATAAACGGGCCTTGGGAAAAAGTGCAGGTAGTCACCAATGCGGGCAGTGCTTTGAACGGGTCGCCGCAGAACTGGGGCGAAGCCAGCCGCTGCTCGTCGTGGTTCTCCAGGAAACTCAACATGTGTTCCCTGATGTCGTGCACCTGTTGCCAACAGCCGGTGAGTGTGCATGTCGGCCATCCCTGCGTGAGAATGCCGCGCAGGGTGTCGTAAAGTGTCACTTTGTCGTAAAGATAATCGAATCCTCCCTGGTGGATATAACTGCGATAGATGGCCGGGTCGTAGATTTCGGCAATGAAAATGATGTCGGGTCGCACCTTTTTCACTTGGGCGATGGCCCAATGCCAGAACTCCACTGGCACCATATGGGCCATGTCGCACCTGAATCCGTCCACTTGGTGTCCTGCCCAAAACAGCAATATCTGCAGCATCTTGTGCCAAGTGCCGGGTATGGGATGGAAATGCCTGCTGCCGTTCCAAGGATCCACACCGTAGTTGAGTTTCACGGTGTCGTACCAGTCGTTGACCCCTGGCGACGCATGGAAACAGTCGTTGCCGGTGGCTTTGGCAGGGCACTCGTGGTAGCCGCCTATATCCACACCCTGCGGAGTGAATGGCTGCCCGGTGATGTAATAAAAATCGTTTCCGGGGTCGAAAAACATGCCGTTGTTGTCATCGGCCCCCAGGTCTTTTATGGCGTGGGGTTTGGCTGTGCTGCGATATTGCCGTGCCACATGATTGGGAACAAAATCGATGATTACCTTCAGTCCGTTGGCGTGGGTTCGCTCCACCAACCGGTGGAACTCCTGCATGCGTTTGTCAACGTTGACGGCCAAATCAGGGTCTACATCGTAATAATCGGTAATGGCATAGGGCGACCCCGCTTTACCCTTCACAATGCCGGGGTGGCACCCAGGAATGCCGTGGGCGGTGTAATCGGTGGTGGTGGCGTGGCGGATGATGCCGGTGTACCACACGTGGGTCGCTCCCATTTTGGCTATGGCTCTAAGGGCGGTATCGTTGATGTCGTTGAATTTCCCTGCACCGTTTTGACTAAGGCTGCCGTTGGGCACACAGTGTTCGCAGCAGTTGGTGAACCAGCGGGGCATCAACTGATAGATGACAGGTTTGACGGTATTCATGCTGCAAATTTAAGAAAAATCCCGATTTGTTTGCTCGCCAGAAGCCAATATATTTCACATGATTGTTGCCAATGAGAAAACTTTTGTGTAATTTTGTGGCGAGAAATAATCAAAAAGAAATTATAAACTTCAATCATTTATTATTGTAATGGCATACGTTTTTACTGACGAAAATGTGAAGAAAGAAATAGCAACGGGCAAGCCTGTTGTGGTGGATTTCTGGGCACAGTGGTGCGGTCCGTGCAAGAGCATCGCCCCTATTGTTGAGGACTTGGCCAAAGAATATGAAGGCCGCGTGTTAATCGGCAAATACGATGTGGATGAGGGTGAGGATTTCGTTACCGAACAAGGCATCCGCAATATTCCCACGTTGCTCTTCTTCAAAGACGGAGAGTTGAAAGACCGTCATGTGGGCTCGTGCAGCCACGATGCCCTCAAGGCCAAGGTGGAAAGTCTGCTCGCTTAGAAACTCACAAAACCATAAAACAAAAAACTCAGGGCCTGATGGGTCTTGAGTTTTTTGTTTGTTGCCTTGCTTTGGAGGGTGCTAAAGTTCTATGGCATCGGCCACTTTCTCATCGAGCAACGCGAAGTCCAGCACATCCTTAATGGTTTTCACATAGTGGAAAGTTAGCCCCTGCAGATAGATTTCATTGATTTCATCAATGTCCTTCTTGTTCTCGTGGCATAGCATGATGTCGGTGATGCCGGCCCGTTTGGCCGCCAGTATTTTCTCTTTGATGCCTCCCACAGGCAGCACTTTGCCGCGCAGGGTGATTTCACCGGTCATGGCCAGGTGGTCTCTCACACGGCGCTGTGTGAAACTGGAGGCGAGTGATGTCACCATAGTCACGCCCGCCGACGGGCCGTCCTTGGGAATAGCCCCTTCGGGTACATGAATGTGTACATCGTATTTTTCAAAGAGGCTTTTGTTGATGCCCAGCGCCGCGCAGTGGCTCTTGAGGTATTGCAAGGCAATGACGGCGCTTTCTTTCATCACGTCGCCCAGATTGCCGGTGAGCGTGAGTTTCTCCCCTTTGCCGTTGGCCAACGAGGACTCTATGAACAGGATTTCGCCACCCACGGGTGTCCAGGCCAGTCCTGTCACTACGCCGGCAAATTCATTACCCTCGTATTTGTCGCGGCTGTAGTCGGGTGCTCCCAGATATTTTCTCAGCAGTTCAAGCGTGATGTTGCTGGGGAAGGTTTCGCCCATGGCTTTGAGTCGTGCTGTTTTGCGCAGCACTTTGGCGATTTTTTTCTCTAATTCACGCACTCCGCTTTCGCGGGTATAATCCTCAATAATCCTGAGGATAACCTCTTTACCGAATTTGATTTCCTTTTTGTTGAATCCGTTGGCTTCAAGTTCCTTGGGTATGAGATGTCGCTTGGCAATCTCTTGTTTTTCCTCAGGGATGTAGCCGTTGATTTCAATGATTTCCATACGGTCGAGCAGTGGCTGGCTGATGGTTGACAGGCTGTTGGCCGTGGCAATAAACAGCACTTTGCTCAAGTCATAGTCCACGTCCAGATAGTTGTCGTGGAAATGCCCGTTTTGTTCCGGGTCAAGGACTTCGAGCAGAGCGTTGGATGGGTCGCCCTTGTAGTCCTGGCCCACCTTGTCTATCTCGTCGAGCACAATCACAGGATTTCCTTTTTCGCATTTGCTCAGCGCGGCAATAATGCGTCCGGGCATGGCTCCGATGTAGGTGCGGCGATGGCCGCGGATTTCGGCTTCGTCGTGCAGGCCGCCCAAAGAGATGCGGGCATACTTGCGGTGCAGTGCGTCGGCAATGCTTTTGCCCAGCGATGTCTTGCCCACGCCCGGAGGACCATACAGGCACAGGATGGGTGCCTTGAGGTCGCCGCGCAGTTTGAGCACGCTCAGATGCTCCACGATGCGCTCTTTGACTTTTTGCAGGCCATAGTGGTCTTTATCGAGTTTGCGCTGCACTTTTTTAATGTCGAAGTCATCCTTGGAATAATCTTCCCAAGGGAGGTTCAGCATCTGGTCTAGATAGGTGTACTGCACGCTGTAGTCGGGCGACTGCGGGTTGAGCCGTTCCAGTTTGCGCAGTTCTTTGTCGAATTGCTGCTGGATGGCCTCGCTCCATTTCTTTTTGGCGGCGCGTTCACGCAGTTGTTCAAAATCGTCGTCATCGCCGCCCAGTTCTTCCTGAATCGAGCGTATTTGCTGCTGCAGGAAATGCTCGCGCTGCTGCTGCGACAGCTCCTCGCGGGTGCGCGACTGGATGTCGGCCTTGATTTCCACCAATTGCTCCTCTCGGCTCAGATAGGAGAAAAGCAGGTAGCCCCGTTTTTTGATATTGTGTTCCGAGAGCAAACGCTGTTTCTGTTCGGAATCAAAAGGCACATTGGTAGCAAGGAAATTGATAAGGTAAACCGGGCTGTCGATGTTTTTGATGGCATAGCCCAGGTCCCTGCCGTTGTCGCCCATGTTGCGCAGCATTTTCACCATGATTTCGCCTATCGAGGCCATCAGCATGGCGAATTCCTTGTCGTTTTTGTCGGGATATTCCTCATGCACACGGCTCACCGTGCCTCTCAAGTAAGGAGTGACGGCTGTGATTTGCTCCAAGTGCACGCATTCGCGCCCCTGCAGAATCACGTTTGTGCTGCCGTCGGGAAGTTCCAGTATCTTCACCACATCTGCCAGTGTGCCCGTGTTAAACAAGTCGTTTTGTCCTGGGTCCTCCATTTTGCTGTCATGTTGGCAGAACACACCGATGGGACGGCTTGACCCAACGGCATCCTTAATCAGTTGCATTGACTTCTCCCGGCCCACGGCCACCGGCATGGTCATGCCGGTGAACAACACCATGTTACGCAGGGGCAGTATCGGCAAGTCGTTGGCGATGTCTCCCACAAAGTCAAGGTCATGATTTGTGCTATGGATTTCGGTGACGATGGGCACCACGTGGGCGCTCAGTTCGCTGAATTCATCGTTAAAAGTATCTAAAAAATCGCTCATCTGTTGTCGTTGTCTAATTACAATACTCCTTAAACAAATTTTGTGCCAGAGTGGCGTCGAAATGTGAAATCGTTATGTCGGCCATGGGAGAAACCTGCTCGGCAGGCAGGGTAGTGCTCAGCGCGATAACCTTGGCAGCGCCGCTGGCGCGTGCCGCCAGCAAGCCGTTGACAGAGTCTTCAAAGATGAAGCAATGACTGATGTCGCGGTGCAATAGCCGTGCACCCATCAGAAAACATTCGGGGTCGGGCTTGGGACACTGCACCATGTCACCCATCACTATGGCTTGGAAGCGGTTCTTGAAATGGGGATGTTGGTCGTAGAGGGCGTTCATTTTCTTGACATCGCTGCTTGTGACAATTCCACATGCGATGCCACGCAGCGAAAGTTGTTCTACAAACTCCAAGGCTCCGGGAAAAAAGTCGTAGCTCATGTCGGCCTGGAAGCGGTCGAGCATTTCCACTACTTGGTCGCGCACCTGCTGCGACGGGTAATGCCGCAGAATGGCCTCCATGGAACTGCCTTTGATTACTTGGGCAAAATTTTCAATGCCCGAAGGGAATGTTTCATCTACTCGCTGCCAAAAGTTTGTGTAGGTGGACTCACTGTCGAGCAACACCCCGTCTAGGTCAAAAAGCACTCCAATGTCGTTGGTCGATTTCATGCTGCAAAATTAGGAAAGAGTTGTGAGTTATGGGTTAGGAGTAGTGATTTTTTTTCTACTTTTATGGTCTTCCCGCTTCAGCGAGTTGAATATGTCCCTGTTGCATCTGAACATCTTATGTGACGTTTCTCATTTCCAAGGCATCCTGTCATGATGTGGACACCCTCAAGGATGCGACTTTTCGAAAAAATAGTATCACCATTGTCATTATTTTTTAAAAAAAATGTTTTCAACTCTGAAAAAAATTCTTACCTTTGTAATGCATGGTTGTGGTTTGTTTCATGTGTGTTTTTAAACCATAAAATTACTTAAAAGTCAGAGACTTCACAAAATTACAACAATGCGCTTTTTACTTTAAAAATTTAAATATTTAAAAACATGTGCTTATGAAAAAACAATGCGTATTTTTGGTTGCCTTGGCTCTGGCATGTGGTATACCCGCAGAGTTTGCCCCGGCAGACTCAGGTGTGGGCTTCACCGCCATGGCACAGACCGGCATGGTAACCGGCACTGTGACCGATGTGAACGGTGATCCCGTCATCGGTGCCAGTGTGCAAGAGGTTGGTACTACCCGCGGGACGGCAACCGATGTCAACGGGCAATTCTCATTGCGCACCACTGGCAAGGGTAAGATTCAAGTTTCCTTCATCGGATACAAGACGGTGACGCTCGACCCGAGCAGCAACCTCAATGTGGTCCTTCAGGAGGACAACGCGCTGCTCGACGAGGTCGTGGTTGTGGGTTATGGCCAGCAGAAGAAGGTCAATCTCACAGGCGCGGTATCGGTGGTGGATGTCGACAAGACCTTGTCGTCGCGCCCCGAGCAGGACGTAGGCAAGGCGCTGCAGGGTGCAGTGCCCGGTCTGACGGTGGTCAACAGCAGCGGCTACCTTGATGACTCTCCCTCGCTCACCATCCGGGGCGTAGGTACGCTGAGCAACGGTGCCGTGTCCAATCCCCTGATTGTGGTGGACGGTGTGGCCATCGACGACCTGTCGATGATCAATGGAGCCGACATTGCCTCTGTGAGTGTCCTCAAGGACGCCTCATCGGCCGCCATCTATGGCACACGCGCGGCCTTCGGTGTTATCTTGATCACCACCAGGACCGGCAAGAAGGGAGACCGCATCAACATCCGCTATGAGAACAACTTCGGTTGGGACCATGCGACTTATCTGCCCGACTTCCCCGATGTGCCCACCCAGATCAAGGCGGCCTTGATGGCCAAGGAACGTCAGTCGCCCGGCGCATCGGTCGAGCTATTCGGTATGTATTTCGACCAGTTGCTCCCCTATGCCGAGAAGTGGCAACAGCAGAATGGCGGCAAGCGAGGCTATGGCGAAATGCGTCCCTACGTCGACGACAATAACGTGGGCGACTACCGCTTTGTGGGCAATCAGCCGTTCTACTATGCCGACTTTGATGTCAAGGGCATCTGGTATCAGAGTGCTGCTCCCTCGCAGAGCCACAACGTCAGCGTGGACGGTTCCAGCGGACGCACCATCTTTCGCGCAGCCTTTGGCTACAGCGGCAAGGAGGACCTGATGACATGGAACACCGGCAAGCGTCAACGCTACAACTCAAGCATCAATTTCACCACCGATGTGAACGACTGGCTCACCGTGGGCGCGCGCATGAGTTTGAACCGTCGCAACATGAATCGAGCGGAGACATATAACAATGTGTACCAGTACATCTGGCGCTGGGGCTCGTTCTTTATCCCCAGCGGCACCATCGACGGCAATGACTTCCGCGTAATCGCCATGCAGAAGCAGGCCGACCGCCGCCACATCATGCACGACGAGCTCAAGGCAACGGCATTCTTGAAGGGCCACCTGACCCGAGACCTGACCTTGAACGCCGATTTCACCTATCAGGTGAACAACGCCAACATGGCATGGAGCGACTTCCCCATCTATGGCATGAACTGGAGTGGTGTGACACCGGGTTATATCGTGGGACAGTCGAGCTCGTCAACGTCGCGCCAGAACATCAAGGCCGGCACCTGGACGGGCAACGCCTATCTGGACTACATGAAAAGTATCAACGATGCACACAACTTCAAGGTCATGGTCGGTGTCACTGGCGAGAAGCGCAAGTATGACTACTTCCGCGTCGACCGTGCCGAGCTCTACTCGACCAACTACCCCGAGTTGAACCTCGCCTACGGCGACCTCGCCCGCTCGATTATCACCAGCAGCACCAGCGGTACGAGTAACCTGCTGCCCTGGCTCCGCGGCGACTATGCGACTGCCGGTTACTTCGCGCGCTTTAATTATGACTACAAGGGCATCTATCTGCTGGAGGTAAACGGCCGCTACGACGGCTCGTCGAGCTTTCCATCGAGCGACCGCTGGGCTTTCTTCCCCTCGTTCTCACTGGGCTATCGCTTCAGCCAGGAGGCTTACTGGGACAAGCTACGCGAGGTGGTTACGAACGGCAAGGTACGCTTCTCCTACGGTACCATCGGCAACGAGGCTGTGGGCAGCGACATGTTCTTGAGCACCATCGCTGCCAGTCAGATGAACTATCTGGGCACCGGCACGGCAAGGCTCAACTCGTTCGGCATCCCCGTTTGGGTGTCACCCTCACTCACCTGGGAGCGCATCAAGACTACCAACCTAGGGTTGGATCTAGGCTTTCTCAACGACCAGATTACGCTGAGCGCTGAGTGGTTCCAGCGTCTGACAACCGACATGCTTGCTCCGGGTGCCGCACTGCCCTCGAGCGTCGGCGCATCGACCCCCTACATGAACAACGGCACGCTGCGCTCGCGAGGATGGGAGTTGACCATTAACTGGCGTAGGCAGATCACCCGCGACCTGGGGCTGTATGCCAACTTCAGCATCGGCGACAGCAAGGTCAAGGTGACCAAGTGGAGTCAGAACAGCAAACAAATCGGCTACCCGCTGAACAGCTCATATGCCTATGAGGGCATGACTTGGGGCGACATCTGGGGCTTTGAGACCGATCGCTATTTCACCGAGGCCGACTTCAGCGGCAAGGATGCCAATGGAAACTGGATCTATAAGGACGGTGTCGCTGACCAAACCGGCATCCAGACGCAGAACTTCGTCTTTGGCCCCGGCGACATCAAGTACAAGGATCTGGATGGAGACGGCAAGATCACGGGCGGAGACGGCACGGCCGATGACCATGGCGACCTCAAGGTCATAGGCAACTGCCTGCCGCGTTACGAGTATAGCTTCCGTGTGGGTGGCACCTTCAAGGGCTTCGACCTCGATCTGTTCTTCCAGGGCGTAGGCAAGCGCGACTTGTGGACGCAGTCGGCATTCGTCTTCCCGATGATGCGTGAGGCCGACCTCGCCATCTATGCCAACCAGACGAGCTACAACGTCTATGACCCGGAAAACGGCATCGTCAATATCAGCGAGAGCAACGACTTCCCCTGCCTGTATCCCGGCAATGAGTACAGCGGCAATGTCACTGGTGTAGCCGGAGAGGGAGGCTGCCACAACTACTATCCCCAAACCAAATATCTGGTGGATATGAGTTACCTGCGCCTCAAGAACGTCACTATGGGCTACACACTGCCCACCGAGTTGACTCGCAAGGCCTACATCCAGCGCTTGCGCCTGTATGCCAGCGTCAACAACCTGTGCCTGCTGCACAAAGGCAGCGGCGACCTCCCCATCGACCCTGAGATGAACGCCGGTCAGGGCGCTCTGGGCTATGGCACCTGGGGTCGCACCTATCCCATAACCCGCACCTGGTCGTTTGGCCTTCAACTGACCTTCTGACCCCTGTGAGTTCTGAAACATAGAGTATTAACATCTCAAAACAATGACATATATGAATAAAACATATTTACTGGTACTTGTCGGTTTGGCGCTGGCGTTCGCAAGTTGCGATGACATGCTCGATGTCTCCCCGCGCGACAAGTTCACCAACGACCCGAGTTTCTGGAATAACGCCACTCAGGTCGAGAACTACACCAACTCGATGTATGGCAACTTCGCGGGGTATGGATACAGTGGCAGCGGCGGCAGTTTCTACTTCTCTACCCTGACCGATGACCAAGTGTACCGCGAGTTTGAGAACTGGACGTTCACCAGTGTTCCTAACAGCTCGACGTTGTGGAGCGCACCGTTTACCGAGATTCGCCGCAGCAATTACCTGCTCGACGGCATCGAGAACTCGACGCTGGCCGACGATGTCAAGGCCAAGTATATAGCCATCGCACGCTTGTGCCGCGCCTACAACTACTTCTTGCTGGTCAAGCGCTACGGAGATGTGCAGTGGCAGGAACATGTTGTGCTCACAACCGATGATGAGCAGGTCACCGCACCGCGCACCGACCGTGACGTGGTTATGGACAATGTGCTTGAGGACCTGGACTATGCCGTAGCCAATATTGGCAGTGGCAACAAGGTGTCGTGGAGCACGGACCTGGCTTTGGCCATGAAGAGCGAGATATGCTTGTATGAGGGAACTTACTGTAAGTACCGCACCCAGGCTGACAACGGCAAGGCAGCCGATGCCAGTCGCGCCCAGAAGTACCTCACCGAGTGCGTCAACGCTTCACAGCAAATCATGAACGGAGGTTATACACTCACCACCAACTATGGCGAGATCTACAACTCCTTGAGCCTGACCGCCAACAGCGAGGTCATCTTCTGTCGCCACTACGAGAAAGATGTGCTGGGACACAGCACCGTCGACTACACCAGCGGCTCGACTGCACAGAGCGGCATCAGCAAGGACGCTATCGATGCATTCCTCTTCACCGACGGCAATCCACTTGCTACAACCGGCCTGAGCACAAGCGACGATCCTCAGCTGGTTGACGGCAAGTACAACATCGACCAGATGCTCAGCGTGCGCGACAAGCGATTGGGCGTGCTCATCGACCACAACCTGGCATTCAAGGGCTATGGCAACGCGCGCGGTGCCTTGGCCGAGATGACGTCGTCAACGGGTTACACCATTGCTAAGTACTATACCGACAAGATGGGTGACCCCAGTGCCAACTCGCAGATCTACTACTGCAACAACATCGGCACCGCCTATACCGACGCTCCCATCTACTGGCTGGCCCAGATTTATCTCAACTTTGCCGAGGCCAAGGCCGAGCTAGGCACTGCCACGCAGGCCGACCTAGACAACAGTGTCAACAAGCTGCAGACCCGCGCCGGGCTGCCGGGACTGACCCTGTCGCCTGCTGCCGACCCTGCCAACAACCATGGTGTTAGCAGCTTGTTGTGGGAGATTCGCCGCGCGCGGCGCTGCGAGCTGATGACCGACGGAAACCGTTACTGGGATCTCGTCCGCTGGCACCAGCTCGACAAGCTCGACACTGGCAAGTATCCCAACATCAACCGCGGTGCCCACTTGAGCGTGGTGCCCGACTGCGAGATGGTGCTTGACGGCGGTTACGTTGTGCCCTGGACCGCTGTGCGCACATTTGACAAGAAATACTACTTCTATCCAGTGCCCAACGAGCAGATCAAGAACAGCGATAACAGCACCACCCAGAATCCCGGCTGGTAACCCTCGCCATCCACAGCAACGAGAACGAGGGTGTGTCAATTTGCAATGAACCCCGAAAGTCAGAAAAAAACTTTCGGGGCTCATTTCAAACTCGGTTTCCTTACGCCAATTCAACTTTTTTATAGAACTTTGTCACTATAGTTGCATTTGTTGTTGGACTCTACACATTTTGAACTTGAATCTTCAAAACTTAATTTCCCTGTGCCCTTTTGGGGAGTTTTTCAATTACTTGTTGTAAATTTGCACACACTTCGCTTGTTGAATTCGCGGGTAGTCTAAGAAAGTGTGAAACATGTTGAATTTCCGTCTGATTATCTTCTCGCGGAACCTGCGACACCACTTTTCTACCGTTTAAAAGTAAATTCCTGATATAAATCAATTTACAAATACGCGTCATGATTGAAGAAATGCAATTGCGGGTGAGTCCCCGCACGGCTTCCTGTGAGGAGAGCATTGCGCACTACATAGCCAGCGAGCGCCACATCAGCGTGAGTCGCTTGGGCGGGGTGAGGGTGTTGAAGCGCTCAATCGATGCGCGCCACCGTAATGTGCAGGTCAACCTGCATGTGCGGGCCTACATCGATGAACCCATGACCCGCGACTATCTGGTGCCACCCATTGAATACCGACCTGTGTGCGGTTCGCGCCACGCCATTGTGGTGGGTATGGGCCCCGGTGGTCTGTTCGCCGCCTTGCGTCTGATAGAATTGGGCGTGAAACCCATTGTGCTGGAGCGTGGCAAGAACGTGATGGAACGCCGTGTGGATGTGGCGCGGATTTCACGCGAAGGCCTTATCGACCCCGACAGCAATTACTGTTTCGGCGAGGGTGGGGCAGGCGCTTACAGCGACGGGAAATTGTTCACCCGCAGTAAGAAACGTGGATCCGTGGAGCGGATTTTAGGAATTTTTCATCAGCATGGCGCCAGTGAGAATATCCTGGTGGACGCGCATCCGCACATCGGGTCTGACAAACTGCCGCATGTGATACAGGCCATGCGCGAAACGATATTGCGGTGCGGCGGCGAGGTGCACTTTCACACGCGCGTCACACAACTCTGCCTTGACGGTGACACTGTGGCTGGCGTGGTGACAGCCGACGGCAAGCGTTATGACGGCCCGGTGATTCTGGCCACCGGACACAGTGCCCGCGATGTGTATCAAATGCTTTACGAACAGGGCGTGACTTTGGAGAGCAAAGGCATTGCCATGGGTGTGAGATTGGAGCACCCTCAGCACATCATCGATGAAATCCAGTACCATAATCCTGCTGGCCGTGGTGATTATCTGCCTGCGGCCGAGTACAATTTTGTCACCCAGGTGGACGGCCGTGGCGTGTATTCCTTCTGCATGTGTCCCGGTGGCATAGTGGTCCCTGCCGCCAGTGCGCCCGGGCAGTTGGTTGTCAACGGCATGTCGCCCAGCAACCGCAATACTTATTGGGCCAATTCGGGCATGGTGGTGGAACTTCATCCCGAGGACTTGCCGGCCGACTACCACCGCCACGGCGTGCTGGCCATGATGCGCTATCAGGCCGATTTGGAACGCCTGTGCTTTGAGCAGGCCGGAAACAGTCAGGTAGCAGGCGCACAACGGATGAAGGATTTTGTGGAAGGAAAACCCTCGAAACTGATTCCGCCGTCATCGTTTGCACCCGGGTTGCAGCCTTCGCGCTTAGACCAATGGCTGCCGACGATGATTGCCGGCCGTCTGCGCAAAGGTTTCCTGACCTTTGGTCGCTCGGCCAGGGGATTTTTGACCAATGATGCTATTATAATAGGAGTGGAGACGCGCACGTCATCACCACTGCGCATACCGCGTGACCCCGTTTCTCTGCGCCATGTTACCATACGGGGATTGTATCCGTGTGGAGAGGGCGCCGGCTATGCCGGAGGCATTGTTTCGAGTGCCATCGATGGTGAGCGATGTGCCGATGCGTTGGTGGCCGGTTATGACGAAATGTGCCACAATACCCAGGCTTAACCATAATCCTTGTCATAAAATGTGACATTCTGTCACCAGTTGTTGGCGGTCGGTTTTTGGCACGTCATTTGCTAAAATGTTTATGATTTTCATCCGGTCGTCGGATAGAACCAAAAATTGAATACTAACAACAAAATTTATAACTATTATGGGTAAGATTATTGGTATAGATCTTGGAACTACCAACTCATGTGTATCGGTGCTGGAAGGAAAAAATCCAGTCGTGATACCTAACAGCGAAGGCCGTAACACTACGCCTTCGGTTGTGGCTTTTAAAGACAACGGTGAGCGCATTGTGGGCGACCCCGCCAAGCGCCAGGCCATCATGAATCCCACTGGCACTGTGTTCAGCATCAAGCGTTTCATGGGCGAAACCTACGACCATGTAATAAACGATGTGAACCGCATGCCCTATAAGGTGACAAACAATGGCTCGAACCAACCGCGTGTGGAAATCGCCGGTCGTCAGTACACTCCGCAGGAAATCAGCGCCATGGTTTTGCAAAAGATGAAAAAAACCGCTGAGGACTATCTGGGAACGACCGTTGACGAGGCCGTGATCACCGTACCTGCCTATTTCAACGATTCGCAGCGCAAAGCCACCAAAGAAGCCGGTGAGATAGCCGGCCTGAAGGTGCAGCGCATTGTGAATGAACCTACGGCTGCCGCTCTTGCCTATGGCCTTGACAAAGACCAGAGCGACAAGAAAATCGCCGTGTTTGACCTGGGTGGCGGCACCTTTGATATTTCCATTCTGGAACTGGGCGACGGTGTGTTTGAAGTGAAAGCGACCAACGGTGACACCCACCTGGGCGGTGACGACTTTGACCAGCGTATCATCAATTGGCTGGCCGATGAGTTCCAGCAGGAGAACAACATGGACCTGCGCAAGGATCCCATGGCCCTGCAGCGCCTGAAGGAGGCCGCCGAGAAGGCCAAGATAGAACTTTCCAGTTCGACCAGTACCGAAATCAATATGCCGTACATCACTCAGATTGACGGCATGCCCAAGCACTTGGTGAAGACTTTGAGCCGCGCCAAGTTTGAGCAACTGTGCGACGACCTGATTCAAAAGACGATTGAGCCTTGTCGCAAAGCCCTGAGTGATTCGGGTTTGAGCACCAGCGACATCAACGAGGTGATTCTGGTGGGAGGTTCTACCCGTATCCCTGCTGTGCAGCAGGTGGTGGAGCAATTCTTCGGCAAAGCCCCGTCGAAGGGCGTGAACCCCGACGAAGTGGTGGCGGTGGGTGCCGCTATCCAGGGCGGTGTGCTGAGCGGTGACGTGAAAGACGTGCTTCTGCTCGATGTGGTCCCCTTGAGCGTGGGTATCGAGACATTGGGCGGCGTGATGACCAAACTCATCGATGCCAACACCACTATTCCCACCCGCAAGAGTCAGGTGTTCAGCACTGCAGCCGACAATCAGCCCGAGGTTGAAATCCATGTGCTGCAGGGTGAACGTCCCATGGCCAAGGATTGCAAGACGCTGGGCCGGTTCCATTTGGACGGTATCGCTCCGGCTCCCCGCGGCATTCCGCAGATTGAAGTGACCTTTGAGGTGGATGCCAACGGTATCATGAATGTGAGTGCCAAGGATAAGGCCACCGGCAAGGAGCAAAGCATCCGTATTGAGGCTTCGAGCGGTTTGAGCGATGAGGAAATCCAGCGCATGAAGAATGAGGCTGAGGCTAACGCCGCCGCCGATGCCAAGGAGAAGGAACGTATCGATAAAATCAATGAGGCCGACGCCCTGATTTTCCAAACCGAGAAGATTCTGAAAGACAGTGGTGACAAACTGCCTGCCGACCTCAAGACAAAGATTGAGACGTCGCTTGGCAAACTCAAGGATGCCCATAAGAGTCAAGACCTTGCGGCCATCGAAACCGCCAAGGCCGAACTCGAGGGATTGTTCCAGCAGATGTACCAGCAGGCCGGAGGTGCCCAGCAAGGCGGTCCGCAGGCCGGTGCGCAGGGTTTTCAGGGCGGTGCCCAGCAAGGCCCGCAGCAGGGTGGCGACAATGTGGAGGACACCACTTATGAAGAGGTGAAGTAACCGTTTAAAACACCACATAGATAGGAAAAATATTCCGGGAACTTTGTCTCCCGGAATATTTTTCTTATTTTTGTGACATCGCTTTAAATTGAAAAAATGAATCAGTTGCTGAAATCCATTGCCTTTGTGTGCTTGTGCGCAGTTGCCATGGCGGGGTGCGGAAACAGCCATCATGACGCGGCCGACGACTATACCCGACTGATGAACCATCCCACGCTGGATGGATTCACGGAGTACTCCAACCGCCATCCCGACCAAGTGCATAAAATTCTGTCAAGTTGGTATGAACACTTGGTAGACAGTTGCCAGACCGTTGCCCAGAATTTTCCCGGACAGTATCTGCCCGACGGGGTGACGAGTCCCATCATCAGACTTGATAAATTTGCGAAGGACTACCATAGCACCCGCGAGGGACGGCTGGCCGGTTCGCGCGTGGAATATTTCAGCAGAATCGTTTATGAATCAGTCCGTAAAACCAACACCGACCGAGACTGGGAGCAATATGAACGAATGGTTCCCGTCTCGCAACTGCTGCGTAAAAGCGATAGATAAACAAACAAAAAAAGATAGAGGCGGTTCATCTGGAAACGCCTCTTTTAGTCACATTGCTGCGTGTTATTTTGTGAGTGTCACTACAAAGGTGACAATGCTCATAATCGTACCTATTGACGATACCGTGAGTGTTAATGCCGGAGGAATCGTCCAGGAACTGCGTGCTCTGGAGGCATTGGGTTGCACGTAGATAATGTCGTTTTGCCGAAGGTTGAATTCAGGTTGGGTGAGTAACCGGGCATCATTCAAGTTGATGCGGTGGATTTCCTGCTGACCCTTGGCATTCGTACGGATGAGCATGATATTGTCGCGACGTCCTTGAATAGACAAATCACCCACCTGGGCAAGAGCTTCGAGCAGATTGAGGCGGCCGTTGGCGGCTTTCACTACTCCGGGCGCCTTCACCTCGCCGAGCACCGAAACGCGGAAATTCATGAAACGCACCTCCACATTAGGCTTTTCGGTGAGGTAGCGGGGGTAAAGCTGAGCGGCAATATAGTTCTCGGTAGCGCTCTTGGTCATGCCGCCCACATTGAGTTTGCCCAGCTGTGGGAATTCAATGTAGCCGTTGTTGTCAACCAGATAATAAAACAGGGAATTCTCTCCGTTGTTCACACCGCCGGTATTGCTGGCCGAGGGGACGTATTCGGTTTTATTAAAGGGCTTCACGGCCTCGGGGTCGGTCGAGGCAACGTTAATCATGAGCATGTCGCCTGGCATGACGGTTGGGTCGCTGGCTTTGGCTGCCGAATTGAGCACATCCTGGGGGATTTGGTCAGCATTGATCATGTAGGGGATTTCCTTGTCGGTGTGGCAGGCAGTCATGAGCAAAAGTGCGGCAAGGACACAAAATGATTTTTTGATTTTCATGTTCATATGTTATTTTTGTTTGTTTACTGACAGCAAAGGTAAAGGAAAAAATTAGCATAAGCAAATTTTTAATTACCTTTGCAAAATGAATGAGATAAAAACAGAGCGGCATCCGTGGCCGGCCTTTGTGCCGACCGAGCCTCGAGTGCTATTCCTGGGCACTTTCCCGCCTAAACCCGAAAGATGGTCGATGGAATTTTTCTATCCCAACAAAATCAACGATTTCTGGAGGGTGATGGGATTGATTTTTTATCAGGATCGGGATGCTTTGTGGGATGGTGCCAACAGCCGCTTTGATTTGGGAAAAATTCGCGTTTTTCTTTCAGAGCATTATATTGCCTTGTGGGACACCGGCATGGCCGTGCGGCGCCTGCGGGACAACGCTAGCGATAAATACCTGGAAATAGTGGAGGAACTGGATCTCGCCTCTTTCCTCGATCAACATCCCACCATCACCACGGTGGTCACCACCGGAGAAAAGGCCACCGGTGTGATTGCGCGGCAGGCTTCGGTGGATATCCCCGGAATCGGGGTTCCGTGCCCTTGCAGCGTGGGCGGCCATGGTCTCGTGCTGTGGCGTATGCCCAGCACCTCGCGTGCCTATCCGTTGGCATTAGAGAAAAAAGCCGCCGAATACCAGAAAGTTTTTACGCATATTTCGTAACTCTTTTGTAATTTTGCCCGTTGATGAAAAAAGATATTCTGCAATTAGTTATCGTGGTGGTGGTGCTTATCGCCCTCGTAGCCGCTGTGCTTGTGTATATGCCCCACGACGTTGTGTCGATTTATAATTGGTACAGGGACCACTTGACGTATGTCACAATTTTTGCTCTGATGACCATTGAGAGTTCGTTTATCCCTTTCCCCAGCGAGGTGGTGATACCTCCGGCAGCCTATTTTGCAGCAAAAAACGGTGACATGAACACAATGATGATTGTGGTGGTGGCCACGCTGGGCGCCCTGTGCGGCGCGGTGATTAACTATGTGCTGTCAATCATCATCGGCCGTCCGTTGGTTTATAAATTTGCCAACAGCCGCATTGGTCACCTGTGTCTTATTGATGAGGAGAAAGTGAGAAAGAGCGAGGCTTATTTCGATAAGCATGGTGCCGTGAGCACTTTCCTGGGTCGACTCATCCCTGCCATCCGCCAGCTTATCAGCATCCCTGCAGGTTTGGCGCGGATGAATTTTCTCACATTCTCCATCTTTACAACGCTTGGTGCCGGCTTGTGGAACATCGTGCTCGCACTTCTGGGCCACTGGCTCAGCACTCGGTTCCCCGAGGAGCAGTTGCTTGTCCAGTTGGAACACTACAATCATTACCTGTCGCTGGCTGGTTATGCCCTGCTGGGCATCATTGTATTATTTCTTGCTTACAACGCTTTTAAAAAGAAACCAAAATGAAGACTTCACCCTCGATGCTGTCGGCCGATTTCGGCAATCTGGCCCGCGATTTGGAAATGATTAACAACAGTGTGGCCGATTATCTCCATCTTGATGTTATGGACGGGGTGTTTGTGCCCAACATTTCCTTCGGCTTTCCCGTGATGAAATATGTGAAAGAGCTTTGCACAAAACCGCTTGATGTGCATCTGATGATAGTGGAACCCCAGAAATTTGTGACCCAGGTGCGTGATTGCGGAGCCGCAGTCATGACGATCCATCAGGAAGCGTGCCCGCATCTTGACAGGGTGGTTCAGCAAATCCACGATGCCGGCATGCAGGCGGGTGTGGCTCTTAACCCGGCAACGTCGCTCGAAACGTTACGCGATATACTGCCCATGCTTGACTTGGTGCTTTTGATGTCGGTGAACCCGGGTTTCGGAGGCCAAACCTTCATTCCCTACACGATTGACAAGGTGAAACGGTTACGCGCCATGGCAGAGGCTGCCAAGAGCCGCGTGCTTATCGAAGTGGATGGAGGAGTGAACGGCGATACCGGAGCACAACTGGCAGCGGCAGGTGCCGACATACTGGTTGCCGGCAATTACGTTTTTCACAATGAAAATCCGGCCGAGAGGATCAAACAATTGTCGGAGTTATAAACCACAGCACTATGAAAAAGATATTGATGATTGTTGACCCCCAGGTGGATTTCGTGAGCGGTTCTCTGCCGGTAACCGATGCAGCTGCCCATCTTGACAAACTGTCAGATTATGTGCATGCCCATTCCGGCGACTACGTGCTGTGTATCGTCACCACCGACTGGCATCCTTACAACCATTGCTCTTTCAAAGCCCAGGGCGGCTCGTGGCCTGTGCATTGTGTGCAGAATTCCATCGGGGCCGCTATCTACCAACCCCTCTTGGATGCGCTGTGCGAAAGCGGGATGCCTTACAAGGTGCTGAGGAAGGGAAATTTCGCCGACCATGAAGAATACGGCATTTTCAAGAACCAACTCTCTTCACAGTATATCCAGAACAAAGTGAAATTGCTTGGGATAGACCGAATCGACATCTGCGGCCTTGCCGGAGATTACTGTGTGCACGATACATTGTTGGGCGGCTATGAACTGTTCGGGAAAAAAGTGAACGTTCTCAAGCAATTCAGCCCCAGTTTCGATGGCGGGAAACGCCTTGAAGAAACATTGGCACACTTGGGTCTTTGAACTAAGCCAGGTAACGTAAATAAACCAGGCGGCTGAATGCAGTCGCCTGGTTTATTATCAGTGTGATGCGGGGAAATGGCGTTAGCCAAAGTTGTCGTAATAAATGCTGTCGGGATCTACACCGAGGCTGTCGAGCACCTCGTTCACCGTTTTGCTCATCATGGCAGGCCCGCACATGTAGTATTCGCAGTCTTCGGGCGCTTCGTGCGCGGCCAGATAGGTGTCGCGCAACACGGGCGCGATGAATCCCGGAGTGTATTTCACGCCGGCTTCGTCGGCTTTGGGGTCAGGACGGTCAAGCGCCAGGTGGAAGTGGAAATTGGGGAAGTCCTTTTCGAGTTGCAGGAAATCTTCCAGATAGAACACTTCGCTCAGGGAGCGAGCGCCGTAAAAGTAGTGCATCTCGCGGTCACGGGTGTTGAGCGAGCGCGTCATGTGCATGATTTGAGCGCGCAAGGGAGCCATGCCGGCACCGCCGCCCACCCAAATCATCTCCTTTTTGCTGTCGAAGATGGGGTGAAACTCTCCATAGGGGCCGCTCATCATCACTTTGTCGCCCGGTTTCAGGGTGAAGATATAACTCGAGGCTATGCCCGGCATCACATCCTGAAAACCAGTTTGCGGCTTGGGTTTGAAGGGTGGGGTGGCTATGCGCACCGTGAGCATGATACGGTCGCCCTCGGCGGGGTAGTTGGCCATGGAGTAAGCGCGCACGGTGGGTTCTTCGTTGCGGCATTTGAGAGAAAACATGTCGTATTTCTCCCAGGTGGGGAGGTATTCACCCAGCGACTCCTTGTCAATATCCTTGTCATAATCCATTTCGTAAGACGGGATTTTGATTTGGGCATAACTGCCCGGAAGGAAATCCATGTGTTCACCCGGGGGAAGCTGGACAATAAACTCTTTGATAAACGAACTTACCAATCGGTTGCTGATGACGGTGCATTCCCATTCCTTCACCGAAAGCACACTTTCCGGCACTTTGATTTCCAGGTCTTCCTTCACTTTCACCTGACACCCCAGCCTCCAATGGTTAAGCTGTTCCTTGCGCGAGAAGTGCACGGTTTCGGTGGGGAGGATGCCTCCTCCGCCTTTCAGCACCTGCACCTTGCATTGGCCGCACGAACCTTTGCCACCGCAGGCACTCGACAGCATCACGCCCTGCTCGTGCAGGGTGGTCAGCAGCGCGTTGCCGCTGTCCACTGTCAGCGTTTTGGTGCCGTCGTTGACGTTGATGGTGACTTTACCCGATGCCACCATATAGTGCTTGGCCACAAGTAGCAGCACCACCAATAGGAAAGTGATAATAAGAAAAATCACCGCACTCGACAATACAGTCATTCCAATATCAGTTGCTTCAATCAGTATCATAGTGGTAGAATTATCCTAATTTAATGCCCAGGAAACTCATGAACGCGATGCCCATGAGGCCAGTAATGATGAAAGCAATGCCCACGCCTCGTAATGGTTTGGGGATATCACTGTAAGCCAGCCGTTCGCGAATGGCTGCCAGCCCCACGATGGCCAGTAACCATCCCAGTCCCGACCCCAGGCCATAGACGGCCGCGTTAAGCGTTGAGCCCAAGTCGCGTTGCTGCATAAAGAGTGAGGCTCCCAGAATAGCGCAGTTTACGGCGATAAGCGGCAGAAAAATTCCCAGTGAGTTGTAGAGGCTGGGAGAAAACTTCTCCACAGCCATCTCCACCAATTGCGTAGCCGAAGCGATGACTGCGATAAACAGAATGAGTCCCAGAAAACTCAGGTCTATGTTCGCTAACGAGGGACTGAGCCATTTGAGGGCGCCTTCTTGCAGCACATAGGTGTTGAGCAAGTAGTTGATAGGCAATGTCACCACCAGCATGAAGGTGACCGCCGCACCCAGACCGAGGGCAGTTTTCACATTCTTGGAAACGGCCAGAAAGGAGCACATTCCCAAGAAGTAGGCGAATATCATGTTGTCGATGAAAATCGACTTGACAAACAAATTCAGTTGTTCCATTTCTTTCTTGTTTTAAGAGTTAATGAAATCAGTCTTCCTGCAATTCCTTGTTATGGGCGCGGTGAACCCAAATCACGCAGGCCACAGTAATCAGGGCCATGGGTGCCAATATCATCAGGCCGTTGTCCATGTATCCATGGTCGTAGCACCATTGCGGTATCACATGGAATCCAAACAACGTGCCCGAGCCCAGCAGCTCGCGGAAGAATGCCACAATGACCAGAATGATGGCGTATCCCACGCCGTTGCCGATGCCGTCGAGGAATGATTCCCAGGGTGTGTTGTGCATGGCAAAGGCTTCGAGGCGTCCCATCAGAATACAGTTGGTGATGATAAGTCCGATAAACACCGAGAGTTGCTTGCTCACATTGTAGCTGTAGGCTACCAGAATCTGTTGTACGATGATTACCAGTGCCGCCACCACCACCAGTTGCACGATGATGCGGATGGTGGAGGGGATGGTGTTGCGCAGCAGTGAGATGATGACATTGCTGAATGCAAGCACGGCTATAACCGAGATGCCCATCACGATGGATGGCTCCAGGTTGGCTGTGACAGCCAGCGTTGAGCAGATGCCCAGAATCTGTACAAGGACAGGATTATCTTTTGACAGAGGATTGAAAAGTATTTCTTTGTTCTTCTTCGATAACATGGTCGTGCTGCTTATTTAGCGGTTTTACTTTGAAGTCCTTTCAGAAATGGTTCATAGTATTTAAGACATGTCGAGAGCATGTCGCTTACGCCACGGCTGGTGATGGTGGCGCCGCTCAGGGCATCCACATAGTCGGCGCCCTCAACGCTCGTTTGAAGTCCTTTCTTCACCACTTCAATTCCCTTGTAGGCTCCTTCTTTTATCAACTGTTTGCCACGGAATGACTGGTGGAAGGTGCTGTCGTCGGCGATGCGTGCGCCCAGGCCAGGGGTCTCACCTTCGTGCGAGAAGTTGGCACCGTAGATGGTGCTGCCGTCGGCGTCTACGGCCACGTAGCCCCACACGGGTCCCCAGAGTCCGGCTCCGTACACAGGTATCACATATTTTGTTTCTCCGTTTTCGAGCGTGCAGATATAGACGGGGAGCTTGCGCTCGCTGTCGGCCAGTTTCACGTTCTTTTTCATTTCAATTTTGAACGCCGCGTCTTGTGTGGAATCAACCACATTTCCCTGCAGGTCCATCAGATATTGGCCGGTGACGTGTTTATTAAACAGTTGCTCCACATTGTCGTTGGTGGCGGCTATGCGCACAGCGCTCAGAATCTGCATGCGCTTGTCGTTGTCGATGTTCTTGGTTTGCTGTGGCTTGAGGGCCATGTAAACAAAGGCCAGCACGGCTCCCACCACTACCACCATGATTGATGAGTAGAGAATTTGATAGGTATTACTGTTTTTGTTCATAGTTTATTCCTCCTTCTTTTGAACAGCGGCGGCACGGCTGGCACGGCGTTTGATGTTAGACGAAACCACGCAGTGGTCGATGAGCGGGGCGAAGGCGTTCATAAACAGGATGGCCAGCATGGCGCCCTCGGGATAGCCGCTGTTGTAGGTGCGTATCAGAATGGCAAGCACACCTATTAAAAAACCATAGATGTACTGGCCGGTCTTGGTGCGTGCGCCGGTCACGGGATCGGTGGCCATGAACACCGCGGCAAAGGCAAATCCACCGTAGCACAGTTGGGCACATGGGTCAAGCAGCGATGCCGAATAGACGGGAGTGGCAAAGGCGTGTGTGAGCGCCGCCATGGCAAATCCGCCCACAAACACACTGCCCATCACCCGCCATGATGCCACGCCGGTGAATAACAGAATCAAAGCGCCTATCAGGATGGCCACCACCGATGTCTCGCCTGGTGAACCCGGGATGAATCCCAGGAAGGCGTCCATGGTGGTGATGGGGTCGCCCGTTACACTATGCAGCTGCAGGGCATCGCCCATGTTGGTGGTGACCTGGCCCAGAGGCGTGGCGCCGCTAAAGGCGTCCACCGTCTGACCGGCACCGAAGCCGAAGGCAGAGTCAAGTTTGACAAACGCCGCGTCGCCGCTCATCTTGCTCGGGTAGGCGAAGAAGAGAAAAGCGCGCGTCACAAGCGCCACGTTGAATATATTCATGCCCGTTCCGCCGAACACCTCTTTGGCAAAAACCACAGCGAAAGCGGTGGCTACCGCAGTCATCCAGAGCGGAGTGTTGATGGGCACGATGAGCGGGATAAGAAAACCGGTCACCAGGAAGCCTTCTTCTATCTCACGGTGGCGGATTTGAGCACCGATGAACTCGATGCCAAGTCCCACCGCATAACTTACCACTATCACGGGAAGCATGGCCAGGAAGCCGAACATCCACATGTCAAACCAACTTCGGTCAGTCTCACCAATGGCCATGAAGTGCTGCAGTCCCACGTTGTACATGGCAAACAGCATAGCCGGTACCAAGGCCAGCACCACGATAATCATGGTGCGTTTCAAGTCATTCCCGTCGTGAATGTGCACACCCGAACGAGATGTGTCGTTGGGGGTGAACAGGAAAGATTCCATACCGTCGTACACCGATTGCAGCTTTTCAAGCTTGCCTCCGGGACGGAACGACGGCTTGATCTTATCCATGAAATTCCTTAAAGCTTTCACTTATGTATGTATCTTTTAGGTGTTACTATTGCGATTTATATCAGACCATTTCTTTCAACATTTTGTTTAGGCCTTGACGCACAATGCGCTGAAGTTCAAGTTTTGACGTGTCTGCATATTCGGCCAGGGCGAAGTCTTCGGGGGCTACTTCGTAAATGCCCAGCTGCTCCATCTTGTCGATGTCGAAAGCGATAATCGACTTAATCAGGAATTCGGCATAGATGTCCATAGGCAGCATGGCGTCGTATTCACCGGTGCGCACGATACCGCGCTCACCGCCCTTGATGCGTGCGTCGAGGCTTGCGTGCTTGTTGCCGGTGAGCCAACTGGTGAAAGTGTGGTAAATGCTGAAACGGTTGGGGTTTAACGAGGCCCATCCCATGAACTCATCTTTCTTTTTTGTTTCAGGAATGACCGTCAGCTGACGGAAGGGCGCCCTGAGCCAGCCTTTCAAATCGGTTTTGTGGCCAGTGAGCACATTGCCGCTGATGATGTAGTTGCCGAAATCATTGTCGGCGAGTTCGCCGTCCAGCAGCGAATCAACGCTGCATCCCATCGTGGCCTTAACGTAATGCGGCTGCTTCACCTGCTCACCAACCACGGTGACAATGGTGCTATAGTCCATCTGGCCGGTACAGAAGAGTTGGCCTATGCGGCATAGTGTGACGACATCGAGACACCATACGGTCTCGCCCTTGTTGACAGGCTTGATGTTGGCTATCTGTACGCCCACATTGCCTGCAGGGTGGGGGCCTTGCAGGGTATTGGCCACGGTGCCAGGCACCTCCAGATCATCGCCTTGGCGGACGGTAAGATAAACGTCTCCCTCGGTGAGGCTTTTGAGCACTTCCACACCCTTGCTCAGGTAATCGGCGTGGCCTTCCACCATCCGGGTGAGTGACGGGGCAAGCGGAGCGCTGTCGAACGCTGTGACAAAGATGTCGCGCGGAGTCACGTCGGGCGAAGGAACTATGTCGTAGGGACGCTGGCGCATCATCGCCCATAGGCCGCTCTGAAGCAGCACGTCGATGGGGGCTGCATTCAGATCTTGGCTCACTCGCTGGAATTTTCCGTCATTCTCAATGACGATGGCTTCGATTTTGCGGCGCTCGCCGCGGCGCACTTCCTTCACCACCCCGCTGACGGGCGAAGTGACTTTGATGCGTTGGTCGTCCTTGTCGTGATAGAGAATCTCTCCTGCAAGCACTCGCTCGCCTTCTTTCTTGTCAAGGCGGGGCGTAACGCCCTCGTAGTCATCAGGTATGACGGCGTAGGTGGCGCTTGCGGGGGCCTCCCTGACGGCCTCATCGGTGATTCCTCCCTTCAGATGAAGATCAACCCCTTTTTTCAGCTTAATTAATGCCATTCAAATGATTTTTTTTATTTAAGTGTTGTTAATTTGTGGCAAAAGTAATGCTTTTAAGCCAATGAAACAAACTTTGAGCCGTGAATTGTTCACATTATTTATTTAAGAGGAGAGTGCATTGCTGTTCTTTTTAAATATAGGTGGAAATCATTTCCTGTGCACGGTGCCGGTGGTTGCTTGTAAATAACTTTTTTTCAAAAAAAACAATAAAATTTGACCAAGCCTTTTGTGTAAATCAAATAATTGTAATAAATTTGCGTTTAGTTTTGTGAGAAAAGTACAGACTTTAACGATGAAAGTCAACGGACCGATAGTGGAACTTTTTGTTTTTCAATGCGTAAGTGAGAATGCCTGTCGTTGTTGCCGCGCAGTGGAAAATCATGTGACATAGACTTTATCAACAAAAATTTAATAACTTTTTAATTAATCAAATCTTTTAACAAAACAATTTAAAATTATGGCTGAACAAACAAACATTCAGAAGCCACAGGCCCCCGCTCCTCAGAAGCCGAAGGCCGCTACTCCTAAAAACAACAAGGATGTTAGCACTAATATTGGCGGCATCAAGAACGCATCAATCGTGATTCTTATTTGCTTTATCGCTGCAGTTCTCATCTATCTGTTCGTATTTGGCAATGTTGCCAACTTCAAGGATGAATCCAAAGCGAATCCTATTAATCTGTTGGGTACCGTTTACAAGGGCGGTATTATCGTGCCAGTGCTGTTGACCTGCCTCCTCACGGTTATCGTGCTGTGCGCAGAGCGCTGGATTGCTCTGAGCAAAGCTGCCGGCAAGGGCAATACCACCAAGTTTGTGGCCGATGTGAAAGACGCTCTGAAGAACAAGAATATCGCCAAGGCTGAGGACCTGTGCCGCCAGCAACGTGGCACCGTGGGCGCCGTGGTTTACGCCACTCTGCAGAAATACAAAGAGATGGAAGCCGATACCACCCTGCAAAAAGAGCAGAAGCTCACCTCCATTCAGCAGACGCTTGAAGAGGCTACCGCCCTGGAGATGCCCACCCTGCAGCAGAACCTCCCCATCCTGGCTACCCTCACCACGCTGGGTACGCTGATCGGACTTTTGGGTACTGTGCTTGGTATGATCAAGTCGTTCCAGGCTCTGAGTGCTTCGGGTGCCCCTGACTCCACTGAGCTGTCAACCGGTATTTCGGAGGCTCTGGTTAACACCGCCTTCGGTATCGCCACTGCCGCTTTGGCCCTGATTGCTTACAACTTCTACACCAACAAGATCGATAACATGACCTATGCTATCGACGAGCTTGGCTTCTCGATTGTTTCCACTTTTGCTGCCACTCACTAATCCTCAGTGTAGCAACAAACCAAAACGTTTTCTTAAAGAAAAACTTTAAGTTTTAAGAAAAAATATGGGAAAAGTCAAAATCAAGAAAAAAGAGACACGCATCGACATGACGGCGATGAGTGACGTTACTGTTCTGTTGTTGACTTTCTTCATGTTGACATCTACTTTCCTCCAGAAGGAGCCGGTGACGGTAATCACACCTCCGTCGGTTTCTGAAGAGAAAGTGCCGAGCGAAAACCTGCTTTCGGTGCTTGTAAGCCCCGAAGGAAAAGTTTTCCTTGCTCTCACCGGTGACAAAGACTCCACGATGAAGAGCGAGGTCGTTCGCGCGGACCTTTTAAAGAACATGGCATCGATGTATAACGAACGCTATAACACGAAAGTCGGTTTCACTCCCAAGCAGATTGAAACATTTTCAAAGGCGAATGCGTTTGGTGTACCCATGAAAGATATGCAGAAATGGCTGGATATGCCTCAGGATGAGCGGGATAAATATCTCGAATCGGAAAAGGCGGGTATCCCCATCGACATGAACGAAGATCCAACAACTCCCAATGAGTTCCAAATGTGGGTGCGAGCCGCTTACAACTCGGTGAACCCCAATTTGCAGTCCGCTATTGTGAAAGGTAATGGTTTAGCAATCAAGGCCGACCAGTCCACGCCTTATAGCGTGGTGAATGTGGTCATGGACAACCTCCAGACCATCAACTTCAACAAGTTCAGCCTTATGACCGCTTTAAAAACAGAGGAGTAATAAGATATGGCACAAGCGAAAAGTCGTCAAAAGAAATTCGATACCCGTATCGACTTCACCCCTATGGTGGACATGAACATGCTTTTGATTACGTTCTTCATGCTGTGTACCACCATGATCAAGAGCCAAACGCTCTCGATTGCGTTGCCTACCAACGAGAAGGACATTGAGAAGAAGGATATGACCCAGGCCAAAGAATCGGAAGCCATCACCATCATCATCGACGGTGATGTGGACGAGAAAGGCCGTTCCGACGCCAGTAAGGGCCGTCTGTACTACTACGACGGAATGCCCAAGGAGGTGTCAGCCAATGTGGACGAGAACCCCATGAAACAAATCACGTTCGGTAGCCAGGACGGCGCTTATGAGGCCGTGCGCAAAATCTTGCGTGAGCGCAACAAGGACGTTGTGGGTCAAGTGGAGGATCTCAAGAAGCAATGGAAAGAGCACAAGTTTAGCACGAACGATGATGTCAACGACAGCATCTTCAAGGTAAAACGCAAAGAGGCTCAGCGCGACAGTACTGTTAAACGCCCCGTAGTCATCATCAAGGCCACGCCTAACGCCAGCTACGCCCATGTGGTAAGCATTCTGGACGAGATGCAGATCAATGACATCATCCGTTACCAGATTGACAAGATTGGCAAGGCCGACTCCGACATGATGATTCTGGTGCAAGGTAAGAACGGTAAGTAATGGTGAAGATTTATGTTGAACGATTAAAGAGACATTTATTATGGCAGATGTAAATCTAACCTCAAAAGAATGGTGTGACCTCGTCTTTGAAGGCAAGAACAAAGAGTTCGGAGCCTATGAGTTGCGTCGCACTTCCGAGAAGCGCCACAACAAAGCCGTGCTTTGGACGCTGATTGGAGCTATCGTTGTTGCCGCTCTGGCTTGGGGCTGGTCAAGGTATCAAGAGTATGCCGAAGCCCGCCGTCTCGCTGCTGAAGCAGCCCAAGAGCAGGCCATGATTGAGATGGCACAGGAAGAGGAAGCCCCCGAACCCGAAGAGCAGCGCATCGAGCAGCCCGAACCCGTGGTTCCCGAGGAAGTACTCAACACTGTGAAGGCCACCGAGATCAACATCGTGAAGGACGAACAGTTCAAGGAAGAGAATAAGATTGTCGATATCGAGGAACGTAAGGAAGACGACCGCTCTGCCGGTTCGGCCAACGTTGACAACGGTAACGACAACAAACTTGTGACTGAAAAGAAGAAGGAAGAAATCCAAATCGCTCCTCCTCCTCCTCCCAAAGTGGAAGAGAAGAAGCCTGAGCCCGAGAAGATTTTCAAGAGTGCAGAGCAAATGCCCCAGTTCCCTGGTGGCGATGCCGCACTGATGAAATATCTGCAATCTCACATCCAGTATCCCGCCATGGCTGCTGAGAACAACGTGCAAGGCCGTGTGGTAGTGCAATTTGTTGTTGACAAGACCGGTAAGGTGGGTGAAGTGAAGGTTGTTCGCTCGGTAGACAAGGATCTGGACCGCGAGGCTGTGCGTGTGTGCAAGTCGCTGCCCAAGTTCACGCCAGGCCGTCAGAACGGTCAGCCCGTGAGCGTGTGGTACACGCTGCCCGTGACCTTCAAGCTGCAAGGAACCAACTAATTCTCTCAGCGAGATAATTGAAAAAACGGTTTCGATTTTATTCGAAGCCGTTTTTTCTGTACTTTTGCATCAGGTTTCAGTAAACAATAACCGGATAGAGATTATGAAGACAACAACCCAATCGCTTTCCAACCGCTCGGTTGGATGTGCGTTGGCTCTGATTTCGTCGGCGGCATGCGGCATGAACCCGTTTTTTACGCAAGCCGTTGTGTTGCCCGATGGTGCCGG